>Ga0335069_10012577_pt1 | contig 11898 bp, 7 predicted proteins | sample Lox_Sample_11_FD_206714 | JGI IMG/M metagenome (GOLD analysis project Ga0335069, IMG submission 206714) | Soil microbial communities from Loxahatchee National Wildlife Refuge, Florida, United States - Lox_Sample_1.1 | ecosystem: Environmental > Terrestrial > Soil > Wetlands | place: USA: Florida...
GTGCGGGTCGCGGATGGTGATCAACAACTACAGCGGCAACTACCGCTGTGGCGACACGAGCGCGAAGCGGTGCCAGCGACGGGCGGGGGTCAAGGCCGACCGGGTCGAGGAGATGGTGCTGGACGCGGTCCGGGGGTACTGGGCCACGGCCGACGTGCATGGACGCGCGTCGCGCAGGCAGCAGATCCGCGAGGCGGACGAGGCGATCGAACGCGCGAACGCGGATCTCGATGACACGATCCGGCAACTCGGCGAGCTTGGATTGTTGGGCCGGCCGGCGAGCCAGGAGACCTTGGGGAAGCTGACGACGGCGCTCGATGACGCGCACACCGTCCGGGCCCGACTCGGCGATCGGAGCGAGAGCGATGTCATAGGTCCTGAGGACATCGACAAGCTGCGCGACCCCGCAAAGCGGTTGGCGGCGGGGCGACGGCTGATCACCGACACCGTCGAGTCGGTCACAGTCGCGCCGGCGATGACGGCGGATGGGCGCCCCAGTCGCCTCTGGGACCCTCGCCGCATCGACATCAGGTTCCTTGGCCAGCATCCATAAGAAGCCGCCAGCAGAGGCCCCTGTTGGCGGCAGCACCTCTCGGGTCGAGCACGCAGGGGGGCGGACTCGGCCACGACGGCCCCATTCCACCCGAGAGCGGAAGCGCGGTGCTCGTGGCTGGAAGGGCGACAAAGCGGCCACGCGCGGCGAGGCCCATGACCCGCTCGCTTGCGGGGACTGCCAGCTCCGCGAGCGCCGCGCTGAATGGGCGACCGCTTGCTGAGATCCAGCTAATTCGGCCGGGCTCCGTGCACGCTTCCCGCGCGTTTGCAGGGTCCGGCTCTCGGCCTGTCGAGATATGCCCTACGCGCTCAAAGCAGGTGCCGTCGTTCTGGGCAGAGATTGTTCCGGCCCCTGGGTAACTGTTTCAGGCCGACTTCAAGCGGCCGTATGCTGGCGATGTGGACGACCAGCGCTGGCGACGTTTGACTGCTACGCGACGCTCGTGGACTGGAACGCCGGGATCCGTGCGGAGCTCGATCGCCTGTTCGCGCCGAGCCGGACGAGCGGCTGCTTTCTCGCTACCACACCATCGAGCCACACGTCCCAGATGAACATCCCGCGTGGAGCTACCGCCAGGTGACGGCCGTCCCGCCCACACGCAGCTCTTCTTCGAGTACACCGCGATGCTCGTCCTGAGACCGCCGGCACAAGGCGACGGCTGACCACGTTACGACCAGTCGTCGGCCCTGTTGGGGCGACGAGCAGGTGCGTCGCGGGGCGCGGGTCCCAGACCGAATTCGCGCTTGCGCGGTCATTGGACGCGGGCACGGAGGCGGTCACCCGAGCGCGGCGGCTTCGGCCGCGGCGGAGGGCTTGATGTCGGGAAGGCGCATCATCCGGAACGAGTTGACCAGCCCCAGCCCTCCCGCCAGGATTGGTATCAGTAACCCCACCTGGAGCGCCAGGTTCGTCGAGTCGGTGTTGATCTTGAGGATCTCGGCCTGGACAGCGGGAGGCTCGTGCTTGACAAGCTCCTCCAACTGGGTGTTGCTCATGACCTCCGCGTCGTGCTCCAACGTCTTTGAGATCTGCTGCTGCTGCGAGGCCGGGATCACGGAGCTGTCGTTCACCATGTTCGTGAATGCCACGGACAGGGTCGCGAGCAGGATGCCGCCCGCCATCGCCAGGCCGAACGACAGCCCGAACGAGCCGGCGGCGGAGTTGACTCCGGCTGCCTCGCTGATGCGCTCCTCGTCGATCGGGGCGAGCGTGTAGTTGTTGAGCTGCGAGACGAGCAGTCCGAGCCCCGCTCCCGCAATCATCAGCGGCACGACGAGGTACCAGCCCGAGCTCGCTCTCGGGACGATCGGGATCAGCAGCGCCATGCCCAGCGTGCTGAGCGCGAACCCGATCCGGATGACGCTCGCCGAGCGCCGGTGTCCGGATCGTTTTCCGGCGAGGATCGCCATCGCGAACATCGTCAGCGAGAGCGGCGCCAGGGACAGGCCGGTCTGCATCGCGTTGTACTCGAGCTTGATCTGCAGGAAGATCGGCAGGGCGATCATCGCGCCGCCGAGGGTGATGTTCTGCAGTGTCTGCGCGGATATCCCGAGCCGGAAGTGCGGCAGCCGGAACAGGTCCGGGTCGAGCACCGTGACCTTGCCCTCACGGTGGCGCCGCACGAGCCAGCGGGCGAATGCCGCCAGCGCCAGCGCGCCAAGCACGATCAACAGCACGACGTAATCGCCGCCCTCCTGCCAGACCAGGATGCCGAGCACCACGCCGCCCATGCCGATGACCGAAAGGATCGCTCCGACGATGTCGAAGTGCCGGTCGCCCGTGTAGGGGACGTCCTTGACGAGCTTAATCTGCGACAGGATGATCGCGATCACGAGCACCTCGAGCAGGAAGCCGACGCGCCAGGACAGGTAGGTCGTCAGGAAACCACCGAGGAGCGGCCCGACCGCCGCGGCGATCGCCGCCGACGCACCGACGAGCGCATAGGTCTTCTTCTGGGCCGCCCCCTCGAAGTTGCCATGGATCAGCGACTGCATGGCCGGCAGCAACAGCGAGGCACCGAGGCCGCCGATGATCGCCCAGAAGATCACGATCGCCGCGATGCCCTGGGCCACCGTCATCGCCAGCGCGCCGATCGCGTAGGCCAACAGTCCCAGAATGTACGCTCGCTTGCGTCCGATCAAGTCGCCGACCTTGCTGTTGATCAGGATGAACGCCGCCGAGATCAGCGCCTCGAGGGCGATCGCGGACTGAACCGCGCTCACCGTCGTGCCGAGATCGTGAACGACGTTCGAGATCGACACGTTCATCAACGAGGTGTCGACGACCAGCACGAACATCGCCATCGCCAGCAACAGCGACAGGCGCCGGTTCCCCGTCCCCTCCTCGGTGCCGTCTACGGCCGCATCATCCGTCATGGCACACCATCCCTCACCTTCTGCCACCAGCTGGGGTCAGGGCGGAACGGCGTCGCCGGGAGGCCGACCGTGTTCGTGTCGCACGAGTAGACGACTCCGGCGGCCGGCTCGGCGCGACGCTCCTCCTCGCTCCAGTTCTCGGTTGCGGTGGTGATGTAGAGCCGGCGAAGTCCCGGCCCGCCGAAGCCGCAGCAGGTGGTCTGCGCCGCTGGCACGCGGATCACCTGGAGAAGCGAACCGTCTGGGGAGTAGCGGTGGACGCGGCCGCCCCCGTAGATCGCCACCCAGATGTCGCCCGTGGCGTCGACGGTCATTCCATCCGGTGCCCCGTCCTCTTCAGGGATCGTCACGAGCGCGCGACTGCCGGCGATCGTTCCGCGGCCCGGATCGAACACGAACGCGTAGACCACGCGCGGCCCGCTGTCCACCAGGTACATCGTTTGGCCGTCGGGACTCCACCCGAGTCCGTTGGAGATCGTGAGATCACCGAGCACCAACTCGGTCTGTCCGAATCGATCGAGTCGGTAGAGCGCCCCGCCGCCGTCGCGGTGATCGTTGGCCATCGTGCCCGCCCAGAATCGGCCATGTGGGTCGCAGGCGCCGTCGTTCATCCGGGTTCCGCGTGGCGCGACCTCCGTGAGCGTGTGCGTCGAGCCGTCCGGGCTCAGGTGGACGAACCCCCGGTCGGCGGCGAGGAGCCACCCCTCGTCACCCTCGATCGGAGCGATCGCGCCAACGGTCCCCGGCAACGTATAGACCCGGACGGGGGCAAGACGTCCGTCGACCCCGACCCTGTCTCGATGGACGTGCCCAGCGAGGATGTCGACTCGCAGCAGCTCGTCCCGGCGGGTATCCCAGCGGACGCCCTCGCCGAGCAGCGTCTGCTCGACAGTGCAGGCGATGGCCGAGCCACTCGCAGGCCGGTTCTTGGTCTGGTCGGTCATGGCGCCCCCCTCAGGCGAGGATCGCCTGCCTCGGAGGAGGCGCGAGGATCGCGTGCGAGAGCATGCCTCCGGAGACGACCTTGGCGTCGAACCCGTTCTGCAACAGGATCCGCGCGGCGTAGTACGCGCGCTGCCCCGAGCGGCAAATGACACCGATCGTGCGGTCGCGTGGCAGTTCGTCGAGGCGTGACCGCAGCTCGCCCAGGGGGATGTGGACCGACTCGGGCACCTCTTCCACCGCGAGCTCGACGTTCTCGCGGACGTCGAGCAGGAAGGCGTCCTGCACGGAGCCCCAGTGGGTGACCGGCATGTCGCCGCGCAGGACCGCGGCGGCGACCATGCCGGCGAAGTTGATCGGGTCCTTCGCGCTGCCGAATGGTGGCGCGTAACAGAGCTCGCACTGCTCGAGGTCGTATACGGTCGCGCCCAGCTGGATCGCCAGGGCGAGCTCGCTGATCCGTTTGTCCACGCCGTCCTCGCCGACCGCCTGGGCGCCGAGCACGCGCCCGTCGGACTTGCGGAACAAGAGCTTCATCGCGATCGGCTTGGCGCCGGGGTAGTACCCGGCGTGCGAGTTCGGATACAGGTAGACCTTCTCGAAGTCGCTGTCACCGATGCGCTGGAGCGTCTTCTCGTTCGCGCCGGTCCATGCGACCGTCGAGCCGAAGAGCCCGACCACGGCGGTGCCCTGGGTGCCGCGGAAACGCGAGTCGCGCCCGCAGATGACTTCGGCCGCGATCCGGGCCTGACGGTTCGCCGGCCCTGCGAGCGCGATCAGGCTCCACTCACCGGTGACGAAATCCCTGACCTCAACGGCATCGCCGACCGCGAAGATGTTCGGGTCGCTGGTGCGCATCTGCTCGTCGACGCGGATCCCGCCGAGCTCCCCGACCTCGATCCCGGCCATCCGCGCCAGGGTGGTGTCCGGTCGCACGCCGAGCGCAAGGATCACCACGTCGGCTGGATAGTGCTTGCCGGACTGTGTCGATACGGTCAGCGTGTCGTCAGCAGACTGCTCGAAGCCGGCGACGCCGTCGCCCAGCGCCACGTGCACGCCGTGTTGCTCAAGGAAGGCGCCCACGAGCCGCCCGAACTCGGGGTCGAGCGGGGTGAGGACCTGATCGGCCATCTCGACCACCGTCACGTCGAACCCGCGGAAGACGAGATTCTCTGCCGTCTCCAGGCCGATGAACCCGCCGCCGATGATCACCGCGCGCATCGGCGGGCGTACTGTCTGGAAGCCGGAGTACTTCCCCATCCCGGTCAGGAAGCTCGTCCCGCGCTCGATCCACTCACGGATCTCCCGCGCGTCCGGCACGGTGCGCACCGGGAAGATGCCGGGCAGGTCGATGCCCGGTAGCGGCGGACGGATTGAAGCGGCCCCGGGCGACAGCACCAGCTTGTCATAGGACTCGGTGCTCACCTCGCCGGACGCCAGGTCGCGCAGCTGCACGGACTTCTCGCTCGGCGAGATGCCGATTGCCTCGCAACCGGTCCGGCAGTCAACCCTGAAGTGGCCGCGGAACAGCTCCGGGCTGGCGACCAGCAGATCGGACTCGTGCTCGATCACCCCGCCGACGTGGTAGGGCAGCCCGCAGTTCGCAAACGACACATACGGCCCGCGCTCGACCATCACGATCTCGGCCTGCTCGTCGAGCCGGCGCAGGCGAGCCGCGCACGACGCGCCGCCAGCGACGCCACCGACAATGATCACTTTCGACATGCTGTTCACACCCTCTTGAAAGGTTGAGTTCTCTGGTTGGTTGGGGTCCGCCGAGCGCTCATGTGACCTCCTCGAGCCGCTCGCTGAGAACGATTCGCGCGGCGGCCTCGATCAGCGCGAGATGGGAGAACGCCTGTGGGAAGTTGCCCAGGTGCCGGGCGCTTTCGGTCTCGAACTCCTCGGCGTACAGCCCCAGGGGGGATGCGACCCTCAGGAGGCGCTCCATCAGATCGCGCGCCCGCGCCTTCTCGCCGATGATCGACAGCGCGGAGACGAGCCAGAACGAGCAGATCAGAAAGGTTCCCTCCCTGCCCGAGAGGCCGTCGTCGGTCTCGTCGGTGATGTAGCGCAGGACGAACCCGTTCTCGGTCAGCTCCTCAGCGACGGCGATCACGGTGTTGCGCATGCACTCGTCCGTTCCGGGCAGAAAGCCGAACAGTGCGGCCAACAGCGTCGAGGCATCCAGCGCATCGGTCGCGTAGTGCTGGCGCAGGACGCCACGCTCGGAGACGCCGTGCTCGAGGATGTCGGCGCGGATCTCTTCCGCGGTCGCGCGCCACGCATCCCGCAGCGCCGGATCGCCGCGGATCTCGGCAAGCTTCGCCGCGCGGTCGAGAGCGACCCAGCACATCAGCTTCGAGGACACGTAGTGCTGCGGGCCGCCCCGTGCCTCCCAGATGCCCTGGTCCGGTTCACGCCAGACCTTGATCGCGCACTCGACCTGCGTCTCGACGATCGGCCATAGCCGGCGTGGCAGTCGCTGGCTGCGGCGGGTGTGCAGCAGGATCGAATCGAGCACGGCTCCGTAGACGTCGTTCTGGCGTTGATCGAACGCTCCGTTGCCGAGCCGGACGGGCCGTGCGCCTTCGTATCCGGAGAGCTCGTCCCGGGTGGACTCGGTCAGATCCCGCCGGCCGTCGATCCCGTACATGATCTGCAGCGATCCGTCCTCGGTCGGCTCGAGATCGCCGACGAACTGCATGAACTCGTCGGCCTCCCAGTCGAGATTGAGCCAGTGCAGCGCCTGCAGGGTGAAGGTGGCGTCCCGCACCCAGGTGTAGCGATAGTCCCAGTTGCGCTCACCGCCCGGCGTCTCGGGCAGCGAGGTCGTGAGAGCCGCCACCGTCGCCCCGGTGGGCATGTAGGTCAGGCCCTTGATCGCGAGCGCCGAGCGCTGGATCAGGTCCGAGAAGCGGTGGTCGGGCATCCGAGCGCGCCCCAGCCATGCCCGCCAGAAGGCAGTGGTGGCGGCGATCTTCGCCTCGGCCCCGTCCACATCTTGCGGGGCAGCAAGCCCTTCGGCCCACGAGAGTGCGCAGTAAGCACGGTCGCCTGCGGCGAGCACGTGTCGGCCCCGGACGCGACCGCCTTCGATTCCCAGCGCGAGGTCGGACTGCAGGCGGATCGTCTGGCCAGCGCCGCTCGCGTCCGCGGCGTGGCGGTCACCCTCGACCACTACCCATTCCGCTGCCGTACGTCCGTAATCGAACACCGGCTCGCAGACGAGGTCGATCTCGACCCGCCCCTCGATGCACTCGACGGTTCGCACCAGCATATGCTCGGCGTCGTCGTCCGCCGGCGGCCGGGTGTGGGGCAGGATCGAGTCGTCTTGCGCGGATGGCCCCATCGTCAGCGCGTCGCGGACGACGACCCACCCGGACGGCGTCTTCCACGTCGTCACGAGCACGTTCGTGCCGGGCTCGTAAGCGCGCGCGGCCGGATGGTTGATCCCGAACGGCGCGAACCGGAAGAACCCGGCCTGGCGGTCGAGCAGACTGCCGAACACGCTCGGCGCATCGAAGGACGGAACGCACAGCCAGTCGACCGCTCCGTCCGGCGCGATCAGCGCTCCGGTGTGGCAGTTGGAGAGGAACGCGTAGTCGGCGATCGGCGGGAACGGCGATGCCGCCACCGCGCTCTGCGCGCCAGGCTCTGGACGCGAGGTCGCGGCGCTCATGACTGCACCCACGGGTCACGCCAGCCACCGTGCTCGGCGACGAGCGCGCCCGCAGCCTCGGGGCCCCACGACCCCGGCTCGTAGGAATGAACGCTGGGCGGCGCGTCCAGCAGTGGCTGCATGATCCGCCACGTCTCCTCGACCTGGTCCTGACGAGTGAAGCGCATGCTCTCGCCGAGGACCGCCGCGTGGAGCAGCACCTCGTACGGGGTCGCGCCCTCGCCGCCGATCTCGGCGAACTCCACGTCAAACAGGATCGGCGCAGCTACTGGCGCATCGGCACGACGGGCGTCAAGGACCATCCGGACCCCCGTCGAGGGGTCGAGCTTGATCACCAGCTGGTTGGGCTCCGGCCGCCGCTGCAACCCGGCGAACCCGAGCTGCGGCGCGTGCTTGAAGATCAGGCGAAGCTCCGTCTGGGTGACCGGCAGCCGCTTGCCGGTGCGAATGAAGAACGGGACGCCGGCCCAGCGCCAGTTGTTGATCTCAAGCCGAAGCGCTGCGTACGTCTCTGTGCTCGACCCAGGGTCGACACCGTCGATGCTGAGGTAGCCGTCGTACTGGCCGCGTACGTAGTTGCGCGGATCGGCTTCCGGCATCGCGCGGAAGACCGCGGCCATCGCGTCTTTGAGCGTCTTCGCGTCGCCTCCGGCGGGAGGCTCCATCGCCGCCGCGGCGACGACCTGCATCAGATGGTTCACGACGACGTCGCGCAGCGCGCCGACCGGATCGTAGAAATGCCCGCGATCCTCGACGCCGAAGTCCTCAGCCAGCGTGATCTGCACGCACTCGACGTGGTTGCTGTTCCACACCGGCTCCAACATCCGATTGCCGAAGCGCAGAAACAGGATCTCCTCGAGACCCATCTTCCCGAGGTAATGATCGATTCGATACAGCTGGGACTCATCCACATACGCGTGAAGCTCCTCGGCCAGCGCGGTGGCGGAGGCGCGATCGTGACCGAACGGCTTCTCGACCACCACCCGCGCGGAGTCAGTCAACCCGGCCTCCGCAAGCCCTTTGACGACCGTTGCAAACAAGAACGGCGGGATCTCGAGATAGAACACCGGCGTCCTCGCGCCCTGTATGACATCACCAACGCGCTCATATGTGGACGCGTCGCCAAAGTCGCCCTGCACATACGACAGCCGCGCAACGAACCGCTCGAACACCGCCGGATCGAGCTCCTCGCCCGTCCCGATAATCGACGCTCGCGCGCGCTCGATCAGCTGATCCCTCGTCCAATCGTCAACCGCTACCCCGACGATCGGGAACGACAGCCGCCCATCGCGCTCCAGCCGGTACAACGACCGGAACGTCATCACCCTCGCAAGATCACCCGTGATCCCGAACACCACCAGAACATCGGCCGGCCGCTCGGCGCCGGGCGCTCTACGTGTGCGCACTGCCAAAGCACTCATCGTCGACTCCTCTCAACATTGATGCCGGTCTGACCGCCTCGAGTGGACGGTGGCGAATACGATCGCGCGTCCGAGCCGATCGCCTGGTGTGTCTTCATGGCGTGTCCACATCGACGGGTCCGCCTCCCGGCTGGCGTTTGGGACGCTGGCCGATTGCCTTCACCTCGAGCAGCGTGAGCCCGAGGGCCGAGACGCGCTGCAGCAGTCCCTGCAGCTCGGCCTGATCGCGTATGTGGCCGGTCAGCTCTGTGTTGCCCTCGGCTCTGGTGAGCGTCATTCCCTGGAACGTGGGCTCGAGGTAGTCGCTGAGCTCTCCCTCGACGATCAACCTGTAGTTCCGGTCAAGCATGTCTTCGAGGATTGCACCGCCTGGCGGCTGTCGCGGCCTGATCGCGCGCTAATCACCTGGGTGATTGCGTTTGCTCTACGAGACCGAGCACCGTGCCGCGGGCGATCGCGTCGGTCCGGGAGTGCACACCGAGCTTGTGGTAGAGCGCACGCGTGTGCGAGCGGATCGTGTTCGGGGAGACGAAGAGGCGCTCTGCGATCTGGCGGTTGGACAGGTCGCTGGCCAGCAGCTGCAGCACTGTGAGCTCGGCTTCGCTGGGCGGCTCCAGCAGCTCCCCGCTCGATGCGCGACCGTTGGCCTGCTCGAGCTCCCGCTCCACCTCATCGATGAGCGCGGGAACCGCTCCACAGTCGACGATCTCGCCGAGCCCCTCCCGCGCCGAGCGCAGCGCCGCCTCCGCTTCGGCAAGCCGGCCCCGATGGACGCGAACACGGGCGAGGAGCACGAGGAGCCAAACGTGATGAACGGTCGCGACCTCGTCGCTGAAGAAGCGCTCAGCAGAGGCGAGTTCGTGCTCCGCCTCGACGAGACCTCCCTCGGCAGCGAGCACCGAACCGAGAGCTGCCGACGCGTTGGCCCCGAGCCAGCTGCGGCTCGTGCCGATCCTCCCCGCCGCCGCTCTCGCCTTCTCGGCGTGACCTCGTGCGGAGGCGAGCCGTCCCCGCTCGACGGCGACGAGCGCGAGCGTCGTGCGGGAGACCACGAGGCTCGGGACAGCCTCCTCGATCGCCGGATGCTCAAGCGCGCGCATCGCCACCACCCACGCGTCGTCGAGCTCCCCGGCGAAGAACAGCGCGCGAGCGTAGGCAGCCAGCGCGCCGGTCAGGATCTCGTCCGCGCCAGCCTCGGCCAGCGCGACCGCACGGCGACCGTCGAGCACCGACTGCAGCACGCCACGGTCGATCGTGATCGCGCGCACCAGCCCCGCCGCCGCCTCGACGTAATCACCGACCCGCTCGGGGCCTGCTCGACGCGCTTCGTCGGCCAGCTGCAAGAACCGCCGCTGCTCGATCCTCCTCCCGCCGACCAGCATCGCGGCCGTCGCAGCCGCCACCGCAAGCTGCGGATGCTCAACGATCACGGCATCGGGGAGCGTTCGAACCCAGCGCAGCAGCGTGCGGGTGGCGCCCCCCCTGATCAGTGGCAGGTGATACTCGACCAGAAGCTGCGCGACGAGCTCGTGGTCGACGGCTGCCGCCGCGTGCCCGACCGCCTCGGCCGGCAACCCTCGCGAGCCAAACCACTCGGCTGCTCGTCGGTGGATCCGTGTCGAGGCGCCGGGCTCAAGCCCAGCGAGCCGGGCACGCGCATATTCCGCGAACAGAGAATGAATCCGGAACCAGCCGCCTCGCTCCAACCGCGAGACGAACACGTTCGAGCGCTCGAGCACGGCCAGCCGCCACGCCGAATCGGTCCGGTCGAGCACGTCATCGCAGAGCTCCGCGGTGAACTCGCCCAGGACCGATACTTCTTCGAGGAAGGTACACGAGTCGGCGTCGATCGCCGCGAGAACCTCGCTACTCAGGTACTCGACCACGAACCGGTGCGTTCCCCCGAACCGCCGCACCGCCCGGGCCGGATCCTCGACCGTTCGCAGCCACAACCAGGCCAGTATCAGCGCAGCCGGCCAGCCCTCGGTGCGCTCGACCAGCACCTCGATCTCCTCCGCGCCGAGCGCGAGACGACCGAGAACCACGAGCAGCTCATGCGCCTCGGCGAAACTGAACGCGAGGTCCGCCCCGCGCACCTCGACCAGCGCCCCGGCGGCACGCAGCGGAGCGAGCCGCAACGCCGGATCGGCGCGGGCATTGACTACCACGTGCGCGTTCGGGGGAAGGCGCGCGAGCGCGTAGTCGATCGACGACAGGCATTCCACACCGGTGACCGTGTGCAGATCGTCAAGCACGATGACCAGCTCACCCTCCAGCGCCGCGACCGCACTCATCAGCTCGTCGACCGCGGCCTCGACCGGGCTGCCCGCCCCGCCGAGCGTCCGCAGCGCCGCCCGCGCCAGCCCCGACCGAACCCGATCGACCGCCGTCGCGACATACCTCCACAACCGAACCGGATCGTTATCGCCACTGTCGAGCGTGACCCAAGCCAGCGCTGCGTCCAGACTCGCGCACCAAGCGCGCACCGCCGTCGTCTTCCCATAGCCGGCCGGCGCCGCGACCAGGATCAATGCGGCATCGCGACCGGTCTCGAGCGCCCGCATGACACGTGGCCGTTCGACCACGCCATGGCGAACACTCGGCAGCGCGAGCTTCGCCTCAACGAGCCGGGACAGCGCGTCCGTACCGGCTCCGGCCGCACCCTCAGAATCGTGCCGGCCACCCGCGCCACGTCCCCGCGATTCAAGCTCGTCCACATCGGTGTCCGTCACGATGTTCGCTCCATCAGCAGTACAGACAGGCCTGTTCGACACTGACCGATAGAGGTTGACCTCGAACGTGGGCGACGCCATCACCTGGATCGGATGAGGGCGTGGACGAAGAGAGGGTTGAGCGCGAGCCGGCCGCATGGCACCAAGGCGGTGGCGGGCGAGACTCTGGCGTTCGGGCCTCCTGCCCGCT
>Ga0335069_10012578_pt1 | contig 11897 bp, 13 predicted proteins | sample Lox_Sample_11_FD_206714 | JGI IMG/M metagenome (GOLD analysis project Ga0335069, IMG submission 206714) | Soil microbial communities from Loxahatchee National Wildlife Refuge, Florida, United States - Lox_Sample_1.1 | ecosystem: Environmental > Terrestrial > Soil > Wetlands | place: USA...
AGGCGAAGGGCCAGGGGGCCTCGCCGGCGCAGATCCAGCGCTCGGTTTCACGAACGAGACGATCCCCGCGCCGTGTGGCGCTGCCTCGATGCTTGAGCAGGGTGAGCACGGCCTCTTCCAGCACCGCTAGCATGAGCCGCCGCTCGGGGGACAAGTACAAGGGACGCGGCGCAGCAAAATACTGCTCCGGAAGTAAGACATCTGGACAAAGCGTGATCGCTGCGAATGAACTCATATCCCTTCCGATTGCTACACATACTAACGCGGAACGCGTGCGAAAGGTTCCGCGATTGAGCCGAACGGTAGCAACGGGGCATCAACCGACTTGTCGAACGGTTCAATCTGACATCGGCGTGGCCCCGCGCGATGCGGACGATCGCCGTGCGGCGCGGTGTTCATTCCGGTGAACTTCGACACGTGCTCGCCGGATTGCTGCCGTGGAAAGCCAGGCCGCGCTGCCGGACCACAATCGCCAAAACGGGCACCGATCTTGCAAACCCGTTGTGAGACCGCCAGCATGAGCAGGACATGATCGAACTCCACGAGCTGACGAAACGGTACGGCAACATTCTCGCAGTTGATCACGTTAATCTTTCGATTGGCGTCGGCGAAGTGTTCGGGTTCCTCGGGCCCAACGGGGCGGGCAAGACCACGACGATTCGAATGATGATGGGTCTGTTGCAGCCGACCGAGGGGCGAGTCGAGTTGAACGGGCACGATCTCAGTCGAGAACCATTGCTGGCGAAACAGCTCACCGGGTTCGTGCCGGATCGCCCGCACATTTACGAAAAGTTGACCGCCAATGAGTTTCTCGCCTTCGTCGCCGGGCTCTACCGCGTGCCGGACGCGCTGATGACGCAACGGCGCAATGAGCTGCTGGAACTCTTTGATCTCGGCAACTGGGCTGACGAGTTGGTGGAATCGTACTCGCACGGGATGAAGCAGCGATTGACGATGGCGGCCGCATTGATTCACGGGCCTCGCATTTTGATCGTCGACGAGCCGATGGTCGGGCTCGATCCGCGTGGTGCGCGGTTGCTCAAGCGTACGTTCCGCGAGCTGGCAGCCGGCGGCGTGACGATCTTCATGTCGACTCATAGTTTGGAAGTCGCCGAGGAGACCTGCGACCGGATCGGCATCATCGACGGCGGGCGCATCATTGCACTGGGTACGGTCGAAGAGTTGCGGCGCCAAATCGGCAGCGAGGATCCCGTGCGGCTCGAATCGGTATTCCTCACGCTGACCGGCGGCGAAGACGGTGTCGGTCGCATCGGCGGGATGCGGGCCTGAGCATGGCGCAAGCGGAGATTCCGGCGTCGACCGCGATCGTTGATCCGTTCGAACCGAGCGGGGCGAAGGCGGAGCTGAGCGGACTCGCGCTTTTGCTGCGTCCGCGTTGGCTGGCGGTGCGCAATCGTTCGCGGCGGCTGACGCGCGCCGGCAGAATCCAGGCGAGCCTGCTGGGCGTGCTTGCCCTTGGCTTTTGGGCCGCCATCTTCTTCCTGTTTGCGCGCGCGTTGCGGTACTTCCTCGCGGTCCCCGATCTCGGGCCGGTGCTGACCTACAAGCTGCTGGGCATGGTCTTCATGACCTTCTTCTCGATCCTGCTGTTCTCGAACATCGTAGCGTCGCTCTCGACGTTCTTTTTGGCGCGCGACCTCGATCGCTTGGCGGCGGCACCAATTCCGCCGGGCAGGTTTTTTTACGGGCGCTTCGGTGAAACGATGCTCGATTCGTCTTGGATGGTGATCTTGTTCGCCGTACCCGCGTTCCTGGCGTACGGTGTGGTTCACCACACCGGGCCATTGTTCTATGTCGCGGTGGTGGTGACCCTGCCGCCCTTTCTGGTGATTCCGGCGGCGATCGGTGTCAGCGTCACGGCGATACTCGTCAACGTATTCCCGGCCCGGCGCACCAAGGACATCTTGCTCCTTCTGTCGGTCGTCGCGGTCGCCGTTCTCTATCTGTTCTTTCGCATGCTGCAGCCTGAACGGCTGGTGAATCCCGAGGGGTTCAAGGATTTCATGGAGTTTCTCACCGCGATGCAGACGCCGGCATCGCCGCTGCTGCCGAGCACCTGGGCGGCGGAGACGCTGTTCCCGCTGCTCGGTCTGCGTGAGGGTTCGCCGGGGTTCTACTTTCTCTTGTTGCTGAGCACGGCCGCCGTCGCGGCAATGGCCAGCGAACGTGTGATGCGCAGCCTGTTCCTGCCGGGATGGACGAAGGCGCAGGAGGGCCGGCAGGCGCGGCTGACGCAGCAGCCGATGTGGGAGCGGCTCATGCGCGCGGCGACGATTCAGTTCTCGGATCAAACGCGGCTGATCGCAATCAAGGACCTGAAGACCTTTTTCCGCGATACCAGTCAATGGTCGCAGTTGATCCTGCTGTTGGCCCTAGTGGTGGTGTACGTCTACAACTTCAGCGTGCTGCCGCTGCAAGGCAGTCCGCTGGTGACGTTCTACTTCAAGAACGTGATCGCTTTTCTCAATCTGGCGCTGGCAGGCTTCGTGGTCTCGGCGGTGTCGGTGCGGTTCATCTTCCCATCGATCAGTCTCGAGGGCAAAGCGTTCTGGGTGCTGCGAACCGCGCCGCTCAGTTTACGGCGGATGTGGTGGGCGAAGTTTTGGGTCGGATTGCTGCCGCTGCTGGTGCTCGGTGAGGTGTTGGTGTTAGCGACGAATACGTACCTGCGGGTCATGCCGTTCATGATGTGGTTGTCCGCGCTGACGCTGTTTGGAATGACCTTCGGCATCGTCAGCCTCGGGCTCGCGGTGGGAGCGACATATCCCAATTTCGACGCCGACAACGCGGCCCGGGTCGCGGCCGGAGTCGGGGGGCTGGTCTACATGATCGTCTGCATGACGTTCATCGGCACCGTGGTGATTCTCGAGGCGTGGCCCGTGTATGTATTGTTCTCCAGTTGGCTGCGCGGCGTGCCGGTATCGCCGGCGGCCTGGAGCGGTGTGATCGCGTCCTTCACGGCCGCCGTCGGCGTCAGTGGCGCGGTCTTCGCGTGCTCCACCCTCTATGGACTCCGCAAACTCGAAACCATCGAGTGAACCGCACGCATCATCCGGACCTCGGCCGCGGTGACGAAGGTAGACCGCATTGCCGGCGCGCATCCCTTCCGGGGTGGGCGTGAACGGGCGTTCATTTTTTTATTGCCCGAGTTTTTGGGCCGTGCTATGGCCCCGGGCACTATGCGCTTTGGAACGGATACGGCTGAAACGCAACACCACGTGACCACGCCGGAAGAGCGATTGCTGCTGGCGGTGATGCAATCCGCCTTCTGGGACTTGGAGCATCGCGACCCAAGCGAGCGAGACCGCGCTCAGCGGTACTTTTTGTCGGAAGGCGAAGACCACCCGTTTAGCTTCGAGGCGATTTGCCGCCACTTCGGCTGGTCGGCGGGGCGGATTCGCCAGCAACTGTCGCCGCAGTTGATGGTGACAGCCGCGTTGGTTCAAGAGATTCAGCTGCGCCACGGGATGGCTCGATAAACCAGCGGGTTCGATTTCCTCGACCGTCGAGCTGCGGCGGGTCCAACGGGGTGCACGTGGGGTTGACTGGCTGGTGAGTGCTTCCTATTCTCCGCCCGTTGGCGAGTGACCGGCGTGTCTGCCGAGCGAATCGAGTTGACGCCTGTCACGGGCGTGTTTCCCCCCAATCTGTCCCCGGATGGCTATGTGAGCCGCGTCGTCAGCGCACTCATCCTTGCCGGCGGAAAGAACACGCGGATGGGAGGCGAAGACAAGGCCTTTCTCACCGTCGAAGGCGCGTCGGTCTTCGAACGCACGTTCGCGCTGCTCCGGCGGTGCTTTCCGCAAGTCGTGGTGGTCAGCAATTGCCCCGACAAGTATCGCCGCTTCGATGTCGATGTCGTTGCCGACGAGATTCCGGATCTCGGCCCGCTGGGGGGCCTCCACGCCGGACTCGGTAGGTTGCGGCAGCCGTACGCGTTCGTGGTGGCGTGTGACATGCCGTTCCTGCGCATCGAGCCGATCGCGTTTCTCGTCGCTCGGCTGCACGGGCAAGACGCGGTCATCCCACGTTGGGAAGACGACATCGAGCCGTTGCACGCACTGTACGCGACGCATCTTCGTGCGCCGATCGCCCGGGCGGTCGAGCGCGGTGCACGGGCGATCCGCGATTTCCTCCCGCAGATCGACGTCGAGTTCGTGCCGGAAGTGGAGATGCGTGCGGTTCCAGGTGCCGCTGAGTCGTTTCGCAACATCAATACGCCCGCCGAGGCGGCCCGCTTTTCGGTACGGCGATCGCTTGGCGCGAATGGGTAAACATGTGCGATGCCCGAGTTGACGGCGAGGGGACGGCGGCAGTATAGAAAAGCCCGTTCCGACCACTCCAGAGAGTCTCGCGATACTCGATAGACCGTCTTGTCGCCGAATCGATTGATATGACGATGATCAGCCGAGCGATCTGCGCGGAGCCCGCCGCGGGCGATCTGGTCGCTCTCGATCGCCGCACATGAACGAGCGCCGTGTAGCCGCGATGGATCTTGCACCGCTTCGCGCCGCCTTTGAGCAGTGGACCGCCGGCCTCGATCCGGTCGCCGCGCGCATCGCCTTGTTCGAACGCGTCCGCGATATCCCGTACAAATATCCGGCGAGTCGCAACCCGCTCGAAGTATTGCAAGGCCGTGCCGGCTCGTGTTCCGGAAAGCACTATCTGCTCGGCGAGCTCTACCGCATGTTGGGGCTCAAGGTCCGCAACATGATTTGCCGCCATCGGTTCAACGAATCGCCGCTGCCGTTCCCCGATCCGATGCAGGCCCTGCTGATGAAGAATGAGATCGTCGACCTGCACGACTATCTGCAGATCCAGGTCGACGACAATTGGATCGAAGTCGATGCAACCTGGGAGCTGGGTCTACGCGACTTCGGCTTTCCCGTCACCGATCAGTGGGACGGACACCAGGCGATGCTGCTCAGCGTCGTCGTGGACGAGGAGTTCATCGTCGAAGGCGATCCAGAGCGAACCAAGGAGGAGATGCTGTCGAAGCTGACGCCGCGACAGCGCCAACTCCGCAAGCAGTTTCTGGAGTCACTCGCGGCGTGGGTGCAGGAACTCACCGCGGAACTGCGGCGGGACTAGTCGCGATCCTGCGGGCGCATGCATGAGCGGTGAGGAACTCGTTGACATCGTCGACGAGGACGACCGCGTCGTCGGTCGTGCCTCGCGTCGCGAAGTGCGCGCGCGTCACTTGCGTCACCGCAGCACGTACATCCTTCTGTTCAACGCACAGAGCCAAATTTTCGTTCATCAGCGAACCGCGACCAAGGACATCTATCCATCGTACAACGATGTCGCGTTCGGCGGCGTGGTCGCGGCCGGTGAGGACTACGACGCGGGTGCCCGACGTGAGCTTGCCGAGGAGATCGGTGTCGAGGGCGTCCCCTTGCGCCGTGTGCTGGGGTTTCGCTTCGACGACGACAACAATCACGTGAACGGCGTGCTCTACACCGCCACCTATGACGGCGCGATGCAGTTGCAAGCCGCCGAGGTCGCAAACGGACGGTGGATGGATCTGGACGCGGTCATCGACCTCGCCCAGCGCGAGCCGTTTTGCCCGGACGGAATCGAAGCGCTGCGGCGGTACCTCGATCGCTTGCAGCAGGCCAGCAGTCGCAATCGCTGAGGCGCGGAATCCCGCTGTGGTCCGCGCGGAGTGTGTTCACGTCGATTTCGTAGCGGTCTCGGGCTGCGTGGTGCGCAGAGCCTGCGCGAGGACGACCTTGCGGACACCGTGAGCATCCTGAATGGTCACCCGGTCGCCGTCGATTGCGATGATCTTGAACGTTCCCGGTGCCGACATGGTCACCACGGTATCTCCGAGTCGTAACATTGCGTGCCCCTTCCGATTCGCGCGCGTCGTATAGCGGTTCACGCGTGCGCGATCAAAGGCTGCGTTGCCGCTCTCACGATGGTGTGGTACTTCCCACCAGATGGCGGAGACCCAGGCGGACATCGACGCGCACTGGATGCGCCGAGCCTTGTCGGCTGCGGAGCGTGCGGGCGAACGCGGCGAAGTGCCGGTCGGTGCGGTGGTGGTTTATGACGGTGAGGAGATCGTGGCTGCCGGCAACGCCACCATCGGCGCGTGCGATCCCACTGCACACGCCGAAATCGTGGCGCTTCGGAGCGCCGCTGAAGCGGTCGGCAATCACCGGCTGGTGGGTGCGACGATGTACGTCACCCTGGAGCCCTGCGCGATGTGCGTTGGCGCGTTGGTGCAAGCGCGGATCGATCGCGTCGTCTTTGGGGCGGCGGATCCGAAGGCGGGCGCTCTCGGCTCGGTGTTCGATCTCAATTGCGGCCGTTTGAACCATCGCTTCGCGGTCACGTCCGGTGTTCTGGCGGACGAGACTGCGTCGCTGCTGCAGACCTTCTTCCGCAGCCGGCGATCGGCCGTCTCGGTCGTTGGCGACGACACGTCGCTTGCCTTCTAAAGTTCGGAGAGGTGCGTGAGCCCGGTTGAAACGGCACGACTCGAAATCGTGTGACCCGCAAGGGTCCGGGGGTTCGAATCCCCCCCTCTCCGCTTTCCTTTGAGTTCGACCTACTTTTGAGCGACTGAGTCTGAGCGTGCGGCGGTGCACGCCGCGCACGGGCACAGGCCGCGTAGATAGGCGTACGAATAAATTCCGGTATCGTGCCCGTCGGCCCAGACGAGGCCGAGGGCGTAGTTGCCGACCGCGTTGATACTGGCAAGCTGCGGATTGTCGACTTCCACAAAGTGACGCTCGCCGCCGTGGCCCTGGCAGAGTGCGCACGGGCACCAGCCGCGGAGATAGGTGAAAGTGTATTCTCCAACGTGGCCGTCGGCCCAGGTGACGCGGACGAGCTGCTCTTCCGCGACGCGGCGAACCTCGGTCGGGCGCGTTCGTGAAGCGGCCATGCGCATCAACCTACCAGCGCGACGCCGGTGGGTCCATGCGCCGTCACACGGTCATCAACGCACTTGTGGGAAACAACGTCTGCGCGCGCCGGTTTGATCGCAGTACCGGTGCGAGCAATCTCCGTACCCCGCTCACGCCTTGATCATCACCAGGATCATCTTGAAGCGCGTGAGCGCTTTGAGCGCGTGGGGCTGATTCGCCGGGAGCCGGAGCAGTTCGCCGGCTTTCACGCGGTGGGGCTGCCCGGCGATGGTGATCTCGGCTTCGCCGTCGATGAGCAAGACCAGCGCATCGAACGCAGCGCTGTGTTCGCTGAGACCTTCGCCCGCATCGAACGCGAATGCGGTCACGGTCCCGACCGGTTTCTTGATCAGCGTGCGGCTGACGACTGCGCCCGGTTGATATTGAACGAGATCAGTCTGAGAAAGAACACCGGCAAGCTCGGCAGCGTTGGTTTGGACCGTGATCATGCGGGTGCAAGCTTTGGGGTAATTGCTAGTCGGCGTGCTGCGCCGCTGTTTCTTGCAATGCGCGGGCGGCCTCAGCTTCGGGGGTCAGCTCGCTGTGACACGCGTGCTTGCCGTGCACGATCGGCAGCGTGCCGCGCTGCTTGAGCAACGCTTCACCCTCGTCGCTCAGGCCTGGGCTGTGGAGCGACTTGCGCGCGGGCTGGAACTGCGGGTCCTTGCCGCTGGCAAAGGCTTCGATCTCCTTCGAGATGCGCATGCTGCACCAGTCGTGGCCGCACATGGCGCAGAAGTCGGTGTCGACTTCGAGGTCTTCGTCGTGCAGCGCACGGGCGGTTTCGCCGTCGAACGCCAGCTCGAACTGCTTGGGCCAATTCAGCGCGGCACGAGCGCGGGAGAGATCATCGTCCCACTGTCGCGCGCCGGTGATCCCGCGCGCGATGTCGCCGGCGTGGGCGGCGATCTTGTACGCGATGCAGCCGGCCTTCACGTCTTGGGCCTTCGGCAAACCGACGTGCTCCTTGGGTGTGACGTAGCAAAGCATCGCGGCGCCCGTTCGCGCGGCTTCGGTGGCACCGATGGCACTGGTGATGTGGTCGTAACCCGGGAACACGTCGGTCACCAGCGGCCCGAGCACGTAGAACGGCGCGTCGTCGCAGATGCGTTGTTCGAGCTGCATGTTGAACGCGATCTGGTCGAGCGGCACGTGTCCCGGTCCCTCGACCATGGCTTGGACGCCCGCCGCGCGCGCGCGCTGCACGAGTTCGCCGAGCGTGTGCAACTCGGCGAGCTGCGCGGGATCGGAGGCGTCGGCGAGACAGCCGGGTCGCAGACCATCGCCCAGCGAGTAACTGACGTCATACTCGCGCATGATCGCGCTGATCTCGTCGAATAACTCGTACATCGGATTCTGCTTGTTGTGCGTGATCATCCACTTCGCCAGCAGCGACCCCCCGCGCGACACGATGCCGGTGACGCGGTGCTTGATCAGCGGCAGATGCTCCTTGAGAACGCCGGCGTGAATGGTGAAGTAGTCGACGCCTTGCTGGGCTTGGCGTTCGATCTCCTTGAGGATGACGTCGTAGGTGAGGTCTTCGATACGGCGGCCGATGATCATGCTGTAGATCGGCACGGTGCCGATCGGAATCGTGCTGTGATCGATGATGGCTTGGCGACAGTCGTTGAGATTGCCGCCGGTGGACAGGTCCATCAACGTGTCGGCGCCGTACTTCTGCGCCCACAGCAGTTTCTCCACCTCTTCACTGGTGTTGCTACTGACGGGCGAGGCGCCGATGTTGGCGTTGATCTTGGTGGTGATCATGCGGCCGATGCCGGTCGGATCGAGGCGTTTGGGAGCGCGCTCGCCGCGCAGCACGTTGGGATCGTTGATGACCGTCCAACGTTGCGTGACGGTTTGATTGACCCAGTAGCGTCCGGTTGGCTGGGCATCGCGATGTCCGGCGTCGACGGGCTGGCGGTGGTCGCCATTGCCGTTGCCGTGCGCGGCGGCCGGAGCGTGTCCGGCGCTGCCCGCGAGGTGGCGCTTGTTCGCGGGAATGATCAGCCGGCCGCGCGCGATCTCACCGCGGATGAATTCGGCGGTGACGTTCTCGCGCTCCGCGACGCGGAGCATTTCCGCGGTGATGATCCCTCGGCGGGCGGCCTGCAGTTGGGTCATGACGGACTCCTGTGGTGAGGGGTGAATCGTGAGTCGTGACTGGTGGTGACTCGTGACTCGTGGTTGGTCGCGGCCAACATTTGGTTGCCTTGATGCCCAACCCTACGCCGAGTGGCGAGACGGGGCAAGTTTGTGAGTGAACCAGTGAAGCGGGGAGGCGTGAGTGGTGGTACGCACGTGACTGGGCTCCGGTGCGGAGATCCGGTCCGACCGCTCACCAGTCACCACTCACGACTCCCCACTTCACCGCACCACCAGGACTGCGCAGTGCGCGTGGCGGATCACTTGTTCGGCTGTGCTGCCGAGCAGCCAATGTTTGATTCCGGTTCGGCCGTGGGTGGAGATCACGATGAGGTCGGCGTTGACGGCTTCGGCGGCGGCGACGATCTCGCGGCCGGGCACACCGTGCGCGAGGCGCACGGTGTGCGCCACCGACTTCAACGTCGCGTCGCTCGGCACGCGCTCCAACAACGCCTTGGTGGCGTCCTCTTCGGCGCGCTCGCGGATCTCCGGCGTGATCAAATCCGCCGGGTAGTATTGCGCATACAGTGGCGCGGGTGTCACGACGGTCTCGATCACGTGACAAAGAACCACAGAACTTCCGTGATCGGCGGCCATACGGAACGCGTGCGCGATCGCATGATCGCCGAGATCGGAGAAATCGGTGGTGACGAGAATGGTCTTGAAGCGCTCCAGCATTAGACCCTCGCTTATGGCTTGTCGCTTATGGCATATCGCCGGAAGGAAGTCGCCGCTTTGCGGGTGCCGCTTCTCCGTTCGTCCGGCCATCAGCCATCTGGGATCAGCGATCGGCCAATCTCATCCCAACATGATCATGCCGGCGTCGACGACCAGAACCTGACCGGTCATGAGGTCGCTGTCCGACGATGCAAGAAAGACTGCGGTGCCCGTTAGATCTTCGGGTTGCAGCGGCTTCTTCAGTGCGGTGAACATCACGAGCATGCTCAGCATCTCTTCCGGCACGACGGACTTGGTGGCTTCGGTCATCGTCACGCCGGGAGCGATGGCGTTGACGTTGATTCCCCACGGGCCGAGCGCGCCGGCGAAGTACTTGGTCAATCCGTTCACGCCCATCTTAGCCACGCTGTAGTGAAACGGCGGCGACGGCTTGTCGGGGTCGCTGGTGTCGACTGCACCGACGTTGCCCATGAACGCGGCGGTCGAGGATTGGTTGATGATCTTGCCTTGCTTCTGTCGCTTCATGTACGGCTCGACCGCGCGCGTGCAGAGCCACACACCGGTCAGATTCACGGAGAGAATGCGATTGAAGTACTCCAGCGACGAGTTCTGCGTATCCAGACCGTAGAAGATCGCCGCGTTGTTCAACAGGATATCGATGCGGCCGAAGCGCTCGGCTGCCTTGGCCGCCATCTCCTTCGTACTCGCCTCGTTGGACACGTCGGTCGTGACGTAGAGCGCTTCGCCGCCCTTTGCCTTGATCTCGTCCACCACCTTGGCGCCATTGGCCTGGTTGATTTCCGCCACGACGACCTTGGCCCCTTCTTGCGCGAAGCGCAGCCCGTACGAGCGCCCGATCCCTTGGCCGCCGCCGGTAATGATTGCCACCTTGTCCTTCAGCCGCATAGTTGCCTCCTCGAGTTCCGTCCTCGGCTCGCGATTGACACTCCGACGGCGGATTAGTTACAAGCCCACCGGTGAATTCAATCAGATGATTGAGTCCCTAGCAGGGCCTGGAAGAACCAGTCAAGGTACCGCGCGCGCCGCGAGGGGCCGAGACGGAGGCGTGGGATGAGCACGACCGCATTCAAGAACGTGATCAAGTCGGGGCCGATCGAAGCACCTGAGCCGGTCGACCACTATCTGAGCGCGCTCGATCGGATGATCGCCGAGATCATGTGGACGCGCGACCGGATCACCGCGGCGATCGGCAACGGCAGCGCGCCGCTTGCGTTGGTGAAGCGGATCGCCAAGGAATACTACTACCTCGGTCGCTGGATGACCCCGGACTTCGCCACGTTCATCGCCAACGCGCCCGACGCCTTCTCCCTGACGATGGATTACTCGGAGCACTACGCGCATTGGTGCCAAAACTTCGCCGACGAAGCCGGCTACCTGCGCGATCCCAATCATGTCTCGATGAAGTGGGAGTGGTGCCAACAACTCGGCATCGGTGCCGAGGAGTTGGAGAGCTACACGCCACTGCCCGAAACCATCGCAGTGACTTTCACGATGCTTTACTACGTGCGCCGGTCTTACGAGGAAGGTCTTGCGGTATTCGGATTCGCCGGCGAACGATTGGCCGCACGCAGTGGCTACGCGAAAACGATGTACGAAGGTCTCAAGCAGCACTACGGCATGACCGTCAAGAACTTCGAGGTGCATGCCTACGCGGAGCCTGATCACGGCGACAAGGCCGAAGCGCTGTTTCGCAAGGTAGTCACGACCGCGAGCGTGCAACGTCGCTGCCGCGAGGCGATTCGTAACGTAATGCTCGTGCGCGAGGCGAGAACCAAGGCGCTGAATGCGTTGCTGGATTGATTGCGTCGATGATTGCCAGCCAAGCTTCCAGTCGCAGCAGGTAAATCGTTGATGTCGTCCTGCCAACCCGTCGCCATCGTCGGCGTCGGCTGTTCCGAGTTCGCTCGATCGCTCGCGGCCGACGGTCATGAGATGGCCGTGGCCGCGTGTCGCGCGGCGCTGGACGACGCGGGCCTGACGCCCGGCGACGTCGACGGGATCGCGACCTATCTCGGCGCGTACGAGCACGCGGAGTTGTCGCAGGTCATTCCCGGTGTCGGATTGATCGAGGATCGACTCAAACTGCGCGAGGATCTGATGGCGCTGGCCCCGGCG
>Ga0335069_10012581_pt1 | contig 11896 bp, 12 predicted proteins | sample Lox_Sample_11_FD_206714 | JGI IMG/M metagenome (GOLD analysis project Ga0335069, IMG submission 206714) | Soil microbial communities from Loxahatchee National Wildlife Refuge, Florida, United States - Lox_Sample_1.1 | ecosystem: Environmental > Terrestrial > Soil > Wetlands | place: USA...
TGTGCTGGCCCGGGGGGGCGACCCCCCGGACCCCCCGATCGCCGCTCCGCGCCGAGGCCGGCGGAGCCGGCCGGCCGGGCTGGCCCAGGCGAGTGCTGGCCATAGCGCTGGCCGTGGTGTGCCTGGCGCCGCTGGCCGCGCGGCCCTACGCGGTGACGCCGGCCAGCCGGGTCCCGGCGTTCTTCACAGCCAGCCGCCGCTGGCTGCCGGCCGGCCGCACCGTCCTGGTGCTGCCGTTCCCGACCGCCACCCAGACCCAGCCGCTGGCCTGGCAGGCCGCCGCGGACATGGCGTTCCGGATGCCGGGCGGCTACTTCATCGGGCCGGCCCCGGGCGGGCAGGCGTACATGGAGGGCCCCGGGCTGGTCCCGACGGCCAGCATCTTCACCCAGATCCAGCAGGGCTCGGCGCCGCCGCCCACGGTCACCCCGGCGCTGCGCGCCCAGTTCGCCCGGGACATGGCCTACTGGCGGGCCAGCGCGATCGTGGCCGGCCCGGGAGCCAGCCCGGCCCTGGTCCGGTTCGTCCGGCAGCTCACCGGGCAGGCGCCGGCCCAGGTGGGCGGCGTGCTGCTCTGGCGGCAGCCCTAGCTCTGAGCCTGCTTGGTCTCGGAGATACTGCTCTCGATCTGCTGCTCCGGCCGGCGTTCCTGGCTCTTGGCGTACATGGCGTAGGCGCGCGCGTCCACCTCGGTGAGCGGCGGCGGGGCCAGGCTGCGCGGCCACAGCCGCCGGGCGTGCACCACGTTCGCCTCGATCGCGTACAGGGTGAACTGGGCCTGCAGGTAGAGCCAGGCCAGCAGGCCGAGCACGATGCCGAACACGCCGTACAGCGAGGAGCTCCGGGCCAGCGTGTGCGCGACCAGGAAGGTGCCGAGCAGCTGGAGGATCTGCCAGATGACGGCGGCCAGCACGGCGCCGGGCAGCATCTCGCGGGTGCCTATCTCCTTGGCCGTGGCCAGCCGGAAGCCGTACCAGAACACCCCGATGTTCAGCACCAGCGACACCACGATGGTGGCCACCTGACCGCCGGTGCCGAGAAAGTTGGCCGCGCTGCCCGCCAGCCCGGACAGCAGCGTGGTGGCCAGCAGGCCGATCCCGACCGCCAGGATCAGCGCGATGTCCCGCAGCATGTTCCAGGGGAACCCAGGGCGCCGGAACATGGGCACGCCCCACACCGTGTTCAGCGCGTTCTGCGCGGCGCCGGCCACGCCGCGCGCACCGAGAAAGGTCAGGACGAGCCCGATGACCAGGGCCGGACCGGTCTCGTTCAGCCCGTGCACGCTGCTTTGCAGTTGCGGGCCGATCACCGGGAACTGGCCGAACGCGGAGTCGAGCACCTTGTCTTTCAGGCTGGGGTTGTTGCGCAGCACGATGTCCAGCACGGTGACCAGCACCAGCAGCAGCGGGAACAGCGCGGCGAACCCGTAGTAGGCGATCAGCGCGGCCAGATTGCCGGCCTGGTCGTCGCCGAACTTCTTCCACACAGCGACCGGGAAGGCCAGCCAGGTGTGGTCCTGCTGGGCCCGGTCGGCCCAGTTGACCAGCTTCTCTACCGCGTTCATGGCTGCCCCCTCCGGGAACTGCCTAACAAGCAATACCCGGCCCGGCCAGCCTCATGCTCAGGAGGTGCTGAGCAGGGTCCACGGCAGCAGTCCCGGCACTGGGCTGCCCTCGTCCGGCCCGGCCACCGGGACCAGCCCGGCCGGCAGGTGCGGCCCGCGCAGCACCGTGCCGGGCAGGATGCTGGCCGTGTTCGAGGCGATGACCCGGCCCCGGCCGGTGGCCAGCACGGCCACCCGGCCGAGATCCGCGAGCCCGGGCAGGACGAGCCGCTCCACCTGCCCGGCCAGGATGTCCGCACCGGCCACGCCGAGGAACTGGCCCGCGCTGTGCAGCGGGACGGCCAGCGTGAACGTGTACTCGCGGGTGCAGATGAAGTCGACGTAGGGACCGGCCACCGCGGGCCGGCCGGTGCGTTCCGGCTCCCGGTACCACTCGGTGGTCGTGTAGTCGTAGCCCTCGCCCGACCGGGCATCGGTGTCCACGTGCAGCTGGCTGATCCGGGACCCGGCGTCGGCCCACCACCACTCGATGGCCCGGGGCGCGTCGGCGGCCACTCCGGGTGCGAGCACCACGCCCGCCCCGGCCACCAGGCCGGCCTGCTCCCGCAGCAGGCTGGCGGCCAGCGGCCGGACGCCCGCGAAGTCGGCCCGGCGCAGTTCCCGCCCGGCGGCCCGGGCTGCCCCGGTGATGGACTCGGCGGCCGCGCCGATCTCCTCGACCCGGCTGAGCACCTGGCCGATCCGCCGGGTGAGGCCGTCCAGCAGGGCCGTGCCCCGGTCGGTGAGCTGGCTCATGGCGTGTCCATCCCGAGGCGGAGTTCGATCAGCCGCTCTGTCTCGGCCAGCACATGCCGCTCGGCGAGCTGCCGGGCCCGGTCCGGGTTACCCTGGCCGATCGCGTCCACCAGCGCCTCGTGCTCCGCGGTCACGGCCGCCACCTGGTCCCCGGTCACCGGCAGCCAGATCAGGTCACCCACCTCGGACCAGAGGCTCATCTCCTGCCTGGTCAGCCGGGGTGACTGGGCCGCGGCCGCGATCTCGATGTGGATCCGGGCGTCGGTCCGGCGCCGCTCGGTCAGCGAGGTAGCGCCGCGCAGCCGCCCGACGTGCTCACGCAGCGTGTGCACGTCGCTGTCCAGGGCGCGCTGGCTGGCCAGCTGGGCCGCGGCCCCGGCCACGGCCGCCCGGTGGTCGCCGATGTCCCGTAGCTCGAGCACGGACAGCAGGCGGAGCTGGGGCTCGAGGTGCGTGGCCGGGAGCTGGTCCGGGGCCCGGATGAAGGAGCCGCCCTGCCGGCCGCGCCGGGTCTCCACCAGGCCCATGACCCGGAGCATGGCCAGCGCCTCGCGCAGGGTGACCGGGGACACCCCGAACTGGCTGGCCAGCTCGCTCTCCGCGGGCAGGCACTCGCCGTCGAGGAGCAGGCCGAGCGTGATGGCCTGGACCAGCCGCCGGGCGACGGCCTCGGCCCGGCCGGCCGCGTCGAGCGGCGCGAACAGCGTGCGGGACCGCACGGTGGCCAGGGCGGAACGCGGCACGTAAGCCTCAGTTCTTTAACGGACCTTTAGCCCACCTTGACAGCTAAATCCTCTATAGCTGTATGTTACGGAAACGATCGCCGCAGGACAGAGGATGACAGCGAATATGCGGGATGAAGCGGCGGTGCTCGGATCAGCCCGGACCGGCGCGGCCGATGCCCCGGCGGCGGTCCGGCTCAGCGCGCTGCACAAGTCTTTCGGGCCGGTAACCGAAGTAGCCGGGGAGGACCAGGAGATCGGTGAGGGAGAGTTCTTCACCATGCTCGGCCCGTCCGGCTCGGGCAAGACCACCTTGCTCCGGCTGATCGCCGGATTCGAGCGGCCCGATTCCGGGCGGGTGGAACTCGGCGGGAAGGATGTGACCCGGCAGCCGCCCTACGCGCGCGACGTGAACACGGTGTTCCAGGATTACGCGCTGTTCCCGCACATGAGCGTGCTGGACAACGTGTCCTACGGGCTGCGGGTGAAGCGGGTGGCCCGGGCCGAGCGGCAGCGCCGGGCCGGGGCCGCGCTGGACATCGTGCGGCTGTCCGGGCTGTCCGGGCGTAAGCCGGTGCAGCTCTCCGGTGGCCAGCGGCAGCGCGTCGCGCTGGCCCGCGCGCTGGTCAACGAGCCGGAGGTGCTGCTGCTCGACGAGCCGCTCGGCGCCCTGGACGCCAAGCTGCGCCAGGACATGCAGCTCGAGCTGAAGCGGATCCAGCGCGAGGTCGGCATCACGTTCGTGTACGTCACGCACGACCAGGAAGAGGCGCTGACCATGAGCGACCGGCTCGCCGTGTTCAACCAGGGCCGGATCGAGCAGCTGGGCACCCCGGTCGCGGTGTACGAGCAGCCGGCCACCGACTTCGTGGCGGGCTTCATCGGCATCTCCAATCTGCTCGAACGGGACGGCCGGCACTTCACCATCCGCCCGGAGAAGATCCGGCTGCTGCCCGACGGTGCCCCAGTGCCGCCGGGCAGCCATGTGGAGCAGGGCCGCATCGACGACGTCGTCTACCTCGGCGCAATGACCCGCTACCTGGTGGAACTGGCCGATGGCGGCCAGCTCACCGCGATCCGGCAGAACCTGGACGGCGCCGCGGCCGACGCGGTCGGCGCCCGCGGCACCTCGATCAAGGTCGCCTGGCGGGACGACCAGACCTACGAGATAGCCAGCCGGCCTGCGCCGGCCGGGGGGGACCGGGAGGAAGAGTCATGAAGAGATGGGTACCAGGCGGGGCGCTGCTAGCCGCCCTGTCGGCGATGGTTCTGGTGGCGGGCTGCGGATCCTCGGGGAGCACGTCGGGCAGCAGCGGCAGCAGCACTTCGGGCAGCGGCGCGACGGCCGGCCTCACCCCGCCCCAGGCGGGCACGGCGGTGCCGTCCTCGGTCGGGAAGACCGAGGGCAAGCTGAACCTGATCGCCTGGGAGGGGTACGCCCAGCCGCAATGGGTCAATCCGTTCGAGAAGGCCACCGGCTGCCAGGTGAGCGTCAAGTACGCCGGGTCGTCCAGCGAGATGGTGTCGCTGATGGCCAACGGCGGCGGCGGGCAGTACGACCTGGTCTCCGCCTCCGGCGACGCCGACCTGCGGCTGATCTATGGCGGCGACGTGAAGCCGATCAACATCAGCCTGATCCCGTCCTGGCGGGACTTCCACCCGTTCCTGCAGGCGCCACCGTTCAACACCATCGGCGGCAAGCACTACGGCGTGTCCTACGAGTTCGGGCCGAACGTGCTGCTCTATTCCAAGAAGGCGTTCCCGACCGCACCGAACTCGTGGTCGGTGCTCTACAACAAGAAGTACGCCGGCCAGATCACCGTGCCGAACAACCCGATCCAGATCGCGGACGCCGCGCTGTACCTGTCCAAGACTCAGCCCAGCCTGGGCATCACCGATCCCTATGAGCTGACCCAGAGCCAGTTCAACGCGACGGTGGCCCTGCTCAAGCAGCAGCAGCCGCTGGTCAAGAAGTACTGGGACCTGGCCTCGCAGGAGATCTCGCTGTTCTCCAGCGGCACCACGGTGGTCGGCGCGGCCTGGCCGTACCAGGCCAACACGCTGAACGCGAGCGGGGACAAGGTCGCGGGCATCATCCCGAGCCAGGGCGCGACCGGGTGGGCCGACACCTGGATGCTGGCCACCAACGCGCCGCACCCGAACTGCGCCTACAAGTGGATGCAGTGGGTGACCACACCTAAGGTCCAGGCGCAGGAGGCGGTGTACTTCGGCGAGACGCCAGCCAACAAGCTGGCCTGCCCGATCATGGACAGCATCCAGAAGGGCTCGTGCGCGGCCTATCACGCGAACGCACCGGAGTCTTACTTCAACACGATCAAGTTCTGGAAGACCCCACTGGCCCAGTGCGGCAACGGCAAGAACGACTGCGTGCCGTTCCAGCAGTGGGTGACCGCCTGGACCCAGATCACCGGATGACCGCGGCCACCACCGAGGAGAGCCGGGCCGTATCTGCCCCCGGGGCGGCCCGGCTCTCCGCCGCGCTGTGGCGCCGGGCCTGGCTGCGGGCCACCCTGACGCTCAGCCCGCCGCTGGCCTGGTTCCTGGTCATCTACCTGGCCTCACTGGTGGTCATGCTGATCACGGCGTTCTGGAGCGTCAACCCGTTCACCAACAACCTGGAGCACAGCTGGACGCTGGCCAACTTCCAGCAGATCTTCACCAGCACCTACCTGACCATCATCGCCCGCACCGTCGGGATGGCCGCGCTGGTCACGATCACCGACGCGGTGCTGGCCTTCCCGTTCGCCTACTTCATGGCCCGGGTGGCCACCCCGCGCGGCCGCCAGCTGCTGTTCACCGCCGTGCTGCTGCCGTTGTGGGCCAGCTACCTGGCCCGGGTCTACGCCTGGATCGTGATCCTGCAGAAGGGCGGCACGCTGAGCTGGTTCTTCACCAAGATCGGCATAGGCGCGGTGAACATCGGCTACACCAACACCGCGATGTGGCTGGTGTTCTCCTACATCTGGCTGCCGTTCATGATCATCCCGGTGTACGCGGCGCTGGAGCGGATCCCGGACTCGCTGCTCGAAGCGTCCGGTGACCTGGGCGCGCGGAACTGGCGGACGCTGCGCAGCGTGCTGCTGCCGCTGGCGCTGCCCGGGGTGGTGGCCGGCTCGATCTTCACGTTCTCGCTGACGCTGGGCGACTTCATCACGCCGCTGCTGATCGGCGGGGCGAACTCCAACTTCATCGGCAACGTCATCTACTCCAACCTGGGCACGGCCAACAACCTGCCGTTCGCCGCGGCCCTGGCGGTGGTGCCCATCGTGATCATGATCGTCTACCTGCTCGGCGCGCGGCTGCTCGGCGCGTTCGAGTCGCTGTGATGGAGGGGCGGCTGGCCCGTATCGGGCTGCGCATCTGGGTGGCCGGGGTGCTGCTCTTCCTGTTCGTGCCGATCGGCATCATCATCGTCTACGCGTTCAACGCGTCGGTCATCCAGACCTGGCCGATCCACGGGTTCAGCACGAAATGGTTCTCGGTGGCCTGGCACGACCCGCAGGTGCGGGCGGCGCTGGTGCTGTCACTGAAGGCCGCGGTGGTGGCCACGGCCGTCGCGCTGCTGCTCGGCTCGCTGGCCGCGTTCGGCGTGCACCGGTTCCGGTTCTTCGGCCGGGAATCGGTGTCGCTGCTGCTGGTGCTGCCGCTGGCGCTGCCCGGGATCATCACCGGCATCGCGCTGAACTCGGCGTTCAGCTTCGCCAGCATCGACCTGTCGCTGCTGACGATCATCATCGGGCACGCCACGTTCTGCATCGTGGTCGTCTACAACAACGTGATTGCCCGGCTGCGCCGGATGTCCGGCTCGATGTACGAGGCGTCGGCTGACCTCGGCGCGCACGGGTTCTTCGCGTTCCGCACGGTGACCCTGCCCATGCTGTCCACCGCGCTGCTCGGCGGCGCGCTGCTCGCGTTCGCGCTGTCCTTCGACGAGGTGATCGTGACCACGTTCACCGCGGGCGCGCAGAACACGCTGCCGCTGTGGATCTTCGGCGCGATCCGGCTCGGCCAGCAGTTGCCCGAGGTCAACGTCGTCGTGGTCGCGGTGCTGCTGCTCACCGTGATCCCGGTGGTCATCGCGGCCCGGCTGACCGGGGGCGGCGGGGTCACCCGCGGCTCAGCGGCGGCCACCATCCCCGGGGAGTGACGGCGCTCAGTGCGGTGCTGGCACCAGGCTGGCCACTAGGTACAGCACGCCGAACGGGTCGTCCGCGTAGCGCACCGTCGCGGCGGGCTCCGTGCCGCCCAGCGCGCCCGCGAGCACCTGCCAGGCCGGACGGCCGGTAGCCATCAGGTCGCGGGCCAGCGCTGGGTCGACGGCCAGCAGCGCGTCCAGGTCGGCCGCGGCGACCGCGTGCTGCACCGCGGCGTCGAACGCGGCGGCCCGCGGGTCGAACGCGCCGGGCGCCTTCGGCCCGCGCCGGGCGCTGCCGTCGCCCAGCACCAGCAGCGCGGTCCGCTGGCCGGTCACGGCCAGTTCCGCGCCCAGCTTGCGGCAGCCGGCTGGCGGCTCGTCCTGGCTGACCGTCCAGATCACCCGGGGCCCCTGGTACCCGGCCTGGTCGAGCAGGTAAGCGCCGATCCCCGCGGCGGGTGGCAGGCTACATATGCCGGATACCGCGCTGGCGGGCGCTGAGCTGGGCGCGGGCAGGCCGCCGAACGCGGCCACATCCAGGCGGCCGTCGCCCGGCCAGGCGGCCGTCACCGGGCCTGGGGCGACGACCGTCACCGCCTCCGGCGCGGCGCTGAGCAGCCCGGTGACCGCGGCGGCGCAGGCGTTGCGGAGTTCGGGGAGGACCGGGTCGGCCCCGGTCAGCTCGCGGACCAGCAGCGGCGGCCACGGGCACAGGGCGGCGGCGGTGATCACTCAGGCCAGCCCGCGCACGGTCCGGGCCGGTGGCTGCTCACCCTTGATGGCCGAGACCATGCGCAGCACGTCGCGGGTCTCCTGGATCTGGTGCACCCGGAACACCCGGGCGCCCAGCCAGGCGCAGATCGCGGTGGTGGCCAGCGTGCCGGTCAGCCGCCCGCCGGGCGGCCGGTCCAGCGTCTCGCCGATGAAGTCCTTGTTGGACAGCGACACCAGCACCGGCCAGCCGGTGCTGGTCATCTCGCCGAGCCGCCGGGTCACCTCCAGCGACTGCCAGGTGTTCTTGCCGAAGTCGTGCGCCGCGTCGATGAGGATCCGGGCCGGGTCCACCCCGGCCGCGACGGCCCGGGCCGCCTGGCCCAGGGTGCGCTCCAGCACGTCGGCCAGCACGTCGTCGTAGGCCACCCGGAACGGCCGGGTCCGCGGCGCCTGCTGGCCGGCGTGCGCGCAGACCAGCCCGGCCCGGAACGCGGCGGCGACCCCGGGCAGCTCGGGATCCTGCCCGCCCCAGGTGTCGTTGAGCAGGTCGGCGCCGGCCTGGCAGGCGGCCCGGGCCACCTCGTGCCGCCAGGTGTCCACGCTGATGACCAGGTCCGGATAGGCGGCCCGGACCGTGGCCACGAACGGCACCGTGCGGCGGATCTCCTCGGCCACGTCGACCGGGGCACCCGGGGCAGCGGCCACGCCGCCGATGTCCAGGATGTCCGCCCCCGCCGCCACCACCTCGTGCACCCGGTCCATGGCGGCCGCCTCGTCCCAGGTCGCCCCCTTGTCGTAGAACGAGTCCGGGGTCCGGTTCACGATGGCCATGATCAGCCGCTGCTCGGGCGGGTACGTCCGCGCGCCGAGGTGCAGCATCCGCTGGGGACTAGCGTTAGGCATGCTAGGGCGCCGGCCGGTCCAGGCCGGCTGCGGCGCCGCGCAGGGTCACCAGCGGCGGGCGCTCGCGGGTCGGGATCGGGCGGATGCGGGGCACGGCCGCGCCGTTCTCCCGGACGAACTGGTGCAGCGCGGCGTCCAGCGGAACCGGGGCCGGCGGCTGCCGCCGGGTCTCGGCCACCACCAGCAGTTCGGCCGCCATCACGGCCAGGTCGTGGTCAGCCTGGTGCTTGTGCGCCCGGGAGCCGAGGTCCACCTGGGCCAGCGCGTCCAGGCCGTAGGCGGCGGCGGTGTCCAGCAGGGTGGACAGCTCGACGCCGTAACCGACCGGGATGCTCAGCGACTCCATCAGCCCGCGCCGGGCCGCCCACTCTCCCGCCAGCGGCTGGACCACGCCGGCCAGCTCCGGCCACCACAGGCTGAGCAGCGGGCGGGCCACCAGTTCGGTGACCCGGCCCCCCTCGGTCGAGGTGGAGCCGTCGCGCTCGGTGCGCACCCGCTCGTAGAAGCCCTTGACCAGGTGCACCCCGGGGTCGGCCAGCAGCGGGCCGAGCAGGCCGGTGACGAAGTGCGGGCCCCACCGGGTCAGGTCCGCGTCCACGAAGACCAGCAGGTCGCCGCTGGTGACCAGGAGCGACTTCCACAGCGCCTCGCCCTTGCCGGGAAACCAGCCCAGCTCAGGCGCGATGTCCCTGGTCCGGTGCACGGTGGCGCCGGCCCGCTCGGCCACGCTGGCGGTGGCGTCGGTCGAGTCGGAGTCCATCACCACGATCTCGTCCACCAGTGGAATGTCGGCCAGCAGCGACTGGCGGAGGGTGCTCACCACCCGGCCGACCGTGCGCTGCTCGTCCCGGGCCGGGATGACCACGCTTATCCGGGTGCTGGCCTGCTGTTTCGCGGCCAGCAGCCGGGCGGCCGGCCAGTCCTGCCAGTGCGAGGTACGCACGACGGGCATGCTACCCGGTGCGCCAGCACCAGCCGGCCGGGTGGGTGTGGCCGCCGGCCGGCCCGGCCCAATCGCCATAGCAAACCCACAGTTATCTGTTACCGGTCCGTGGCCAACCTGGGCCGAGGATTAAACGTCTTTGGAAGTGGTCAACATTTCCCATAGGGGAAGAGCGTGTTTAAGGAGCCGTCAATGAGGCGAACGGTGCGGGTATGGCTGGCAGCCCTGGGCGCGGTAGCCGCGCTGCTCGGCGGGCTGTTCAGCCTGGCTGGGTCCGCGGGCGCCGCCGTCACCGGAAAAGCCGCGCGGAGCGAGCCCGCCGTGGGTGCGACGTATGTCCCCCCGAAGGGGACGCTGGGCCCCGGCTCCACCGGGCCAGCCGTGAAGCGGCTGCAGGAGCGGCTGAACTACCTGCACTACTACTCGGGGCGCCCGGACGGCCAGTACGGCGCGAACACCGTGGACGCGGTCTGGGCGTTCAAGGAGGCCCAGGGCATCCAGACCGCGGTCAACCCGGATAACCTGACCCGGGCCATGAAGCGGGCGCTGGTGCACCCGAAGCAGCCGCTGGTGCTCGTGCCCAACGGCGGCAGCTGGCGGATCGAGGTCCACCTGTCGCTGGGCTACCTGGTGCTGTACAAGCACAACGTGCCGGAGCTGATCAGCCACATCTCACCCGGCGGCGGCTACTACTACCCGTGCCCGGGTGACCCCGGCCAGACCTGTGGCCCGGCCATCACCCCGGACGGTAACTACCGGGCCCACTGGTTCGCCGCGGGCTGGGTGAAGGTCCCGCTGGGCGAGATGTACAACCCGGTGTTCTTCATCGGCGGGTCGTACGCGATCCACGGCGACACCATCGTCCCGCTCTACGCGGCCTCGCACGGCTGCGTGCGGATCCCGATGTTCATCGCCAACTTCTTCCACAAGCTGGTGTACGTGAACGAGGCGAACGGCACACCGGTCTACATCCGCGGGCACGTTCCCGGCACCTGACCGCTGTCCTCCCTGGGGTGACGCTGCTCAGCGTTACCCCAGGGATGGCAAATGTTGTGGCAAAGGCTGGCAAGGCGGTTCATCCGGGTATGGCATTCTGTCGCGGTGGCCACGCGTGAGATCCGGCAACGCGGGCTGACCGCGCCGGCGCAGTACAGGTTCAGCAAGGTCCCGAAGATCACGATCTTCTTCTGGATCATCAAAATCCTGACCACCGCCATGGGTGAGGCCTTCGCTGATTTCATGGCCCTGAACTACAGCCCAGTGCTGGCCGGGGTCGTCGGCACCGGGCTGTTTGTGGTCGCGATGGTGCTCCAGTTGCGGGCCAAGGCGTACAACGCCTGGATCTACTGGTTCGCGGTGTCCATGGTCGCCGTGTTCGGCACGCTGGCCGCCGATGGCATGCATATCAAGCTGCACGTCCCGTACTCGGAGTCCAGCGCCTTTTTCGCGGTCTGCCTGGCCGTGGTGTTCGTCACCTGGTACCTGGTCGAGGGGACGCTGTCCATCCACAGCATCTGCACCCGGCGCCGGGAGCTGTTCTACTGGGCCACCGTGTGCGCCACGTTCGCGCTGGGCACCGCGGTCGGCGACCTGACCGCGACCACGCTGGGGCTCGGGTACCTGACCTCCGGGATCATGTTCACCCTGCTCATCCTCGTGCCGGGGCTCGCGTGGTGGAAGTTCCGGCTGAACGCGGTGGTCGCGTTCTGGACCGCCTACGTGCTGACCCGGCCGCTCGGTGCCTCGTACGCGGACTGGATGGGGGTCGCGCACCACTATGGCGGCCTGGGGCTGGGCCGCGGCCATGTCGCCCTGTACCTCACCGTCGCGATCGTCGGCTTCGTCGCCTATCTGGCCGTGACCCGGGTCGATGTGGACCACATGGAATTCCAGGCGGCCCCGGCCCGGACGCCGGCCCGGCACCGGCGCTAGCCGCTCGCTGGTTAGGATCGTTGCAGGTAGCTAGCTGTACCGTCGGCTGCCCGCAGCCGGCCAGCTGGCTGGGAGGTCGTGATGGCCAGCGACGGGCTCGCCCGGGCCCTGCTCGACGCGCTTCCCGACTCGACCGCCGTGCTGGATCACGCCGGGGACATCCTGGC
>Ga0335069_10012582_pt1 | contig 11896 bp, 8 predicted proteins | sample Lox_Sample_11_FD_206714 | JGI IMG/M metagenome (GOLD analysis project Ga0335069, IMG submission 206714) | Soil microbial communities from Loxahatchee National Wildlife Refuge, Florida, United States - Lox_Sample_1.1 | ecosystem: Environmental > Terrestrial > Soil > Wetlands | place: USA: Florida...
GGCAGGTGCGCGCCGAGAAGGCCGCGACGGCATCGCTCATGCATATCCAGACGGCGAAGCTCAAAAGCACGGCCGAGACAGTCAAGGCGCTGTCTGACGCCATCACGCCACTGGCTGCCGGTGTTGCCGCGTTGTGGGCCGCCTTCGGCCACTTCCTGCTCTGAGTTTCCTTCTGCGGACTGGATTCGCCTGATGTCAGAAACGACACCGCGAGAAACGAAGGCGGAGACAGCGGCGATCCGGCAGTCGCGGCGGGCGGCTCCCGCAGTCATCATCGTCGCGGTTCTCTTCGTCACGATGATCGGGCTTTCGATCTGGTATCTGAGCCGACGGGAGCCTCTCGTGGTCCAGGGCGAGGTGCAGACCCGGACGTTCGATCTGGCGGCGCGGGTCGATGGGCGCGTCGGGCAAATCCTTGTCTCGCGCTCGCAGGATGTGCCGCAGGGTGCGCCGCTCATCCGCATCGAAAATCCCGAGCTGCTGGCCAAGGAGCGACAGAGCGAGGCGGCGCTGCAGGTTGCGCAAGCCGAACTCGCGCGTGTCAGAGCCGGGTTCCGGGCGGAGACGATCGCGGCCCGCAAGGCGGCGGTGGACAGGGCCGCGGCGGAGGTAACGCTGGCGCAGAAGACATTCGACCGGACCCGGCAGCTCGTCATCTCTCACGATTCGCCGCAATCGCAGTTCGACAAGGACAGCGCCGCGCTGACGCTTGCGGAGCGCACGCTGGACCAGGCCCGGTTCGCCTACAACGAGGCGGTCGCCGGCTTCACTCGCGAGGACCTGGGCATCGCACTGGCGAAGGTCGAAAGCGCCAAGGCCGACGTCGAGACGCTGAAGGCGCTGGTGGACCAGATGGTTGTCGTGGCACCGGCCAGCAGCCAGGTGTTCCGCATCCCTGTCGAGGACGGCGAGTTCGTGCTGCCCGGCGTGCCGCTGATCACGCTCGTCGATCTCGGCGACATGTGGGTGCAGTTCGATCTGCGCGAGGACCTGCTGCGCGAGCTGAAGATCGGCTCGAAGATCGACGTCCGGGTGCCGGCGCTGGGCGATCGCGTCGTCCCACTGGAGGTCCGCGTGATCGGGGCCAAGGGCGAATATACCGGCTGGCGCGCGACGCGGGCGAGCGGCGACTTCGATTTGCGGACCTTCGAGATCCGCGCGTATCCGGCGCAGCCCGTCGCTGGGTTGCGGCCGGGCATGAGCGTCTATACCGATTGGCGCGAGCAGCGCCCGTGACCGCGCCCCGGCCCGGCCTGCTGGCCGTCGCGGCACGGGAAATGCGCTGGATTCTGCGCGACCACGTCGCGCGGCTCCTGCTGTTCGGCGTCCCGGTCATCGCCTTCGTGGTGCTCGGGTTCACCTTCAGCCGCGCCGTCCTGCGGGGACTGGATGTCGTGGTGGTGGACATGGACAGTTCCACCACCTCGCGACATTTCGTGCAAACCGTCGCAGCGGCGCCCGGCATAGCGGTGGCGGAGCGCGCGAACGATCTTGGCGCGGCGGCCAGTGCGATCCGCGCCGGGCGCGCCATTGCGGCGATCTACCTGCCGCCGGAATTCGGCAAGGACGTGCTGGCTGGCCGGGCGCCGCGAGTGGTGGCGTACTACAACACCCAGTTCTTCACGCCGGGAAACAACGCCATCAAGAGCATCCGCGATGCCATGGCGGCGGCAAGCGCGGCGGTCGTGCCGGCAAGGCAGGCGGTGGGCAACGACGAAGAGGCCCCGCCGGGGCTCGTGCCCGAGGACTACGTGCTGTCGAATCCCGCGCTCAACTTCGCGCAGTTCCTGTTGCGGGCGGTGATGCCGATGGTCCTGCACGTGGTGATCGCGATCTCTGCTGGATACGCGGTGGGTTCCGAGTTCCGGCGGCGCAGCCTTCGGGCGTGGTGGGACCTCTCCGGCCACAGCATCGCCACGGCGTTGGTCGGCAAGCTGCTGCCGTACTACGTCGTGCTGATGCTGATGTTCGCGCTGATGGTCGGCATTCTTGACGTGTGGCTCGGCGTCAGCTTCCGCGGCAGTGCCGTCCTGATGGTCGCGTCGGCGACGCTGCTGATCGTCGCCTACCAGATGATCGGCGCATTGATGCAGCTGCTGGCGCGCGACATGGCACTGGGCCTCAGCCTGACCGGCATCGTCGTCTCGCCGGCCTTCGGCTACGCCGGTGTCGGTTTTCCCGTGCTGGCGATGCAGACGTTCCCCCGCATCTGGGGCGCGATTCTGCCGCTGCGATGGTACATGCAGATCCTGTTCGACCAGGCTACGCGCGGCGCCGCACCGCGCTATACGGCCGGACCGTTCGTCATCATGTGCGTGCTCACTGTCGTCCTCGCGTTGCTCGTGTGGTTGCGCTTCCGTTCGCTGGTCAGGCAGGGGTTGTCGATTCCCGAACCGGATGAGCCGCCTTTGGCACCCGCGCGTTCCGGCATCTCGGGGGCTTTCGTATCGGAGTGGCAGCGAGTCGTCGGCGACCGCGGCGTGCTCGCGCTGTTCGTGCTGGCCCCGGTGCTCTATTCCGTGTTCTATCCCCAGCCCTATCTGGGACAGATCGTGCGCAACATCCCGATCGCGGTGGTGGACCAGGACAAGGGCGAACTCGGGCGGGCGCTGATCCAGACGCTCGGGGCGCACGGCAACATTTCGGTGGCGCTGCGCGCGTCCAGCTTCCGCGAGGCGGAGGATGCGATCTTTGCGCGCCGGGCCTTCGCGATTCTGGGGATTCCGCCGGACACGGAGAAGAACCTGCTGAAGGGAGTGACGGCGCGGCTGCCGGTCTATGCCGATTCGACCTACTTCATTCTGTTCAACCGCTCCCTGCAGGGGATTCTGGAATCGGTTCAGGCGTACGCGACGGATGCGCTCGCGCACGGCGCACGCGCCGGGGGAGCAGGCGTGCAGGCGGCCTCGCGGCTGAGCCAGCCGGTGACCCTCGTGCAAGTGCCGCTGTTCAACCCGACGGCTTCCTATTCCAGCTACGTCGTGCCGGCCGCCTTCGTGCTGATCCTGCATCAGACCTTGCTGATGGGCGCGGCGATGCTGGGCGGGGTGGCGTTCGAGCGGGGCGGCCAGGAAGGAAGACGGCCGCGGGCGTCGGCGTCGGCGATCCTCGGGCAAGGACTGGCGCACTGGACCATCTACGTACCCGGATTGCTGCTCTATCTCGTGGTGATGCCGCGGATCTATGGATTTTCCACGCTCGGAAGCGTCTGGGCCCTGGCGGCGTTGTCGATTCCGTTCATCCTGGCGACGAGCTTCCTGGGGCAGGCGCTCGGCCTGACGTTCCGCCATCGGGAAACGGCGGTCCTGCTGGCGCTGGCGAGCAGCCTGCCGCAGTTCTTCCTGGTCGGCGTCTCCTGGCCCGCCGAGGCGCTGCCGGGGTTCCTGCACCAAGCGCGCGAGCTGCTGCCGAGCGTCAACGCGATCGATGGCATGGTCCGCATCAACCAGATGGGCGCGAGCCTGGCGGAGGTGCGTCCGGACTGGGCGCGGCTGTGGGCGCTCACCTTGCTTTACTTCCTCGTCGCGGCCGTGCTGGCGCATTTCCGCGTCGTCCGGGTGCCGAACCATGAACCGGCTGTCTAGATACAGGGTCCTGCTTGCAGCGGTGCTGACGCTGGCGCTGGCTGCGTGCGTGGTCTGGTTCTGGCCGCGCCTGCGTCCGGCCGAGTTGGCGCCGGTGGTCGGGATGGTACGGACCACCGAGATCCGCATTGCGCCGGAGGTGAGCGGACGTCTCGCTCGTTTCCTTGTGCAACCGGGACAGGCGGTGCAGCGCGGCCAGCCGGTGGCGCTGCTCGCCAACCCGGAACTCTGGGCGGCGGTCGGCGCGGCACGGGCGCAGGTCGACAAGGCGCGATCGGACCGGGACCGGGTTTATGCCGGCGTGCGCGAAGAGCAGGTACGGGCACTCAAGCAGGAGATCGACAAGGCGCAGGCCGTGCATGCCCAGGCCGTCGAGGAACTGGGGCGGAAGGCGGCCCTGGTGGCGCGATCCGATGTCTCGGTCAACGAGCTGGATGTCGCCAAGGCCGCCGAGGCAGAGGACCGCGCCGACATTGCCATCGCCGAGGCCCACTATGCCGAGGCGCAGCGCGGGCCGACCGCGGAGGAGCGCGCGCTGGCGGACGCCACCGTCGCCGCGGCGGAAGCGGCTCGCGATGTCGTCGAGGCGCGGGCGGCGAAGATGCTGCTGCGTGCGCCTGCTTCCGGTGTGATCGCGATCCTGGTGGCCGAGGCCGGCGAGGCCGTCGTGGCCGGCGAGCCGGTGTTGACGATGGTTCCGGACGATGGCGCCTGGTTCGGGTTCGATGTGCGCGAGGACGGGCTGAAGGGCCTGGCGATCGGATCTTCCGTGCGAGTGCATGCGGCGGGAGCGGCAGGACCGATCAGCGCCAGGGTGACGGAGATGCGCAACTGGGGCGAATTCGCCGTCTGGCGCACGGCGCGCGCGACCGGAGATCACGATCGCAACACCTTTTTCGTTCGTCTGGACCCGATCGCTCCGGCACCCAAGGTGGCGCCCGGTCAGACGGTATGGCTGGAGCGGGCGAACACGGAATGAGGGCGCGGTCGAGGAGCGCGTCGATATCTCGGCCCTGGCGCACTCCTGCTTGATCTGACACCCGCCTCCGTGCCGGTTGCCGGCTGCCAGGTTGGCAATCCCTTACGGGCTGTTCGTCGCGCATCGGGAGCGCCGCTGCATTCGGCGGTCCGCAGCCGGGGCTACCGGCACGCTCACTGCCTCGAGGAAGGCCGTTACCAGCGGCATGGTCTCGGCGACAAGCCGAACATCCGCCGGCCCGCGCAGCCAGTCCTCGATCGCCCCGTTCACCAACAGCAGCAGGGCGCGTGCCGCCCTCTCCGGGAACCACTGCGGCGCGAGCCGGCCCCGTGCCGCCGCAAGTTTCATGACGGCCAGGAACTGCTCCCGCAGTTCCGTGTCGGTGCGCTGCTGGCGTTCCAGGGCCGGCAGCATCTCGTCGACGTACTCGCAGCGCAGCCAAAGGATGGTGAGGATCTTGCGCCGTTCGGTGTCGTTGTCGAGCACTTGCAGCGCCTCGCAGATCGTCTTGGCGAGCTCATCGAGCGGATCGAGCTCAGGGCCGGCTGCAAGGCGCGCTTTCAGTGTCGCGCCGAGTTCGGCGTTCGGCAGGCTGATTCGCGCATCGAGGGCGAGAAAGATCTCCAGTTTGTCGCGGAAATGCCAGTAGATGGCCCCGCGCGTAACCCCTGCGACACGGGCGATATCGTAGAACGTGCCGCGGGCGACGCCCCGTTCCAGGAACACCTCGATCGCCGCCGCCAGGACGGCCTCGCGGGTCTGTTCGGCTTCAGCCTTGGTGCGTCTCACGGTTCTCCTCGCAGCGCAGCTTTCCAGTCTCTACATACCATCTAGGCGGTATGGTCTTTACATACAGCCCGGACGGTATATAATCAAGCCCAATCCGCCCGGGCCACCGGCCCTCTCATCGGTGCCGCGCGAACAAGCATGAGGCCTCGAATGAAATCTGCAGCCGCTCTTGCCTGGCTGGGCCTGGCTCTCCTGGCAGCCTGCGACAAGCCGCCGCCGCCGGCGGCCGAAATCCGGCCGGTCCGCACCGTCGTGGCCACTCCCAAATCGGAAGGCGAAGAAATATCGCTCACCGGCCACATTCGCGCGCGCACGGAGGAAAGCCTTGCGTTCCGCATCGATGGCCGGATGATCGCGCGCCGCGTCGATGTGGGGCAGGAGGTGCGGGAGGGCGACGTGATCGCCGAACTCGACCCGCAGCCGCAACGCGACGCCTTGCGCGCCGCGCAGGCCAGAGTTGCCGCTGCCGACGCAGCCCTCCGCGAAGCCACCAACAACATGGAACGCCAGCGGACGCTGGTGAACCAGGGCTGGTCCACCCGGGTCCAGTACGATGCCACGGAGAGGGCGTTCCGCACCGCCAAGGCGGAGGTCGAGGCGGCCGCGGCCCAGTTGAATACGGCCAAGGATCAGCTCGGCTACACGACGCTGCTGGCGGATGCCGCGGGGGCCGTGATCGCCACCGGCGCCGAGGCCGGCGAGGTCGTGCGGGCCGGCCAGATGGTCGCCACCGTCGCGCACTATGACGGGGCCGATGCGGTGTTCGACGTGCCTGCCAGCCTCATGCGCGAGGCGACCCCCGATGCCGCCATCAGCATCGCGCTGACCGACGATCCGGCCGTCCGGACCACCGGGCGGGTGCGGGAGGTCGCGCCGCAGGCTGATCCGGTGACCCGGAGCTTTCGGGTCAAAGTCGGGTTGACCGAACGGCCCGAAGCCATGCGGCTGGGCGCGACGGTGTCCGGACGGACGCACCTGGTGGCAAAGGGCGGCATCGAGCTTCCGGGAACCGCGCTGACCATGGCGGATAACAAGCCGGCCGTCTGGGTGGTCGATCCCAAGAGCCAGGAAGTGTCGCTGCGGCCCGTCGAGCTGCAACAACAGGGGTCTTCCACCATCATCGTCTCGCGCGGCCTCGAGGGAGGCGAGCTGGTGGTCACTGCCGGCGTGCACGCACTCCGGCCCGGGCAGAAGGTTCGCCTCCAGGAGGCGTCGTCGTGAAGCGCTTCAACCTTACGGCCTGGGCGATCGCGCACCGCCCGATCGTGTACTATCTGATGGCGGCGCTCGTCGTTCTCGGCATCGCCTCCTACCTGCGACTGGGGCGCAACGAGGATCCCATCTTCACCGTCAAGACCATGGTGGTGCAGGCCCAGTGGCCCGGCGCCACACTGGACGACACGCTGCTCCAGGTCACCGAGCGCATCGAGCGCAAGCTGCAGGAGACGCCCAATCTCGACTACCTGAAAAGCTACACCAGGCCCGGCCAGGCGACGATCTTCGTGTATCTCAAGGGCTCGACCGGGAAGAAGGCGGTGTCGGACACCTGGTACCAGGTGCGCAAGAAGGTCCACGACATCGAGCTGACTCTTCCGCTGGGCGTCATCGGCCCGGTCTGCGACGACGAATTCAGCGATACCTACGGCATCGTCTACGGATTCACCGCGGACGGGTTCACGAGTCGCGAGCTGCGCGATTACGTGGAGGATATCCGCTCGCGGCTGCTGCAGGTGCCCGATGTCGCCAAGGCGAACCTCATCGGGGCGCAACCCGAAACCATCTACATCGAGTTCTCGCCCACGAAGCTGGCCGGCTACGGGCTCAGCCCCGCGGCGCTTACGGCTGCGCTGCAGGCACAGAACGCCGTCACCCCCTCCGGCGTCATCACCACCGGCCAGGAGGGCGTGAAACTGCGGGTCAGCGGCGCCTTCGCGTCGGAAAAGGACATCCTCGCCCTGAACTTCGCAGTGGGCGACCGGAACGTGCGACTGTCGGACATTGCCGAGGTGAAGCGGGGGGACGCCGACCCACCGGCGCCGATCTTCCGCGTCAACGGCAAGCCCGGCCTGGGGCTGTCGATCTCCATGCGCGACAACGGCGACGTGCTCGCGCTGGGCCGGAACATCAAGCAGGCCATGCAGGAGCTGAAGGCCAACCTGCCGATCGGCATCGAGCCGGTCATGGTCGCCAACCAGCCGGACACGGTTGAGAAATCGATCTCCGAATTCATGGAGGCGCTGTGGGAGGCCATCGCCATCGTCCTCGCGGTGAGCGTGGTCAGCCTCGGCCTGCGCGCGGGCGCGATCGTCATCGTCTCGATCCCGCTGGTGCTCGCGATCGTGTTCGCGGCCATGGGGGCCTTGGGGATCGACCTTCAGCGCATCTCGCTCGGCGCCCTCATCATCGCCCTCGGCCTGCTGGTGGACGATGCCATGATCGCCATCGAGACCACGGTCAGCCGCCTGGAGAGGGGCGACGACAAGATACAGGCCGCCATCTTCTCCTACAATTCCACCGCCATGCCGCGACTTACCGGCACGCTGGTCACCATCTGCGGCTTCGTGCCGGTGGGCTTCGCTCGCAGTGACGCCGGCGAATACGTGTTTTCCCTGTTCGTGGTGGTGGCCCTGGCGCTGTTGGCCTCCTGGGTGGTCTCGGGCGTCTGCACGCCGGTCGCCAGTCTTGTCCTGCTGCGCAAGCCGAAGCACCTGCACGGCGACACGCCTGGCCCGCTGATGCGCCTGTTCCGGCGCGGCCTGCTGGTGGCAATGCGCGCCAAGTGGGTCACCATCCTGGTCACGGCCTGCCTGTTCGGGGCGGCGCTGTGGGGAACCCGCTTCGTTCCCGAGCAGTTCTTCCCCGCCTCCGATCGGCCGGAGCTGCTGGTGGACCTGAAGCTGCAGGACAATGCCTCGATCCTGGCCACGCGCGACGTGGCAGCGGAGTTCGACAAGATCGTCGGCGCCGATCCAAATGTCGTACGCTTCTCCACCTATGTCGGGCAGGGCGCCATCCGCTTCTATCTGCCGCTCGATGTCGCCCTGCCCAACGACTTCTTTGCCCAGTCGGTCGTGGTGACCAAGGGACTGAAGGAGCGCGACCAGCTGCGCGCGCGTCTGGAGCAGACGCTGGCGGAGCGCTTCCCGGGAATGGTCGCACGCATCTATCCGCTTGAGCTTGGCCCGCCCGTCGGCTGGCCGGTGAAGTTCCGCGTGAGCGGACCGGACCTGTCGCGCGTGCACGCGATCGCGCTGCAGGTTGCCCAGCTCCTGGGGACGCAGCAGCAATTGCGGTACGTCAACTTCGACTGGATCGAGCCGGCGCGCTCCATGCGCATCCACATCGACCAGGACCAGGCGCGGCAGCTCGGCCTCAGCTCGCAGGACGTGGCGCTGGCGCTGAACGGCGTCGTGTCCGGCAGCACGGTGACGCAGGTCCGCGACAGCATCTACCTGATCGACGTCGTCGCGCGCGCCGAGCAGATCCAGCGGACCTCGCTCGAATCGATCCGTTCGCTGCAGATTCCGCTGCGCAGCGGACAGGTCGTGCCGCTGCGGCAGATCGCCACGTTCGAATACACGCAGGAATATCCGATCGTCTGGCGGCGGGACCGGATCCCGACCCTGACAGTGCAGGCCGACGTGGTGCCGGGCGTGCAGCCTTCGACGGTGGTGCAAGCCCTGCAGCCTAACATTGACAAGCTCGCCGCGACACTGCCGCCCGGCTACCGGATCGCGACGGGCGGGGCCGTGGAGGAGAGTGCCAAGGGGAGGGCATCCGTGCTGGCGGTCGTGCCGGCGATGCTGCTGCTGGTGATGACCATCCTGATCTTCCAGTTGCAGAGCTTCCAGCGCGTGCTGCTGGTGCTGAGCGTGGCGCCGCTCGGCGTGATCGGAGTGGTCGCGGCCCTGATGGTGGCGCAGGCCCCGCTCGGTTTCGTTGCGATGCTCGGGGTGCTGGCGCTGACCGGCATGATCGCGCGAAATGCCGTCATCCTGATCGACCAGGTCGAAACGGAGATCAAGGAAGGGCGGCATCCGTGGGATGCCGTGGTGATCGCCGCGATGCACCGCACCCGCCCGATCCTGCTCACCGCCTCGGCGACGGTGCTCGCGATGACCCCGATCGCGCCGACCGTCTTCTGGGGACCGATGGCGTTCGCGATCATCGGTGGGCTGGCTGGGGCGACCGTGCTGACCCTGATCTTTCTGCCCGCCTTGTATGTCGCCTGGTTCCGGATCAAGGAGCCCGTCGGTGAAATCAAGGAGCCTGCCGGCGAAGCCGTCTCCGTGGAGAGTGCCCGGTGAGGTCAAGAGCGATCCGGGCGGCCCGGGCAATCGGGCTGAACAAGTGGCCGTCCGACTGTCGGCTGCCTGACAGTCCCGCCACCCCGCCGGCGCCAGGTTTGCCGCCCGGTCAAAACTCGGGAAATACAGATTGGCACGTTACGATGAGAAAGAACGTCACGTTGCGCGCTGCCGCCTGCCTTGCGCTCGGCGTCGCCGCCTGGGGCTGCTCCAGCCCGCCGCCGGTATCCGCCGACCCCGGCGCTGCGGCAGAACCTTTGCCATCCTTCGACGGGCGCTACCAAGGGGTAGTTCAGCTCGCGGCATCGGGCAACGGTGGCTGGGCATTTCAATGTGCAACCGATCCGCGCATTTCCCTGCAGGTCGCCAACAACGCGTTCGTCTATGTGCAGCCGCACCGGAACCTCGAAGGCACCAGCCCTTACCTGACGGCTGAGGTGACCACGACGACGTACAACGGAGCCATCACCTCCGATGGGACCGTCAGGGGAACGGGCACCCGGAACGGGACGATCTCCGGACGTCTGACCGGCACGCACATGAGCGGCGAGATCAACGGCCTGTTGTGCCATTACACGTTCACCGCCGAGCGGCAGCCGAGTTGATCCTGCCGGAGGCCGCGGCCTCCGGCACGCCACCATTCAGCTCAGCACGATGCCGCCGCAGACATTGAGCGTCTGGCCGGTGATGAAGGCGGCGTCGTCGGAAGCGAAGAAGCACACCGCCCCGACCACGTCCTCCGGCTGGCCTACCCGGCCCAGCGCGGTGATCTTCACCCACTGCGCCTGCACCGCCGGATCGTCGAGATTGGTGCGGCCCATGTCGGTGTAGATGATGCCGGGGCAGACGCAGTTGGCGGTGATGCCGAACTTGCCGACTTCCTGCGCCAGCACGCGGGTGAAGCCCATGATCGCCGCCTTCGAGGCGGAGTAGTGCGCCTGCTCGGGCGCGCCGTGCTTGCCGCCGATGGAGGCGATGTTGACGATGCGGCCATAGCCGCGCGCGCGCATGTGCGGCAGCAGCGCCTGCGTGACCAGGAACGTGCCCTTCGCGTTCACATCCATCACCCGTTCCCACACCGCCTCGTCGAGCGTCTCGACCAGGCCGGGGATGAGGATGCCGGCGTTGTTGAGCAGCGCGTCCACCTGGCCGAACGCCTCGATGGCGCCGGCCACCATCGCCTGCACCTCGGCCTTGCTGGAGACGTCGGCGATGAAGGCGACGCTCTTGCGGCCCAGCGCCTCGATCTCCCGCTTCGTTTCGTCCAGCATCGCGCGCTGCCGCTCGATGTCGTTCACCACGACGTCGAAGCCGCGACGCGCCAGGCCGAGCGCGCAGGCCTTGCCGATGCCGCGGCTGGCGCCGGTGACCAGGATGACGCGGCGAGGCGATGGTGACTGCATGGTTCCTCTCCCTCCTTGCCTTGCTCCTCGGGCGCGCCGCGCCGTCAGAACAGCTTGATGTCGCTGCGCATCACCGCGAGACTCACGGCCGCGATCATCACCAGGCCGCGCACCTCGTTCTGCAGATAGAACGGTGCGCCGAGCAGGTTGAGGCCGTTGTCCAGCATGCCGATGATGACCACGCCGACCAGCGTGCCCTGCACGCTGGCGCGGCCGGGACGGAACGCGGTCATGCCGAGGAACACCGCGGCGAGGCTGTCCAGCAGGTAGGGCTCGCCGGCGTCCGGCTGCCCGGTGCCCAGCCGCGCGGTGAGCATGATGCCGCCCAGCGCCGCGCCGAAGCCGGACAGCGCGAAGCCGAACATGCGCGAGCGGTTGACGTTGATGCCCGACAGCCGCGCCGCCTGGATGTTGGCGCCGGTGGCGACGATGGCGCGGCCGAGCCGCATGCGGTTGAGCAGCACGTAGCACGCCGCCACCACGATCAGGGCGATGATGATCGGCACCGGGATCACGCCGAACAGCCGGCCGGTGGAGATCCAGTAGAACTCGCGCGGGAACGAGGCGTAGATCGAATCGCCGCCGTCGTAGGCGTAATTGGCGCCGAGCGCGATCGGCCCCATCGCCAGGGTGGCGATCATCGAGGGGATGCGCAGCCTGGTCACCAGCACGCCGTTGATGAGTCCGACCGCGATGCCCATGAGGATCGGCAGCAGGATGGCGAGCGGCAGCGGCAGCTGCATCCATACCATCAGCCCGGCCGCGAGCACGCCCGCGAGGCTCGCCACCTCGCCGACCGAAAGGTCGAACTCGCCGGCGGCCACCGCGATGGAC
>Ga0335069_10012584_pt1 | contig 11895 bp, 9 predicted proteins | sample Lox_Sample_11_FD_206714 | JGI IMG/M metagenome (GOLD analysis project Ga0335069, IMG submission 206714) | Soil microbial communities from Loxahatchee National Wildlife Refuge, Florida, United States - Lox_Sample_1.1 | ecosystem: Environmental > Terrestrial > Soil > Wetlands | place: USA: Florida...
CCGCTTCGACCCGCTCCCCCGTTGGCTATGCCTACCTCGCCGAAACCGCTGGATCGGCCCTTGGCGGAATCCTGACCAGCTTTCTTCTGCTTCGCTTCTTCGCTTCGTTTCAAATCGCGATCATTGTCGCCACAATGAACTTCTGCCTGGCGTCATGGCTCGCGTTCCGCTTGCGGCGCTCCCGCGCCATCGCGACTGTCCTTGTTGTGTCGCTGGGCATCGCGGCTTTGACCATTCTTGCGCCGCGGGTTGAGATGTTCACGCAACAGCGGATCTGGAAGGGCTTCACCCTCGTAGCCTCGCACGATTCGATCTATGGCAGGCTTGAGATTCTCAGTTCGGGCGGCATCTCTGGCCTCTACGAGAATGGCGGTGTTCTTGCCAATATCCCCGATCCCGCGTCAGCTGAAGAAACCGTTCACTACGCCATGCTCGAGCATCCCGCTCCGCGCCGCGTGCTGCTCATCGGCGGCGGAATGAACGGCAGCATCGCTGAAGCGCTCAAGCATCCGTCGTTGCAGCGTCTCGACTACGTTGAACTCGATCCAGCCCTGATCGACATGTACCGCCGGTACTTCGCTGCGGGGTTCGCTTCTGCCTTCGCCGACACCCGCGCTCATGTGCACAACGCAGATGGCCGCCACTATCTGAAGCAGTCGACCGAATCCTTCGATGAAATCCTGCTCAGCATTCCCGATCCCGACAACGCCCAATTAAACCGCTTCTTCACCGAGGAGTTCTTTCAGATTGCGAGAAGCCATCTCGCGCCCGCTGGGCTACTGAGCCTGCAGCTGCGATCCTCTGAGGAATCAGTCGGCCCCGAGCTGGCAGAGTTCCTCCGCTGCATCCACTACACACTCCAGCGCGTATTCCCGTACGTTGCCGTGATTCCTGGCGACACCCTGCACCTGTTTGGCGCGATGCAACCTCAAGCCCTTACTGAGGACCCCCGGATTCTCATCGACCGGCTCCGAAGTCGACATCTTCACACCCTGTATGTGAGTGAATATGCCATCCCGTTTCGAATGATGCCCGATCGCATGGACCAGATCCATGACCTCCTGCGCTCGCGCCCCGATACCCCGTTGAACCGCGACTTCCATCCGGCGGCATACTACTTCGCCGCCGTGCTCTGGAGCGCCCAGTTCAGGTCTGCATATTCACATCTTTTGCAGGCCGCGGCGCACGTTTTCTTCGCGAACATCCTTCTCTTCGTCGCTGCACTTTCGCTGGGACTGATTCTCGCCGGAATCAGATCGCGTCGAACTCGCACAGAGTACGCAGCCCTGTGGTCTGTGGCCGCCGCCGGTAATACGCTCATGGCGCTACAAATCCTGATTTTGCTCGCGTTTCAGTCCGTGTATGGCCACGTCTATCACGAACTCGCGATGCTGATTGCCATGTTTATGGCTGGGATGTCCATCGCCTGCTGGTTCGGTATCGCCTGCTTCCACAACGATCATCGGAAACGGCTCCTCCGGGTCGCGGCATGTAACCAGGCCTTGCTGGCGGCATCCGCACCCCTTCTTCTCTTCGTCGTGGGCGTACTCTCACACAGCTCGGCTTCCGGTCACGAGAAAGCAGCCGCGGAGTTTGCCTTCCCTCTGCTGGCCTTTCTATGCGGAATCCCGGGAGGCCTTCAGTTCTCTCTCGCGTCAGGGATTTATCAGCACGATCGACAAGCAAAAGCCAGCCTGAGCACTCTCTACGCCATCGATCTCGTAGGTGGTTGTATCGGCGCGCTTGTCCTCACGGGATTCTTCATCCCGGTCTTCGGGTTTTGGAGCACTGCATGGATAACATCGGCGGTCGCGCTCCCGCCGGCGATCGCTGCATTGGTCGCGAGCTCTGGTTTCTCGGCTAGTGCGAATGAATCTCGCTGTGCTCTCCAAACACATCGGCAGTGAATCGAAAGATGTCGGTGTCGTCGTTCTGCCAACAATCTGATGCCATGCCGGCCTTAATGCAGGTCTCCTTCAGGAAGCGGACGCGGTCCCAATTCTGCTCCACGGGGACCTGTGGCAGCAGGAGCCCTTCGTGATCGCGGTTCTTCATCAGCAGGCCGTCCCTTCCGACCGTAACCGCGGCCGGATCGATCACGCGGCGCATTGGCGACAACACAGAGATCTCGTACTGCAGATCACTCAGCTCCGACGCTGAAACCGGCCGGAACCGCGGATCGCGCAACGCTGCCAGTGTCGCCGTATCACGCACCGTCAGGTAAAGCGGTTCCACCGCCGAGGTATATCCAATGCAGCCGCGCAGATTCCCTCTTTGTTTGAGCGTCACGAAGACCCCCCGTTCCTGGTTCAGAACCTCATCTTTGACTGCGCCTGGTTCATAGCGCTGGTGCTGTTGCACCGCATGCTCGACCGACTTCCGCGCAAGATCGAGCAGTGCATGCTTCTCCTCCTCGTTGAGTGCAAACGAGGCCTCGCTTGCCGCCGCGTACTGAGCTTTTACAAACAGATCCGCGCTGTATCCCACCACGCGCGAGTGGTCCCCAGCCGTGTCTCCGCTGTTCGCATATTTCAGGACGATCGCCTGGTTTGCCCCCATTCGCTCGGCTGCAATCATGGCTGCCACGATCGGGGCTCCGCCGCACGCCTCCCAGATACGCATCTCAAAGTTCCGCGACATGCTCAGGTAGTCCCAGGATTGAAGCGCGTTCAACGTCTTGTGGTCGATCGCTTCGGCAACGTCGTAGCTGTGGTAATGCGACAGGTCAGAACTCGCGACAATGAGCGTATCCTGGCCTGGCCCGTCATCTGCCTGGATCAGCTTGGCCAATGCAACTCCAAGAGCACGGCTGCTCTCGTAATCCTGATTTCCCATCACGATCGGGACCAGGTTGAAGCTCCCGAGTACGTGTTGCAGCCACGGCAATTGCACTTCAACCGCATGCTCGGCGCCTTCCGCGGTCGCCGTATGGCCACGCTTTGACAGACGAATGGACGAGTCCATCTTCGCGAGCTTTTCTGCGAACGGCTTGTCGACGGGCACAGTCCCGAGAGGTGTCACGTATCCGTCGCCGTTGAAGACCGAGGAAAAATCGAATGCCTCAAAGTGCGACGGCGCAATCACAACGACACGTGTAAAGCGGTGGCCCTTGAGTGCCGCATAGGTATGCGCCGCAACCGGGCCGGAGTACGGATACCCGGCATGAGGAGCCACGACCGCCAGGATCTTGTCTTTGATTGCAGGCCTCTCCGCATCGGCGAGCATCCCGTCCATCATGGCGGTCAGCGCTCCCGGCTCCGCGGGATAGAAACTTCCCGCCACTCCCGGTGGCCGCAATTTCTGGCGCTCATCACTCCCTGTCTGACCCTGGCATCCATTTGCGACAATGCTGATGAATAACGCTGCCATAAAGCATCTTCCTGTTCGATTTCCGAGGTTCATGCGTATGTTTCGTAGTCGGCTGATCATGCGTGCCATACTCCTGGAATCACCTGCCCGCAGCTTGGGCAGGCGCCGTTGCGGATGGCCATCTGCCTGATCTCAAACCCTCTGCGCTCGACGAGTATCCGCTGACATTTCGGACAGTAGGTGTTCTCTGCGGGATGTCCCGGCACATTGCCGATGTACACGAAGTGCAGGCCTTCTGCGCGAGCAATCTCTCGGGCTTTCTCCAATGTCGAAATGGGTGTAATCGGCAGGTTCTTCAGAAGATAGTCAGGATGAAACTGGGTGAAGTGGACCGGCACATCGGTCCCGAGATTCGCTTTGATCCAACTGGCCAGCCCGCGAAACTCCTGCTCGCTGTCGTTCAGGGTCGGAATTACGAGGTAGACAATCTCTGTCCATTTGCCGATCTTGCGAAGGGTCACCAGCGTGTCTAACACTGGCTTCAACTGTCCCGTAACGATCTTCTGGTAGAAGGAGTCGGTAAACGCCTTCAGATCGATCTTGACTGCGTCCATCTTGCCGTATGCTGCGCGTAGCGGCTCATCCTGAATGTAGCCGTTCGAGACTACGACGCTCCTGATCCCTGCTTCGTGTCCTGCATCCGCTGTCTCCATCAGGAACTCACTGAAGACGACAGGTTCGCTGTAGGTATAGGCAATGCTCTGACACCGCCACTGTGCCGCCAGCTCGGCCACTCTCTTCGGCGGCGCATAGACCGAAGCGATTTGCTCCGGCCGGGACTGCGAGATGTCCCAGTTCTGACAGAACTTGCAGTTCACGTTGCATCCGGCCGTTGCCAGCGAAAACGCCAGAGAGCCCGGCAGGTAGTGAAACAGCGGCTTCTTCTCCACCGGATCGACATGCGCCGCGCATACGCGCGAGTGCACAAGCGTGTAATACACGCCGCCGCGATTCTCTCTCACCCCGCAATAGCCCCTCTCCCGGTCACCGACTGTGCATTCGCGCGGGCACAGCTTGCATTTGATCTTCTTGCTCGGGAGTTTCTCGTAGAAGCGCGCCTCGACAATGAACCGCGAGTCATCCTGATCTGGCACGCTGCGCAAAGAAGGCTCTGCCCGCAACTTCTGGCCCAGCGGAATCAAACTTGTCGCTGCTCCTGCGGATGCCGCACCCTTGAGAAAGGAACGCCGGTCAAGCGTGACCGGAGAAGTCGACGAGATGCACTTCCCTCCGGGATTCACGAGACACGTGCCGAAATCGCCCGCCTTGACGAGAGCTTCTGACCACGTATCGATCTGCATGTCGCACCTCCTTCACGCCAGGGTTTTCTCAACGACAACGATCCGGCGCGAGTCGTTTGTGCCAAGCCGGTGTTCTGCATCGGCTGCTGTTTCGATGTAGCGAGGTGCTCTTCCCTCAGCCGCAAGCGTCTTCAGTCCCCGTTCAGATCGTTTGCGCTCGATCATCTGCCATCCAACCTGGTCGAGAGCGACAGGGTCCTGCGCCACGATCAGTGCGTTCGGTTGCCAGGTGAACTCCGGCTTGAAAGCAGGACCACCGTCAAAGCACGCCGATGTCGCATCGCAGATATGCAGTCGGAGTCTTGAGCGAATCTCCGGCAGCATATTCACGTCGGCAACGTAGGGATTGCAGCCGTCAGGGTGATATTTGTTGGGGTTATGAATTGCTCCGAACATGTTCTTGAGAGCAATCGATACCCCGGCGCCATCGTGGTCCTTCAGCACCGGAACGTTGATCAGCACGTCGCAACGCTGAGAAAGAATCTTCGACAGCTGGCTCCCAACAGATCCGAATTCGGAAAAGTGCTCTTCGAACCCAACGCGGTCAGTGCCGAAGCATTGCACCTCGGTCCCGCCCTGCCGGATACGGAATCCGGCACGCTCCATCTCCTGCGTGTCGCGATCCCAGATCACGATGTCACGGGCCTTGATTCCGGCCCCCTGAAGTCTCTCGCAAATGGCTTCCACCAGCAGCGCATTGCTGGAGAGTCCGCGACCCCCGAGAGTGTTGACCTTTATTCCAATCGCCTGTCCAGGGCGAACCAGCCGCGACCAGCTACCAACCGGGTTGTCATCGTCGAAGAGTCCTCGAATCGCTGCATCAAGCAGATTCAGAATCCGCTTCGAGTCCATGCTGCCGGCATTTGAAGATTCCTTTGAGCCGGGTCCATGGATCGAGAGACCTCGCAGCAGCGGGTCCCTGGCGATTGAAACCTTGGATTTCGCCCCCTGCCCGACACTTCCAGCTTCAAATGCACAGGACTCTTCAGCAGTGGCTAAGGCGATAGCTCCGGCGAGACACGTCTTGAGAAACCCCCGCCGGCTTCCGGTGGTGAGCTCGGAGCGCATGAATTTTGCCTCACATGCGCGATGTCAAAATCGACCCAAGCCTGTAATAACTCGTAGCGAGTCGCCCCTCAGTGACGCGCACCACACAGGATCCGCCCTCGAAGTGATTTAAAGGGATTCTAGCGATTCCAGAGTTGCTGTTTCCCGAAGCTGCTATAGCGCAATAGCATTTTCCTCAAGAAAATGTGCCACCTTACAAGATCTTCACGGGGACACGGAAACTCTGGAATCGCTCTAAGGTGACCAGCCCTCGACTCCGGGGCATAGGCCGTCGCGGCACGCTGCCGCTACGAGGCGCGCTCCAACTCTGGAGCCTCGAAGTTCGAGAGATTCAGTCCCTCAAGAAACTTTTCGAGATCTTCCCTGCTTGCTCCGCTTCCAGGAAATGCGTTTGCGCCATCCAGCTTGGTGGAACCTGAAAGAGCTTCTCCACTGTCGGCGATGCAGAATGAGAATCCGATCCCATTCAGACCCGTACGTGCCACCGTCGAAAGCAGCGTGATCGACTTGCCGAGTCCGGAACCGCCGAGGTCAGTTCTCTCGAGAGTCACCAACATCGTGGTTCCGGGCAGCCACCGCTCGAGGGTGATCATGTAGAAGCCCTTGAAACTGATGTCAGCGATCTGGTACGGGCGGGTTGAATGCACCGCTCCCAGGTAGGAGACGATGGGCGGATACGAACAACGGTAGGCCTTTCTCTTATCCGGATAAAGCCAGCGAAGAAAGCGCTTGAACAACGGCTCTTTTGTGCTTGTTGTCGATTGCGACTCCAGGGCATCGACGACGGTCATCCGCTCTTCGGAGCTGGCGTTCTTCACCTCCTGAGCAGAACTCTCGTGATTCAATGCCATAAGGAGCCTCGCTTTCTCTATCCGACCACCGCTTTTAGTGGTAACCACCGGGGTTTCCCCAGCGTAACCACGCTAGCATTACCTCCAATCAGGTCATATCCCCAAAAGGTCGAATACCGGGCCAGCTGGTAACCCATGGAGTCGCCTGCCGGCTGGACCATCCATGCGATTGGGTTAAAATCCAGAACCATGAGGGCCAGTTGGGGTCTTGGGTTATCCGTCGTTCTGTTGATTTCGGCCGCAGTCGGCCTGGCGGTCGTGGAATATGCCCCCGAGCTTTATTCCTTGGGCTGGCATCAGCTTCACCGGGGGATGGCGCGCTTCACAAGCGAAACGCGGACGGTTTACGAGTTGAAGGTGCCGGTCAGTTTTTCGGCATTCCGGCCTGACGAGTGCTCGGTGACCGTTGAAAAGCAGGCCGGTCCCATTCGCTCTCGCTTTGTACGGCAATCAGCGTCCCAGATGTCCTTCTCGGCCTGCCCTACAGGCGCCACCGCGAAGACGATCGAGGCAAACGCTGCAAAGCTCACGGCTGAACTGGGGATCGTGACCGTCCCAAGGGAAGCCATCTCCGTGGCAGGGCAGCAATTACAGTGTTATGAACGCCTGGGGGGACGCGAGACGCAGCAAGCCACTCAGCTCGCAACCGTGGATTGCGTACCGCTCTCATCAGAGGGAGAGTTGTCTGCCTCATTCGTCGGCACCGACGACCACCTTCAAGCCTTCTACAGTCTGTTGAAGGCTGTTCGGCGCCTTGAGATCGATTGACCTGCCTGCCTCGCGCCACTCAATCCGGGCTGCGGTCCTCCTGGGATTCGATCTCTTCGCCGTTTTGATGCTCATGCGGCATGACGGCGAAGCCGAGTACCTCAAGGCTGCCCTCAAGGCCCTCAATCTCAAACTGCCCTGACTCAACCTCCCCTGAGAAGAGGAACTTCGCCAAGGCCATTCTGTCGGTTGCACGACTCGGCTTGATGTCGCGGCTATTGGGGTCGAGCGTCTCGGGCATCACAAACTCGGCGCCGATTCCCTCCTCCCCCCTCCGGACGACCTTGCAGAGTACGGTAATCGAATCCTTCCGCTGCTTCCCTTCTTCGGACGGCTTTTGCAGGGTCATCAGAATCATGGTTTCGGGCATCCACTGGTCTCGCGTGACCAGGAAGAAACCGGTGGCGCTGATATCCGAGACTGAGTACGGCTGCGGGGCTCCACCGGTGAAGTAATAGGCGACCAGCCCGGGTACTGCGCGTCGAACGGCCCTGCGCCGGTCCCGGTGGAGGGCCTCGGGGACCAGCCAACTCGTCTGTTTGTCGATCTCCGTCACTTTTTGCTTGGCCCCGGGCTGCTGTTGCGCCCCCCCACCGATTCGCTGGAGAGCGTTCATCAGCCTGGAAATGGCCTCTGGAACTCGAGAAGGGTGCGTTTGGAAATCAGGCGTTGCCTCCACGATCTTGGGCTGTTCTGGCCTCTTCGCAACTTTCTCGACCGGCAGATTCGACCGCTTGACTCGATCTCTCGAATCAGCTTCAGACGCAGCAGCGAAATCACTCGCTGGCTGCCCTACACCTTCACCGGGATCTTGCGCCTGCCCGTGACCCTCAGCTGCCACCCCGGCCTTGAGGTCGGGAGCGATCTTCCAAAGCGGCATGGATGGCTCGGGGTGTTTCGCGGCGGGTTCGTGGACGGCTGGCACCGCAGAAGCCTCGGTTGGGTTCCCAGCCCGGATTGGCTCCTTGGCTTCCCCGGCCGCCGACGCAGCTTTCGGCTCTTCCGAAGTCGATGTTGCCTTCGCTGTATGAAGCAGAGTGTCTCTGCGCGCTGCGGACGCGCGGCGAGCGGCTGAGCTCGGCTTCCCAGGCTTGCCAGATGCTCGTGAGGCGAGCACCGACCACTTTACATGCGAACTGCGATTTGATTGCCGGCCATCCGGGCTTCCTGCTGTCTTCTCCGCTGGCTTCTCAGCGCCTTCCGGCTGGGCAACGACCTGCTTTGCATCGACAGCATCCTTGACCACTGGAGCCTTATCCTTTGACTTCGGATTCTCCAGAGCCGCGGCGGGTGGTGTCGCGTTGGTCACCTGCCAGTTCCGATACTGCGAAAAAGTGAACCCGACACTCTGAATCGCCGGACGTGAAGTTGATGCCGTCGTCCCGGGTGCCTTGCCTCTTTTCTTCTCCTTTTCAGCTGGACCGGCTTTTTCAGAGGCATCTGGAGCGGAAGGAGCCGCCACCTGCGGCAGAGGCTTTTCCACCTCGGCGCCAGCTTCACCTTCCTGTTTGGGCTCGCTCTTTGACTTCTTCGTTGAAAGCTCTTCCGCTTGAGCGGTCGGTGCCGAGATGCCCTCCATCGGGGCTTCACCGCGGGGAGCATCGGCCGCGGCAACCTGTGCGCTCGGCTCCGCATCAACCGGACACTTGCTGCCAGACTCCGCCTGAACAGGCTCGGGCAGAGCGGCATCGACTGCAACTTTGCTCTCTGTCAGCGCGGAAACTGGCTCGGAAACCTCAGGACCAAGCGAGGGCGCGCTTTCGGAAACCGCAGGAGCAGGCTCAGGCGGCGCTGAATCGACAACTGCTTTCTCCTCGACCGTTGCCGGGGATGTGGACAGGCACTCAACTGCAGGGGATGAAGTTGCCTCGGCTGTTTCACTGGAGGCAACTGCCTCGATCGGCGGGGCCGCGACTTCCACCGCAACCTCGGGTGGGCTCGCGTCCGGCGTTCGCTCAGCCTCTTCAGCAGGCCGCCCTCTAAGCTCTCCATTCGCTTCCCATTCCTGAATCGTGAGCAGGTCGCCGGGACGCGTGCGCGAGAGCGAGGCCGCGTGGAGCGGGAGCACCATCGCACTGGCAGCTTCGTCAGTGCAGGGCGGAAAGTCGCTGCTCGGAAATATCTCTGCCGACTCTATAACCCTTTCATTTCGATCGAGATATACCAGGTCGAACGGAAAGACACGCGGCACCTGCGGGGTGCCTGCAAGGGGCTTCAGCCAGAGGCCCGACTCAGCATCGAGGCCCAGGCCGCCGATCAGAAGTTCAAGAAATTTGAGGGGCTCAAGCTCGCGATTGGCGACGGCGAGCTTCGAGTTCAAGACTGTCCCACGGGTCGAGTTGTATGCCTTGTATCGCCTTGTCTCCATACATCCTCAGACCCCTGCGTCCGATCGTCTGCGGGGGTCTTGGGCTCGCCTCGCAGCCGCTTCCCATCCTGAAGTTGGGATTGTCTCAGAACCCAAACGACGAATACAATGGAAACGTGGCCCACATCAGCGGTACTCAAAGGTACGCCGAGATTCCCGAAGATTCAAACCAGTGAGTACCTTGGTAATCGAATGGGCCCGGCTCTGAGCCAACCGCCAATAGTCAACACAGATACCGCCTAAATTGAACGGAACGAGGCATTAAGACTATCCAGGCGCGCGATGTCCCTCCCATCCTGCGAGCAGCGATGCCTGAACTGAAATGGAATCTCGCTGCCTGCTTCGCCGCCCAAGAGGTCACTAAAGGACTGTAAGGCGGGTAACGACGATGCAGTTTGGCAAGTGGGTCTTGCGCTGTGTCGTGACCTTTCGCTGGAGTTCTGCCGCGCCGAACTCGGACCTGAACACTTCTGTCAAACTCCCAGTCCTCTCGTGTTGCGCATGCAGCTTCTCAAAGGAACTCAGAATCTGGCGAAGTTTAGATGCCGCTTCGTTGTGTCTCGATCGGTCGTTATTTTTCCTAGTTCCCTTGTTCATCGCGGTCTGTCTCCAGGCCTCAAGTCTAAGTCAGGGTGAGCCCGAACTCAGATTGCACAAGAGTGGTAACTTAGGTACAACTTAGATTCCCCCACCCTTGAATCCCCGACCCGCGCGAGCGCATGTCCGCCGCCGACTTGTTTCTTCTGCTGGTGATCTCGGAAAGACCTCCGATTCACGGCCGGCCGCAGTTCTCCCCGGAGTCGCATTTCATGCCTGCCTCTTTCTCCCTGCGAAGCTGCACCCAGCAGTCCAGGATCCGGGAGCCGTCGGAACCCTCAATCGGAAGCAGGTTTGCAACTGCGTAGCAGAGGTTTGCCAGGCCAAACATGAGAGACCACGGCCAGAACAGGAAGAGCAGCACGTTCATCATGGGGCCGGCAACGGCGATCATAAGGTTGCTGCCCGGCGAACCGGCCTCGCGCACCGTGTAGATTCCCTTGTTCCACTTGATCCCCACCCTCTTGACTCGAATCCCCAGCGCCAGGGCGCCCAGCAGATGTCCACCTTCATGCAGAAGCATCGCAACCACGCCCAGAGCCAACCCGCGAAAAAACGGAAAGAACCACTGTACAGCCGGCACCGCTGTCTCCCCCTCACAACTCGGATGACCCATTGTCGCTTGAGGCATAGGGGTCGCGCCACGGACAGGCAAACACTGCAAGCCAATGCAGTCCCAGATTGGAACGCGCCAACCCGAGTCCCGATTCGGAAAACACAAGTCCTGCTCGATGTTTGTGAGGCCAGTTCTAGTAGTAGTCGGCGCAGCTCAGGTAGTATCCGCAATGCGTGCACACCAGCTTGCACCGGTGGCCGACAAGTCGATGAGAACAGGTCGGGCAGATTTGGCAATGATGCTCCACAGGCTGGTCTTCGAGCGGACAAGTCGCACCACTTTGTGGGATTTCCGACGCAAAATCGTTGTCGAGAGCAACGGGCCGCTGTGGGAGCATGCCCGACAGATTAGCATAATGAGGTGGCTCGCCGGCGTTTCCTATCCTGCCCGGCGACCGATGCACCAAAGACGTTACGCCGCGATGGATGTCCCCTGCGGCGGCGTGCACCTCAATGCGAGATCACCGGATTCCCAAATCCCCAAGGAGAAACTTATGGCAAGCAAGGCAAGTGCGGTTTGGACAGGTTCTTTGAAGGAAGGAAAGGGCACAATTTCCACTGCGACTGGCGTGCTCAGGGACGCGAATTATTCGTTTGCGACCCGATTTGAAGGTGCCGCAACCGGAACGACGCCGGAAGAACTCATCGCGGCGGCTCACGCGAGTTGCTTCTCGATGGCTCTGGGCGCGCAGCTCGGCGGAGCAGGCCTGACGCCCTCGAAGATCGAGACGCACGCAGCCGTGACGCTGGGCAAGGTTGAAGGCGGATTCGCCGTCACCCGGATCGCCCTCACCACCACCGCCAGCGTTCCCGGCGCATCCAAGGAGGTCTTCGACAAGGCTGCCGCCGATGCCAAGACGGGCTGTCCCATTTCGAAGCTGTTTGCCAACAACACTGAGATCACGCTCGACGCAAAGCTCGTCTAGCTCTAAGTACTTTCCGCCGCCATCCCATCCTT
>Ga0335069_10012585_pt1 | contig 11894 bp, 8 predicted proteins | sample Lox_Sample_11_FD_206714 | JGI IMG/M metagenome (GOLD analysis project Ga0335069, IMG submission 206714) | Soil microbial communities from Loxahatchee National Wildlife Refuge, Florida, United States - Lox_Sample_1.1 | ecosystem: Environmental > Terrestrial > Soil > Wetlands | place: USA: Florida...
AGTTTGCACCGGATGGAGTCCCGCTGCGCGATGTGGACGCGCTCTACCAGGGCCCGGAAGGCTCGCTCTGGATGGGAACGCTGGGAAGCGGGCTGCTCCTCTGGAAAGACGGAAAGCTGTTTCGCTACACGGTAAAAGATGGCCTGTTCGACGATGAAGTGTACGGAATCGCTCGTGACGCGCAAGACCGGCTCTGGATGGCATGCAGCAAAGGTCTGTTCGGTGTCAGCCGCACGGATCTGCTGCGCTTCGCGGCCGGGAAAATCTCCAGCTTCCAGAGCACTCCGTACAGCCCGACCGACGTGTTACGCACCATCGAATGCAAAGCCGGAGTGCAGCCGGCCGTTTGGACGATGCAGGATGGCAGCCTCTGGTTCTCGACCATTCGCGGCCTGTTGGTCATCGATCCGAAGAGCCTGCTGCGCAAGCTGCAACCGCCCGAAGTGGTGATCGAAGAAGTAACCGTCAACGGCCAGAGTGAGCGCCCTCAGGACGTCAATCAACTTGCGCCTGACCAGAAGAACATCGAATTTCGTTACACGGGCCTCAGCTATCGCCTGCCCAGCCGCATCACCTTTCGGCACAAGCTCGAGGGCTTCGATAAGGATTGGATCAATGCCGACACCCGGCGCGAGGCGTACTACGCCAATCTTCCCCCCCGCAAATATCGCTTCCGCGTGACGGCTTGCAACGTGGATGGCACCTGCAGCGACGCGGGAAGCACGGTCTCGTTCGTCATCGCCCCGCATTACTACCAGCGGGCGTGGTTCTGGCCGGCGGTAGTGCTAGCTTTGGGGCTGGCCGCCTGGCTCGTCTATCAAGTCCGTATTCGCGCACTCAAGCAGCATTTCCAGATTATCCTGACGGAGAGAAATCGCATTGCGCGCGAGTTGCACGATACCTTGATCCAGGGCTTTTCGGGCGTCACCATGCAGATGCAGGCGCTGGCGGCGCGGTGGCCGGGTTCCGCGGAGCGTAAGGTGCTCGAAGAAATTGTGCAGGATGCAGGAGCCTCGCTACGGGAAGCCCGGCGGTCGGTAGCCGGGCTGCGCAACTCCGGCGGCACGAAATCCGGGCTGTCGTCGGCTATCGCCCAGGCCGCCCGCCAGATCACCGAAACCGGGGATATCCGGCTGCAATTGGAACTCGATGATGGGCCTTCCAACCTCGGTGCGGAGGCCGAATACAACCTGCTGCGCATTGCCCAGGAAGCCGTGACCAACTCGGTGAAACACTCCGGCGCCCATACGATTGAGGTTGCCTTGCAATCGGAGCCCGATGCCGTACGTCTATTGGTAAGAGACGATGGCTCGGGTTTACCCGACGGCAATGGCGTCTATTCCGCGCCTGGCCATTACGGGCTCACCGGAATGCGAGAGCGGGCAACGCAGATCGGCGCCCGGCTCCAGGTGGAAAGCGCGCCCGGCGAAGGGACCACGGTACGCGTCGTGCTGCCTGCCCACAAGGCTGGCGCGGTGGAAGCGTAGATGACGGACGAGCAAACCACCGGATCGCCAATTCGGGTACTGTGCGCCGACGATCACCCCCTGATCCGCAAGGGCATCGCGTCGATTCTGGCTAATGAAGCCGACACGCAACTGGTGGCCGAGGCATCCAACGGCCGCGAAGCGGTCGAGCTGTTTCGAACGCACAAGCCCGACGTCGTGCTGCTCGATCTCCACATGCCCGAGCTGGATGGCGTCGCGGCAACCAAGATCATTCTTCAGGAATGTCCGGACGCTCGCATCATCGCCCTCACCAGCTACGATGGCGACCAGGAGATCTATCGCGCGCTCGACGCCGGTGTTCGCGGCTATTTGCTGAAGGAAATGGTGCACACGGAGGTGCTGCGTGCTATTCGCCGCGTTCACTCCGGCAAGCGGCTCATCCCGTCGGAGGTCTCCGAGCGCCTGAGCGAGCATTTCCCGCAAATCGCGCTGACCCCGCGCGAGACCGAAGTGCTCGGCTGGGTCGCCGAGGGCTTAGGCAACAAGGAAATCGCCGATCGCCTCGGCACCGCCAGTGGCACGGTCAAGAATCAAATCCAAACGATACTGGGCAAGCTCAAGGCCTCCGACCGCACGCAAGCCGTGACCATCGCGATCCGCCGCGGCATCTTGCATGTGGATTAACGGCCGCTACTCCGTCCGCAGCGCTTCCATCGGATCCAATCGCGCCGCGCGCCGCGCCGGAATATATGCCGCCACCAGGGCAGCGGTGAGCAGGATAGCCGGCGCCATAACGAATGTCCACGGATCACGCGGCCCGATTCCGTAGAGCAGGCTCCGGAGCAATCCCGTTAGCGCCAAAGCGCCCGCGAGCCCGACAATCGCGCCTCCAATCACCAGCCGCGCACCCGTCCCCACCACGAGTCCCACAATGCGCCCCGGTTCCGCGCCCAACGCCATGCGCAGGCCGAGTTCTCGCGTGCGTTGCGCCACTGAATACGCCAGCACTCCGTAAATCCCTACCGCCGCCAGCACCAGCGCCGAAGTCGAAAATCCGGCCAGCAATGTGGCGCAGAATCGCTGCCGCGCCGAATTCTCACCCAGAATCGAATCCAAAGTCCGGACCTCCGCGATTGGCTGCAAAGGATCAATCCCGCGAATGATTCGCCGCGCCGGCTCCACATATGCGAGCGGATTTCCTCCAGTGCGCACCAGGAACGTCACGCCCGTATAACTCAATTGCGACGCCACGTAGTACACCTCCGGCTCAGGCGCCTTCTCGATCGATAAATCCCTCACGTCGCCGGCCACTCCTACGATCTCGCCAAACGGATTGGCTGGATTCATGAGCACGCTGATCCGTGCCGCCAGTGGCCGCTCTTCGCCGAGATACCGGCGCACAAACGCCTCGTTCACGATGAAACGCACCGGTGCGGCTCCGGAATCGTCCGCGTCCGAAAACTCGCGCCCTTCGGTGATCGGAATTCTCATCGCGCGAAAGTAGCCGGCGGGAACGCTGCTAATCGCCGCCAGCATCTCTTCGCCTGGTTTCGCGGGAGGCCGCCCTTGCACTCGCACCCATGTCCCGGCGCATGGGCCTGTGAAGGGCACGCAGCTATCGAAGGTCACGGAGACCACACCCGGCAGATGCCCGATCTGCTCCAGCGCCCGCGCAAAAAATTGCTTTCGCATGCTGACTTTTTCGTACTGTCCGCCCGGCAGCGTCAAGCGAAACGCGAGCACGTTCGAAGCGTCGAGACCCGGATGGATCCCTTGCAGCCCCGCCAGACTCCGGAACAGCAGCAGCGCCCCAACCAGCAGCACAATCGCAGCCGCCACCTCGCCGCCCACCAGCCGCACGCGCATTCCGCTCCAGCCGGACACGGACCGCGCGCCATCGCGCAGACCATCCATAATGCGTGTGCGCGAACCGACGAGCGCCGGCGCCAGCCCAAATAGAATTCCCGTGGCCAAAGAAAGCCCAAGCGCGAATAGCACAATCCGCAGATCGAAGTGGATCGCCGCCGATTTCGTCAGCTCCTCGGGAGCCAGCAGCGCCAAGCCCTTCACCGCCCATTGTGCGATCAGCATGCCGATCCCGCCGCCCGCAAGCGCCAGCAGCAGGCTTTCGGTGAGGAGTTGGCGTACCACCCGCACGCGTCCCGCTCCAAGCGACACCCGCACCGCCAACTCCCGCCGCCGCGAGCTGTATCTCGCCAGAAGCAGATTCGCTACGTTGGCACAGGCCACCGCCAATAGCATGGCGACCGCGGCCACCAGCACCACAAGCGGCGTCTTCGCCTCACCCAACATGGCGTCGCGCAGCGGTTCGATCCTCACCGTCCAGCCCTTGTTGAACACCGGGTAGGCTCTCTCGAGGCGTGCCGCCAGCGCCGTCATCCGCGCTTGCGCCTGCCTGTGCGTGACTCCCGGTTTCATGCGCCCCACGCACGAAAGCCAGCGACCTTCTTTGCCGCGATAGTCATAGCCTGGGTCGAGCCCCATCGGTTCCCACAAGTCCACATCGCGGTCCCGGAAATAGAAGTCCTGCGGCAGCACTCCGAGGATGGTGTGCGGCTGGCCGTCGATTTGCACTCTACGTCCGATCACGTCCGGACTGCCCCCGAACCAGCCCTGCCAGAGCTTGTGGCTGATCAGCACCAGCGTCTCGGTGTTCCGCGCTTCCAAATCCTCCTGGAGCGTGAAGAGACGGCCAAGAACTGGCCGGACCCCGAGGATGGGTAAGAAATTGTCGGTTACATAGTACTTGCCGAACACTTCGGACCGGTCGCCGTCGCTGAGCACAGAACGGCGCGCACGCCACGCGGCGATATCCTCGAAGACTCCGCTTTGCGCCTTCCAGTCGTAGTAATTCGCCGGCGATACTACGTTGTGATCCGCGTCGCCGGCTATCTGGGCTTCCCACAGTTCCTCCAGTTGCGACGCATCGCGGTAGGGCAGCCTCCGCACCAGCAAATTGTCCGCCACCGTGAAGATCGCAAGGCTCGCGCCCAGGCCCAGCGCCAGCGAACCGATGACTGTCGCCGAAAACGCCGGGCTCCGCCGCAGCCCGCGCGCCGCATATCGCACATCCTGCCACGCCGTTTCCAGCCACACGAGCGTCCAGCCGTCGCGCATCGATTCCTTGGCCGATTCCATCCCGCCGAACTTCACCAGCGCCGCTCGCCGCGCTTCATCCTCGCCCATGCCCGCGCGCACGTTGTCTTCGATGTGCATCGCCAGGTGTGCTGCAAATTCGTCGCGCAGGTCCTGTTCGCGCCGCGCCCGGCCGCGCCATCCCGCCAACCGCAGAAAGAACGCCCGGAATCGCCTCATGAGGCCTCTTCCCCGGGCGCCAGAAACCGGGCGATGATCGCGCTGGTCTCTTCCCATTGCCGTGCTTCTTTCTTCACCTGATTCCGGCCCGCGCGCGTCAGCCGGTAATATTTCGCCTTGCGATTGTTATCCGAGACGCCCCACTCGGACGCGATGTATCCCTCCTGCTCCAGCTTCAGCAGCGCCGGATACACCGTCCCATAGTTGATCGCGAGGCGATCGCCGCTCGTCTGCTCAATCCGCCGCGCAATCCCATACCCGTGCAGCGGCCCCATGGTTTCCAGCGTCTTCAGTACCATCAGTGCCAGCGTCCCCTGCCAGATGTCGGTCTTGTCCCCCACGCGCTTCTATTGGTCCCCCATACGAGTATGGCGCGGGATCCTATGGGAATGCAATAGAAAAGTGACGGGCAGTCTGCCTTGGTATACTTCCACTAAAAAGACCCTGCTGTATGAATATGCCGGCTTCGACGGCAACCGGCATCACTGGAGCTCGAACTTGAGGAACGAGAGTGCGCCATGAAAAGGAACCGCTTCTTCACACCGATCAACCTGGGTTGTCTATTCAGCCTCACATGCTTGGCAACGGGACAGAACATCATCACGACGATTGCCGGAAACGGTCTGGCCTTTCCACGAAATGTCACCGCGAAGAACGCACCACTAGGAGGGCTAACGGCTGTTACGTTGGACAGTCACGGCAATCTATATGTGGCGGATGCCACCTACAACATGGTGTTCGAGATCAACCCGCACGGCGCCATCCAGATAGTAGCCGGCAGGGTGTGTTGCGACGGAAACGGCCAAGGCTTCGCGGGTGACAATGGTCCAGCCACAGCGGCCTTGTTGTCAACCCCGACGGGTATTGCACTCGACCCATCCGGGAATCTCTTCATCGCAGACGATGGCAATGGCAGGGTCCGCAAGGTCACAACAAATGGCGTGATCACCACCGTGGCGGGCGGCGGCAAAGCGAACCCCGACAATGGCGGCCCAACCACGTCCGTGTCATTGTACTCCGTGGTAAGCGTTGCCGTGGATGCGTCCGGCAATCTCTTCCTCGCAGACAGTTATTCCAACAAGATACGAAAGGTGTCTGCCGGCGGCGTTATCAGCACCTTTGCCGGCGGCGGCGACGTATACCCGGGCAATGGCGGTCCGGCAACGTCAGCATCATTACTTAGCCCAGTCGCCGTTGCGTTAGACACGGAAGGCAACCTGTTCATCTCCGAGTCCGTTGGCAACCACATCCGCAAAGTGTCGACTAGCGGCGTGATCACAACCATGGCTGTACTAAATAATTCGCCGCGGGGACTGGCCGTTGACGAGTCCGGCAACGTATTGGTCGCAGCAGGGAATCAAATCCTAAACGTCTCGCCCGCTGGCGTTGTCACTACGATCGCCGGTAATGGCAATAATGCTTTTGCGGGCGACGGCGGTCCCGCATCGGCTGCGTCCTTGTTAAGCCCTTCGGGCGTCGCCGTGGACGGCTCCGGGATCTATATCGCTGACGCTAACCGTGTGCGGCTCGTGTCAACTGACGGCACCATTGCGACGTTCGCAGGCAACGGGACCTACGGGTCCTATGGCGACGGAGGGCCAGCCACTTCCGCTGTGCTGTTTCAGCCCGGAGGAGTCGCTGTCGATGCGCAGGGGAACCTGTTCATCGCTGACACCGGGAACAATCGAATCCAAAAGGTGACAACCGAAGGTGTCATGACAACGATTGCGGGCAACGGAACAGCCGGCTTCTCTGGCGACGGCGGACCCGCGGCCGCAGCATCCCTGAACGGACCAACAGGTGTCGCCGTCGATTCCTCCGGCAACGTTTATATTGCGGACTATAAGAACGGCCCTGTCCGAAAGGTCTCCGCCGATGGCAGGATCTCCACCGTTGCCACTCCGACGCAATCATTTTTGTTCCAGCCGGCGGGAGTTGCGGTAGACTCCATGGGCAACCTGTTCATTGCGGATAACAATATGAGCCGGGTGCTGAAGTTGCCACCGAGTGGTACCCTCACCACAGTCGCAGGCGTTGGGGAAGTCACCCCCACCTGCACTCCCACTCAGAGTTGTGGCGACGGCGGACCCGCGACCGCAGCCATCCTGAATAGGCCAGAGGCAGTCGCCGTGGATGCGTCCGGCAATCTCTTCATCGCCGATACTCGGAACCAACGGATTCGAAGGGTGTCGCCAAGCGGCGTGATCAGCACGGTTGCCGGTAACGGTTCGTACGGTTTTTCGGGGGACGGGGGACCGGCCACATCGGCGTCATTGGAATACCCAGCCGGAGTCGCCGTAGATGCTTCCGGGAACCTCTTCATCGCCGACTATAGCAACAATGAAATCCGTAAGGTGTCGGCCAGCGGCATAATCACCACGATCGCGGGTCCCGGCACTTACTCCAACGCTTCGTACTCGTTGGCTTATAGCGGCCCGGCAACCTCGGCCGGGGTTTATTCTCCTACAGGGGTTGCCGTTGATCCCGGTGGAGACGTATTCTTTTCCGACCAGACCAATTCAGTCCGCGAAATCATAGCCGAGTCCAATATTCCGATCGTCAGTGCCAACGGTATTGTGAATGGTGCCAGTCTCGATTCTCCCGTGATCGTGCCTGGAGAGGTTGTTTCCCTCTTGGGATTCGATCTCGGCCCGAAGGCTGGCGAATCTGTAGGTGCGACCACCGGTTTCCAGGAAACCTCAGGTGCTGGTGTCTCTGTTACGCTCAACGGGACGCTGGCGCCGCTATTCTACGTCGGCAGTGGACACATCAGTCTGCAGGCGCCATGGGAATTGGAGGGCAAGACCATCGCAACCCTGCTCGTGACCCGTGACGGAAAAACTGGTCCTCCGCGCGCAGTCCAGGTGCAACCATATGATCCGGCCATCTTCACGATTAATGGACGGATGGCGATCCTTGACTCTACCGGTAAACAGATTACCCCCACCAACCCGGCATCGGCGGGCGCAACGCTTTCGATTCACGCGACGGGTCTAGGAACCGTGAGTCCTGCGATCAAGACTGGCGAACTCACACCAAGGGGCAGTCTCTTCAAAACTGTCGGCACCCCGGCCGTGACTGTCGGCGCCATAAAAGCGAACGTTACCTTCTCTGGTTTGGTGCCGGGAGCTCCAGGCGTGTACCAGGTCAATTTCACCTTGCCACACGGCTTGGCTACCGGGGACCAACCCTTAGTATTAACGATTGGCGGCATTTCAACGCAGCCACTCCCCTTGAGTGTGCGATAAGTCGCGCCCGAAATCGACCTCATCCCCGCTCAATCTTTCCTTCGCGGTTCAACCGCAGCCTGATTCCCCGCCATTCCACTGTCGAGCCGCCGAGGCCCGCTATCCACACGGCAAATCCCCACAAGTCGCGGAACGGAATCAGCCACCAGAGCCGTACGGTGTCGCGGTCGCGCAGCACGAGCCGGCCTGTCACAATGCCGGCCACCAAACGCATCGCAAGCGCCGCAACCGCGAGCGGCCACGCGCCCCCGGCGGCGGCAACTAACGCCCACACGCTCGCATTCGTGATCACATAACCGAAATAACCGGACGTTCGCGATACGCGAATGGTTCGCGACCACCGCACCTGGTGCCGCCACATCGCGCCCCAACTGTCGTCCGAGAGCCCCGTCTCCACCACCGCGGGCGATAGTACGATGCGCAAACCGAGTTCCGTAATGCGCAGGCCCAATTGGTAATCATCGGCCAGGTAGTCGCCGATTACCGCGAAACCGCCGATCCGTTCCAGGTCCGCCGCGCGGATCGCCATCGTCGATCCCAACGCGAACTCCGCAATCCCGATGGCACGCGCCACTAGCACACTCGGCGCGAATTCGGTCGCGACGCCCAGCGCCTCCCATCGCGCCGGCCAACTCGCTCCCGAGCCGCGATACAGGCACGTCACCAGGCCCGCTTTTGGATCCGCAAGCGGCGCAACCACCGTGCGGAGATAGTCCCGCTCCACAACGATGTCGCTGTCGTTGATCACCAGCACCGGATACCGCGCCGCGCGCGCCATCTCGGCCATCGACGCCACTTTCGCGTTCGGCATATTGGGCGGGCATTCGATCAGCCGGATCGAGCGCTCGGGAAACTCCGCGGCCAACCGCGCAATGTCCGCGCGCGCCGCGTCATTCGGATCATTCAGCCCGAACAGAATTTCGTACTCGGGGTAATCAAGCACCGCATGTGACCGAATGGCTTCGTAAAACTTGGCGTCCCGCCCGTGCACCGGCTTGAGAATCGAAACAGCGGGATGAAATTCGGAAACTCGGTCCTTCCGCGATGCCGCGCGCCGCAGCGCCGCCAGCAGCGCGATCAGATGATAGATGCCCGCGAGAATGGCAGGGACGGCAAAGTATGTCACTAGATGGTCAGCAGGCCTACGCCCGCCGCCACCAGCAGCACGCCCACCCAGCGCTTCATCTCCACACGTTCCTTCAGCAAATACTTGGCGAAGATGGTTTCGAAAATGTAGGTGCTGGCCGTCGCCGGCACCGCAAAGCTCAGCTCCGCGATCGATACCAGGGCCATAAAGGCGAAGAATGAGATCGCCATGGCAAACACCGACGCAACGATGTAGCGCGATTGCACCAGTGCCGCCGCCACGCGCCCCAGCGCGCCCGGGCGAAAGTCATGAATCTCCCCGTGGTGCCGCATGCCGAGCGCTTGCAGAACGTTTCCCGCCGTGGTGGCGAGCACGATGATCCAAACCAGCAGCCACCTCACGTCTGCATCCCCCGGCAGCGGCTGCCCGCTGTGTTCGGGTTGGTGCTCCCAACCAGCGACACGCCCGCCATGATCAGCAGAATGCCCGCCCAGTGCGCCCAGGAGACTTTTTCGTGCAGAACGAACCGTCCCACCAAGGCCACTAGCACGTATGCCATCGAGGTTACAGGCAGCACGTAACTGAGATCCGCCCAGCTTAGCAGCGCCATGGTCGAGAGCAGCCAAACGATGAGCAGAGAAGTACCCAAGGCGACCCAGGGATTGAATAGGGCTCGGATGTAAGGAATCGGCGAAAGTGAAACCAACTCACCCACCGATTGCATGCCGCGGCTGAGGAACGAGTTCCCCAAAACGTTGGTTGCGATCACAATCGCGGTGAAGACGCGAGTCTTGGCGCGGGGCGCAGCAGCCGCCATACGAGTGGCGGAGACCTAGTCGCCGGCGCTGCCGGCCGCGGTAGCTGCTTCCCTTTGCTCGCTGATGAACCGCTTCCGCTTGGAACGCAACGACAGGTATTCGCGAGCTTCCTTGGTCAATCGCCGGCGCTCCTCGCCGTTGAATATGGCTTTTCGCACGACACGCCAAACTACTTTCGGCCGGAAGTAGTATTCGCCGTAGAACTGTTCCACCGCGTCCATGAGTTCGGCCCGGTCCAGGCCCGGGTAGATGATGTTGGGAAGCTGGTGGCCGGAATCATCGGTAAGCGATTCGATGGCGATCAGCCCGTTCTGTTTGACGTAATCGTAAAACTCCGTTCCCGGATACGGATGCGCAACAGAGACCTGAATGGTCTCCGTATCTAAGCGCTTGGCAAAATCGATCGTTTTCCGGATACTCTCGCGCGTTTCGCCGGGAAGCCCGATGATGAAGTCGCCATGAATCGTCAGGCCGACTTTCTTGGCGTTGTCCGTGAACCGGATCGCCATGTCGATGGTCGCACCCTTCTTGATGTTCTTTAGAATCTGCTGCTCACCCGATTCATATCCGACAATCATGAGCCGGCAGCCGGCGTCTTTCATGGCTTTCAACGTGTCGTAGTCGGTGGTGACCCGCGAATTGCACGACCAGGTAAAGTTCAATGGCGCCAGCTTCTTGCAAAGCTCGATCGTCCGGCCTTTTTGGTAGTTGAAGGTATCGTCGTCGAAGAAGATTTCCTTGGCGTTGGGGTGCGCTTCGAGCGCATAACGCACTTCGCTCACGACGTCATCAACGGAGCGCTGGCGCCAGCGATGACCCGAATGTGTCTGCGGCCATAAGCAGAACGTGCACATGGCCGGGCAGCCGCGCGTCGTGTACATCGAAACAAAGGGGTTAAGGAGAAACGGAACGTTGTAGCGCGTAATGTCCAGGTCGCGCTTGTAGACTTTGGTCACCCAGGGCAGTGCATCCAAATCTTCGATGTAGCCGCCTTCGGGGTTGTTCACAACGCGGCCGTCTTTACGAAAACTCACCCCGGGGAGCTCTTCCAGCGGTTTGCCCTTGGCATAATCGGCAATCTGGTAATCGAACTCGCGCCGCACGATGAAGTCAACAGCCTTATTCCGCAGCGTTTTCTCGGGATCGATCGTTACCGGAGGTCCGACGAAAGCCACCTTGAGCTTCGGGTTGGCGTCCTTCATCATACCGGCGATTTCCACATCCACCTGGAATCCCGGCGCGGAGGTGAACAGCACCATCAGCTCGAAATCCTTAGCCATGGCGACCGTTTGTTCGATGGAGATGCCGTGCGGAGGAGCGTCGACGACTTTGCTATCCGGAAGCATGCCAGCGGGATAGCAAAGCCAGACCGGATACCAATAGGATTCGATCTCGCGCGTTGCGGGCCAGCGCGAGCTGGCGCCACCATCGAATTTCTCAAACGAAGGCGGATTCAGAAACAGTGTTCGCATGAATTTCCGTTCTCTCCGAAGCTACTGGCCAGAACCGGCCCCTGCAGATAGCGAAGGACTTCCGGCTAATGCGATGTCGTGGAAGCGGATGGTCAGCTCCGCTTTCCCCACCAGCCGTGTGTCTACCGTGCTTTCGATCTGCCGCGGAATGGCAAGGCCGTTCTCAATATCGTACTCCCGGACGAAATCGATTCGCCGCACAAAAAACGAGGGATTTTTGACCCAGCGGCCCGATTCCCGCACCGGCAGGCAGGTTTCCGAGTCCAGCCACAGCTCGCCCTTGAACGCGCCCACACGCTTTTTCCGGGGTGTCAAATGAAAGACATAGACGTGACGCCCGCTGTCGCTGATGATTCCGGTGTATTTGAACTTATAGTTGGCGGGGGTCACGGCCAGCGAGGAATCGTCACTCGCCTGGGATTGCACATCGGCTGCGAGATAGCGGGCGATGACGTTCGTTTTGACCGTGCTATCGCCCTCAAAAT
>Ga0335069_10012586_pt1 | contig 11894 bp, 8 predicted proteins | sample Lox_Sample_11_FD_206714 | JGI IMG/M metagenome (GOLD analysis project Ga0335069, IMG submission 206714) | Soil microbial communities from Loxahatchee National Wildlife Refuge, Florida, United States - Lox_Sample_1.1 | ecosystem: Environmental > Terrestrial > Soil > Wetlands | place: USA: Florida...
GAGGAGGTCGAGGCGATTTGCACGCGTGCCGTTATCATCGACCGCGGCCGGATCGTGGCCGACGGAACGCCCGCGGAGCTGCTCGCCCGTTCGCGCTATCACAACGCGGTCACGATCGCCCTGCCGGTCCGGGAGCGCGAAGGCGCGCTCGCCAGGATCAAGGCGCTGCCGAGCGTCGCCGCCGTCGAGACGATGACGCGGAACGGCATTGTGGAATTCACCGCCTTTGCGAAGAAGAATGCCCTGCCTGTCGAGGACATCAGTGCGCTTGCCGTGCGCGAGAAGTGGGACGTGAAGGAGCTTCGCGCCGAGGAGGGACGGCTGGACGAGGTGTTCCGCGCGATCACGACGCATGACGCGTCGAGGGCCAGGACTCCCGCGCCATGAAATACGTCTGGCCGATCTTCAAGCGCGAATTCGCCGCCTACTTCGCGACGCCCCTCGCCTACGTGTTCATCGTGATCTTCCTGCTCGCGATGGGCGCGTTCACGTTCTATGTCGGGCGCTTCTATGACAACGGGATCGCCGATCTGTCGGTGTTCTTCGGCTACCATCCCTGGCTCTACCTCTTCCTTGTGCCCGCCATAGCGATGCGGCTCTGGGCGGAGGAGCGCCGGACCGGCACCGTCGAGTTGCTCCTGACCCTGCCGGTTCCGCTCTGGGCGACGGTGGTGGGAAAGTATCTCGCGGCCTGGGCGTTCATCGCGGTGGCGCTGGCGCTGACGTTTCCGATCTGGCTGACCGTGAACTACCTCGGCGATCCGGATAACGGCGTGATCGTCGCGTCCTACGCCGGCAGTCTGCTCATGGCCGGCGCCTATCTCGCGATCGGCGCCTGCATTTCGAGCACGACGAACAACCAGGTCATCGCCTTCGTCGTCACCGTCGTGGTCTGCTTCCTGTTCGCGATTTCCGGCGCACCGCTGGTGCTGGACTTCTTCCGCGCCTGGGCGCCGCTGGCGCTCGTCACGACGGTCTCGTCCTTCAGCTTTCTCACGCACTTCACGGCGATCTCGGCCGGGGTGATCGACATGCGCGACCTGATCTTCTTCTTCTCGCTGATCGCACTGTTCCTGACGGCGAATGTCGTCGTCGTCGACCTGAAGAAGAGCAGCTGACCCGATGCGGCCGATTTCCCGACGGATCTACGCCATAGCGGCACTCGTGCTCGCGACCATCATCTTCGTCTGCGTCAACATCGCGGCAAACCAGTGGATCACGACCGCGAAACTCGACCTGACGGAGAACGGCCAGTTCACGCTCGCCGACGGAACCCGCAGCATCATCGCGAAGATCCCCGAGCCGATCACTCTCAAGTTCTACTATTCCAAGAAGATCGCTGCCGACTACGCGCAGACCGCGGCCTACGCGCAGCGCGTGCACGATCTTTTGGAGGAGTATGCGGCACTCAGCCACGGAAAGATCATCCTCGAGGTCGTCGACCCGGAGCCGTTCACGCCGGCGGAGGACGAGGCGACGGCGGCGGGACTGACCGGCGCGCCGACCGACACCGGCGACACGGTCTATTTCGGGCTGGTCGGCACCAACCGCATCGATGGCAAGGAAGTCATTCCCTACTTCACCAACGAGCGGGAGCAATATCTCGAATTCGACATCTCGACGCTGATCTATCATCTCTCCCAGCCGCAGAAGCCGGTGCTCGGCATCATCTCGAGCCTGCCGCTCGATACCGGGAGCGGCGGACTTCAGGCCGCCCTGCAAGGCGCCGCGCAGCCCTACGCGATCTATTCCGAGCTCGCGGAGACCTATACGACGCAGATTCTGGATCCCGCGGTGAACCGCATCCCCGCCAACATCTCGGTGCTGATGGTGGTCCATCCGGCCAACCTGAGCGCTGCCGCGCTCTACGCCATCGACCAGTTCGTATTGCGCGGCGGCCGTGCGCTCGTCTTCGTCGATCCGAACTCCGAGCTGGCGATGGCGGGGGGCGGCATGGATCCGCGCGGCGGCGGCGATCCGACGTCGGACCTGCCCAGGCTTTTCCACGCCTGGGGGCTCGGCTACGCGCCTGGCAAGGTGATCGCGGATCGCAAGCTGGCGCAGCGCGTTCAGGTGTCGAGCGACCCGCGCAATCCGGTAGCGAGCTATCCGATCTGGCTGCACCTGACGGCGGCGAATTTCGACGGCAAGGACATCGTCACCGCCAATCTTCAGTCGCTCAACCTTGCAAGCGTCGGCGCCCTCTATTCGATCAAGGGCGCGACCACCTCGTTCCTGCCGTTGGTCCGCTCATCCGACCAGGCGTCCCTGCTCGACACGGAGCAAGTGCGCTTCAACCCGCGGCCGCAGGACCTGATGGGCTCCATCAATCCCACCGGCGAGCAATTCGTCATCGCCGCGCGCATCTCCGGACCGGCGAAGACAGCGTTCCCGAACGGGCCTCCGGCGCCGATGATGGTCGCCGGCCAGCCCGCGCCTCCGCCCCTGCCGCCGCAGATCAGGCAGTCGAGCGAGCCGATCAACGTCATCGTGATGGCCGACAGCGACATCTTCGACGACCGGTTCTGGGTCCACGTCGAGAACCTCTATGGCAAGCGCGTCGCCGCTCCGTTTGCCGACAACGGCGCCTTCGTGATGAACGCGGTCGAGAACCTGATGGGATCGGGCGACCTGATCTCGCTGCGCACGCGCGCAAAGAACGACCGCCCCTTCACGGTCGTGAAGCAGATGCAGGCCGAAGCCCAGGCCGACTTCCAGGCGGAGGCCGAGGCGTTGCAGGCGCGTCTCACGGCCGTGCAGCAGCGCCTGCACGAGCTCGAACAGGGCGGCGGCGCGAGTGGCCAGACGGCTCAGGGCCTTACGCCGGCCCAGCAGGCCGAAATCGACCGCTTCAAGAAGGAACTGATCGATACGCGTACGCAGCTGCGCGACGTGCAGCACCGGCTGCGCAAGGACGTCGATGCACTCGGCGACTTCCTCGCCTTCGTCAATATTGCGCTGGTTCCCCTGTTCGTCGCGGGCTTCGCGGTCCTTCTCGCCTGGTTGCGCCGGCGGCGCCGCGCCCGCGCGCTGGCCCAGTGAGCCGACCATGAACATGGACATCGTCCTTTCCGATCCACGCCGCCGCAATCTCGCGGTGCTGGGCTTGATAGCTCTCGTCAGCCTGCTTCTGGCGCTGGGCGCGATCTGGCAGCAAGCACGCGAAGGTGCCCCGGTCTTTGCATCGCGCGAGTTCTTCCCCGGCTTTGCCAGGGACGTGCGCAACGTGGCGCGCATTCATGTCGCGTCGAAGGCCGGGGCGTTCGACGTCGTCTTCGTGCCGGAAAAGGGCTGGGTCGTTCCGGAGCGGGAGAACTATCCGGCGTCGTTCGATCTCGTGCAGCGCACGCTGGTCGGGCTCGCGGCGCTGCAGACCATCGAACCCAAGACGGCGCGCGCCGACTGGCTGCACTTCGTCGACCTGGACGCGCCGCCGCGGGGCAACGGAATCCTCATCACCGCCGGCGACGAGCAGGGGCATGCGCTGGCGTCGTTGATTACCGGCAAGAGCGAGGACATCGGAGATGCTACGGGCGCCGTCGGGCTGTTCGTGCGCCGCCCGAACGAGGACCAGAGCTGGCTGGTACGCTCGGTGCTCGACCCGCGTGCCTCGCTGTCTGACTGGCTCGACAAGCGCGTCATGGACGTCGACCGCTCGCGCATCCAGGAGGTCGACGTCGATCCTGCCGGCGGCGCGCGCTTCGTCCTCGCGCGTTCCAGGCCGAGCGACGCCGACTTCGTGCTGACGCCCATTCCCGCAGGCAAGACGGTTGCGGATCCGAGCGGTCCGGACGGCGTAGCGTCCGCCATAACCAGCTTTGGCTTCGACGACGTCCGCACGGCGCGGAGCTTCGATTTCGGCAATGCGGCCACGACCGCCCGAGTCATCACAAAGACCTTCGACGGCCTGAAGGTCACGGCGAACGTGCTGAAGCAAGGCGCGGACTACTGGGCCACGATCTCCGCCGAGCCCGTCGATGCGAGCAAGCCCGATGCGGCGAAGGAGGCAGCGGCGATTAATGCACATGCCTCGGGATGGGCGTATAAGCTGCCTGCCTACAAGGGCCAGCTCTTCATGACAACGCTCGACAGCCTGCTCAAGGCGCCAGCAGCGACGCCCGCGCCGCAATGACGGTTGAGGCTTCCCTGGCAACGGTCCCGGCAGACGGGGTGCCGCTGTTCCTGCGCGACTGCTGGTATCTGGCAACGCTGGCCTCGAATGTGCGCAAGGCCGGTCTGCGGCGCGAAATCCTGCTCGGCGAGCCCGTGCTCATCGGGCGCGACCGCGCCGGACGCGTGTTCGCGATGCGCGACATCTGCCCGCACCGTGGCGTCCCGCTGTCGGCGGGGCGCGTCATGCCCGACAATACGGTCGAGTGTCCCTATCACGGCTGGCGCTTTCGCGGCGACGGCCAGTGCTCTGCGATTCCATCGCTCGTTGGCGGCGAGCCGATCGAGGCGTCAAAGATTAAGGTTCGTGCCTACCAGGTGCGCGAGCAGGACGGTCTCATCTGGGTCTACATGGCCGCTCCCGGGCACGAAGGCGCACCAGTGCGTTCCGAGCCTCCGAGAGTGGGCCTGCCGAACGCAAGGCCGCGCTGGCACGAGAGCCAGCTGTTCCGCTGCGCAATTGACCACGCAGTCATCGGCTTGATGGATCCGGCGCACGCGCCTTACGTGCACGGCCGCTGGTGGTGGCGCGTCAAGCCGAAGGACAAGGTGAAAAACTACGCGCCGCTGCCCAACGGCTTCGTGATGACCCGTCACAAGCCGAGCAAGCCCGCCTACAGCCTGCTCGGCGCCGACGTGTCGACCGAGATCACCTTTGAGTTGCCCGGCATCCGGTTCGAGAACATCAGCGGGACCGTGCTTGGCCGGAAGATCGATGTCGTCGGGCTGACGGCCTGCACGCCGCGCGACGCGGATGCGACAGAGGTGACGCAGATATTCTACTGGCCGGCCTGGCTCGGTTTCATCAAGCCGTTCTTCATGGCGCTGGGTCCCACCTTCCTGGGCGACGATCGCCGCATGGTTGAACTTCAGCGCGAGGGCCTGAAGTTTAATCCGTCGTTGATGCTGATCCAGGATTCGGACATGCCGGCGATGTGGTACCACCGCCTGAAGAAGGCGTGGGCGGAGTCGGTGAGAACGGGAGAGCCGTTCGTCAATCCCGTGCAGGAAAGAACGCTGCGCTGGCGCAGCTGATTGCCGCGGCGGCCTGGAGCGTCGCGGGAACACGGCGTACCACTTTGGGCCAATAGGCAGCGAGACGCGGCGTGCGCTACGCTCGTCCGGCAAACCCTCCTGGAGGGTCGGCTTGGCACGCAAAAAGACAGAGCGGAAACTCACGGCGATCCTGGCCGCCGATGTCGCCGGCTACAGCCGGATGGTCGCCGAAGATGAGTCCGGCACGTTGGCGCAATTCGCGGCGCACGTTGCGGAGGTCTTCAACCCTGCGGTCAAGTCCCACCAGGGGCGCGTGGTCAAGACCATGGGAGACGGCCTGCTCGTCGAGTTCGCCAGTGTCGTCGAGGCGCTGCAATGCGCCATCGACGTGCAGCGCAAGATGACGGGCCGGAACGCGGAAGTGCCGCCCGGCAAGCGCATGGAGTTCCGCGTCGGGATCAACGCCGGCGACGTCGTGACCGAACGCGGTGACATCTTCGGCGAGGGAGTCAATATCGCGGCCCGCCTGGAATCGCTCGCCGACCCGGCGGGCATCTGCATATCGGCCCGCGTGCACGAGGACGTTCTCGGGCGCGTAAAGGCGGCGTTTCAGGACATCGGCGAACAACGCCTCAAGAACATGGACCGTCCGGTGCGGGTGTTCAGAGTCGTGATGGAGCAAGCCCCGGCGCCGGCGCGGGCGACGCTTGCGGTTCCCGACAGGCCGTCGATCGCGATCCTGCCGCTTCAGAACATGAGTGACGATCCGGCACAGGAATATTTCGCGGACGCGATCGCCGAGGACCTCGTCACCGCATTGTCTCGGTGGCGCGCCTTCTTCGTCATCGCGCGAAACTCGAGCTTCATCTACAAGGGGCGGGCCATCGACGTGCGAAGGGTCGGCCAGGACCTCGGAATCCGCTACGTTCTCGAAGGCAGCGTCCGCAAGGTCGAAGACCGCGTTCGCATCACGGCCCAGTTGCTGGACGCGTCCAGCGGCGCGCACATCTGGGCGGAAAAGTTCGACCGCGGACTCGTCGACATCCTGGCGTTGCAGGACGAAATCACCGCGCAGGTCGTGCAGGCGATCGAGCCGGCGCTGCTTCAGAGCGAAAATGTCCGCCTGAGCCGAAAGAGCCTGAAGGACTACACCGCTTTCGACTGCTTCCAGCGGGGAATGTGGCACCTGAACAGGGTGTCGCGCGACGGCTACAAGGAGGCTCTCGCGCTGTTCCGCGAAGCCATCGCCCGCGACCCGCAGATGTCGTTCGGCTACATCGGACTTGCGCGCATTCTGTACGGCGGCGCGACGTTCTACGGCTGGTCCGATCACCCCGACGACGACCTGCGGGCCTCATTGGACGCAGCCGCGAAGGCCATCGAGCTCGATGCCAACGATGCGCACGCCCACTTCGCCTATGCCGGAGCGGCACTCTATCTGGGCCAGCACGGTGCCGCGTTGGATGCCGCGCGGCGTGCGGTGTCGCTCAACCCCAATTTCGCCCTCGGCCACCAGCGCCATGGCCAGGTGCTGATTTATTGCGGCCATCCGGCGGAAGCCGTTGAGCCGATCGAGAACAGCATACGACACAGCCCTTTCGACCCTCAGCTCGGTTCCATGTTCGCGCTGCTGGCCCACGCACGGTATCAGGCGAAGGACTATGCCGAAGCGATCACGCCGGCACAGGCCGCGATCCAGCACAACTTCCCGGCTGGCTATGTCGTTCTCGCGGCTTCGCTTGCCCGTCTTGGGCGGATCGAGGAAGCGCGGAAGACGTTGCCGCCGCAGCTTCTGGCGCGGACCATGGCCGATACGCCACGCCTCGCGACCTATGCGAACGACGGCGACCGCGATCACTTCCTGGGCGGTCTGGCGCTCGCCGGAATCGGCGTCGCCGGCTAGACGCTGTCCCGGGTGCGGTTCGGTACCCGGTCAGCCGGATAGCGGCCCCTGAGCAGCACGGTCATGCCGCAGCCATAGTCCCAGACGTTGAGCTCGAAGTCGTACCCGGGCGCCCAGGCGAAGGTAACCGGCTTCGCCGGCTTGCTCGTGAGAGCGCGGTAGATGCTGGCCCGCACCGACTCACTGACGCTCTCCGGGATTTTCCTGAGATAAGACTGAATAACCTTGTATGCCGCACTGTTCTTCCTGACGACGAAGCCGGCGTCCAGCGGCTCGCCGGGCGCGAAGGCCTTTGCCAATCCCGCCGTCTGCGCGATTTGCTCGGTGCCGAATTTCCGGTTCAAGTCATTCACAAACGCCTGAAGCATGGGCATGGGATAACCCTCCTCTGGAGTTCGGAGCACGCGCGCCGAAGCGGGCGTGGGGACGCGGATTATCCACAACCGGCAAGGCGCGGCAAACCGGCCCACAATGAGGGTTGCCCCCGGACTTCCTCCCGGCTAAACGGTCCCCTTAACCTGCAACGTGACCGAACGGGCACGGCATTCGCCGTGCGCCTGCGCGCGCGAGAGAACATGCCAAAGCGTACGGACATCCACACCGTTCTGATTATCGGTGCAGGGCCAATCGTCATCGGCCAGGCCTGCGAATTCGACTACTCCGGAGCACAGGCCTGCAAGGCACTGCGCGCGGAGGGTTACCGCGTCGTCCTCGTCAATTCGAACCCGGCGACGATCATGACCGATCCGCAGCTGGCGGACGCTACCTACATCGAGCCGATCACGCCGGAATTCGTCGAGAAGATCATCGCCCGTGAGCGGCCAATGGTGCCGAAGAACAAAGTGTTCGCGCTTCTGCCGACGATGGGCGGGCAGACCGCTCTCAACACCGCCTTGTCGCTTCGCAAGCGCGGAACGCTCGACAAGTACAATGTCGAGCTCATCGGAGCCTCGGCCGATGCCATCGACAAGGCCGAGGACCGTGAACTGTTCCGCGAGGCGATGCTGAAAATCGGCCTCGAAGTGCCCAAGGGCGTGACGCTGAAGGGCAAGCTCAAGCATCGCACCGACCAGCACGGCGAGCTCCTCTACGACAGCCGCGGCCACGCGGTCATGGAACTGGCGGCGGAAAGCCAGGCACAGGTGCGCGACGCGATGGCGCTGGTCGGCCTTCCGGCGGTGATCCGTCCCTCCTTTACGCTGGGCGGTACGGGCGGCGGCATCGCCTACAATCGCGAGGAATTCTACGAAATTGTGGAACGCGGCTTCGACGCCTCGCCCACCAACGAAGTGCTGATCGAGGAATCGGTACTCGGCTGGAAGGAGTTCGAGATGGAGGTCGTGCGCGACAAGCGCGACAACGCGATCATCATCTGCTCAATCGAAAACGTGGATGCGATGGGCGTGCACACGGGCGATTCGATCACCGTCGCCCCCGCCCTGACGCTTACCGACAAGGAATATCAGCGCATGCGCAGCGCGAGCATCGCCGTGCTGCGCGAAATCGGCGTCGAAACCGGCGGTTCCAACGTGCAGTTTGCGGTCAATCCCGCAGACGGCCGCATGGTCGTCATCGAGATGAATCCGCGTGTGTCACGGTCTTCCGCGCTGGCTTCGAAGGCAACCGGATTTCCCATTGCCAAGGTCGCGGCCAAGCTCGCCGTCGGCTACACGCTGGACGAACTCCAGAACGACATCACCAGGGTAACGCCGGCTTCGTTTGAGCCGGCGATCGACTATGTCGTGACCAAGATTCCCCGCTTCGCCTTCGAGAAGTTTCCCGGTGCCGAACCGTTGCTGACGACCTCGATGAAATCGGTCGGCGAAGCGATGGCCATTGGACGCACCTTCGCCGAGTCTTTTCAGAAGGCTCTGCGCTCGATGGAAACCGGGTTGACCGGCCTCGACGAGGTCGACCTCGCGGACGACGGCAACACCATCCGCGCTGCGCTGGCGCGCGCGACGCCGGACAGACTGAGATTGACGGCCCAGGCGATCCGGCTCGGCTTTCCGATGGCAGAGATCGAACGGCTCACCAAGTACGATCCCTGGTTCCTCAACGAAATCGAGGCGATCATCGCGATCGAGGACGCGTTGCGCCTGAAGGGGCTTCCGACGGAAGCGTCCGCGCTCCGCTGGCTCAAGCAGACGGGCTTTTCCGACGCGCGGCTCGCCAAGCTGGCAGGCGTGAAGGAAACCGATGTCCGTGCCCTGCGGCGCAGGCTCGGGGTCCACCCGACATTCAAGCGGATCGACACTTGCGCCGCCGAGTTCGCGGCGCTTACCCCCTACATGTATTCGACCTACGAGACGCCGGTCGATGACGAGCCCGAGTGCGAGGCGAAGCCGTCCGACAAGAAGAAGATAATCATCCTCGGTGGCGGCCCGAACCGCATCGGTCAGGGAATCGAGTTCGACTATTGCTGCTGCCATGCGGCGTTCTCGCTGTCGGCGCAGGGCTTCGAGACGATCATGATCAATTGCAACCCGGAGACGGTCTCGACCGACTACGACACATCGGATCGCCTCTATTTCGAGCCTCTCACGGTCGAGGACGTGCTGGAGATCGTTCGGGTCGAGCAGTCGAAAGGTTCGCTCGCCGGCGTGATCGTGCAGTTCGGAGGCCAGACGCCCCTGAAGCTGGCAAACGCGCTTGTCGAGGAAGGTGTTCCGATCCTGGGCACCAGCGCCGATGCCATCGATCTTGCCGAGGACCGCAAGCGCTTCCAGGTTCTTCTCACCGACCTTGGGCTCAAGCAGCCACGCAATGCCACGGCGCTTACGGCAGAAGAGACGATCGCCGCGGCGCGCGAAATCGGATACCCGGTGATCCTGCGCCCGTCTTATGTGCTGGGCGGCCGCGGCATGGTCGTGTGCGCCGACGAGGCGCACTTGAAGACGCAGGTGCGGTCAGGGGAGCTCTTTCGCATCTCGGGCAGCAACCCCGTCCTGATTGACGGCTTCCTGCAAAACGCCACCGAGATCGACGTCGACGCGATTTGCGACGCCGCCAACGACGTCTTCATCGCGGGCATCATGGAGCACATCGAGGAGGCCGGCGTTCACTCGGGCGACTCGGCTTGCGCACTGCCGCCGCACTCGCTGAGGGTGGAAACCATTCGCGAGATAGAGCGCCAGACGGTCGCCCTGGCGCGCGCGCTCGAGGTGCGCGGTCTGATGAACGTGCAATACGCGGTCCAGGGCGTCGACATCTACGTGCTGGAAGTGAATCCCCGTGCCAGCCGCACCGTCCCGTTCGTTGCCAAGGCAATCGGTCTTCCTGTCGCCGCGATCGCGGCGCGGGTCATGTCGGGCGAGTTGCTGAAGGCCTTCGACCTGACGCCGTCGAAGTCGCCGCACATCTCGGTGAAGGAAGCGGTTCTCCCGTTCGCGCGCTTCCCGGGCGTGGACCCGGTGCTCGGTCCGGAGATGCGTTCGACCGGCGAGGTCATGGGGCTGGACGCCACCTTCGGGCGCGCCTTCGCCAAGAGCCAGATCGGCGCCGGGCTGAAGCTGCCGCTGAGCGGATGCGTCTTCATCTCGGTACGCGATGCCGACAAGCGCGCGGCGATCGAGCCTGCGCGCGAAATGGTGGCGCGCGGATTCGAGATCGTGGCCACGCGCGGCACCGCCGATGCGCTGGAGGCGGCGGGTGTGCCGGTGAAACGCATCAACAAGGTGCTGGAGGGCCGGCCGCATGTCGTCGATGCGCTCAAGAACGGCGAAATCCATCTCGTCTTCAACACGACCGACGGGGCACAGGCCCTGACCGATTCCATGTCGATCCGCCGCACCGCGCTGACGATGAAGGTTCCTTATTACACGACCATGGCCGGCGCCGCCGCCGCCGCCCAGGCGATTGCTGCGCTGCAAACAGGCTCCCTTGAAGTCGCACCCCTCCAGTCCTATTCTTTGTGAACTGGCGCCCCCGGTAAGGGACGAAATAGCCAAGGCGTAACAGCGATTTAAGGAAAAAGCACAAAGACTTTCACACCCGGCAAAACCGCCGAGGAGCGGCGCCGGTGGGAACGCTTTTGTCGATTGCAGGACCAGAGTGCCATGGAACGGATTCCGATGACCGCCGCGGGATACAAGTCCCTCGAGGATGAGGTGAACCATCTCAAGAACGTCGAACGCCACGAGATCATCAAGGCGATTGCAGAAGCGCGTGCACATGGCGACCTGTCGGAGAATGCCGAGTATCACGCCGCAAAGGAGCGCCAGGGCTTCATCGAGGGCCGCGTTCTCGAGCTCGAGGACATGATTGGCCGCGCCGAGGTGATCGACGTCTCGAAGCTGTCCGGAAGCACCGTGAAGTTCGGCGCGACCGTTACGCTCGTGGACGAGGACACCGACGAGAAGCGCAGATATCAGATCGTCGGCGATGTCGAAAGCGATGCTGCGCGCGGAAGAATCTCGCTGTCGTCGCCGATTGCGCGCGCCCTGATCGGCAAGGTCAAGGGCGACACGGTTGAAGTCGCGGCTCCGGGCGGCGCGCGCAGCTACGAGATCCTGAAGGTCGAATTCGTCTGACGGCTAGAACAGCCCGGGAATGAAGCGCGCGGTTCTCGCGCGGTAAGCCGCGTATTCCGGATACTTCGCGAGCAACACGCGTTCCTCGAATACCGTCCGTAGGTAGATCAGCGCGAGCGTTGTCATGCCTAGGAGCACCGCCCATGGCTGCTCGAACTGCATCACCGTGCCGAGCAGAACGAGCGCCTCGGTGACATAGAGCGGATGCCGCGCCAGGGCGTAAGGGCCGCTCGTCACCAGCGCGCGTGCCTCGGGCATGATCGCGAAGGCCGTGCCCAGTCGCCAGAGCACAA
>Ga0335069_10012587_pt1 | contig 11893 bp, 12 predicted proteins | sample Lox_Sample_11_FD_206714 | JGI IMG/M metagenome (GOLD analysis project Ga0335069, IMG submission 206714) | Soil microbial communities from Loxahatchee National Wildlife Refuge, Florida, United States - Lox_Sample_1.1 | ecosystem: Environmental > Terrestrial > Soil > Wetlands | place: USA...
AGCTACAAACGGACGGTCCTTGCGGGGGCTGTGATAGTGGATGGCACGCGCAATGATTTCCTTGCCACTACCGGTCTCACCCTGCAGCAGGACGCTGATCGGCGATCCCAGGGCACTCTCGACCAGGCGGAAGACCTTCTCCATGGCCTCGCCGCTGCCGACGATGTCGGTGAAACGCTGCATCGCCGGGCGCTCGCGTGCCAGCAGCGCGACCTCGTCGCGCAAGCGCGCCTCGGAGCGCTTCAACGTCTCGTACAGGCGTGCGCTCTCGATAGCGACCCCGATGCTGCCCGCGAGGGCTTCCAGGAAGGTGAGGTCGGATTGAGTGAACGAGCCTGACCGCCTGTTAACGCACTCGATCACACCAATCATCCCACGCTGCGTCCGCAAGGGAGCGCACAAGATCGAACGCGTCTCACCGCCGGTCTGTTGATCCACCTCGGAATAGAATCGCGCATCCGCCCGCACATCGGGCACGAGCAGCGACTCGCCTTTCTGCAGCACTGCGCCAGCAATACCCTTGTCCGCTGGCATACGGAGTTGGCGCAGGCGCTCCGCAACCTCCGAATTCTCTGGGCTCACCCATGGGAAGTACAGCTCGCGGCCGGTTTCGTCGAGAAGGATCACCGAGCACCCCTCGGCATCGAGCAGCTCCTTCGTCTTGTTCACCACAAACGGCAGCAGGTCGCTGATCTCTATCAAGCCATGGAGCGAGCGGCTGACATCGTAGAGCAGCTCCAACTGTTGCGTCGAGACGGCCGCCATCAGTCAGTGCAGTGACTTGAGCTCGGCAAGCGCCTCTTCGTACGTGGAGAGGTCGCTTGCGCTGAAGAGGACGAACCGCACCAGGCTGATTTGCGCATGCGCGTGCAGCGCGTCGGCAACGGTCCGTAACGCGATGCGTGCGGCCAGCGCAATTGGGTATCCGTACGCGCCCGTGCTGATGGAAGGGAAGCTGAGACTGCTGACCCCGCTCCCTACGGCCACCTCGACGCTGCGGCGGTAGGCGCTTTCGAGCAGTTTCGATTCATCGTCCCTCCCACCACGGTAGACCGGCCCGACGGTGTGGATCACATACCTGGCCTTCAGTTTACCGGCCGTGGTGATCTTCGCGTCACCCGTTTCACAACCACCCAATCGCTGGCACTCAGTGACGATCGCCGGCCCGCCCCTGCGGTGGATGGCGCCATCGACGCCACCGCCGCCCAACAACGAATTATTGGCGGCGTTGACGATCGCATCGGTGTCCTGCTGTGTGATGTCGCCGCACACCAGCTCGATGCGACTCGAACCGATCGCTAGTTCGCGCATAACGGCTCCACCATTTCTAGACGAGTACGCGTCGCTCTTCTACAGTTGCGCCACGCCTATTGCTAGCGGCCGTGCGAGCTAGTGTAACCTCTTCAAGGACCCTTACGGAGATCGGGCGGGAGAGCACTAGTTTTGGGGGTGCAGCGGGACCCGTTTGGCTGCGGGTCCCGCTGCGGCTCAAAGGCTAAGAGATCAAGGGCCGCATCGGTGGGGCGGCCCCTGGCTTTGGTTCCGAAGGTTGCGCAATCTCTCAATTGGTGATTGGCAAATCGTTCTTGGCGTCGAAGCGGTCGCCGAAGATCATACCGATGCGGCGGTACTCCGGCTCGGTGCGCTCGGTGATCAGGTTGAGGCGCTTGAGGTTCGGCATGACGGTATGCATGAAGATTTCGCTGTTGAGAGCCGGCCACTCGGGCATCGAGAGCATGCTCTGCACAACGTTATCGGGATCAAGACCGAATTTCGGTCCGTGTAGGCGCAGCATGTCGAACTGTTGATTGGCGTTGAGGGCTTCGAGGATGGAGAACGCGAAATCTTCCATTTCGTCGAGCTCCTCCGGCGACGACTCCTTGACCACCTGCCGCATGGAGAGGATCCCGAAGGCGGCATGGCGCGACTCATCGATCTGTACCCGTCGGATGATGTCCTTGAGCAATGGGTTCGTGGTGGCCTTGGCGATCGTGTCGAAGATGCCGACCGCCATTCCCTCGAAGAGGGTCTGCATGCCGAGCGTTTTCATCTTCCAGGTCGGCGCTTCCAACAACATATCGAGGAGGATTTTGAGCGTCGGGTCGATCGGATAGAGCGTCCCCATCTTTCGCTGCAGGAACTTCGAGAGCACCTCGACGTGCCGCACTTCGTCGATGACCTGCGAGCCGGCGTAAAACTTGGCATCCATCGTCGGGCAGGCGTTGGTCAGTTGACCGCAGAGCTGCATCGCAGCCTGTTCGCCGTGCAAGAGCTGCGACAGAAGGTGGGCGAACTCGTCGAATGCCGCCTGGCGGCAGCTTTCCTCGTCCATACCCATCGACGTCATAATGGATGGCAGCAGGAGCGCGCCCTCACGCGGCATGAACCACTCGTCGCGCGGGAACGGTTGCGACCAGTCGATGTCGGTCTCGGCGTTCCACTGCCCCTTCTTGCCGCGCTCGTAGAGGTTCCGCAGGTCCTCCACTTCGCTGCCGTACTCCCAGGTCCAGTGCAGATCGAGCGGCACATCGACATCGAGCTTGTCACGCAGCTGCGCCACTTCCTTCTCGTCGACGAAATCGAGCGCTTCGAAATCGCCGAAGGTCTTGCGGTGCTCGGACAAAATCTTCTTGGTCATCGTCCCTGCTCCTTTGGTCATTTGCTTGGCTTGCGCGTGCCGACCGTGAGGCCGTGGTGCAGCAAGGCTTTCACTTCCTGTTTTCGTCTTCGTAACTCGGTCGCGGTAAACAGCGGTTGTCCGATGAGCTCTTCGCCAAATTCCCCGGATGCGAAATGATAGACCGTCAGGCCGGCAATACTTTGCAGGGAATGCGGAATGCTCGCGAGGCGAAACATCCCAGCTTCCATCCCCTCACGCAGCAAATTGCCGATCGAAGAAAAGATGCGTTTGATGGTACGGTCGGCGTGCTGCTCTTCCTCACCCGCGCCGGTGAGCTCATCATCCTCGAACAACGACCGCAGCAACAGCCGCGCATACGTCGGGTGCTCGCCGAAGCTGTCGATCAGCGTGTCGAGCCACCGGTCGAAGCGCACCAGCGGGTCGCCACCAGCAGCCAATGCCGCGGTAAGCTGCTCGTCTACGTGATCAAGGATGCGCCCGACCACGGCAGCGTAAAGCTCGGCTTTGGTCTTGAAGTGATGGAACAGCGAGGACTTCCCGAGACCAGCGGCTTCGGCGACTTCACGCATGCCGATGCCAGCAAAGCCGCGACGCGCGAAAAGATCCTCTGCAGCGTCGAGAATCTTGTCGCGTGACGCAATTTCCAGGGGCGCAACGTTCATCATACGACCGACCGATCGGTCACCTTTTACCGATCGACCGGTCGGTTGTCAAGAAATTCGTTGCCCTATCGCAGAAATTTTCCTGACAATGGGCAGCAAGTACCGCCCTTTGCCTCAGCGCAATGATCTTGTATCGTCTCGCCGCATGAGTGTGCAGGAAACTGTCGTCGAAATGTGCCGAGCGGCGCGCCGAGCGGCGCGGGCGCTGGCCGCGGCATCAACGGAGACGAAGAACCGCTGCTTGCGTGACGCTGCGGCGCGGTTGCGTAGCAAGCGGCCGCACCTCCTCGACGCCAACCGCGAAGATGTGCAGCGCGGCCGTGAGGCTGGCTTGTCGAGTGCACTGCTGGACAGACTGACCCTCAGCGAAGCGCGCATTGAGGCCATGGCCAAGGGGCTGGAAGAGGTCGCTGCATTACCTGATCCCGTGGGCGAGACAATCGCGCAGTGGCGGCGGCCCAATGGGCTGGAGATTGGGCAAGTACGCATCCCGCTCGGCGTCGTGGGGATCATCTACGAATCGCGCCCCAACGTCACCGCCGATGCCGCGGCACTCTGCCTGAAGGCCGGCAACGCTGTCGTACTGAAGGGCGGCTCCGAAGCGCTCACCACCAATCGCGATATCGCCGCGGTGCTGTCCGGGGCCGCCGCCTCCGCCGGCTTACCCGGCGCCGCAATTCAGCTCATCCCGACCACCGACCGTGAGGCGGTCCAGGTGCTGCTCAAGCAAAGTCAATACATCGACGTGATCGTCCCGCGCGGAGGTGAGAGCCTGATCCGCGCGATCACGGAATCATCGAGCATTCCGGTCATCCAGCACTACGCCGGCGTCTGCCACACGTATGTCGATGCGTCGGCCGATCTCGGCATGGCCGAGCGCATCTGCTTCAACGCCAAGGTGCAGCGGCCGGGCGTGTGCAACGCCATGGAGAACATGCTCGTGCATGCGTCAGTCGCGGCGGAGTTCCTTCCCTCCATGCTGCGCAAACTACGCGATGCTGGCGTGGAGATTCGCGGGTGCGAGCGGACACGTCAGATCGTTGGCGACATCGCCCCTGCCAGCGAGGAGGACTGGCGCACCGAATACCTCGACTTGATATTGGCGGTAAAGGTGGTCGACTCGCTCGACGCCGGCATCGACTTCATCAACACCCATGGCACCGGACACTCCGACGCGATCGTTACCCGGGACTACGCGAACGCACGCCGGTTCCAAGCCGAGGTCGACTCCACCGCCGTCTACGTCAACGCCTCGACCCGCTTTACTGACGGATACGAATTCGGCTTCGGCGCCGAGGTCGGCATCTCGACCAACCGTCTGCACGCCCGTGGCCCGATGGGTTTGCGCGAGCTGACGACATACAAATACGTGATCAGCGGCAATGGCCAGATCCGGGAATGAGAGAAAGATGGACCCACACAGATAAACACCGATAGGAGGGGAAGCGGTGCAGAATTCGGCTCGCATCTGTGTCCATCGGTGTTCATCTGTGGTTGCATGTCCTCTGTGATGCGCATCGGCATTCTTGGGGGCACCTTCAACCCCATTCACCTCGCCCATCTGCGGAGCGCCGAAGAGGTCCGCGAGGCGCATCAACTCGATCGCGTTCTCTTCATTCCGAGCGCAACCCCGCCGCACAAACGGAGCGACGGACTAGCGCCGGCAATGCACCGCCTCGTCATGGTCCGGCTAGCGATTCGCGGCAACCCGCACTTTCGCGTGTCGACCATCGAGATCGACCGCCGCGGGCGCTCGTATTCGGTTGATACATTGCGCGCGCTGCAGGCGCAGCAACCGCGGTCGCGCTTCTTCTTCATCCTCGGCATGGATGCCTTTCGCGAAATTCGCACCTGGAAAGAATACGCGAGCCTCTTCTCCCTGTGTAACCTAGTGGTCACCTCACGTCCGGCGTACGACAGCGAACCGCTCCTGCGTTCCCTCCCCGTTGCCGTACGCGCCGAGTTTTGCTACCGTCGCGATCTGAAGACATTGGAGCACCGTACGGGGAATCAGATCATCTTCCAGCGCATCAGCGATCTCGACATCTCTGCCTCCGCCATTCGGCATCGGCTTCAAAGTGGCTTGTCCATTCGTTATCTCGTTCCCACCCCGATTGAGCGCTACATCTTGCGGCATCGATTGTATGCGCGGAGGGTTACGGCGCATTGACGCACACTGACGGCCGCGAACGGGCACTCCTGTGCGTGCGCTTTGCCCTCGAGAGGAAGGCATACGACCTTGTCCTGATGGAGGTCGACGAGCTGACGTCATTGGCCGATTATTTTCTGGTCTGCACCGGTCGCTCGGACACCCAGGTACAAGCGATCACTCAAAGCATCGAAGAGAACCTCGGTCGTCTGGGCATAAGACCGCTGTCGATCGAAGGTTACCCGCGCGGGCAGTGGGTGGTGCTCGATTACGGCGACATCGTCGTCCACGTCTTCTATGAACCGCTGCGCGAATTCTACGATCTGGAGCGACTGTGGGCACGTGCCCCACGGGTACGGTTGCCAGAGCCGTACAATAGTCAGGCGCGCGACTTGCGTCTGGCCAGCGAAGCGCGCTAACCAACACCGCTCAGCGGAGTTTCGATGAAACGAGCCCTCGCACTGCTCGTGGGCGTCGCTGTCGTCTGCGGCATCGGGTACCTCTCGTGGCTCAACCCGGCGGCGGTTACGTTCCACTGGTCACCAACCCGCAGCCTCGACGCGCCGCTGGCAGCATTGATCGTCTTTGCTTTCGTCACCGGTTCGCTTGCCGTCCTCAGTGCGATGTTGATCCAGGCGGGCCGCCGGGCGGTGGTCACGTGGCGGGCGGGCCGCCGGCAACGGCGCGCGGAGCGCATCGACAGTTGGGCCGAGCAAGGCGAGCAGCTGGTGTGGCACGGCGACGTTCAGCACGGGCGGGCACTTTTGCACAAGGCATGGCGACGACGGGTCGAGGACGCCCGTGCGGTACTCGCACTGGCGACGTCGTTTCGTGAAACCGGCGAGCTGCAGCGCGCCCGTTTGGCTCTCCAGGAAGCTGCGCGCCATCATCACACTCATCCTGACGTACTGCTGGCGTTGGCCGACGCGCATCGAGCCGTCGGTGACCACGGTGCATCGCTGGAGGCATTGGAACGCTTACGAGCGCTGCACCCGCGGGCACCGCGCGTTCTGCGTACCTTGCGCGATCGGTACGTCGAGTTGGACCGATGGGCAGACGCAGCAGGAGTGCAAGAGATGCTGCTGAGCGAATCCCGCGAGCCCGCGGGCACGGAACGCGAACGCCAGTATCTCACCGTCCTGCGCTACCAAGCTGCCATTCATCTCGGTGAAGCGGCGGCACGCGTGCAAGCGCTGGAGGCGCTCGTCGAGCGCCGCACCGTGGCGGTCCCGACGGCCGTCAGCCTCGGCGACAGCTTGCTCGCCGACGGTCGTCGCGATGAAGCGTGGGCCGTGTGGGAACGCGCCCTCCGCACCACGCCGCGCACCGTTCTCGAAGAACGCCTGTCCGGCATCTCAACCGAGCCGGCCCATCGTGACCGCTTGCGCTCCGTACTGCAGAAGCTGCGGCCGGATCAGGTGCAGTTCGACAATGTTCGCCTGCTGAAGGCGGAGCTGCACTTGGCTGACGGAAACGCCGAGGCAGCGGCCCTGCAGCTCGACGCCATCCACGACCCCGGAAACGCGCCTGGCTTGTTGCATGCACTGTGGGGTGACGTGCACCGTCGTCGCGGCCAATTCGAGCTGGCGGTCGCAGCATATGCCCGCGCCGCTGGCAGCCAGCACTCGCATCAGTGCACCACCTGCCAGCGGGCCTCGAGGCAGTGGATCGGCTGGTGCCCGACGTGCAAACAGTGGGACAGTTATCGCGCCGGCGTAGAGATCGGAGCGAGATAAAGGTGAAGAGGCACCTCTACCGGCAGCAGATGGCTACTTGGCTTGCGCAACGTATGCGTTCGCTTCCAGGTACGATAGGATGTGTGCCACGCACTCGTTCTCCGGCTGCCTAGCGGTATAGACGACGATCTCGGGATTCAGCGGTGGCTCGTACGGTGCGGAGACGCCGGTAAACTCGCGTATCTCTCCGGCGCGGGCCTTCTTGTAGTGCCCCTTCGGGTCGCGGTTCTCGCACTCCTCGACTGGGCAATCGACGTACACCTCGATGAATTCGCCGGCCCCCATGAGCGCGCGCGCCTGATCGCGGTCCGCTCGATATGGCGAGATGAACGCCGTCACGTTCAGCACGCCGGCCGACGTGAACAGCTTCGCCACTTCGCCGATGCGCCGGATGTTCTCGTTGCGGTCCTCGGGCGAGAAACCGAGGTCCTTATTCAGCCCGTGGCGAATGTTGTCGCCGTCCAAGACGAAGGTGTGCACGCCACGGTCCCACAACGCCTTCTCCAACGCCACGGCCAACGTCGACTTGCCAGAGGCCGGTAGTCCGGTCATCCAGATGGTACACGCCTTGTGACCGGTGATCGCCTCGCGATCCGCCTTGGTCACCGCACCTGGATGCCATACGACATGTTTTGATTTCAGGTTCGTCATGCCACCGGGACCTCTCACGTAGATAGTCCGGCGACTCTTAACGAACCGTCGCTACCGGCTCAAGGGCTGCACGCTGTGCTCGGGGCATGACCCGCCCGCGATCACCGGCTATGCTGCCGCGCAATGGGGCATGGAGGAGCGCAGCTATGACGGCAGACGATGCGGCCAGGGGAGTCGCGTGGGACTTGTCGGATCTCTTTTCGAGCCCGGACGATCCGCAAATTGTTGCTGAGCTCGACACCGCCCTGGCCGCAGCCAAGGCTTTTGGTGCACGCTATCGCGGTACGATTTGCGTCGCCGCTGGGGTGTCCGCGGCGACGGTCGCCGAGGCCGTCGCGCAGATGGAAGCAATTCTCGAGCGGACCGTAAAAGCCGGTGCGTATGCCGACCTGCTGCACGCGGCGGATTCCACGCCAGCCCGCAATGGCGCCTTGGTCGCGCTCACGCAGGAGCGCGGCTCGGCGATCCGCCAGGAGCTCCTCTTCTTTGAACTCGAGTGGCTCGCCGTCGACGATGCCGTAGCCGAAGCGGTGATCGAGGATCCGCAGTGTCGCAAGCACCGCCACTTCCTGCGCAGCTTGCGTCGTTATCGCCCGCATGTGCTCTCCGAGCTCGAAGAGCGCATCCTCGAAGACAAGGCCAACACGGGTGCCCGTGCGTTCTCACGGCTGTTCGACGAGGTGGTATCGGCGCTCACCTTCGAGGTGGAGGTCGATGGCACGCGAGAACAACTCAACGAAAGCAGCGTCCTGACTCTGCTCTACGATCCCCGGCGTGAGGTGCGTCGCGCCGGAGCGGCAGCATTGACGCACGGGCTGCAGACCAACGAGCTGCTGCTCGGATTCATTTTCAACAACCTGGTGCAAGATCACGCCGTCGACGACCGACTGCGCGGCTATCACGATCCCATGCAGTCGCGGCACCTCGCCAATGAGATCAGCGGCGATACGGTTCAGGCGCTGATGCAGGCCTGCGAGGCGCGCCACGATCTCGTCCAGCGGTACTACCGCCTGAAGAGCCGCCTGCTCGGTATTGAGCAGCTTGCTGACTATGACCGATATGCACCGGTGGTTGCGGACGAGACGAGAGTGCCATGGGACCAGTGTCGAGAGACCGTGCTGGCCGCGTACGGTGCCTTCTCGCCACAAATGATGGAAATCGCGCACCAGTTCTTTGCACGGCGCTGGATCGACGCCGAGATCCGTCAGGGAAAACGCGGCGGGGCTTTCAGCTCCTCGACGGTCCCGAGCACCCACCCCTACGTGCTAGTGAATTACACCGGACGTCTGCACGACGTCATGACGGTGGCGCACGAGCTTGGCCACGGCGTGCATCAGTACCTGTCGCGCCCTCAGGGATTCTTGCAGTGCGACACGCCGCTCACTCTGGCAGAAACCGCGAGCGTGTTCGGCGAGATGCTCGTCTTCGAGCACCTGCTGCGACAGGTCGATGACCCGCGTGCGCGGCTCGGCATGCTGTGCAACAAGATCGAGGATACGATTGCGACCGTATTCCGGCAGGTCACCCTGACTCGCTTCGAGCAGCAGTTGCATGTGGCCCGGCGTACGGAGGGCGAGTTGGCGCGCGAGCGGATCTGCGCCATCTGGCAAGCCGCCAACCATGCGCTGTACGGAGGCGCGGTAACGCTGACCGAGGACTATCGCTGGTGGTGGGCCTACATCCCACACTTCGTGCATACGCCCTTCTATTGCTACGCGTACAGCTTCGGCGAGTTGCTGGTGCTGGCGCTGTACGAGAAATATCGGCGCGAGGGTAGCGCCTTTGTCCCCCACTATCTGGAGCTTCTGGCAGCTGGCGGTTCTGATTCGCCGCAAAATCTGCTCCAGCGGATCGGCCTCGACATCGAGGATCCGCAGTTCTGGCACCTCGGCCTGGAACCGTTCATCACGATGGTCGAAGAGGCCGAAGCAATTGGCGGGGTAACCCCTGCGGCTTGCCGGAACGGGTAACCGGCGTTACATTTCGCGCCATGCACATCACGATGGTCAAGAAGAAGCTGCGCGACGGCTCCGACTGTCGCAAGTGCGCCGAGATCACGGAACACCTCAAGTCGCGGGGACTATGGGATCGCATCGATGAGGTCATCTGGGCCGTGGAGAACGACCCGACCAGTCCCGGCATGCTGCTCGGCGAGCGCCTCGGCGTCGAACGCGCACCCTTTTTTGTGGTGCGTGACGAGAAAGGCGAGAAGACCTATACGAGCGTGCTGCAGTTGGTTCGCGAACGTTTCGGGCAGACAGTCACGACGCTCGATCAAGCGCGCGATGTTGATCCGGACGATATCGGGGGCATCTGAGGCTGCATGAAGCAACCGCCGATGAACGCCGATTGACGCCGATCAGTTGAGATCTCATCTTCGTTCATCTGCGCCACCGGCGGCTCGTTTTCTCCGGTCACCTACTTCTGCACATTGCCGGCGTGCAGGCCGCACTCCTTCATTGTTTCCTCTTCCCACCACCAGCGACCCGCACGTTCGTGTTCGCCCGGGTTGGTTGGACGTGTGCAGGGCTCACAGCCGATGGAAACGAAGCCGCGATCGTGCAAGGCGTTGTACGGCACGTTGTGCTCGCGGATGTAGGCCCAAACCTGTTTCGAGGTCCAGTTTGCCAGCGGATTGAACTTCACCAGCGTGCGTTCCGGTGAGCTGAAGGTCGGATCCACCTGCACCACCGGAACTTCGGCTCGCGTGCCTGGACTCTGGTCCTTACGCTGCCCAGTCACCCACGCCTTGAGCGGTTTCAGCGCCCGCACCAGCGGCTCGACCTTGCGAACGCCGCAGCATTCCTTGTGGCCGTCCCTGTAGAACGAATACAGCCCTTTCTCGCGCACCAGCTTCTGTACCGCTTCCGGCTGCGGGAAAAACGCTTCGACGTCGATCTTGTAATGGTCGCGCACTTTCTCAAGAAACTGATACGTCTCGGCGTGCAAGCGCCCGGTATCCAAGCAGAACACCCGGAACCTCCCACCAATTTTCGCCGCCATGTCGACCAGCACGACATCTTCGGCGCCACTAAATGACACCGCAACGTCTCCTGGATACTCACGCAGCGCGATCGCGATGACATCGCGAGGGTCCCGATTGGCATACTCCGCTGCTGTTGCCGCAATCGTCTTTACATCAAGTGCCATGACTCCCCCAATTCGTAGTTTGCTTGCGATTTGGAATCCGCACTATGTACAAGCCGCGCAGGCAACTCGCAACCCCTGTGGTGGTTCAGCCTTGCAGGAGTGGTAGACAAGATTCCCAGGCCTCTACTGTTATGTTATTTATTCCAACGTCAGAGTCGGGAACGTCTGGCGACCACGGGAGGATTCGAGATGTCGGAGGATCGCAGCGCGACGGAGCGCATTCTCAACGTGCTGCGCCCGTACGCGTCCAATTGGAGCGGCACGCTGGCCCGCGGCGATCTGGTCATTCCGCAGCGCGAGATCCCGCGCCTGATTCACGAGATCCTCGATGCCGTGCACGAAGCGGGCGAACGGCGTGGCGAGGCCAGCGAGGTCGAGATCTTCCAAGTGCTCAACGAAGCGCAACGGCTACCGTCGGTGCAGGACCAGGTACAACGGCTGCGCAAAGCGTTCCTGATCGCTCGCCGATAACCACTCGAGGCGAAGCCGCCGGGTTCAAGCAGAACCTACGCGGGGCCACCGGCCAACGTATCCTGCGCAAGCGAACTCCACTCTGCGATGATAGCAAAGCTCCCTCCGATCTGCCGCGACAGGCATTGGCTTCGGGCGTTGATCGGCCGTGGCAGCGCATTGTGCTTGCTGTGCAGCCTGTCGTTGACGGGCTGCAGCCTCTTGGCGCGCGCCACCGGAACCTTTGACGATCCGACGATCGCCCTGCAGACATCCAAAGTCGAGTCAGTCTCTCCGCAAACGACGAGCCTGGTTTTCACTTTGGCCGTTTGCAATCCCAACGAATTCGCCCTGCGCCCACTCGCACTTCACTACCGTCTCAGCGTAAACCGCGAAGTGGTCGCGGAAGGCAGCAGCGGCGGCGCGACCGTGCCGCCCAAGGGCTCGGTTGCAG
>Ga0335069_10012588_pt1 | contig 11893 bp, 12 predicted proteins | sample Lox_Sample_11_FD_206714 | JGI IMG/M metagenome (GOLD analysis project Ga0335069, IMG submission 206714) | Soil microbial communities from Loxahatchee National Wildlife Refuge, Florida, United States - Lox_Sample_1.1 | ecosystem: Environmental > Terrestrial > Soil > Wetlands | place: USA...
TCAACCGGCGCACTGCTGGGATTGTTTCGAGAGTGGGATTGCGCAATGCGCGAGCAAGAACTGACCGGCGGCGACGTGCTCGTCCTCTACACGGACGGCGTGACCGAAGCCAGTAACGAACGCGGAGAAGAATTCGGCGAGAGGAGCCTGATCGAATTGCTGCGGAAACATCGGGAACTGCCGTGCCAGGCGCTGCTCGCGACGATTGTGGATCAGGTGCAGCGATTCAGTTCAGGGCTGCAGCATGACGACATCACGGCAATCGTCGCGAAGTTTGGGCCGTGATCGCGATACAATCTCGCCATGGATTCGCGGGCGAGAGTGATGGTGCGGGTGCCGGTTGTTTGCCTGCTGTTGGCTGGGCTCATGTGCCTTCCTGCCTGCACCATGTTCGGGGAAAAGCCGGCGCGTTCCATGGCCGAGGCAACCGGCGGCGAATCGATGGAGCGCGTTTTTTGGAAAAACGTCGCCGCTTCCAACTGGACTGAGCTGGAGCGCAGCTTGGCCTCGAATTACTCCGGCATGACTCCGGCCGGGCCGCTCGACCGCGCCGCGGCTCTCGACCAATACCGCCAGTGGAAGCTGAATGACTATTCGATCGGCGACCTGAAAACGGAAATGAATGGGAACACTTTCGTGGTCACCTACACCATTACGCTGAACGGAACCGCCGGTGCGCAGCCCTTGCCATCCGCGCCGCAGCGCATGATGACCGTCTGGCAGCAACAGAAGTCGGGGTGGATTGTGATTGCGCACAGCGTCAGCCAGCCGTGATGCGGGCCAGCAATCCCAAACGAACGAAGGCCGCAGCAACGCAACGCCCCAACAGGCTGGGGGAAAAATCGGAAATGCTGGCGTCGCCGTGGAAGAGCGGCCCTTCAGGGCCGCGTAAGCCGCCCAGATTGAACGAGGGCTTTAGCCCCGGTGGCCGCAATTCGACCGGGAAGCCACTCTCTCCGCAACCCGCCAACGGCCCGACAAGTCCGCAAAATATCGCCCGTTTCCGGCAGGCGCTTCTGTCCTGGTACGACACCAATAAGCGCGACTTGCCGTGGCGCCGCACACGCGACCCCTACGCGATCTGGCTTTCGGAGATCATGCTGCAACAGACCCGCGTCGCGGCCGTGCTCGAGCACTATCGGCTGTTCCTGGAAAAATTTCCGACCGTGCAAAACCTCGCAGCAGCGTCGCAAGACGATGTGCTCGCCGCGTGGAGCGGTCTGGGATACTATCGTCGCGCTCGCATGCTGCATTGCTGTGCGCAGGAGGTGGCGGCGCAACGCGGCGGGCGCTTTCCTGAAACTGCCGCGGCGTTGGGAGAGTTACCCGGCATCGGACGCTACACCTCCGCGGCCATCGCCAGCATCGCGTTTGGAGAACCCGCGGCGGTGGTCGATGGGAACGTGGAGCGAGTGCTCGCTCGGCTGGATGGCAAGAGCGCATCGCCGCGCCAGCACTGGGATCGCGCGCAGGAACTGCTCGCTCCGTCCCGACCCGGCGACTTCAATCAGGCACTTATGGAACTCGGCGCGACCATCTGCGCGCCGCGCGAACCTCGTTGCCTGATCTGCCCGGTGCGTTCGCTTTGTGCAACGCAAGGTGATTCGCCACGCGCCAAGGAATCTGCCGCGCAAAAGAAAAAAGAAGTCTGGTGCCTTTTCGAACGGCGCAACGGGCAGGTGCGCCTGGTGCAGCGTTCGAAAGAGGCTTCGCTGATGGCGGGTATGTGGGAACTTCCGCAGAGTGAGTTGTCCCGTGGCGCCGCTACGCGGACGCCGTGGCGCACGTTTCGCCATTCGATCACCGTTACCAACTACACTGTTCACGTCATGCGTGATGCGAAGCGAAAGGCTCCACGACCGGGGCAGCGCGGGAAATGGATTGCCGTCGAAAACATTCCCGCATTACCGATCACCGGCCTGACAAGAAAAATCCTGCGCGCCGATGGCATCATCTAATGGGACGAGGCACTTATGAAGTGGCTCAATCATCTGTTTGGAGGCAAGAACGACATGGCTGCACTGACGGCCGGCGCCAAGGCCCCGGATTTTTCTCTGACCGCCGTCGATGGCGGAAAGTTTTCCTTGCAGGAAGCGCTGCGCCGCGGGCCGGTGCTCGCCGCGTTTTTCAAGATCTCCTGTCCCGTTTGCCAGTACACATTCCCGTTCCTTGAGCGGCTGCACAAGGCCTACGGCGCGGACAAAATCACCATCGTCGGCATCTCACAGGACAATCAGCGCGACACCAAAGCGTTTCTGAAGGAATATGGAGTCACGTTCCCTACGCTGCTCGACGACCCGAACGGGTACGCCGTTTCGAATGCTTACGGTCTGACCAACGTGCCGAGCGCGTTTTTGATCGGACAGGACGGCACCATTGAAATCTCCAGCGTCGGCTGGGTGAAGCAGGAAATTGAGGACATCAACCGCAAACTTGCCGCCGCGCAGGCGACACCCCCGCTCCCGGTTTTCCAGGCGGGAGAAGACGTTCGCGATTTCCGCGCTGGTTGAGGGTCCAAAAACTGATCCCGCGGTCGCGGGACGAAGAAAAAACCTGACAACGGGCAGATCACCGAAGGACAACGGTCGGACTCCGCCCTCTCTTGTCCGCATGTAACCACCGGACTTGGCGAACCTTTCCTTTACAATCGGTAGCACCGATAACAAGACCAAGCTTTGAAGAGAGGGCGTGATGGTCTCTGCCAAGAATTCTGTATTTGCCGCAATTCTCCTGCTGGCCTCCGGGGCTGTCGCCCAAGCTCCCAAGCGAACCCACGACGGCTCGCACCTCCCGCCCGCCGCGATTGCTGCGCTCGAAGGCATTCGCAAAGAGAACATCGAAACCCACGTCCGCTTCCTCGCGCACGATCTGCTGGAAGGCCGGGGCACCGGCGCTCGCGGCGGCGACATTGCCGCGCAATACATCGCGGCCCAGTTCGCTCTTTACGGCCTGCAGCCCGCCGGCGACAACGGCACCTACCTGCAGCGAGTCCCCTTCGTTGGTGTAACGCCCGGCGCGGACACCCGCTTCACGCTTGTCCCGGCCAGCGGCGCGCCCATGGATCTTAAGGTGCTCGACGACTACGTTGTCTATGATCAGACGCAGAAGCCGGCCTCCGACATTGACGCGCCAATCGTCTATGTCGGCTACGGCATCGAAGCCCCCGAATACAACTGGGACGACTACAAGGGCGTGGACGTGAAGGGCAAAGTCCTTCTCATGCTCGTGAATGAGCCGCCCTCGGACGATCCGAATTTCTTCACCGGCAAGGCCCTCACTTACTACGGCCGCTGGATGTACAAGTACGAGCAAGCCGCGCGCAAGGGCGCCGTCGGCGCAATTCTCGTTCACAAGACGGAAATGGCCAGCTACGGCTGGGATGTCGTGCGCAACTCGAATTCCGGCGAAAAATCCTACCTGCAACTCGACGGCACGCCCAAACTCAATGCGGCCGCATGGATTCAACTCGAAGTTGCGCGCAAGCTCGCCTCGGCCGCCGGCCTTGATCTCGACAAAATGATGGCCGATGCGCAATCGCGCGACTTCAAGCCGGTGTCGTTGCCCGTGCGCTTGGCGGCCCACGTTACGAGCAAGGTCCGACCGTTTGAAGCCAACAACGTGGTCGCCGTCCTTCCCGGCAGCGGCTCACTAAAAGCCGAAGGCATTATGTACACGTCGCACTACGATCACCTCGGCATACGTCCCGACATGCCCGGCGACAACATTTACAACGGCGCGCTCGATAACGCCAGCGGCTGCGGCATCCTGCTCGAACTTGCCCGCGTCTTCGCGCAATCCCCGCAAAAGCCGCGCCGGTCCGTCTATTTCGCATCGGTCACCGCCGAAGAGCAGGGCCTGCTTGGATCGGAATACCTCGGCAAGCATCCGCCGATTCCAGCCGGCAAGATTTCTCTCGATCTCAACTATGACGACGTTAGGCCCGAAGGCTCTCCCGAACAAGTAGAGGTTTCCGGCGCCGAACGCACCTCGTTTTATCCGACGGTCCAGGCAACCGCCAGCGATTTTCGTTTCAAGATTCGCCCGGACGCTCACCCCGAAGCGGGACATTATTACCGCTCCGATCACTTCAGCCTCGCCCGCGTCGGTATTCCTTCGTTTTCCATCAATCAGGGAATCAAATTCAAAGGCCATGACGAAGCCTGGGGTCTGGCGCAGGATGAGGACTACGTGAAGAATCACTACCACCAGCCGAGCGACGAATATCTGCCCGGCCAGGACTGGACCTCCGATGCCGCGATGGCGCGTTTCGGCTTCGCACTTGGCTGGGAAGCTGCCAACCAATCTCATACCGTCGAGTGGAAAAAGGGCGACGAATTCGAGAGGGCTCGGAAGGCTAGCCGGTAGCGGGTTTCCGGAATCATCCCGCGAAAACTAGGGTAACTTTTGCTCCCCGCGACCCAATGCTAATCTGCACTTTACTGATCCAGCTTCAGTAAGTTGCAGACGGCGCGACGCGGAGGCCCGCCGGACTGCCGCAGCGTACCCTGCTGGCATCTGCCCATGCCCAAGTTACCAATCTTTCGCTTGCGCGGCTCCGAACCGCCCAGCCTGCCCGATCTCAAGTACTACGCACCCTCGCTTGCGCTTCGCGATCTGCAATTGGGTGTCGACAATCTCCGCTACGACGTTCTCCTGAGCCCGCGCCTCACCGCCGATCTAAGCTTCCACCTGGCACGCTATCTTTGCCGCTTCGGCGGAGTCGAATCGCTGCTGGAAATGGAAGTGCCGACGGCCAATGTGCCGAAATTCATCCGTGCCGCCGACGCGACTGCCCATTCGCGAAAGGCCGGTCCGTCCGACCTTAAGTCCCTGCTCGTCTCGCTTCACCAGGCCATCCTGACCCGCGCCAAGACCGAGGGCAATCCGTCCATCGATGTGCTGGGCCGCCTCGCCGTTCTGAAGTTCGTCCGCACCGAACTGCAGGTTCAGTTCTCGAAAATTCTCGAGCAGTGCCGCATGAAGTCGAAATCCCTCGAAGGCGTGCGGCAGACCAAGATGATGGAGACGCAGGAACTGGTTTCCTCGTTTCAGGTGCGCAAGAAGATCATCATTCGCCGCGCCGGCCAGGAAGTATATCGTCTGCTCATCGAAATCGAAAAAGAAACCGTTGCCCGCACGCGCCGCTCGTTGCTCGGGGATGTGCCAGCGGATTACTACCGCCTGTTCCTCAACCCTCTCATCCTCACCGAAGACGGTCGCGACGACTATCTATGCGCCGAGCACTATTACATGTTCGGCAATTTCGACAAGGATGCGGATCGCTTTCCCTACCTGCGGCAGTACGCCTTGAACTTCCTCCGCGAACTTGGCTACGGCGCGGATAGGGAAGAAGAGCATCTGGAACAAGCGCTAAACGTGCCCGAGAACGCCTTCGCTCTTGTCGGCACGGGCAACGGCGAAGACGCAACGCCGGAAGACCGCCAGCGCAACGACCGTCTTGATGTGTGGACGCGCGAACTGCAGCGCCAGGGTGTGCTGCAGCAGGTCGTCGCGTCGTACGAAACAGTTCCGCTGCTGGCCGAATATTCTTCGAGGGTCAATCCGCAGCAGCTCAAGAACGCGCTGATCAATCGCGAAGAGGCTGTGCGGGTTGAAAAGATCATCGCCGAGGGCCGTCTCCATTCCGATCGACTATTCGCCGCCATTGGACGTGTCGCTTCCTGCCGCGGGTCGGAGCGTAACCGCTTTGCCGCGCGCTTGCTCCACGACCTCTTCTGCTATCACCGCGATTTGCGCGGCCTGGAAACCGTGAGCGCCGGGTTCGACTGCATCAATCTCGTCACCGATGCCAAAGTCCGCGAGCTTTCCACGCTCAATGGCATGCTCTACGAGTTCCTCCCGCCGGAAGATCAAAAGGCAGGCGAAACTCGAACGCTGCGTCACGTGATCTTGAAGGCCGATGTGCGCGATTCCTCACGCCTGACGCGCTCGCTGATGGAAAAAGGCATGAATGCGGCCTCGTACTTCAGCCTGAATTTCTACAACCCGGTGAACAAACTTCTTGCGAAGCACGGTGCGGCAAAAGTCTTCCTCGAAGGTGACGCGATCATCGTCGCCGTTCTCGAAAATGAGGGAGAGCCCACGCTCAGCGTCGCCCGCACGTGCGTGCTTGCCTGGGAGATCGTCAGTCTGCTGCACGGCTACAACGATCTGCTCCGTCACGCTGGCCTTCCCGCTCTCGAAGTCGGTCTCGGCATCGCCTTCCAGGATTCGCCGCCTCTCTACCTCATGGACAGCGAGCATCGCATCATGATCTCCGACGCCATTAACGAGAGCGACCGCCTCTCCTCCTGCAGTAAGCGCGTGCGCAAGAAAGTCGCCAACGATGCGGGAGTTTTCCAGGTCTATAGCGTGCAGATCGGTCAGGACGCCACCATCGAAGGCGGGGAGGACCTGCGCCTCAACTACAACGTGGGCGGGATCTGCATGAGCGAGGCCGCGTTCCGCAAGCTGCAACAGGAAATCTCTCTCGCTAAGTGGGCTGATGGCAGGAAGTTCAAGGGCGCATGGCTCGACGACCAGGGCGAATTTTTCTTCGGCACGGTTCCGGCCGGCAACGGCGTCTTCCGTAAACTTGTCATCCGCAAGAGCCGCATCCCGCAGGTCGATGTGCGCGACCTCTCCATCCTGCACTGGAACGAACGCTGCTATTACGAAGTCTGCGCCAACCCCGCCGTGTACGCCGCGTTGCCGGCGGACAAAGCCGTTTCAGCGAAGTAGACGATTTCTGTCATCCGGTGAGTCTGTGACTTTTCCAATGTCATCCTGAGCGGAGCGTGGTGAGCGCTGCGAGCCACGCGGAGTCGATGGACCCCTATGGCTTCATGTCAGTTTGTGTCTGTCCGGACATTCTCCTCGCGCTCGCGGTAACGAATTCTACCCGACAGCTCTCTAGATCGGCCCCCGCCCGCGCCGCAGCCGCACCGCCAACGCCAGACAGATCGCCGCGAACAGCAGTCCCGTCCATAGCTCGGGCGTGCTCAGGAGCTTCAGGGGCTCGAAGTGACCCAGCATGCCAACCATGGAGCCATCACTTTTCCCGGCCATGGGGGCCCACGGTCCGCCGGCGAGGTGGAACAACAACATGTGTCCGAAATAGGAAGTGTTGAAAGCAATCTTCTCCGCGAAACCGATCGCGAGCGGCGGCAAGACCGCCCATAGAAATGGCGCGCGCCGCGCCCAACTCGAGACCATGAGCATCCAGCCGTAAAACGGCGCATGCCACAACCCGTGCACGATCAGCAGGTGGTAAAACAACAAAGCCGACATCTGAACAAACGAGACTTGCGACCATAGCGCCGTTACATTCATCCCGCTGCCCGCGACCACGGCGGAACTCAGCAGCAGCATGATCCACTGCACCGCAAAGGCGACGCCGAACGCGATCAGCTGCAAAACGACAATCGGAATGCTCGCCTTCGAAAGCACAGTAATGAGATCCGACACCGGCAGGGACTTCCAGAACAGGATGCTGCGGTCGCGGCGCTCGCCATGCAACGCTTCGAGACAGTAAAACGCCCCGGTGAGCATTGCTGTTCCCATCATCAAGCCGGCGACAAACATGTACGGCTGCTGGATCTGCATCGCCTGGTTCATGGGATCGAGCGCAAAGACCGCACGCATGTGGCTGGGCAGGCGAACGAGCCGAATCAGGAAACCGATCACATAAACGGCGGCTACCGCCAGCGGCGCGAGATAGATGGACCGGTGCTCATACAGTTCGCGCCGCACCGACCAGTAGAACAACTGGCTGGCTGGTACGACTGCGGCCGATTCTTTCTCCATATCAATCGAGCCGTACACGGCATTGGATTGCGTATTCATCAAGCTATCCCTCCCGAGCTAGAAGGCCTCGCGCCTGGTTGGTTTCCAACGACGGCAACAAACACGTCAGCAATGCCCGGTGTCCGTGCCTCACCCAACGGAGCCAACTTCCCTCGCTCAACGCCGTTGAATAGAAAAACGCTGCGCCCGAAAACCTGCCGCTCCTGCATCGGCCTGAGCGCCCGCGCCGCGTCCACTTGCTCCGGGTTCACAGTCACTTCCACATAGCGAGCCTCGAACTCTTCCATGCTGCAGCCAAACACGATGCGCCCACGATCGATAAATGTCAGGTCAGTCAGCACATGCTGAACCTCTTCCACCTGATGCGTCGTTACCAGAATCGTCCGGCGGCCGTCGAAGTAGTCGTTGAGCAAGGAATCGTAAAACTGCTTGCGAAACAAAATGTCGAGCCCAAGAGTCGGCTCGTCGAGGACCAGCAAGCGCGCATCAATCGCCATCACGAGTGCCAGATGCAGTTGCGTCACCATGCCCTTCGAAAGTTCGCGAACTTTGCTGGTCTTCTTGACCGTCGTCTTCGCGAGAAAGCCTTCCGCCTTTGCGCGGTCAAATCGGGGATGCACACCCGCCACGTAGTCGAGCGCCTGTGATACTCGGATCCAGCGCGGTAACACGGCCACGTCCGAAATAAAGCAGACGTCCCGCATCAACTGGTCGCGCTCCTTCCACGGATCGCGGCCCAGCACGCGCAATTCCCCGTCGTAAGACGTGAGCCCTAGGATGGCATTCAGTGCCGTGGTCTTGCCGGCGCCATTCGGCCCGATCAGCCCCAGAATCCGTCCTTCTTCCACGCGCAAGTCCACGCCATCGAGCGCCACCGTCTCGCCAAAAGACTTTCTCAGCCCACGTGCTTCAATGGTTGCCATCAGCCCTCCTTCTCCGGAGCATTCGCCGCGGTCGCTCCCTGATCGCTTTCACTCTTCGTCTGTCCGCCACTGCCGTTCCCGAGCAATTCTTCCGCCTTCAATCCGAGGCGCTGAATCGTGGACCGGATCCGCGGCCACTCCTCGCCCAAGAATTTCTGACGCTCGCCCTGGAGCAACAGGTCGCGCGCTCCCGAGTTAATAAACATTCCCAGCCCTCGCCTCGTTTCGACCAGCCCTTCCTCGGCCAACTGCTGGTAGCCCTTCAGAACCGTGAGCGGATTCACCCGATACTCGGCCGCCACGCTTCGCACCGACGGCAGAGCATCGCCTTCCTTCAGCACGCCATCGAGAATCATCGCTACCACTCGATCGCGAAGCTGCCGGTAAATCGGCTGATTTTGATTCCACTCACTGTCCATTTTCCGCTCCGGATCCTCTCATTCGAGTACGATCCGCCGAATGTGACCCGCCAATCGCCATCATCACTTATTTCCAGCGCTCACCACGCCCCATCACATAATGAGTGAATACGTATTTCCAGGGAATCAGCGGCAACAGAATCACAACCATCGAAATAGCCTTGATATCTTCCGCCATTCTCGGAGTGACCTCGTGCGCTGACCACATCGGATAGGCAAACGCTACAAGGTAGATTGCCTTCCACAGCACTTCGAATAGCAACACCGGCAACATCTGCACTGGATACCGAAGCCCGACTGCGCAAATCGCTCCCAGCCCGGCGAGGATAGCGGCTTGCGCTCCATGGGCGATCGCGAATTCGTTCGTATGGCGAATCACCGATGGCCACACAAACACGCCTAATCCGACGGCCATGATAAGGTACGCCATGCGCAGCGTGTACAACCGCAACAGTGAAACTTCTGCGCAAGGTGTTCTCGAAAGTGCAGCAGTATGTGAAATAGAACTCGCAAGTTCGCTCACCCCGTTTTCTCCTTTCGCTCTTCTAATAATTCAAGCGCCGCGACGGTAGCGCCGGCGCCCTCGCCGGCTGTTCGGCGGACGCCCCGCCCGCCGCCCTTACCGCATCCGCTTCAGATCGAAGTGAGCATGCATCGGCTTATCCCCGGGCAGCATGTACGTCCAGTCTTCAAGGTGGTGGTTGGCATCGATGGCGGTGAAAACCGCGTGGTACATGTTTCCGTACCGGTTGCTGCCGGAAAGATCGACAAAGTCGAACTCCACTTTCTTTCCGTCGGGAGACACTTTGCCCGTCATGCGCGGTCGGTTTCCCGCGTCACAATAGTGAACTAGTGTCAGCTTGTCTCCATCGACGTAGAACATCGTCACGGGATGGTCATACTTGGTTGCGTCAAGCGGTGTGTTGGCTTCCTGCATTTCATGCACGAGTGCATGACCGCGCGAGGTGACGCGCAGAGTAATATGCGAGTTCGGCGAGTGTCCGTCTGTCATCTCCGGCATCGGCGGGTCTACGGTGACCAGACCTTCCCAGGACCCCGCCAACGATTTCATCTGTTCGAACGACTTCTGCGCCACCGACGGTGGAGCAGGCGTGGCCGCCATTTGCGCGAAAGCAGCGGTGGAAACTGAAAACAGCACGAGGGTCAAAACCAAGCGTAGCGATTTCATAAATTCTCAACTCCTAGGGCTTTCGACATTCGGTGGTCCCGGCTTCCCGCAAGATTCCGGTATTGGGTCCCGCCGGTGACATAGTGTTATACTTAACTATAACACATGGAGAATTGCAAGCCCTTTTCCGCTCAGCAGTGGAATTTTCCTATAAATTGCTCATTCCATTACAGATATTATGGGAAGAGTTGCCGGAGATAGAGGTGCAATCTACTTATCGAGCAAGCTTGCGATCTCCTGATGCCCTTTTTCACGCGCCACACTCGCGGGCGTTTTGCCGTCGTCGTTCGCCAGTCTTGAATCGGCGCCGTGCTTGAGGAGAAGCACGACCAGCGACCGGTCTCCATTTTGGGCGGCAGCGTGAATTGGAGCCCAGCCTCCTTGCTGACGGGCATTGACCGGGGCTCCGTGCTCAAGAAGCAGGCGGGCCGCTTCGAGGTTGCGGACCGAAGCGGCGGAGTGTAGAGGCATAACCTTCATGGGATTGGCGGCCACAGCGTCGACGGCAGCGCCGTTTTCGATCAGCACCCGCGCCGATTCCGCCTGGCCGAAGAAGCAGGCGAAATGAAGGGCGGTGAATCCGTCGGCGGAGCGTGCGTTGGCGCTAGCCGAGTCGCGGGCAAGTTCGCCGAGGCGTTCAAGCCTGCCGACAGATGAGGCTTCGAAGATATCGAGCGATTTCTTCTTCGATGCAGTCAACTCCGCCAGATCGCGGCGTCCGCGATAAAGGCACTGCATCAACAGGCTGACGCCGTTGGCGTCGCGGGCTTCGGCGGCGGCCGGGTCTTCTTCGATCAGGCGGCGAACGGCGTCGAAGTCGTTTTTGGAGAGAAGCTCGAAACAGCGCTGGCTGGAATCCATGGCACACCCCACATTCATTAGCAATGCTAACGAAGTATAGCCTGAACTTATTTCCTGTCAAGAGAAATGTTAGCAATGCTAAACTTCTGCCGTGGCTAAGACTTCGAAACCCGACAGCTTTGAAGTGGCGGATCGCCTGCATTCGGCGGCCATACATCTTCTAAGAAGCGCCGCCCGTTCCGACGCGCTTTCCGGTCAGGGTCCGGCGCGACTATCGGCTCTTTCGGTTCTGGTGTTTGGCGGGCCGAAGACTTTGGGCGAACTTGCAGCCGCGGAACGCGTGAAGCCTCCCACCATGACGCGGATCGTGGCCGGACTAAAACGCTCAGGCTTGGTCACGATCCAAGAAGACAAGAAAGACGCGCGGAAAGTGCAGATTCGAGTAACCGCCAAAGGCGAGCGATTACTGCAGGAAGCACGTAAACGACGCGTTGCGCTGCTGGCGCAAGCGCTGGCAAACCTGGACGCAGCCGACATCAACACTCTGGATCGCGCGGCCAGTATTGTCGAAGAAGCCGTGCAGGGACGCTAGTACCGTGACCTCGCGGAAAACAATTCACCTCAGCGACAGGCCACTGACATTCAGCTTCAAGCTTCATCTGCCACGGTATTGCGCAGCACGCCAATACCATCGATGGAGACTTCGATGACGTCGCCGGCAACGACCGGGCCAACGCCCTTTGGTGTGCCGGTGG
>Ga0335069_10012589_pt1 | contig 11893 bp, 12 predicted proteins | sample Lox_Sample_11_FD_206714 | JGI IMG/M metagenome (GOLD analysis project Ga0335069, IMG submission 206714) | Soil microbial communities from Loxahatchee National Wildlife Refuge, Florida, United States - Lox_Sample_1.1 | ecosystem: Environmental > Terrestrial > Soil > Wetlands | place: USA...
CTATAGCAACGTAGGCCTCGTGTCCGCCCAGTTGGGGAGATACGAAAAAGCAGAGGAGATAACCCGGCAAGCCCTGCGCATGGATCCCGGCGCGCCTCTTTATTATGAGAATCTGACGATCTACACGCTTGCCCTGCAACACTTCGACGAAACGCGGCGGATTGTTCACGACGCTCAGGCGCGAAAAATCGATACGCCGGCGTTGCGCGTCAGTCTTTACGACACCGCGTTCTGCCTCGGGGACACCGCCGCCATGGCTGAGCAGCTCAAGTGGTTCGCGGGAAGGCCCGACGATGAGAACGAGGGATTGTCGCTCGACGCCGACAACCAGGCCTACGGCGGTCACCTCGCGAAAGCGCGCGAACTCACACGGCAGGCGGCGGACTCTGCCAAACGGGCCGATGACAAAGAGAGCGCGGCGACTGATCTTGCCAATCTCGCTTTGGAACATGCCGCTTATGGCGATGGCGCGGCAGCCCGGCAGTTTGCCGCCGAAGCATTAAAAGTTGCACCCGCCAGTCCCGGAGCCGAGGTTGTGGCGGCGCTAACATATGCCGTGGCGGGCGATGCGGCCAACGCCGAAGCACTCGCACGCGATCTGACAAAACGCTACCCGCTGGCCACGCACATGCAATCGTTGTGGCTCCCCACAATTCAGGCACGATTGGAACTGGATAGAAAAAATCCATCGCGCGCGCTCGATGCTTTGCGCGCCGCCTCAGCCATCGAGCTTGCGCTGCTCCCCTACTCCAACAACACTTCCTGTCTCTATCCGCCGTACGTGCGTGGAGAAGCATATCTGGCCGCCGGGCAAGGCAGTGCTGCCGCGGCCGAGTTTGAAAAAATTCTCGATCATAGCGGCATCGTCGGGAACTGCTGGACCGCAGCTCTGGCGCACTTGGGCGTGGCGCGGGCGAATGCCTTGCAAGCCAAGACCGCTCACGGAGCCGATGCCGACGCTGCCCGCACCCGGGCGCTCGCCGCCTACAAAGACTTCCTCACTCTCTGGAAAGACGCCGACCCGGACATCCCGATCTACAGGCAGGCTAAAGCGGAGTACGCCAAGCTACAGTAACCCCCGACGTCTGTGTTTCTTATCACTCCGAGTTGTCCGGAGCCGCGCTCGTCCCTGCGCTGCCCCGCATCACGGATGCTTGATGAACTTCCCGCTCTGCAATTCCGCCATCGCCTGCCTTAGCTCTTCCTGCGTATTCATCACGATCGGCCCATACCACGCCACCGGCTCCTCGATCGGCTTCCCCGACACGAGTAAGAACCGAATCCCCTCCGGCCCAGCCTCGACCGTCACCTCATCTCCCTGATCGAACAACACGAGCGAGTGATTCCCCGCCTCATACCGCGCCGCCGCATTCGGGTCCGCCGCCGACTCCGTCAACACCGCCTGCGGCCCCGACGAATCCCGAAACGTTCCCGCCCCCGCGAACACGTACGCAAACGCGTTCCGCGTCGTCTCCACCTTCAGCCGTTTGCGTTTCCCCGGCGGCACCGACACATCCAGATAATTCGGATCCGCCGCCACGCCCTCCACCGGCCCCTTCTTGCCCCAAAACTCGCCGCAGATTACTCGCACGCGCGTCCCGTCGTCATCGCTAATCTCCGGAATCGCGCTCGACGGAATGTCCTGGTAGCGCGGATCAGTCATCTTCAGCGACGAGGGCAGGTTCGCCCACAACTGGAACCCATGCATCCGCCCCTGCGCATCGCCCTTCGGCATCTCCTGATGCAGAATGCCCGAGCCCGCCGTCATCCACTGCACATCTCCGGCTGTCATTTTCCCCGAATTGCCCAGGCTGTCGCCATGCTCCACCGACCCCGCCAGCACGTAAGTGATCGTCTCAATCCCGCGATGCGGATGCCACGGGAACCCGGCCAGATAGTCCCCAGGATTGTCGTTGCGGAAATCGTCCAGCAGCAGAAACGGATCGAAGTCTTTCGTCTTGCCAAACCCAAAGGCCCGCTGCAACTTCACCCCCGCACCTTCAATCGTCGCCTTCGGTTGAATAATCTGTCGTACCGGTCGCAATGACACAGTGTCCTCGTTTCTCGTTGCAGGAGTTTCGATGAGGAGTCGAGGGAAAACGATTCAAGGCGCCACGTCATCCGATCGGCGCGCCTGTCTTTGAGTGGTCGGCAACGCTTCAGCAGACAATCAATTGCTTAGGAGGCAGCCAACTCCGCGGAGGGCGCATGCAGACCCTGCGAGAACACGATGCCGTTAGTGTCGCCCCGCTCCAGTTCCGCGACCGCAAGGCTATAACTACAGGACTGTCGAGGGTAGCGCCAGCGCCTCGCCGGCTGCTCCGAGGGCGACCCGCCCTCGGCTCCGCACTCGCCAGTGGAAAGAATCACAATCTTCGATCCCCCCTCCTCCGTTACCTCCGTACCGTTGTCCCAGGTGACGTAAGGACGTACGCTGACCTCGCTGGCCCGCATTTCTAACCGGCACACTTTCGCGTCCTCCCTTCGGCGCGCCAAAACTTTTGAGGAGAACCTCTTGAAGAAGCAACAGATTGCCCTGCTCGCCCTACTGACTCTGGCCATGGCGCTGACCATCGCTTGCGGCACCAGCTCAACCACACCTCAGTTCACGAAAATGGCCTTCCTGTCCAGCCGGACGGGCACCACCAGCTTGTTCGTCGCCAACCTGGATGGATCGGGTGCAGCCGCCGTTCCTGGTTCGGACAATTCGTACTCGCCGTCCATTTCCGCAAATTTCAAAAAAATCGCCTTCATTTTCGACGGCGACGCCACCGTCCAGAACGCCGACGGCACCGGCCAGGTCGTGTTGAACACAGACGGCTCTTCCTACTTCGTGCGCCTCTCCCCGGATGCCAGCCACGCAATGTTTTCAGAAAATACGCCCTCTGCGTGGCATCTCTGGGTAAGCAAGATCGACGGTTCCAGCAAAATCGAGTTGACGGCGCCGACGCAGGCGCCCCTGGCTCCCACGACAGAGTGCTTCTCGGGGAATTTTTCGCCAAACGGTTCGCAGGTCGTTTTCATTTGCTGGATCGATGGCTCCTATAGCATGTACACCGCAAATGCCGATGGAACGAACGTGAAGACCGTCATGGCCGACGCAGGACAATACATTGACACGCCCTCGTTCACGCCGGATGGCAAGAAGATCGTCTTCTACTCCAGCGGCAACTTCGAATCCCCCTCGCACAGGAATGGCAAGTCCGCCCAGGGGCTGCCCGCTCATGGCAGCCATGCAAAGGGAAATGGCGAGGTGACCTGGGGCATCACCAGTGTGAACCTTGATGGCACTGGCTCTGCGATGCTGGTTCCGGGTAGCTATGAGTCGATGATCCTGAACTCAAATCTGTATTACACCGCGTATGACGACAATCTCAGCCTTTACCAGGTTTACAAAGCCAACACTGACGGGTCCAACGCCGTTTCCGTCAGCGATGGCAACTCCGACGACTACCTTGGGTTGACCCAGGACTAGCCATCGGCGCACAACGCTAAATTCCATGGAGAGGCCCGGTGAAATTGCCGGGCCTTTCTTGCCTCCTACGCCCCACGGCGAAACTCCACGCCGATCCCATAAGGCTCTCGCAAATTCCGACCCCGACGCCGCCAAACGCCAGATCTCCAAGAGAAGTTTCACAGCGGCATCTAAGGTCACGGTCAGTTTGAAAAGCGCGCTTTGCACGACGATCCGCCGCAGTCCCTGACCGCGCGGCCTTCAATAGCCTTGCGTTGCCCCCCGAAAATTCCCCACCCCCGAAAGAAGATTTTTCCCTTCATGGTGAAGGTCTCCCGCCAGAAATGTCGCCTATCACAGTGACGGCGGCTGCGGATGCAGTCGGGGGGCAGCAGCGGCCCAGAAGCACGACGCCACAACAATCAAAGGAGATGCAACCATGAAAAATCTAAACTCGGCGATCTGGGCCGCTCGCGCCAGCCAGTGCAAGAGCACCCTCACCCTTTCCACTGTCCTCACAGCCGTGCTCTTGGCGTTCGGCCTGGTTTTCAGCGCAACCACAGCCGCCGCCGCTGCCCAACGGGATATGAACATCATTGCCCATCAAGATGACGATATCCTCTTCATGAACCCCGACATCGCCCACGCCATCCAGCAAAATCACTCGATCCTGACCGTCTACCTGACGGCCGGAGACGCTGGCCTGGGGTCGGACTACATGGTTGTGCGGGAGCAGGGGGCACGCGCCGCCTACGCGAACATGGCGGGCGTTGTGGACAGCGATTCCAGTTGGACCACGTTGCCGGTGAACATCCAGGATGTTCCCCTCATCAAGATGCTTCAGATGAAGCGCGCCAAAGGCAAGGCGCCGATCTATCTTGTCTTCCTCCGGTTGCCGGCGGGGTCGGAGGCCGGATTTTCGTTTGACACAAGTCCGTATGACAATGCCTATCAAAGCTTGCGGATTCTCTGGCTGGGAAACTCTGCCTTTATTGATTCGCTCCGCGATCCCAACTACGCTTCCGACCCGACCGACTTCATAAACGGTAAGCCTCAACAATACTGGAATGAATGGTCCAAGCCCGGCTTGGTCATGACTCTGACGAACCTGATGGCCTGGTTTCAACCCACCACCATTCGCTCGGCCGATAGCACGGGGCACACGCTCGTCCCAGATGGCCCGGCACCGGACTACTGGTATTTCGATCAGCGCGGCAAGGAGCGCGGAGGTATGCCCACCTACGCGATCGACTGGACCAACCCGCTGTACACGCAGCACTATGGTTCGAAAGATCAGTTTGGCCTCGACGTTTCCTGCGTGTATATCTACTATCCACTCTTCACGGACGGTGGGTTTCTTGACTCTGGCACTTCCTTCGTGCCTCCCCAGTACTATAACTATGACCACTCGGACCATTTCTTCACGGGCATCTTCACGAAGGCGGCAGCCGAGGGCTACTACGCCAAAACGTCGGCCCGTCCAACGTTCCGTATCTATCACGGTTACAACATTGCCAACAAACCGGCCAATGTGGCAGGCACGGACTACACCAACAAGGTCAACACGTTCAATGCCTATGCTTTTTATGACTATAATGCCGGTACTTACCCGGATTACGACGGAGTCAAGCACTACATCACCTGGCTCAGCCGGCAGTATGGAGCTGCGATCGAACCGTAAGCGAATGCCTGTGCGGTGACTGCTTCATCCGTAGTTTGCAGCGCTGCAATACCAGTCGGTGACGGGCCCCATGTCTTGCAGTCGAAGACATGGGGCTTTTTTCTTTCCGGGAAACCTGCATGCTCACGTGAATAGCCCGCCGGTTCGACCGCCGCTAAAGAGTGTGCGTGAGAAGTCAAATCGCACGCTTCCAGTGCAACGAACGGGTGCTAACGAGCCGCGGAGCGGCGCCAGAATGCAGCCCACGGCGCAAGCCGTGGGTGTGGGCATGGGCAGCGATTCAGACCCGGAGGGGGTAAGACAAGTTCTCCCACACTCTGTATGGCCTTCACGTAATTTCAACAACATCAGGTGGAATATACTGCGCGACAGAGCCTGACCATGTCGCAGCCGCAAACTCCCTCTCTCCTCAATGCCCTTCTCGACTCCTGGGACCGCAACAACACCATCCTCGTCAACCTAGTCCGCGCTCTCCCTCAAGCCAGCTTCGAAATCCGCGCCTGCGACACCAGCCCGTCCGTTGCCCAGATGCTCAACCACATCCACCACGTGCGGCTGATATTCATAAGTGAAGATGCTCCCGAGTTCGCACGTCCCATGCCCGAGCCTTCGCACGATCAGGAGTGGTCAACCGAGTGCGATCCTCTGCGCCTGGCCGCCTTGCTCAACGACAGCGCCAAAGCCGTCCGCGAAGCAGTGCAAGGCAGACTGGAGTCGGGCCGCCCCATGGATCTCCACTACGATCACCCGATTCTTTTCCTGCAGCACATGATCTGGCATGAGGGCTATCATCACGGACAGATCAAGCTTGCCCTCAAGCTGGCAGGCCACCCGCTCCCCAACGCCAAGGCCGGCCCGATCTCGTGGCGCGTTTGGATGAACAAAACGTCTTGACACTGCCTGCTAGAATAAAAATGGCTGAGATTGCGTAGTCTTCTACTCTGGCGTTTGCGTTTCAGAATGGAAACGTAATCGAGCTAAGTCTTTATTCCGGGATACTTTGCCTGTAACTCCTTATTCCTCAAAGACCCAGCGAAAAAATCGCGCTAAGTCTTTGATTTCATTGGACCGGGGGTAAGGGGGGTAGGGTTACTAACCAGTAATATTGCATTCCATTTTGGGAAAATTTCTCTTCGCTCGACTCTCCAATTTTTCGAGGACTCTTGAACTCCAAAAAAGACGCTTCGCACAAGCAAGGCTTTTCCACTCGCGCCATTCACGCCGGACAAGAACCTGAACCTGCAACTGGCGCTGTGAACGTTCCTATTTATCTCTCTTCCACCTACGTTCAGGAAGAAATCGGCAAGCATAAAGGTTACGAATATTCGCGCGTCTCGAATCCCACTCGCGATCGTCTCGAGACCAATCTTGCCGCGCTCGAAGGCGGAGTTGCCGCCAAAGTCTTCGCCAGCGGAATGGCCGCGATCAACGCCATCGCGACCATGCTCAAAGCCGGAGATCACGTCATCGCCGGCCACAACCTCTACGGAGGAACTCCGCGCCTGTTCAATCAAGTGCTCGCGAACTTCGGCCTGACATTTACCTACGTCAATACTTCCGATCTCAAAGCTGTCGAAGCCGCGTTCCAGAAGAACACGAAGCTCGTCTTCCTCGAAACGCCGACGAATCCTCTGATGGAACTCTGCGACCTGCGCGCGCTCTGCGAACTCAGTCATCGTCACGGAGCCGAGGTCGTCGTCGACAACACCTTCATGTCGCCATATTTCCAGCGCCCCATCGAACTCGGCGCGGATATGGTCGTTCACTCAACCACGAAATTTCTCAACGGCCACAGCGACGGCCTCGGCGGAGTTGTCGTCTGCACCAAGCCCGAACAATCCGAGAAACTCGCCTTCCTGCAGAAAGCGGCAGGCGCGATCATGTCTCCGTTCGAATGCTGGCTGATCCTCCGCGGCGTGAAAACACTAGCCGTTCGCATGGAGCAGCACGACTCGAACGGCCGAAAAGTCGCCGACTACCTGTCAAAGCACAAGAAAGTAAAGAAGGTTTTCTATCCGGGCTTGTCGGATCATCCGCAGCACGAACTCGCCAAACGCCAAATGTCAGGCTGCGGCGCAATGATCGCATTTGAAACCGGCTCGCTCGCGAACGCCAACAAGATGCTCCGCAAAGTGCGAGTCTGCTCGCTAGGCGAGTCCCTCGGTGGAGTCGAAACGCTGATCTCGCATCCAGCCACGATGACTCACGCCGCAGTCGGCGAAGAAGGCCGCAAGAAGATCGGCATCACCGACGGAATGGTTCGCATTTCGGTAGGAATCGAAGACGTAGAAGACATCCTCGCCGATCTCGATCAAGCACTGGAAGCAATCTAGCTTGTGTGGCGCGGGCGCCCCCGCCCGCGTGTCAGCACAACACAGAATGTCGCGTCTGCCTAATTCCCGGCGCGGTTTCTTTTGTGACGGCGCAAACTCCTGCAGCGAGTCACTGCACCGAATCCCCAATCCACTTGAGATACGCTGCGCTTCCATTCGTGACCGTCAGTTCAACGCACTCCGGAACCTCGTAAGAGTGCAGTTCCTTAAGCGCAGCCTGCAGGTGTTCAAAACCTCCTTCCGTCGTCTTGATGACAAGCATCAGTTCGGCCGAAGTTTCGACTTCGCCTTTCCACCGGTAAAACGATTCCACCTGTGGCACGATGTTCACGCACGCCGCAAGCCGTCTTTCCACCAGTGCCTGCGCGATCTGCCGCGCTTCATCGAGCGAACCGCAAGTAGTTAGAACAACTCGTTTGTCGGTCATATAGAATCGTCCGTTGGCTTAGGATGTTGGCTGCTTTCTGCACCGACTCTACTCCCGAAAGCGTCAGGAGCGAAAGTCGGAACAACCGCGACGCAGAGCCCGAAAAGCCGAGAGCCAAGAGCTGAAAGCCGTTTACCGAGGTGCGCAATGACCACTCAGATCAAGTTCGGAACTTCCGGATGGCGCGCGATCGTCGCCGAAGAATTCACCTTTGCCAATGTCCATCGAGCCGTTCACGGCATCGCACGCTACGTCGTATCGCAGAAGCCCAACGGCGCGAAGGTGATTGTCGGTCGCGATCCGCGTTTCCTCGGAGAGTCGTTCTGCGCAGCCGCAGCCGACATCCTTGCGAGTTACGGTATCGCACCGATGGTCATTGCCGAAGCTGCTCCAACTCCCACCATCTCCTACGCAGTCATCCAGTCAAAAGCCGACGGAGCCATCAACTTCACCGCGTCGCACAATCCTCCCGAATACAACGGCATCAAGTTCTCCACGCCTGACGGCGCGCCATCTTTGCCTGAAGTGACGAAGGCAGTGGAAGCAGCGATTGCTGACTACGACAAGAATCCGCAGGTTCCAACAGGGAAGAAAGCGGAGTCGCAGTCCATTGATCCGCGCCGCATGTATCTCTCGCGCCTGCGCGAGATCGTCGATCTCGATGTCATCAAGAAGTCCGGCGTGAAAGTCGCTTTCGATCCGATGTGGGGAGCCGCACGCGGATACTCCGACGCGCTCCTGCGCGAAGCTGGTGTGAACGTCGCGACGGTTCATGACCATCGCGATGTGCTTTTTGGCGGTCATGCGCCGGAACCGGATGATCATCTGCTCGAAGACCTGCGCCACAAGATGAAGGAGATCGGCGCAGGCATTGGTATCGCAACCGACGGTGACGCCGACCGCTTCGGCATCGTCGACGAAGACGGCACGTTCCTCCAGCCGAACTACATCATCGCCTTACTGTTCGACTACCTGGTCGAATCGCGCGGCTGGAAGAATGGTGTAGGGAAGTCGGTGGCCACCACGAACCTGATCAACGCGCTCGCCGAGGCGCACAAGATCGAACTGCACGAAACACCTGTTGGCTTCAAGTACATCGGCGAACTGATCAAGCAGGACAAGATCCTCATCGGCGGCGAAGAAAGCGCTGGCCTCTCCATCCGCAAGCACGTCCCGGAGAAAGACGGGGTTCTCGCCGGCCTGCTCTGTTGCGAGATGGTCGCGCGCCGCGGAGAGTCTCTGGGCAAGCAACTGGCCAACCTATTTGCCAAAGTTGGTTCCTTTTATCCACTGCGCGAGAACTTCCGCTTGACCGATGACGTGAAACGGAAGTTTACTGAAAAGTTACGGACCGATCCGACCGATTTCTCTGGCAGCAAAGTTGCCAGCGTGGTCCGGACCGACGGCCTAAAACTCATCCTCGCCGATGGGTCCTGGGTGTGTTATCGCCTGTCAGGTACCGAGCCGGTCGTCCGCGTATACACCGAGGCCCGAAGCTTAGAGGGCCAGAAGAAGTTGAGCGCAGCCGCTAAAGCATGGATCTTCGACTAGGACCTCCGTCACGCCCACGCATCTTCCTTCGTCCGGAAGAAGGCTTGCGCTTGGTTATGGAGCAGGCTCCCCGAGCCGAGGAGATGGCAGCTCGCTGCGTAGAACGTACGCGGCCTGTATGGTCATGGCTGCAGCGCGAATGGCGCAGGCTGAGCACTGCGGCTGCCGTTGTCGTGATTGCGGCAGTATTGCTGCACACCATGTTCGGTTCCAACGGCTGGGTCATCTACCGCCAGAAGCGCGACGAGATGAAGGCGCTCCAGACTGAAGTAGACCGATTGCAGAAAGAAAATACGGCCTACGCCGAGCGCATCAAGCAGCTCAAGTCAGATCCCGACGCCATCGAGAAAGAAGCCCGCGAGCAACTGCACTACACGCGCAAAGGTGAGATCGTGTACGTCGCTCCGCCTCCGCCGCAACCGCCTCCACCCAGCCGCGCCAAGAACGGGAAGTAGGTCTGCGCCCGCGTTTCGATTGCCCACTATTGGGCAAAGATCCCATGCGTGCTGTCGAGCGCGCACCTCGAATCAGGATCTCCGTGCTCGGCACCCTTTTGCCCGCGGAACGACTTCCACCAATGCAACAGCGGCTTGACCTGCGATTCATACGGTTTCAGGCTTTTGGCGTCGACGAATTCCATGTTCTGGAAGTTCTTTTCGCGAGCCACACTGATCGTATAGGGATGCGTATCCGACATCACTGGCGGCGGAACGGTCCTGGGCACATTTAAATCACGAAATCCCTGGCTGTCGATGATCGCGACCAGTGCGTTCCAATCCGCATCGGACATTTGGCCTTCGAAGACTTTCCGGTTGGCGTCTTTTTGATGCTTGATGTCGGCCTTCTCGGTGTGAAACTTGTGGTCCGCGAAAACCAGCGTGCAGAACTGCGGAGCCGACATGACGCCGGGTTCAACTTCGTTGATGAACATTTTAAGGGTGGAACCTGTCGCTTGCTGAGCAGAGCACACTGCTGCCAAAGCAATCAGACATCCCAGAAACGGAACTGCGGCTGATGGTTTCATGATTAACCTATGTTCAGAGGAGCGCAATAATGGGGTTTGGCCTCCTTGAATTCTGACTTGCTCTTCTTTTCGAGACTTTCAAACCATTTGATAAGCGGATTCAGCGTTTTCTGGAAGGGCGCCGCATTGTCGATGTAGGTATCCATCCCATTCGTTGCACCGCCGGTTTCCGTGGCGCTCATCTTGATGCGCTCCTTGATAGTCGTGATCCGCTGGGTCTTTCCCGGGCGCTCGATTTCCGCATCGATGCTATCAATTTCACGGACTGCCTGGGCGTTGTCCGGCAAGGCAGGCGGTTTTGGAGTGACGATCTTCTTCAAGCCCTCATCATCGAGGATGGCTTTCAAGCGCTGGAGATCATCCGCGCTCAGCGTGCCTTCCGCCAGTTTCACCTTCGGCTTTCCTACAGTCGATTCGTCTCTTTTTTCCAGCGTATATTTCCCATCTGCGTTCACCAGCAGGCATGAAAGCGTATTCGGATAACTCGAGACGTCGCCTGACTTCCCATAGGTGATACCTTGCATACCCTGCGCGTGCACAACGTTGGTTTCGAGGCTGAGTTCTGCTTTCGAACGCTGAAATCGCAGCAATGTGTTCGGAGTATCCTGCCCGTAACTGAGGGCCGTTAGTACCGCAACTACAGCTACTTCATGTAGGCCCATAACCCGACGAAATGACATTCTCTTCCTCCGCGACAACCTAAACTGCTCTCCTTAAGAAGCGACAGAAAGTCGCACAATTTTACTCCGAAACTGCTCCCACTGCGCAATCCAGTGCGCGTGTGGTAGAGTCCCTCCAGTTCCATTCCGTGTGGGGATTAGAGTCTCAGGAGGATTGAATGCAAAAGATTGTTATGTCTATGGTGGCGTTCGCGCTGGTGCTGATGGTTGCCTCGGCAGCTTTCGCCAGCGATGCGCAAACGGTCAACGGCTGGGTCACCGATTCCAAATGCGGGGTTAAGGGCGCTCACGCTGGCTCCGAGGAGTGCACCAAAAAGTGCCTTGAGGGCGGAGCCAGCATGGTCGTGGTCACCGACGGTGATCAGAAGGTGCTGACCGTGCAGAATCCCGATGGGCTGAAGGGCCACGAGGGTCATCACATCGCCGTAACCGGTCATGTGGATGGCGACAAGATTCACGTAGAGAGCGCAAAGATGCTGTAAGAAATTCAGTTTGATAACAACGGGCGGCCTCAGGGCCGCCCGATTTTCTTTTTGCAGGGTGATCGAGACTCGTTCTACCGCACCACACCCTCCACCGGTGAACTGGCGGTCGCGTACAACTTGCGGGGCATTCGTCCTGCCAGATAGGCTTGCCGTCCCGCCATTACACCGTTCTTCATCGCTTCCGCCATCAATACAGGCTCCTGCGCGCCGGCGATGCCAGTATTCATCAGGACGGCGTCGTATCCGAGTTCCATGGCA
>Ga0335069_10012590_pt1 | contig 11892 bp, 15 predicted proteins | sample Lox_Sample_11_FD_206714 | JGI IMG/M metagenome (GOLD analysis project Ga0335069, IMG submission 206714) | Soil microbial communities from Loxahatchee National Wildlife Refuge, Florida, United States - Lox_Sample_1.1 | ecosystem: Environmental > Terrestrial > Soil > Wetlands | place: USA...
TTGTGTCTGGGCAGCCGTTATGATGCACAGAGCCAGAGAGACGACCAGAAAGCTCAAGGTTTTCATGCCCGCAATTGTAGCGGCTCTGCCGATAGTTAACGTAACATCCCATTTACACTCACGACCCGACCCGCTGGGGGTTCTGAGTGGAATCGCCTGATTACAGCAATTAGCGTTCGTTCTACAATTCCACAGAACTCAGCGAGAAGCGTCCATGACCTCTGAGAGTGTCTCTCCAGTGATGTCCGAATGGATTCGTTCGCTTCCGTTGCCAGAGAGGATGAGAGCACTGGCACTGATGTATTCGCACTTGACCGTCGCTACGAGAGGATTGCTGCTCCCCGAGACGGTGAACGGAAAAGAGCGGGTAGTCCTCGAACTGTTGCGGGGTGTGAATGAGTTGCATCACACCCTTGCGAACTCTTTCTTACGATGGGGAGATGGTGAGGTGGATTGGACTCCTGAGGACCTCAGCCAACAATTACTCGAAATCGCAGTCCAATTTCATCTAGTTGACCTGTTGAAGTCGTCGATGGAATTTGCCCAAACCCGCGCTCCCCAAGCACGTCCAGGTCAATGAGTGTTATTGCCTGGTTACAACAGTTGACCCTCGAGCGGATAATGGAACCCCAGAACTGGAGGCCGCGTTTGGACGATCACCGCGCCAAGCTCAGTAGACTGGTTGTGTGCCTATTTTTTTGTTCCTCGACCTGCCTTGCTCAGGTGGCGACGAAGCCAGCCGAGAAACACCACGACAAGGACCTAGAAACGTCGTATGAGGTAAACGCAGCAATCGCTAGAGGGGACAACGATCAAGCGAGGCGCGATCTCGGGGCCGCGAGTAACGACTACAGCAAGGCAGTGAATCTGTCCCGTCCCCTGCCCGATCGCTATTGCCTTCTGAAGGCGGAAGCACTCCAAAAACTCGCCGACGTTCTCAACGCAGAAAAGAAATCGGAACAGGCAGAGGTCTTGTTGAAGGAGTGTGTCACCGTCCTTGAGCAGGTGCCGGAGACTGCGGGTCTGCAATTGGGGCTGGCTCTGTTCGATCTTGAATCGCAGTACGGTGGTACTCAGCAGGTGGATAAGGCAGCTGACACAGCAGTAAGAGCCGTGGGCTTCTACCGAAAATGTATCGCAACTGGCGACGAATCAGGCAGAGTGTGCGATCGCCGTCTCGCTGACGTGCAGGGCCTGATGGGCTGCGTTTTTTTCTTGGCGGGGCGATTTTCCGAATCTGAGCCGTGGCTCCAGAGCGTCATTGCTCGGGACGACGACCAAGTACGCCCTGAGGTGATGCTGGTCTCACTTCAGGCGTATACGAAATTGATGTTCCAAAACGGAAAGATATTGGAATCGGCAAGGATCGCCCACCGCACTGAAGAGTTCCGCCGCAAACATCCAGAGGCGGCTCGCGCTGCCGGCGAAACTCCGTAAAGCCGATTGCTCGTGGCGGTCCACACCTCAATCTCCCGATAGTTGTCGCGAAATCGCGATTGCGCTCGTTGACCCCGAAAAAAGCGAAACAAAAGCGCACGCTTGCAAGAATGCCTGATTTCGTCAGTTGACGAACATCACATCGCATATGTTAAGTGTCGTGATAGGCTCCGGCTCAGAACGAAGCCTTCGGGAAGGTGGAGGTTACTTTCATGGCTTGGAGTTGGGCGAGATATGCTGACAAGATGGGAAAGAGTGCCAGCGAACACCCCAGCAAGTTTGTGTACCCATCACTGATTTTCGCTTTTCTTGCCGGATTCACTTTAGGGAATTTTCCCTCGCTGGAAAGGATCCACGCACTGTCAGGATGGGAATATGCCAGCGTGCTAGCGTTGCTGATCGCTGCACTGTTGCACGGTCATTTTTTGGTCAAGGGGATTAGTCAATGGAGAAGGCAATGAAATCCCGTTTTCGCTCACGACCCGAAGGTCAACGGATTCTGAGTGCAATCGCCTGTTAACGACAGTTGACCGACCATTAGAATGGTCTCCGATGGACATTTCAAAAGGATTTCAGATCGAGGAACCGAACGTCTTCGTTCCTTGGGACACGACTGAAGCGCAATTCCAGCAAACTTTTGAGAGGTTGCATCTGCTGCAGGGGAAGTATGGTTACTACGCAACTACAACTCGTTGCACAGCTCTTTCAGGCTTGTCCGTCGGCTTAGGCTTCCAATTCTGGCCGCAAGGGCTGGCCGAGCTCCAGTTTGGAAGCAACTCCTGCCCGGACTTGGACACTTCCTATGAGTTGTTTCAGCGACACCTTGAAGCAACGTTCGGTCCCCCGACGCTGACTCGCCCCGGCGATGAAGGCTATCCCGACCACACGTGGACATTTCTCGGAGTCGAGGTTCGTCACTATGTCTCAGAGCACTTCGGCCCAGCGGAAAGCGTACGAATCCAAAAGATGCGACCACTCAAACTGGTCAAACATCCCGGCGAGAATTGAAAAGTTCCTCGTCCGAACGAAACAGGCTACTCTTGGGGCACGGTAGTTGGCGTAACATCCCGATTACACTCAAAACCCCCTGGCGACGATCAAAATCGGCTCACCTCGACAATCGAGCCGGAACGAAATCGGCTGCTCTGGTGCCAACACGGTATTAGGTTAAAAGAGGGTATCTTTACCGTGCTGTCCGTAACTCGGTGAAGGGGTGAAGAATCGACGCCTGGGCACAATGCACATTGGCGCCGGATGCGGTGCAGTGGGTAGAAGGCGAGAAGAAGGCAGACATTCTTACGCAATTGAGGCTCTTGGGTTATTGGGTTATAACGGTAAGCCTCTGGCCATTACTACGAGAGGTGGGTGCTGACTCTTAGCGCATCGAGCACGCTGAACATCTCAGGGGCAAACGGGTAGTGTTGCTTCCCGACATCGACGAGCCAGGCCTCAGGCATAAAGCGGATGTAGAGGCAGGACTGACAAGGGCAGGCATTGATTTCAAGATCGTGGATCTTGCTGGCCACGGAAAAGACTTCCGCGAGTATCTGGGCACGCATGGCACTGTTGCGATGCTGGGATTCATTGGCTGCGATTGGTTGATGAGCACAGGAGACCGTGCGCGAGAAGATGAGCCGATCCAGCTCTGATCTGAGTGCGTTGGCGTCCGGTATAGGCCCTTTATGTAGCGACCGTCCAAACCAGGTCATGCCGCCCCTTTCCCATAGATTCCGTGACTGCGGATTGTTGGGATGCACCTCCGTTTGGATCATATTCCCTCCCCCGTCTCTCTCAGGTAACTGTCCGCACCTTTAAGTCCTCCTCTGGAAAGGGCAGATCCAACGGGTATGAAGCAGAGTGGACTGCTCCGATAACGCAGTAAGGGCGGTGCCACCATTCGTCAAGAATGCGCGGACAGCAGCACAAACAGCGTATTAGGCTAGAAAACACGCCACCTCATCTAGGTTTTCCAAATACGGCATTTCTATGAGGCTATCTTATCTATTTTAAATAAGTTAAATCTCATTCAGCCTCCCATAAACCGTGACTCAACGGTTCGACTAGGCGAGACCGCCCATTCTCATAGACTTAAGCAGTGCGGAGTCTTGCTGCGTCCCCGAGAATCTGTGTCTTTTGCACAAGTCCCGCACGAGAAAAGATACCGTGGAGTCAGGAATAACACCGCGGCACAACGGCCTTTCAGCGAGCTACCAAGGCTTGGCAGGTCCCGCGGCTGACCTTTGTCCGCCGTGAGATTTCACTCCAACTGTGGCCCTGACCACGCAACTCTCGAATTGTCTCCGCATCCACAGCTACCCGTGGACGACCGAGAGTCTTCCCCTGCCGCCGTGCGCGTTCGACACCCGCTTTTGTCCGCTCCGAGAGCCGCAGGCGTTCTTGTTTGGCAATCGTCGCAAGAATCGAGATGACTGCGTCGCGGAACATTCCGGTACTGTCCAAGTATTGCTCGGTGTAGGACCGCCAACTAACTCCGCAGCCATCCAGCCTCTGAAGATACATAAGGGTCTGCAGGACTCCCTCGCGGCTGAGCCTGTCAAGACTCCAGAAAAGGAGTACGTCAAACTCGCGTCTTGAGGCAGCATCGAGCATGGCACGGAAATCTGGGCGCAGTCGCTCAGCCGTGATCCCTGAAATCTCATCCGAATACACGCCAGTGATCTCCCAGCCTTGAGATTTCGCAAACCTGCGCAAGGCATGCTCCTGATTCTCCGTTTCCTGCTTGCCGGTGCTGACGCGAACATATAGCCTGCAGCGCATCATCTCCTCCTTTTGCCCGCGGATTGCGCGGGCCTATCCCAGTAGAATGACTTGCACTTGGAACAAGCCCGCGGCTTTTCACACACCCACTTGCTACCGTCAACGTTTCTTAAAGGGGGAACCCAGACGTGACCACAGCGCAGGCAAGTACACTCCAGAATCTCTAATTTCATCCGTTTGATTGCTTTCATTAGTCCTCCATAATGCCTGGAGTAGTTGACTTGGTAGCTGTCATGGTATTCATGCACGCAGATCGCCACGGCAAACCGTTGAGACTACTCGACGCGCTACTGTAGTAGCGTCATGAGAAGTTTCAATTGCGGAAACATTGTTACCACCTCGTGTCTATTTTGTGAGGAATCGAACTGCTAAAAAGGGTATGCGAAAGGTCCAGTGCGGAATCAGCAGTTTACCAGCGTCCGTACATCTGCCAAAAAACGAGCGTTTTCTGACAGGAAGGGATGGAGGCAGGACCGCTCGAAGTGCAATGCGACTGAAGGATTTTCGTGATGAAGAAATGTCGGGGGCCGTTCCACCCCCAGGGGTACCCCCTGGAAGGCCACCGTCACGGTGCGTTGGGAGGGGTCATCTAGAATTTTCTCCTAATGCGCGCGGGACTTCGTGGTTTCTCTTCAAGACTTGTCGATATTGGTGCAATGACTGCCCGAAACTCGTCGCAGCTGGCCCAGAGAACTGTAGATCTGACATTTCTTGATTGCCATTGGTCAGGAACCGAACCCTGAATGATATCCCGTAGGCTGCAGACTCCAAAGACCAAGGTAGCCTGGGTTGTAAGAGCTCCAGCAGGCGGCATTTCTTTTGTCGGATACCTGATGCATAAACTCTGTTGAGGAGTGCGGGCGTGAATCAAACTGAACGATTAGGAAGCAGAATCTCACCTGATGTTCTTGTCCACAATGGGGGAACACTATTCCTATTCTGTCCAATAACAGCAGCAGCGAAACGATAGATTGCCGACAACGTGCAGCCAGATGCGATGTGGTTCGGCGATGCCCTCGTCCTGGAGCACCGGTTCGTCTGGGCTTTGGCGCAGGGCATCAAGGACGCTGGCCTTGAGTTGAAATAGCGCCATGTGGCGGGATCGCTTAACGAAAGGAGAGAACTCATGTCGAACTACTGGACTGGCCACGGCGAGACTCCAACAGATCGTGAGCGTCGGCTAGCGCTCTGTGCTTGCCTGAACGCAGGGGTTTCCTATCGTGGTGTTCTCGATGGGATCTGCTATTTCGAAGTGGAATTCACGGAGCAAGGAGATCATCCCAACGTCAGGCTTTCGCTGCCTGCCGCAGGGATCACGGCTCGGCTGATATCAGAATATGTGGATTTGCTGGAAAGGCAGAAGCACGAAGGAACCTCAATCTCGGATATTGCCGACCCGGAACTATGCTCGTGGCGGTGTCCAAACGGCCACGACTCATCGATACCGCCACGTCTCCCTGAACTGATGTTTCAAGCCTGTAGGCACTACAGACCTACGGTGGCCACGTGGAATGAGTTCTGCATTGCCTGTAGTGTTCGCCACGCGCCATTGGCGATCTATTGGCGAGGCTGTAAAGGTCGAGTAGGAGGCGGACCGGGAATACCAAAAAACTACTGCGGATACTGCGGGGCAAAGATGGTGGGCGTGGAATCGCGTTGACCTACGGATACCCTACATCTAAGTAGCCATTCGTATCCAATATCGAGCTTCTTCGAAGTATCAGCATTCGATCTCGATTAGACTGCCTCCGGAAAAAAGAAAGCGATTGTCCTCGGGATTTCAACTCTCAACCGCAGCTTTTGTGCACAAGTTGCGCAGTGCGAGGCCGAAGCCGCTGACGAGAGCGCACCTTCCTCAGGAGAAAATCCTAATTTGAACCCGAATTGCATTGTACGAAGGCTTTGTCCGCACGATGGCTTCGATTCCCGCATACCAAAAGGGGTTGACCGGAATCGGACGGTCAAACAAGGAGATGCTGGATTTGGAATTGACGAACATCGCTAAGGCACGCCCGTGAGAACTGGCTCAGGATTGTGTTGGAAGGCGCTCTGAAAATGCCGGGCGAACCGGTAGTCTCGATTATGGCAATGTCCCTTGTAAATCAGCTTTACGTTTCGTTACTGCCTGAAAAATCCGAGAGAGAAGATTGGATTTCTGTTTTCCCTTAATCCGTTTGAGCACCTCACTGTATTCTCTAATCAGGTCATCGGAAGTCTGCTTGACCAACGCTATATCGACTCTCGAATACAGCTGTCGCTGATCACAACTTGCTGACAGAAACCCGATCAGAATGAACAAACGTACAGCGATCATTTCTAGCAGAAGCATCTCCAAGTGTCATATGTGATTGATGTAATTACAACGACATGACGATGATGATTGGTGACCATTTGCATGTGTACGTAGTACAATCAGGACATGTCAAAGAGGCCGAAAGAGCAGGGAAGTATCGGTGTCAGCGTCAGGCTCCCAGCGGCACTTCTAGCGGAGGTTGACCGTCTTGCGGAAGAGGAACGGCGCACCCGTGGGAACATGCTTAGGATACTGTTGGAAGACGCGCTAAAGGCGCGGAATCGGACATTCACGCGGAGCGTATAATAGCTGTGACAATGCCTACAGAAGCACTTCACTTCAATAAGGCCCCGATCAGAGAAGCTATCATCGCCATTCAGATTCATGACCTTCCTGAAGAGATCATTAAAGAGATTCGGAGATTACCTGAACAAGTGGGGGGCGCGTATCCCAAGAATAATGAAATGTCATTGGGACAGTTCGTTGGGCAGATCAGTCCGCAAGGCACCACAGCGTCGGCATCTCAAAGGTCCCTTGGCCTTCAATTTCACAGCGCTGATACAAAACAGTTATTTCAAGTGAGGCTAAACGGTTTTAGTTTTCACAGACTCGCTCCATATGAAAGCTGGTCGCCCTTCCGTGATGAAGCATTCAAATTGTGGAATCTGTATAGGCAAATTGTTGGGCCTGTGAAGACCATTAATTTTTCAGTTCGCTACATCAATGATCTTGTGGTTCCCGCTCCCGCTCGTCTTGAAGAGTACCTGCAAGTGCATCCGGAGTTACCTGTTGGAATGCCGGAATTGATCAGAAATTACTATCTGCGATTGGAATTGCCTCTTGAGGACAGAGGAGCAGGAGAGGGCCTTCTAACGATTACACAGACATTGTTACCCTCAGAACCGGGCACGGCGTCCATTCTTCTTGATAACCTATTTGTATACCCTGCGCTTACCGTCTCAGATGATATTCTTTGGAAAAGAATTGACGCTGTGCAAGCAGTGAAAAACGAAGTCTTTCTTGCCGCTTTGACAACTGAAATGCAAAAGAGGATTTCCTAAAATGCCAGCCATAGCAGCGCCCAGTAAGCTCAGCGTTTTTTGGGGAAGGCGCACGGAGCGAGAGAACGAACTCATTGAGCCGAATAGTCCCTCAAGAAGGACATTCCTATTCTTCCGGCAGTTGATTGAGGAGGGGAATAGCACGAGCAAATTCTTAGAAATCGCCGGCAAATATCGAGAACTACGCACCTCGCTTCATGATTGCAACTTCCTGACAGACAATTGGGATTCGTATGATGCACCGAAACCTGAAAGGCATTCGATGGAGATGGCTGAAGGTCTCCTTCGCAAGCTATTTGCCGATTTGTTTATGGCTAATCGGGTGATTCCTTCTGCAGAGGGCGGCGTAGCCATTTATTTCAATAACGAAAAGAAGACCGCGTACGTGGAGTATCGCAATTCAGGGAGTGTGATCCTAGCAATGTACGACGATAAGAGCGATCCTATAATTATCGAACTTTCGGAAAGCGATGACGACCAATCCAGAGCACTCTCCCTCATCAAAAATTACATCTCAGCCTAACCCGATGCATCAGGATGGGCGTGCGCCAGATGATGCGCTTGACGCTACGGAGCTTTTCTATCGGCGCTACTCTCTCGCTCACTTTGTTGAGGGACATGTTCTCCCCCAATCGATTAGTTTTCCTAAACCCTCATTCAACCGCAGTAAGTACAGCAACCCTGAAGATGTTCTTCATGTTGATTGCTGCAACGGGAAGGAACTGAGCGGCTGGGGAGTCGTAGAAAGCGCGGTAGCCGATCTGTGCATATCTCGCGAGTCAGGGGACAAACAGAAGCTCACCCTCTATCCCAAACACGTTCCCCTGCCGACGTGCTATGCACATTCGGAACTGTGGTGCCAGAGTGAAACCTCGAATGATGTCAAGCCATCCCAGAGCGTGAAAGAGAAGTTTCGTATCGAGTTGTCGAGAGCCTTGAAAGTAAGAATTCCAGCGACTGCGTGAATCACAAGACGATCCATCATGGGTTCAGACATTCCGAGGTTCGCCTTGGCTAGCTCGGGTACCTTTTACAAGTCATAAACAGCACATTGTGCCATCGCCTTAGAAAGTCTTGTGACGGAGAGAAACAAAAGTGAGATTGCAGAAACACTAGCTATACCTAGCCCGCTCAAAAGGTCAATCCCTACGCGATTCTGAGAACTACAAGTTTCTTACCTGTAGTGCCATCCGTTTAAGCTGCCTAGCGATTTTCTCTGTCGCCCTATCTAACCCTATCTTGCGCCCGTGAGCGCGGGCTGCTTTCAGATACCAAACTGTATGAGCGTTGATCGCAAGTGCTTGTTCCTTTGGAGTCAGCTCCTCAAATGTCTTTGTGTCGTTCTGGTGCCGACGCACTATTGTGGACATTTTCTCACCTCCCCGCGCCTATTGGCGGCAAAACAACTTTACACCTATTCTCACCGTTACCGCTGTAACTTGTCCGCTGAAAGCCTGCGAGTCCCACTCACTGCGCACATCGGAGGATGTTATGCAGGTCAATGCGCCCGTTCAACTCACGCCAGTCCCGCCCAACCCGACTTGCGTTCAGATATTCAACACCGGATCGTGCGCCGATCTTTGGCGAGCCTACAACCAAGCCGTGCAACAGCGAACTCAGCAAGAGTTGCAGATATACGTCAACCGCCAGAAGGAACTCGCGTCTTCACAGGCGACCGCACCGCTACAACAGCAAATCAATGAGCTAAACAAATTGGTCACCGATCAGCAGACGAAGATAAAGAACATGCAGGAACAGATGCAGGCGGATTCGACAGCCGCGATTCAGGCGAAGACTGCGGCCCACACGCAAGGCATGGAGCAAGGTGCTGGCATCGGCGTTACGGCGTCGCTGCTGCTGTTCGGGATCGTCGTTGGAGCCAAGCAACTGACGAGCAATTTCACGGTTTCGAGGAAGCCACAGGCGCAGGCCGCTGTCGGCGGTAAATGATGCACGCGCCAAGTCTGCCACAACTATCTCGTTATCGACTTGGAAGATCCAACGGGTGGCTGTTTTGCCATAGTGAGCACTTCCTTTTGTCCAACAACCTGAACGTGCTTGCTATCGCTGAGGGCGACCGGGGATGACCGTCAAAATGGCCCAATTACCTGAGGCGCACATCTGCGGTCTTGGGAAGACGATTTCATGCTTTATGACTTCAAATGTGGCCACATCTGACAATTTCACTTCTGTTTGAATACCATTGGTCGGTTAAAAGAGAACTCCAACAAGTTTTCAGAAACTCGCGGCCTGAGTGCACAGACGGACCTACAAGATCAGCGTGCGGGCTTTTCACTTCACTCCGAAGTCATATCCATCGGCTCCTTTGCCCACGTCCGTTACCAACAGATATTCGCCAGCAGAAAGGTCACTCTGGGGAACGATGGTCAGATTGTTGCTGTTCGGAATGCGCGTCACAGTGAGGGCAATGATGTTCTTATCTTCCACCTTGGCACCGCTCCACGCACCAACCTCAATGTACTGGGCCTCGCGGTGGTCCTTCTTAACGTCGAGTCTCAACAGTGAGACTCCTTGCGTCGAGACATCTATTACAGAAACCAAAGTGAAGACGGGCCGATGATCCGAAAGTTGAACTATGGCGGCGGGATTACGATACAGCCACTTACCTTTTATCTTGGCGATCCCATAGCTAAATACAGCCTTGGCTGAGCCGCTGGTTTTGAAACCAGAATTTGTAGCGAGTTCTAATCGGGATGGCCCAGATGGAGATGAGTAGTAAAGTCCAACAGCGGAAGGAACAGATTTATCTTGAGCCAATGCCACAATGCTCAGGCCAGTAAGAACCATGGTTACTAGGCATCTCATAGTGGACAATTCCTCCCAAAAACGGAGTATCGTAGCACGAAAAATCCCCAGTGACCTAGAGCGAAAGTGCTATTCTGCGACAATTGGGGCGTCCAAATCGACCTTGAGCCGAGAAGGAGAGAACGAGCCTTGTAGGGGCTACCACACTGCCCTAATTTGCGAAAATGCAGGTGTGCTAGCCAAGTATCTTGCTGAAATGTCGGAGTCCCTAGTTCGCGCTAACGCACATGGCTTTCCCCAGTGAATCAGAGCAATCTGCTATTACCGAACAAAAAGCACAGCATTACATCCCTAAGTTTTATCTCAAAGGTTTCACGGACAAACAGGGCAAACTGTGGGTCTTCGAAAAATTCAAACCACTCCGTGAATCTCGACCGAAGGACGAGGCTCACCGACCTGACTACTACACCCACGCAGAAAAAGGTCGGCGGGACGAAACAGCAGAGGATGTGTTAAAGGGGGCAGAATCAAGAGCCGCGCCAATCATCCTCAAACTAGCAACCTCCCAGTTCGTTTTGACTCCTGAGAGGGCTGGCCATCTCATAATCTTTGTAGCGTTCATGTTTGCCAGAGTCCCGAGTTGGCGCGAGCACCTTGACAACTTGGCAGCACAATTGGCGCGGGAGAATATCCTGAAGACTGCAAGAGACAGAACCAAGTTTAACCAGACATGCGATGCACTTGAGCGAGCAACCGGGAAGCCCCTAGATATGGATCGGGGAGAACTGCGAGACTACATTCTTGGCGGTCAATATGACATCAAGCAAGGGTCGAAAGGTTTCAATCTCGGCTCCATGTTTAAGACCGCATTCAGCGCTCTCGACGAATTGAAGTTCATGGGCTATCAGGTGTTTTATGCTCCTAAAGGAAATGCTTTCGTGACTTCTGATTCTCCCGTGTACACACTTCAGCCTGACGGCGAGGGTGAAGCGGCAATAGGGATGGGATTCGGACACGACAATGTGGAGGTCTACTTTCCGCTTAACAAACGGGCTTGTCTGAGACTAAAGAAGGGAATCAAGCCGATGCAACGAGTCATAGAGGCGGGCCATGTAGACCAAATCAACTCGATAACAATGGCAACAGCAAGTCAGTACCTGTACTCGTCTGAAAGATACAGGCGACTTGGACGACTCTTCGATGAGCGTGGCAGCAAGGTTCTCGCGGGCAAGAATGCGTTCATGGCAAGCCCTCCTCCGCAGGAACTGACGAAGCGAAAACGATAGTGTCTCTAGACAGGAAGAAAATCTGTCCCATTGTCCCATTCGTTGTCCCGTTCGTGTCCCATTCAGCATCCCGTCTGTGCCCGATCATTAGTAAGAGGCAACCGGATGACCAATCGTAATGCTTTGAAACCAATGACTTAGCTGAAATTTGAAGACCGGGAGGATCACCGGACCCCATGCGCTTCCGAAGCGGCACTGTCATTCTATTGGCTTCTTCGAGACGCGCCAATCGCAGATTTTCCTTGGCCGCGCGGCTCCCCCTCTCCGCGCT
>Ga0335069_10012591_pt1 | contig 11892 bp, 10 predicted proteins | sample Lox_Sample_11_FD_206714 | JGI IMG/M metagenome (GOLD analysis project Ga0335069, IMG submission 206714) | Soil microbial communities from Loxahatchee National Wildlife Refuge, Florida, United States - Lox_Sample_1.1 | ecosystem: Environmental > Terrestrial > Soil > Wetlands | place: USA...
CCCGTCCGTGATCCCGCTTCCCTCACACCGGCAGGCGACCGACCGCCTGCTGCTGGCCGCCGCCGTGGCCGCGCTGGCGCTCGCGGCGGCGCTGCTGGTCGGCGCGGCGCCGCCAGGGCTGCTCGGGCTCCTGCCGAGCCTGCTGCTCGTCGTCCCGCTGCTGCTCGGCCGCTTCCCGGGCGAGCGGGTGATCGCGGCGCTCGCCGCGTGGCGGCGGGCACCCCGCCGGGCTCGCCGGGCGCTCGGAGGCCCGCGCCGCTCGCGTGCGCGCCTCGCTCGCGGCGGACGACTCGTCTCGGCCGGACTCGCCGGCCGCGCCCCGCCGCAGGCGCTGCCCGCCGTCTGAGACCCCGCACGGGTCCCCACCGCCGCCGTCCGGCGGCGCGCTCCACACGACCCCGAGCTGCCGAGGAGCAGCGATGCGCCTGCGCACGAGCCACGCGTTCCGATGGCCGGCGGCACTGCCGGCGGCGCTCTGCTGCGCGCTGCTCGCACTCGCCGTGCTGCCGGCGGCCGCCGGAGCCCACGCGCAGCTGGAGTCGACCTCCCCCGAGCGCGGCGCCGTCGTCCCCACGGAGCCGAAGTCCGTCTCCTTCCACTTCGGCGAGCCCGTGACCGGCACGGCCGGCGCGATCCGCGTCTTCGACTCGACCGGCTCACGCGTCGACGACGGCGCGTCCTTCCACCCCGGGGGCGACCAGACGACCTACGCCGTCGGCCTGCGGCCCGGGCTGCCGAAGGGCACCTACACCGCCACCTACCGCGTGGTCTCGGCCGACACGCACATCGTCACGGGCGGGTTCGTCTTCTCGATCGGGACGGCGAGCGCCCGTCCCGGGGAGACGGTCGGCCAGCTGCTCGCCGGCCAGCGCACCGGCAGCATCACGAGCACCGCGTTCTCCCTCGTGCGCGCGGTCCAGTACGCGGCGATCGGCATCGCCGCCGGGACGCTGCTCTTCCTGCTCGCCGTATGGCTCCCGGCGCTCGCGCGCGTGGCCGGGACCGACCGCACCTGGCCCGCCGCCTCGCGCGCGTTCACCGGGCGCCTGCGCGCCGTCCTCATCACCACCGCGATCGCCGGTCTGCTGAGCGGGCTGGCGGGCCTCGCGCTCGAAGGCGCCGAGGCGGCGGGCGTGTCGTTCACCGCGGCGATCGACCGGACGATCCTCGGCGACGTCCTCGGCACGCGCTTCGGCGTCGTCTGGCTGTCGGCGGCCGGAGCCTGGCTCGTGCTGGCGGTCGGTGCGGCGCTGCTGCTGCGCCCGCGCGCCGCCGGCGCGCCCGCGCTCCACGACGACGGGACGCCCGCGCGACCCTGGCCGGCTGCCCTGCTGTGCATCCCGGCCGCCGCGCTGCTCGCGCTGCCCACGCTCGCCGGCCACGCGAGCGTGCAGCACCCGGTCGGGCTGTTCGCCCCGGTGAACCTCGTGCACGTCGCCGCGATGTCGGCGTGGTTCGGCGGTCTCGTCGCGCTCGTGGCGGTGCTGCCGCAGGCGACCCGGCGCCTGGAGGGTCCGGAGCGCACGCGGCTGCTGGCCGCGACGCTCGCGCGGTTCTCGCCGATCGCGCTCGGCGCCGTGATCGTGCTGCTGCTCTCGGGGATCGTCGAGTCGCTGATCGAGATCGACGCCCTGCCGCAGCTCATCCACACCGCATTCGGCCGCGCGGTGCTCGTGAAGATCGTGCTGCTGCTCGTGCTGATCGGCCTCGGCGCGCTCAACCGCCAGCGCACCATGCCGCAGCTGCGCGCGCTGGCGGCGAACCACCAGCCGCCTGGCGAGGCGGGCCTCGTCCTGCGCCGGACGCTGCGCATCGAGGTCGCCCTCATCGCCGTCGTGCTGCTCGTCACCGGCGCGCTCGCGGGCTATGCGCCGGCCAAGCAGGCCGCCACCGGCCCGGTGTCGGTGACGACCTCCCTGGGCCCGGCGCAGATGACGCTCGACGTCGACCCTGCGACCGTCGGCGCGAACGAGATCCACATCTACCTCCTGAACCCGCGCACGGGGGCGCAGTTCACGGGGACGAAGAAGCTCACCGTCACCGCCGCGCAGCAGCGCAAGGGCATCGGACCGCTGACGCTCGACGCGCAGCCCAGCGGGCCGGGCCACTACACCGTGCCGGACGCCGTGCTCGGCGCGCGCGGCACGTGGACGATCGACGTCACCGCGCAGGTCTCGACGTTCGACGAGTACGAGCGGGCCGTGAAGGTGCCGATCCGGTGAGCGGCGCCCAGCTCGCGTTGCAGCTCCTGCCCGGCCTGCTGCTGCTGGCGGCGCTCGCGCGCCGCCGCTACCCGGGCGAGCGGCTGATCGAGCGCGCCCGGCGCCGGGCGCCCCCGGCGCGCCGCCGCGCGCCCGCGCGGCTCCCCGCGCCCGACGCTCCGGGCCCGGCGGGCCGGCTGCTCGTGCAGGAGCTGACGGCGCGCGGCCCTCCGCGGGCGCAGGCGCCGCGACGACCTCGCTGGCGGCGCCCGGCTCGCCCATCACACACGACAGGAGCAGGAATGATCCGCAGGGCCATCGTGCTCGCCGCCGCCGCCGCGCTCGCCGCGCCGGCCGCCGCGCAGGCGCACATCAGTGTCCACCCCAACGCCGTGCCCACGGGGGCGTTCGCGACGCTCACCTTCAGGGTGCCGAACGAGAGCGACTCCGCCAACACGACCAAGCTCCAGATCCAGGTGCCGCCGGGCTTCACCGACGTGAGCGCGTCACCGCCGCCCGGCTGGTCGTTCTCCACGAAGACGACGAAGCTCGCCAAACCGGTCACGACCGACGAGGGCGTGGTCGACACCCAGGTGTCCGAGATCGACTTCACCGGCGGGAAGATCCCCCCGGGCCAGTTCGGCCAGTTCCCGATCCTGGTCGTCATTCCGGGGCCCGCCGGCCGGGTCCTGAGCTTCAAGACGGTGCAGACCTACTCGAACGGCCAGGTCGACAGCTGGATCGGCCCGCCGAGCTCGGAGAGCCCGGCCCCCACGGTCGACGTCACCGCCAAGGGCGGCGTGCTGCAGGACGTCGCCGGCGGCGAGGCCGGGCCACCGGCGACCCTGCCGACGAGCATCTCGCACACGACCGTGAACGCCACGAAGGTCACGACCAGCTCGGGCGCGAGCAAGGCGCTGGGCATCAGCGCCCTGATCCTCGCGATCATCGGCGTCGTGCTCGGGGCGATCGCGCTCGCGCGCGGGCGCCGAAAGGCCGGCGAGGCGGGCAGCTGACCTGCGGCGGGCGGCGGGCGTGCGCCCGCCGCCCGCCCACCCTCAGGACGTGGAGGGCTCGGGCGGGCCGGTCGCCTCGGCCTCTTCGCCCCCACCCAGCGTTGGCGAGGCGAGCAGCCGCCAGATCGTGACGACGGTCAGCGCCGTCATCGTGATCGCGCTCATCACGCACCACTGGCAGATCGCGTGGATCGAGAACAGCTCGCGCGAGGTGAGGTACGCGCTGTAGAGGAAGCCGAACAGGCTCAGCGCCGCGCTCGCGCCGCGTCCGAGGTCGCCCGGCAGGAACAGCAGCGAGCCGAGGATCAGGACGTAGCCGACGAGCCCGATCACGGCGACCGGGACGCCGTGCACCTTGGCCCACTCGCTCGTCTGCACCTTGATGCAGCCGTGCGCGATGCTGCAGACCGGGTTGATCCCGGCGTAGTGGACGTAGGTCAGGTACCCGGCGATCCCCACGCCGATCACGGCGAGCACGATCGCGGCGATCTTCAGCCTGCGGTCAAGCATCGGTCTGGACGCGCCTCTCCGCGGACGGCCGCCGCGGTTACCCCTTCAGGAACGTGTCGAACGCCGCCTTGAAGCCCGCCTCGCTGCTCGTGTCGATCTCGAGCTTCTGGTACGGGCCGCCGGTCTTGCCGATCACGAACGAGGGCGTGCTCACGACGCCGTACTTCTCCGCGCCGGTCTGCGCGACCTGGCTCTGCGTCTTCGAGCTCTGGCTCAGGCGGTAGGCGTTCGCCTGGGGTCTGTTCACACCCGCGCCATCGAAGATGTGGTTGATGAACGTCGGCGTGACGTAGCCCGAGTTCTCCTCGCCCTGGTTGAAGTACCACAGGTCGGTGAACTGGAACTGGCGGTTCTGCTGGCCGGCCGCAGCGCCGGCGCGCGCGGCGGTCTCCGAGTCCGGGCCGAGGAACTGCAGCGGCATGAGGATCAGGCGGACCTTGCCCGGGCGCACGTAGTCGTTGACGACGAGCGGGTAAGTCGTGAGGGTGTACTCCTTGCAGAATGGGCACTGGTAGTCGATGTACTCGTACATCGTCACCGGCGCCTTCGGGTTCCCGAGCATGTTGCCGCGCTGCGGGATGCCGCTGAGCAGCGCCGCGGTCTCCTTCGTGCCGCTCAGCGGAGCGTTCGCCGAGGTCGCGGAGGACTTCTTGCCGCCGGAGCCGGCCACGATCAGGATCGCCACCGCGACGACGGCCGCCGCCACGATCGCGGCGATGATGATGTTGCGCCGCTTGGCTGGATCGGGCTTGGCGGTGGCCGACTTCTTCGCGGATTTCGAGCTCATGGTTCCCTCATTCTGGCAAGGGGGCGCGACTCCTCGCGCCGCCGTCCCGGGGTTGCGCGCGGCGCGGCGGTCGTCCGCCGCCGCCCGCGCGCCGTACAACCGGTGATGGAGAGCGTCTGGGACTACCCTCGGCCGCCGCGGCTGGAGCCCTGCACCCGGCGCGTGCGCGTCGTGCTCGGAGGGGTCGGAATCGCCGATTCCACACGGGCGCTGCGCGTGCTGGAGACGAGCCACCCGCCCGGCATCTACGTCCCGCTCGAGGACGTGAGGGACGACGCGCTGCACCCGGCGCGGCGCTCGCCGACGTTCTGCGAGTGGAAGGGCGTCGCGCACTACTTCGATGTCACCGCCGGCGGTCGGACGGCGACCGGTGCCGCGTGGGCCTATCCCGATCCGGTGGCCGATTTCGCGGCGCTGCGCGGCCACGTCTCGTTCTACCCGGGCCTCATGGATGCCTGCCTGCTCGACGACGAGCCCGTGCACGCCCAGGAGGGCGGGTTCTACGGCGGCTGGATCACCGCCGACATCCGGGGGCCGTTCAAGGGCGCCCCGGGAACCGCTCGCTGGTAGTCAGCGCCAGCGCTCGTCGTAGGTGCGCAGGGTGCCGAGCGCGATCCGCGCACACGCGCCGACGCAGGCCCAGTCGACGTGTGCCGGCACGTCGCTCGGGTGGTGGTAGTGCGGGTAGTACCCGGGCCCCATCGAGAGCAGCGAGGCGGTCGGCAGCCCCGCTTGGAGTGCGAGCAGCGGGTCCGTCCAGGCGCCGATCCGCCAGCGCGCGGGCGCCGGCTCCCCGGACGCTGCCGCCCCGGCGTCGACGAGCGCCAAGTCCGCCGGGCGGTAGCGGTGGGTCAGCACGGCGCCCTCGGCGGCGGCGAGGATCGGCGTGCCGCAGCCGAGTGTGTCGAGGCCCAGGACGAACGTGCGCGGCGGGTCCAGCTCGCCGCGGTGGGCGCGCAGGAACGCGTGGAAGCCGCCCATCCCCGACTCCTCGGCGCCGACGAGCGCGACGACCAGCTCGGTGTGGGCGAGCGGCGCAGCGGCGAGCAGCCGCGTGAGCTCGAGCACCGCTGCGACGCCGGTCGCGTTGTCGTTCGCCCCCGGCACCGTCGGCGAGCGGGCGATGTCGAGGTTCAGCCCAACCGCTGCGGCGTTCGTGACGGCCGCGAAGCCTGCGGCCAAGCGCTGCGTGGCGCGCTCGCGCGGGAGCAGCGCCGCGGCGGCCGCGGCGCCGAGGCCTGCCGCGTGCAGGCCCATCACCGGCTCGGCACGCCGCGTGCGCAGGCGCCGGGCGGCGCCGGTGCGCACGACCGCCGGGCTCCAGGCCAGGCCGGTCCGCGCGGCGTCCAGGTGCGCGACGAGCACGACGCGCGCGCGGGGCGGCCCGCCGGGCGGAACGCGCGCGACCGCATTCGCCCCGCGCCCGCCGCCGATCACCCGCCGGCGCCACGGCGCGCAGCCGCTCGCGTCGCGCTCCAGCGAGGCGAGCGCGGCGAGCGCGAGCAGCGCTCCCCGCCGCCCGCGCAGGCGCAGCGCCGCGAGCCCGGCGAGCCCGTGGGCAGCAAAGCTCCAGCTATTCGTGGCGCGCGCCCGGAAGGGCTCGGTGCGCGCGTCGAGCGCCCCGGCGTGCGCGAGGCGCTCGCACGCCCAGCGCGCCGCCGCGCGCTCCCCGGCGCCCGCCGAGTCGCGCACCATCGCCGCGAGCAGCTCGACGTCCCCGCGGATGACGTCGACGTCCGGCTCGCCCCCGGCGCTCACGCGCGCGCGAGGGCGGGCGGCGGGACGAAGCCTCCGGCGACCTCCGCGAGCGCCCGCGCGAACGCGATCGGCGTGCGGTCCTCGAGGAACGGGCCGACGATCTGGACGCCCACCGGCAGCCCCCCGGCCGTCGCGCCTGCGGGGGCGGCGGTCGCCGGCAGCAGCGCCGCACTCGCCGGCGCGATCCAGCCGAAGAGGTCCAGGTACGAGCGCTCTTCCGCGTTGACGGTGATCGTGCGCGCCGGGATCGGATCGCTGTGGTCGTGGGGAATCGCCGGCACCACCGTCACGGGCATCAGCAGCACGTCGTAGCGCTCGAAGAAGTCCGCCCAGGCGGCGCGCTGCTGCTGGCGCCACCCGTCCATGAAGAGCCGGTCGCGGGCGCTGACCGTCAATGCTCGCGCGTAGCGGACCAGCGGGCTGTCGTCATCGGGATCTGCGTCGGCCACGAGCGCGAGCAGACGGTCGTAGACCTCGGCCGGCAGTCCCGCGCCGATCACGGCGCCGAGCAGCGGCAGGTAGGCACCGCCGGCGTCCGCGAGCGTGAGCGCGGGGCGTGCGTCCGCGTCGACCGCCACGCCCGCGCCGCGCAGCGCCTCCACCAGCGCCTCGAGGCGCGCGCGCACGGCGTCGTCGACCGGGCATGCGGGGTCCTCAAGCCATGCGGCGACGCGGAAGTCGCGCAGTGCGGTCGCCCGCGGCGCCGGCAGCTCGAGCCTCCACGCCCGCACGTCCCAGCGGTCCGGTCCGGCGAGGATCCCGAGCGCGAGGTCGAGGTCCTCGGCGCTGCGCGCGAGCGGGCCGGCGACATTGAGATCGGCTTCGACGAGGGTCCCGGGCAGCCCGGGGATGTGGCCGCGCTGCGGGACGATGCCATAGCTCGTCTTGTGCCCGTAGACGCCGCACCAGCTCGCGGGCGTGCGGATCGAGCCGCCGATGTCGCTGCCCAGCTCGAGCGCCGTCAGGCCGGCGGCGAGCGCCGCGGCCGCGCCGCCGCTCGAGCCGCCGGGTGTGCGCTCGAGGTCCCAGGGGTTGCGCGTGGTCCCGTAGACGTCGTTGTACGTCTGGACGTCGGACGCCATGAACGGCGCGTTCGTCTTGCCGAAGATCACGGCGCCGGCGGCGCGCAGGCGGGCGACGGCCGGGGCGTCGGCGGCCGGGACGTGGCCTGCGAGCGCGGGCGTGCCGCACGCGGTCACCAGGCCCTCGGTCTCCCAGGAGTCCTTGATCGTCATCGGCAGGCCGTGCAGGGGTCCGGCCGACTCGCCGCGGCGGCGCGCGGCGTCGGCCGCGGCGGCGTCGGCGCGGGCACGCTCGGTGTCGAGCGCCACGACCGCGCCGAGCTGCGGGTCGATGTCGGCGACGCGGGCGAGCTGCGCCTCGAGCGCCTCGACGGCGCTCAGCTCGCCCGCGAGGATGGCGGCGACGAGGCTCGTCGCGCTGGCGAAGGGGTCCATGGCGCGCGAGCGTACCCGCCGCGGCCGGCCCTCAGAAGCGCCGCAGAGCGCCCCGCGCCATGTGGAAGCCGTGGCCGTCGAGGTTGTGGCAGGTGAGGCCCGACCGTGCCATCGAGCAGCGAATGCCCGGCCGCTTCCAGACGTCGCCGTAGTGGAGGATCCGGTTCGGCACGCTGTAGCCCGGGTAGTCGCCGCGCTCACCGGCGCGCGTGCGCCCGTGCGGGCGCAGCTCGTAGTACGGATCCAGCTCGTATTTTCTCGGCAGATACGGCGCCGAGCACTCGATCCCCGGCCCCTCGTACTTCAGCGCGATGCAGGAGATCAGCCGCGATGGCGACTCGATGCGCTTCCACGTGACGACGCGCCCCTGGGCCGCGGGGACGGCCACGAGCAGCGCGGCGGCGAGAACGGCCGCGAGCAGGACGGCCGCGAGCACGGCGGCGGCGGACGACGGACGCAGGCGCTTCACGCGCGGCAGCCTACCTCCCGCCGAGCCCCCACGCCGAGCGTCCTTCGCTGCCGCCCATGGGGGGCACTCAGGGACGCTCGGCGCGGGCCTGGCGCCCCGCCGGACTGCCGGTCGACCCGGGCAGCGACGACCCGCAGCCCTGTGGCTCGGGGTCTACCTCGGGGTGTGCTCCCCAAGCCGCCGTGAACCCTCGCGGCGTCGAGTGTCCCTCGCGGCTCCTCAGCGGCGGCAGCGCGGGACGCTGGGCGCGTGTCGCCGTTGTCCCGCCCGCGAGCGTCCCTCGCTGCCGCCTATGCGAGGCACCGCCGGACGCTCGGCGCGCCGAGGAACGGGAGCGACGGGACTCGAACCCGCGACCTCCGGCGTGACAGGCCGGCGCTCTAACCGACTGAGCTACGCCCCCGGGCGCCCGATCAGTATTGCAACACGTGCGCGGCGCCGACGCGCGGGCGCAACTCCTTCGCGGCGGGCGTGTTCCGGCGACTGGAACCGGATGTCCACCACGCTGGGAGGCGAAGGCACATGCGCAGCAGCAGAATCATCCTCGCGATCGCCGCGGTCATCGCGGCGGTCGGCGTCGCCGCCACGGCGGCGCTCGCGGCGACCATCACCGGCACGCCGGCCAACGACCGCCTGATCGGCACCCGCGCCGCGGACACGATCAACGCCCTTGCGGGCAACGACCGCGTGTTCGGCCTCGCCGGGGACGACACGATCGACGGCGGCCCTGGCAACGACCGGATCTGGGGCGGCGCCGGCAACGACACCATCCTCGGCCACGCCGGCGATGACCGCATCCACGGCGGCCCGGGCGACGACACGCTCACGGGCGACACCCCGAACACCGGCGATCTGTTCTCGCAGGACCGCATCTTCGGCGGACCCGGGAACGACACGATCACCGGCGGCGACGCGCGCGACCGGCTCGCCGGCGGCGACGGGAACGACACGATCTACGGCAACGGCGGCAACGACTGGATGTCGGGTGGCAAGGGCGACGACGTCCAGTACGGCGGCCCCGGCGACGACACGATCTACGCGAACCTCGGCGTCGACACGAGCTACGGCGGCGAGGGCAACGACAACCTGTGGGCGCTGGCCCGCGGCGACGTGACCCCCGGCCCGAACGGCGAGGTCGACCAGGTCGGCGACACGCTGGACGGCGGGCCCGGCAACGACACGTTCCACACCCGCGACGGCGAGGTCGACAAGATCACCTGCGGCGACGGCTACGACGTCGCGCTGCTCGATACGGTCGACGTGATCACCGACGCGACGCCGTCCAACCCGAACGGCTCGTGCGAGAAGGTCGTTCGCAAGGCGCCCAGGCAGCGCGACGCCCGCAGCGAGGACCAGGCCCAGACGCAGGCGCAGGTCGAGGACGCGTCGCCGAAGGGCTGAGGGCTGGAGCAGCGCCCAGCGCGGCGGCCGGACGGCCGCCGCGTGCACGGCGCAGCCAGCGATGCGAGACCCCGCAGGGATGCGGGGTCTCGCCGCCTTCGGCGCCGGAGCGCCGCCGTGCCCGACGGTCGGCCAGTGGAAGGTGACGCCGGCGTCAGCTTCGGTTATCGTCGCGCTCATGGTCCAGGGCCCCCCGCCGGTGACGACGAACCCGCTGCGCCTGATGTGGGAGGACATGAAGGCCGACCGCGCGGCCACCGTCCCCTTCCCGCCCGGCGAGCTGGGCTTCAGCATCGGGCGCACGCGCCGCTACGCGGAAGACCCGCTGAACACGCTGCTCGAGGGCTACGAGCGCTTCGGCCCGGTCTTCACCCTCAAGATCTTCCACCACAACGTCGTGGTGCTGCTGGGGCCCGAGGCCAACCACCACCTCCTCGTCACCAACGCGCAGAACTTCCGCTGGCGCGAGGGCCACTTCCGCGACCTCATCCCGCTGATGGGCGACGGGCTGCTGACGACCGACGGCGCCTTCCATCGCGAGCACCGCAAGCTCATGGTGCCCGCGTTCCACAAGGACCACATCCGCGGGTCGCTGGGCGTGATTCAGGACGAGGTCGACCAGGCCGCCGAGGTCTTCGTGCCGGGCGCGGTCGTCGACCTCTACGACTGGACGCGCCACGTCGCGCTGCGCGTGGCGATGCGCGCGCTGTTCGGCCTGGACCCCGACGCCGCGCGCGCCGGCGGGCTCGACGCCGCCGGCGAGTTCGAGTCCGCCCTGTCCTTCTACGGCCGCGACTTCATGCTGCAGATCGCGCGCGGCCCGCTGACGCCGTTCGCGCAGATGCGCGCCTCACGCCGGCGACTCGACGAGCTGATCTACGGAGAGATCGACCGGCGCCGGCGCAGCGGCGAGCGCGGCCCGGACATCCTCTCGATGCTGCTCGACGCGACCGACGAGGACGGCCGCCCGCTCGAGGACCGCTACGTCCGTGACGAGGTCATGACGCTGATGTTCGCCGGGCACGACACGACGACCTCGACGACCTCGTTCCTGTTCTACGAGCTCGCGCGCCACCCCGAGGCGCTCGAGGACCCGGACGTCTCGATCGAGATGATCCTCGACGAGACGCTGCGCCTGTACCCGGCCGCGCACCTTGGGCCGCGGCGCTCGGTCGAGCCGTTCGAGCTGCTCGGGCACACGGTCCCCGGCGGGATCCACGTGCACTACTGCTCATGGGCGAGCCATCGCCTGCCGGACGTCTGGGAGGAGCCCGACCGCTTCGATCCCCTGCGCTTCACCGAGGAGCGCAAGGCGCGGCTGCGCAAGGGCCAGTACGTCCCCTTCGGCGGCGGCTCGCGGACCTGCCTGGGGATGCGCTTCGGCCAGGCGGAGATCGGGATCATCGCGCGCACGATCCTCGAGCGCTGTCGCCTGGAGCTGCTGCCCGGCTACGAGCTCGAGATCCGCCACATGCCGACGATCTCGCCGCGCCATGGCCTGCCGGTCACGGTGCGGCGCGTGCCGGCGAGCGCGCCAACGGTGCAGGAGCGCGCGCTCGCGGCCTGACGGCGAGTGCGCGCCCGCTACGGCGACGACGACGGCGGCGTGCTCGGCGGCGGAACGCTGCCGCTCTCGTCGCGCGGCGTCGCCGGCGACTGCGGCGGCTCGAAGCCGGACGTTGCGGCCGATGGCTCGACCGGGTTGCCGAAGGCGTCGGTACCCGACGGCGACGGGGACGGCCCGCCCCCCGACTCCGCCCCGGTCGACGGGGTCGCGGCAGGCGCCACCGCGCCCTCGCCGCGGACATCGCGCAGCGCGAAGTAGATCGTCGAGGCGGCCAGCGCGGAGACCGGCGCGAGCAGCACGTTCACGACGAGCTGCACGACGAAGCGCAGCGCCGCGGAGTTCCCGATCGCCCCGATTGCCCCGACGACGAGGCCGATCACGAGCTCGATCACGAAGATCGCGACGATCACGCCGAAGACCTGCCAGCCATTGCCCTTGACGAGCTCGCGGCTGCGGCCTAGCGATGCGAACACGCCTTTGCGCTCGAGCACCAGCACCGGCGCGGCGACGGCCCAGATCGTCAGAAGGATCAGCCCGGGGACGATCAGGAGCAGGAACCCGATGCCGATGCAGATCCCGGCGACGATACCCAGGCCGAACAGCGGCAGCAGCACCGGTGTGACCGAGCTGAAGAGCTGCCCGACCGACTGGTCGAGGTGGCCGTCCTGCACGTCCTGCACGAGGCGCACGACGACGCCCGTGTACCAGAGCGTCGCCACCACCGAC
>Ga0335069_10012592_pt1 | contig 11891 bp, 8 predicted proteins | sample Lox_Sample_11_FD_206714 | JGI IMG/M metagenome (GOLD analysis project Ga0335069, IMG submission 206714) | Soil microbial communities from Loxahatchee National Wildlife Refuge, Florida, United States - Lox_Sample_1.1 | ecosystem: Environmental > Terrestrial > Soil > Wetlands | place: USA: Florida...
CGCGCAGCATCGTCCTCGACGCGCCGGACGTCTGCCCGCGCTACTGCGGCCGCATCGTGCGTGGCGTGAATGCGAAGGCGCCGACACCGGACTGGATGAAGCAGCGCATCGAGCGCTGCGGCGTGCGTTCGATCTCGGCGCTCGTCGATGTCACCAACTACGTGATGCTGGAACTCGGCCAGCCGATGCACGCCTTCGACGACGCCCAGCTTGCGGGCGCGATCCACGTGCGCTATCCGAAAGCCGGCGAGCAGTTGCTGCTGCTCAACGAACAGACGGTGACGCCCTCGGCCGACACCGGACTGATTGCCGACGAGCAGAAACCGCTCGGGCTGGCCGGCATCATGGGCGGCGAGCATTCGGGCATCGCCGACACGACGACCGATCTCTTCCTGGAATGCGCATTCTTCACGCCGACCGCGATCGCCGGTAAGGCGCGCGCGCTCGGTTTCTCGTCCGACGCTTCGCATCGCTACGAACGCGGCGTGGACTTCGAACTGCAGCGCCGCGCCATCGAGCGGGCGACGCAGTTGATCGTCGACATCTGCGGCGGCCAGCCGGGCCCGGTGGTCGAGGCCGTGTCGTCCGCGCATCTGCCCGCGCGCAAGCCCGTGCGGCTACGCGCAGCCCGCGCCGTGAAGGTGCTCGGCATCGCGCTTTCCGTCGACCTGATCGGCAAGCTGCTGGGCGGCCTCGGCACGAAGGTGGAACGCCTGGGCGATGACTTCGTGGTGACGCCGCCGTCGTACCGCTTCGACATGGAAATCGAAGAGGACCTGATCGAGGAGATCGCGCGACTGCACGGCTACGACAACATCCCGGCGCCGCCGCCGAAAGCGCAGCTCGCCATGCTGCCGCTGCCCGAAACGCGGCGCGGGCCCATGGCGGTGCGGCATCTCATGGCCGAGCGCGGCTACTTCGAGGTCGTCACGTACAGCTTCGTCGACGCGGTGTGGGAAGCGGACTTCGCCGGCAACGCGGCGCCGATCCAGTTGGCGAATCCGATTGCCAGCCAGATGGGCGTCATGCGCTCGACGCTGATCGGCGGCCTGGTCGGCGTACTCGTCGCCAATCGCAAGCGCCAGACCGAACGTGCGCGGATCTTCGAAATCGGCCGCGTCTTCGGACGTGATGGTGCAGGTCAGCCGGTTGCGGGTTTCCGCCAGCCACTGCGCATCGGCGGCCTGTGGGCAGGCTTGGCGCTGCCAGAGCAGTGGGGCGCGGCGACGCGGCCGGTCGACTTCTTCGACCTCAAGGGCGACATCGAGTCACTGCTTGGCGTACCACGGCGGCTGACTTTCGAGCGTGCGACCCATTCGGCACTGCATCCCGGCCGGGCGGCGGAAGTGCGGCTGGATGGCAAGGCGATCGGCGTGGTCGGCGAACTGCATCCGCGCTGGGTGCAGAAGTACGAACTCGGCGCGGCACCGGTCGTGTTCGAACTCGATCTCGACGTCTGGCTGGCCCTTGCCATGCCCGCCTATCGGGAGGTCTCGCGCTTCCCGACCGTGACCCGCGACCTCGCCTTGACCGTGTCGCGCGACCAGACCTTGGCGCCCCTGCTGGACGCCCTGCGTGCTGCCGCGCCAGGCATCGTTCAGGAGGTCAATCTGTTCGATGTCTATCAGGGCAAGGGACTGCCTGAAGGGCAAAAAAGCCTTGCGTTCCGGGTAGTTATGCAACATACTGATCGCACGTTGGAGGACGCCGAGGTGGAGGCGGCGGTGGCCAAGCTGGTCCAGGCTGCCGGCAAGGAATTCGGTGGCGCCTTGCGTAGCTAAGAAGAATCCAAGGGGATTATTTGCAATGACTTTGACGAAAGCCGAACTGGCCGACATGCTCTTTGACAAGGTCGGTTTGAACAAGCGCGAAGCCAAGGACATGGTCGAAGCCTTCTTCGAGGAGGTGCGCGTCGCCCTGCAGACGGGTGACGGCGTCAAGCTGTCCGGCTTCGGCAATTTCCAGTTGCGCGACAAGCCGCAGCGTCCGGGACGCAACCCGAAGACCGGCGAGGAGATTCCGATCACCGCGCGTCGCGTCGTCACCTTCCACGCCAGCCAAAAATTGAAGGGCTCGGTCGAAATGGTTCAAGGAAATGGCCAGCAGCGCGAAGAATGAACTGCCGCCCATTCCGGCCAAGCGTTACTTCACGATCGGCGAAGTGAGCGAGCTGTGTGGCGTCAAGCCGCACGTGCTGCGCTACTGGGAACAGGAATTTACGCAACTCAAGCCCGTCAAGCGGCGCGGCAACCGGCGCTACTACCAGCACCACGAAGTGCTGCTGGTGCGCCGCATCCGGCAGCTGCTCTACGACGAAGGCTTCACCATCAGCGGCGCCCGCAACCGTCTCGACGACGCACCGGCCAAGATCGAAACGCCGCGCGCCGCGCCGCCGGCTGCGCCGCGTCCGATGTCGTTCTCGCTGCGCGGGGAACTCACCGGCATCATCGAACTCCTCCGCGTCTGATACAATTCGCGCCTCGTCGGGGTGTAGCGCAGCCTGGTAGCGCACTTGCATGGGGTGCAAGGGGTCGCGAGTTCGAATCCCGCCACCCCGACCAAGAACAGAAGGCCGTCCGCAAGTGCGGGCGGCCTTTTTTCTTTACTGCATCTGACGAACGGTCGGAATGAGCCGATTCGCAGTAGTTGCCGAGAATTAGCGAAAGTACTACGATTCCTAGCAAGAGGTGATGACCAGATCACCGCAGGGAAACGGGTCATGGCATCCAACTTAAGCGTGCAAAGCGCCAACCAGTCGGCCTGGCAGCAGTTCAAGGTATCCCAGGCCGAGCGGAATGCCGACCAGGCCGAGCAGAATGCGCGTGCGTTGCGCGCCGAGGCGGATGCAGCCCAGCGAAGCGCGGATCGGGCCCAGGAGAATGCACGGACGCTCGGTGTCGATGCCGACCAGGCGCAGCAGTCGGCTGGCAGGGCGCGACAGGGAGTCGCCGCGTCGCGCGCTGAAGTCCAGGCGGGGACCAGATTGTCGGCTGCTGTCGATAAGGTCGTACAGGCTCAGGTTCAGGCTCAGGCACCAGCGCCGGCGCAGCCGAAGGAACCAGTTGTCAATTCGCTCGGGCAGGTAACCGGGCAGGTGGTCAGCGTCTCCGCCTGACGCAGGCGGAAGTACGCGAAAGGAGAATGCCATGGCAGTCAGTTCCGTAACTTCGGGCGCCGCAGCGGCCCAGCAACTCGCACTGGAACAGGCCAGACAGGCGGAGCAGGCACGCCAGGCGGATCAGGCCAAACAGGTAGCGCCGTCCAGCCAGGCACAACAAGCGCAGCAACCGCAACAGGCCAGCCAGGACAATGAGGTGGCGGAGAAGCAGCGGCCGCCGGTGGTCAACGCCCAGGGACAGATGACCGGCACGATCGTCAATACGGTCGCCTGAACGCCTAGCCTTCCTTCAGCGCGCGGCGCAGGACCTTGCCGACGTTGGTTTTCGGCAGGTCGTCGCGGAATTCCACGTGGTGCGGCACCTTGTATGAGGTGAGTTGCGTGCGGCAGTGGGCGATGATTTCATCCGCGGTCAGGTTTGGGTCCTTCTTCACGACGAATATCTTCACGGCCTCGCCGCAACGCGGGTCGGGAATGCCGATGGCCGCTACCTCGCGTACCCCGGGAAGCGTCGCGACCACCTCCTCGACTTCGTTCGGATACACGTTGAACCCGGAGACCAGGATCATGTCCTTCTTGCGGTCGACCAGGAAGATGAAGCCCTTGTCGTCCATGTAGCCGATGTCGCCGGTGCGCAGGAAACCGTCGGCATGGAACACGGCGGCAGTCTCGTCGTCGCGCTGCCAGTAGCCCTTCGTGACCTGCGGACCACGGATGCAGATCTCGCCGATCTCCCCGACTCCAAGATCGATGCCGCTGTCGCTGCGGACTGCGACTTCGGTCGACGAAATGGGCAGCCCGATGGATCCGTTGAAATCGGTGGCATACAGCGGGTTGATCGTCGCAGCCGGCGATGTTTCCGTCAGGCCGTAGGCCTGCAGCAGCGCCTTGCCGGTCACGGACTTCCAGCGATCGGCGACCGGTTTCTGCACGGCCATACCACCGCCCAGCGTGATCACCAGGTTTGAGAAATCCAGCTTGGCGAATCCGGAGTTGTTGAGCAGGGCATTGAACAGGGTGTTGACGCCCGTGATCACGGTGAAGGAGTGCTTGTGCAACTCCTTCACGAACCCCGGAATGTCGCGCGGATTGGCAATCAGCAAGTTGCGCGCGCCAAGGCGAAGGAAGGTCAGGCTCACCGTCAGCGCGAAGATGTGGTACAGGGGCAGGGCGGTGACGATGAGTTCCTCGTGTTCGCGGATGGGGGGCGCGATCCAGGCCGTGGCCTGCGTCACATTTCCTACGACATTGCGGTGGCTGAGCATCGCACCCTTGGCCACGCCTGTCGTGCCCCCCGTGTACTGCAGGAACGCGAGATCGTCGAGACCGATCTGCGGTGGCTGAAACCCGTGGCGGCGTCCGGCGGCCAGGGCGTGGCGCAGGTTGACCGCACCGGGGATGTTCCATTTCGGCACCAGTTTCTTCACGTGCTTGACGACAAGGTTCACCAGCGTGCCCTTGAGTCCGCCCAGCAGCTCGCCCATGGGCGTGACCACGACATGTCGCAGTTGGGTGTGCGCAAGTACCTTCTCGACGGTGCTGGCGAAGTTCTCCACGACCACGATGGCCTCGGCACCCGAGTCCTTCATCTGATGTTCAAGTTCTCGCGGCGTGTAGAGCGGATTGACGTTGACGACGACGCAGCCCGCGCGCAGCGCGCCGAACAGGCAGACCGGGTACTGGAAGAGGTTGGGCATCATCAGCGCGACGCGGCTGCCCTTGCCGAGACCGACGCTTTGCAGCCAGCCGGCGAAGTGGGTCGCCTCCCGGTCCAGTTCGGCGTAGGTCAGCGTCTTGCCCATGCTGATGCAGGCGACCTTGTCGCCGTAGCGCCGGCATGCGGCCTCCATCAGTTCGGCGAGCGAGTTCTCCTTGAGAGGCAGAATGTCGGCAGGAACGGTATCCGGGTAGCTCTTGAGCCAGATCTTGTCCACGTCTTGCTCCCCTCAGCAGCCAAGCAACGCGCGCTTCAGATCGGCGTCGGTGGATTTGTCGCCCGGCCATACGCGCAGCATGTGCATGAAGACGCGGCGCGATTCGCGCGCCTCGACGACGTTGGACGAGCGGCGGTTGACTGGCCCGGCAGCTGCCGGGCCAGCGAGAACCGCATTGCTAGAACTGCATGGAGTACTGAGCACCAAGGATCCAGCAGCTGTCTTTATAAGTGCCGTCGATGAGGCCGCGGCCCGACGTAGTCTGATCGTTATGGATCGATGGATCCTTAATATACAGGTAGGCGGCGCCGACATCGACGACCGAGCCCTTCGTTGGCAGCCACTGCGCGCCAAACGAGAACCAGGTCCGGTTGTTGTCGGGCAACGAGACGAGACGGGTATCCGCTCCCTTGACCGGCGTTTGGTCGTAGGCGATGCCGAACTTCAGTTTCACATCTTCGCGCAGGCTGTAGTTGGCGCCCAGCGCGAAGCGCCAGGTGTCGCGGAAATCGGTATTCAAGGTCTGCGCGGTCCGCGTGTTCTGGAGGCCGGAGGTTCGGATGACGTCGATCTTCGGGATCGAGCTCCAGCCGGTCCAGGAGATGTCGCCGAGCATTTCCCACTTGTCATCGAGCTTCTGCGTGGCACTGGCGATAAAGGTGTCTGGAAGCTCGATATCGGCCTTGACGTTACTGGCATAACCGCCGCCATTCAGAATCGCCAGCGCGGTGGCGCCCGCCGCCGAGCCATTCGAACTCAGGGTCACGTCACCGGTCGCGTTGTACTTGACGCGCGAACGATAGGACACGCCGACCTTGGTCGTCGGCGATACGTTGAACAGTGCGCCGATATTCCAGCCCCAAGCGTCATCGTTGATCTTCAGCCTGGAAATCACTGTGGAGCCATCGATGTAGGCCGGATAGGGAGCGGGCAGGCCGGTGGGCATTAGGCCGGTGGTAGCCAGGCGCTTGTACGTGGCGTCGAGCTTCTGCCAGTCGAGACCGAAGCCTAGCGATACCGTGTCGTTGACACGATAGGCGACAGACGGATTGACGTTGAGGGTCTGGACGTCGAACTTGAGCGATTGGGCGGCACCCATCCACGGATTGTCGTATTCGGTCTTGAGGCCGAACGGCGCGCCGATGCCCAGGCCGAAATACAGGTCTTTGGTTACGGCCATGCTGAAATAGCCGTTCGGCACGACGCCAAGTCCGCCGCCGTCGCCGCCATCACCCGCCGTCGTCAGGCCGGTGGCGACGTTTGACGAGCGATTGCTGAACTTGTAGCTTGTATTGATTGCGGCCGCACCAAACGACACGTTGCGGCCTTCCAGTTGCGTCATGCCGGCAGGGTTGAAGAAGACCGTGCTGGCGTTCTCGGCGACAGCGGCTGAACCCGCGAAGGCATTGCCGATGCCGCTGGCGTTCTGCTCGAGCAGTTGGAAGCCGGACGCGCCGGCGGTACCGGCCCAGAGGCCGATCAGGGCGGCCGGGACCAGCCGTAGGGTAGAACTTGGTTTCATGTTTCCTCCTCTTGTTGATTGTGGTCGTCGACCCGTGGCAAAGCAGTTCGCGGTTCAGTGCATGAATTCGCCCCCGAAGTTCTTTCCGGCCGAGTCGTGAAGCGGCCCGCCGGTGAAGGGCGCGAATCCCGTGCCGAATATTACGCCTGCGTCGGCTAAATCGGTGTCGGCGACGATGCCGTCGGCGACCAATGCTTTCGCCCGTTCGACCAGTGGTGTTACCAAGCGTTTGGCGAGACCCGGCTCTACCCGCTCCGCGGCGGCCTTGGCCGGTTTGCCGTTCGTCCAGGCATAGAAACCCTTGCCGGTCTTCCTGCCGAGATCGTTGTGGCCGACCCGTTCCGCGAGGCAGCGCGGCGGCTCGGCGCCAGCCGCGAGCTGCTTGCCCGCCGCCATGGCAATGTCTAGACCCACCGTGTCGGCCAGCTCGATGGGTCCCATCGGCATGCCGAAGGCGAGCATCGCCTCGTCGACCGTTTCCGGCGCGATGCCTTCATCGACGCAGCGCATCGCTTCCAGCATGTAGGGGCCAAGCACGGCGTTCACCAGGAAGCCGGGGGCGCTTTTCACCGGCAGCGGCAACTTGTCTATCTGGCGCACGAAGGCGGCGGCGCGCGCGAGCATCTCGCGGTCGGCGCCCTTGGCCTCGACCACTTCGACCAGCGGCATCTTCGCCACCGGGTTGAAGAAATGGATGCCGACGAGGCGCGCCGGATTCTTCATCGTCGTGGCGATGTCCTCGAGGCGCAGGCTCGACGTGTTGCTGGCGAGCACGGCGTCCGGCCTCATCTTCGCCTCGAGCGCCGCGAGGAGATTGCGCTTGGCTTCGAGATTCTCGTAGATCGCCTCGATCACCACGTTGGCATTGGCGGCGCCGTTGCCTTCGGGATCGGGGATCAGGCGATCAAGCGTGGCGCGACGCAGTAGCTTGTCCTTGATGCGCTTCTCGTAGAGGCTGCCGGCGCGGCCGATGGCTGCGGCGACGCGTTCCATCGATGTGTCCTGCAGCGTCACGGTCAGTCCGCGCATGGCAGCCCAGGCCGCGATTTCGCCGCCCATGACGCCGGCGCCGACGACGTGCACTCGGCGTGCCACGAAGGCTGACTCTTTGCCGAGGCTCTTCAGCCGATCCTGCAGGAAGAAGACGCGCACGAGGTTCTGAGCGGTTGGCGAACGAACGATGCGATCGACGAAGTCCGGAGTTGCCAGCGCGTTGCCGTCGTGTTTCGCCCAGCAGTCGATGATGGCGTACGGCGCCGGGTAGTGCTCGGGCCGTGCGCGTCTGGCGACCTGCTTCGTCGCTTGCGCGGCGACGTACGATTTCAGCGGTCCGTTCAGCAGGCGATGCAGCAGCGGCCGCCGGCGGCGTGGTTTGCCGGAAAGCACGAGCCCGCGGGCGGTCAGTTCGGCCACGCGCGGCGGCACGCATTCGTCGGCGAGGCCCATGCGCTTCGCCTTGCGGGCGTCGATGTTGCGGCCGGAGAGCATCATGTCCAGCGCCTCGGGCGGCGAGACGCGCTCCGGCAGCCGCTTCATGCCGCCCCAGCCGGGGAAGATGCCCAGCATCACTTCGGGCAGCGCCATCTTGGTCGACGGCTCGTCGACGACGACAATGTAGCGGCAGGCGAGCGAGAGTTCCGTGCCTCCGCCCATGCAGTGGCCGCGCACGAGCGCCAGCGTCGGATAGCGCACCGCAGCCAGGCGGTTGTAAAGGTCCCAGCCCCGCGCGACCAGCGCCCGCGCGGATTCCGCGCTGTCGAGACGTGCGAACTCTTCGATGTCGGCGCCGGCGATGAAGCCCGCCGCCTTGCCGGAGCGGAAGATCAGGCCCTTGGGCGGATTCCGGTCGAGTTCGTCGAGCAACCGGCCCAGTTCCGCCATGATCTCCGCGGAGAGCACGTTCGTGGAGGCGCCCGCCTTGTCCAGCGTCGCCCAGGCGATACCGTCGGCGTCGCGTTCGAGTTTCCAGTGGTTCAGGTTCATGATCTTTCTACCAGCATGGCGCCGCCGAGGCCGCCGCCGATGCAGATCGTGGCGATGCCCTTCTGGCCGGATTGCAGACGGTGCAACAGATGCAGGACGATGCGGGCGCCCGAGGCGCCGACCGGGTGGCCGAGCGCGATGGCGCCGCCGTCGGCGTTGAGCTTCGCGCGGTCGAGCGCGCCCATCGCATGGTCGAGGCCGAGCTGTTCGCGGCAATAGGTTTCGTCTTCCCATGCGGCGATGCAGCCGAGCACCTGCGCTGCAAAGGCTTCATTTATCTCCCAGGCGTCGAGGTCGTTGAGGCCGAGTCCGTGGCGCTGCAGGATCGGCGTCGACGCATGCACGGGCCCGAGGCCCATCTGCGCCGGGTCGAGGCCGGCCCACTGGCTGTCGGTGATTTTGCCCAGCGGAGTGAGGTTCCAGCGCTTCAACGCCTCTTCCGAGGCGAGCAGCAGCAGCGCCGCGCCGTCGGTGATCTGTGAACTGTTGCCGGCGGTGATGCTGCCGTAGGGCTTGTCGAACACCGGCCTCAGCTTGCCCAGCTTGTCGGGCGTCGAGTCGGTGCGTACGCCGTCATCCCCGGCGTAGACGGTGCCCTTGTCGTCCACCAGTGGCACGATTTCGTTGTAGTGGCCAGCAGCCCTGCCAGCGATGACGCGGAGGTGGCTCTCGGCGGAAAACTCGTCCATTTTTCGCCGCGAAATGCCGAACTTCCAGGCCAGGTTTTCCGCCGTCTGGCCCATCATCAGACCGACCACCGGGTCGGTGAGCCCCTTGACGATGCCGAGTACGGGCGCCAGGAAGCCAAGCTTGAAGCCGCGCAGGGCGGCGATCTTCTGGCCGACCGTCTTCGTCGCGTACCAGCCCGACAACCAGCGCACCATGGCGTCGGAAAACAGCAGCGGCGCGCGCGAGAGCGCGTCGGTGCCACCGGCGAGGACGAGGTTCGAGCGGCCGCACTGGATGTTGGCGATCGCCGAATCGAGCGCCTGCATGCCGCTGGCGCAGTTGCGCATCACGGTCCAGCCGGGCACCTTCTCGCCGCAGCCGAGTCGCAGTGCGAGGACGCGGCCGATGTTCACCTCGTCCGGCGAGGGTGCGGCGCAGCCGAGGATCACCTCGTCGAGATCGGTCGGCGCGAAAGGCTGGCGCAGCAGCAGCGCACGCCCCGCCTGGACGGCCAGGTCGGATGCGGCGAACGGTCCGGGCGTGTTCTGCGACTTCAGGAACGGCGTGCGCGCGCCATCGACCACATAGACGGGGGAGGACGGCGCGGCCATCAGGCGGCCCGCCTTTGCTCGGCCGGCTTCGCCGCGCTGGCAATGCCGAAGTCATAGGGAAAGTCGTCCACGCGGATGACGATGTCGCGCAAGGCATTGCGGCGGCGCATGACCTCGTACTCGGGCGCTGTGATTACGCCGGCCTCGAACGCCGCCGTGGCGATGTCGCGCACGTTGGCTTTCGGGTTGTTCTCGAAACGGCCTTCGCGATCGGCCTTGCGAATCTTCGCCTCGATCGGCTCGGCTTCGATGGTCGCAGCCAGGGCCTGTTCGATGGCGCCGACCGGCTCGTCACTGGATGCGGGCAGGTGGCAGTCGGCGGTCAGGCGGTCGCGCGCCGCGCAGGGTGAGATCAGCACTTTCGCGACCTGATGGCCGACCTTGTCCGACGGCACGACGTAGGGATGGCCAAACGGGAAGATGACCTTGCGCAGCCAGTAGGCGAAGAAGCGGTTCGGGTAGTTGGCGATGACGCCTTCGAAGGCCTCCTGCGCCTTGTACATGCAGTCCCACACCGCCCAGTGCATCAGCGGCGCGTCCCCCTGCTGGCGGCCTTCCGCCTCGTAACGCTTGAGCGTCGCAGACATCAGGTACATCTGCGCCAGCACGTCGCCGAGGCGCGCGGAGAGCTTTTCCTTGCGCTTGAGGTCGCCGCCCATCACCATCATGGAAATGTCGGCGATGTAGGCAAAGGCCGCCGAGAAGCGCGTCAGCTGCTGGTAGTAGCGACGCGTTTCCGGCGCCACGTCGGGCACGGAAACGGTGTGCGATCCCGTGATGCCGTACCAGAGCGTGCGCAGTGCATTGCGTACCGTGTAGGCGACGTGGCCGAACAGCGCGGCGTCGAAATCGACCAGTCCTTGCTTCGGATCGGCGTGATTGACGGCATGCATTTCGGGCAGCACGTAGGGATGGCAGCGCACGGCGCCCTGGCCGAAGATGATCAAGCTGCGCGTGAGGATGTTCGCGCCTTCGACGGTGATGCCGATCGGCAGCTGCTGGTAGGCGCGGCCGAGGAAGTTGGACGGCCCGAGGCAGATGCCCTTGCCGCCGATGATGTCCATGCCGTCCATCACCACCTGGCGCGCGCGCTCGGTGACGTGGTACTTGGCGATCGCCGAGACCACCGAAGGCTTCTCGCCGAGATCCACGGCGCCGGCCGTCATGACGCGCGTAGCGTCCATCAGGTAGGTGTAGGCGCCGATGCGCGTCAGCGGCTCCTCGACGCCTTCGAAGCGGCCGATGGCGAGGTTGAACTGGTTGCGCACACGGGCGTAGGCGCCGACTGCGCGCGCGGTCATCTTGGCCATGCCGGTGTTGGAGCCGGGCAGGGAGATCGAGCGGCCGGCGGCCAGGCATTCCATCAGCATGCGCCAGCCCTGGCCGGCCATGGCAGGCCCGCCGATGATGAAGTCGAGCGGCATGAAGACATCCTTGCCGCGCGTCGGTCCGGTGCAGAAGACAGCATTGAGCGGCAGGTGGCGGTTGCCGGTGTCTACGCCCGGGTGGTCGTAGGGCACCAGCGCGCACGTGATGCCGATGTCCTTGTTGTTGCCGAGCAGCCCGTCCGGATCGAACAGGCGGATGGCGAGGCCGAGGATCGTGCATACCGGCGCCAGCGTGATGTAGCGCTTGTCCCAGGTGACGCGCATGCCGAGGACTTCCTTGCCCTGGTACATGCCCTTGCAGACGATGCCGCTGTCGGGAATGGCGGCGGCATCGGAACCGGCCCAGGGCGAGGTGAGCGCGAAGGCCGGGATTTCCAGGCCCTTGGCGAGCCGCGGCAGGTAGTGGTTCTTCTGCTCGTCGGTGCCGTAGTGGAGGAGCAGTTCGGCCGGGCCGAGCGAGTTGGGGACCATCACCGAAACCGCGAGGGCCGATGAGCGGGTTGATAGCTTGGTGACGACTTGAGAATGCGCGTAGGCGGAGAACTCGAGGCCGCCGTATTTCTTCGGGATGATCATGCCCAGGAAGCCGGCGTCCTTGATGTACTTCCATGCCTCCGGCGACATGTCGTAGCGCTCGTGCGACACGTTCCAGTCGTTGACCAGGCG
>Ga0335069_10012593_pt1 | contig 11890 bp, 7 predicted proteins | sample Lox_Sample_11_FD_206714 | JGI IMG/M metagenome (GOLD analysis project Ga0335069, IMG submission 206714) | Soil microbial communities from Loxahatchee National Wildlife Refuge, Florida, United States - Lox_Sample_1.1 | ecosystem: Environmental > Terrestrial > Soil > Wetlands | place: USA: Florida...
AGCAGGAATTCGTTCGCACAGGCGGGCTGCCCATTGATGCTGTTGTAGGCGCACATGACCGATGCGGCCTTGCCCTCGACGACGGCCGCGCGGAATGCCGGCAGGTAGGTGTCCAGCTCGTCGTGCCTGCTCACGACGATGTCGGCGGTGTGGCGCGCGGGCTCCGGGCCGCTGTGCACGGCGAAGTGCTTGGGCGTGGCGATGACGCGGTAATACGCCGGGTCGTCGCCCTGCATCCCGGTGACGAAGGCGACTGCCAGGCGGGCGCTCAGGAAGGGGTCCTCGCCATAGGTTTCCTGGCCGCGCCCCCAGCGTGGATCGCGGAAGATGTTGATGTTCGGTGCCCAGAAGTCCAGTCCTTCGAACACGTTGCTGTGGCCGGCGCGCATGGCCTGGGCGTGCTTGACGCGGGCCTCGGTGCCGATGGCGACGGCGATGCGGTGGATGGCATCGGCGTCGAAGGTCGCCGCCAGGCCGATGGGCTCCGGGAACTCGGTCGTGCCGTTGCGCGCCACGCCGTGCAGGGCTTCGCTCCACCAATCGTAGGCGGGCACCTGCAGGCGCGGTATCGCGCGCGACTGGTTGACCAGTTGCGTCACCTTTTCCTCGACGGTCATGCGGCCGACCAGGTCGCGCGCGCGTTGCGCTGCCGGCAACGACGGATCCAGGTAATCGGGTGGCGATGCGCCATGCGCCGGCAGCGCGCCGGCGAGCACGACGAAGGGCAGCAGGAATCGGCCGGGTCGGATCATGGGTGCATCCCGCAGCGGCGTGTTGACCGCCGTGATTAACTCAGACAATACTACGACAGCTGCCGGAGCACCAAGACCTGCCGTGGCTTTCCAGCCCCCCGCCTTCGCGCTTGCTTGCCGCATGAACCCGCCGCGCCGCATGGCATGGCGCGCCACGCTGTTGCTGGCGGCGATGTCGCCGATTGGCGTGGCAGCGGCCGGACCGATCGCGGTATCGATCGACGCGCGCGCGCCCGCCGAACCGGTGAGCGCGTATGAATACGGCATGTTCATCGAGCCGATCGGCAACCTGATGGCGCGCAGCCTGTGGGCTGAAATGCTCGACGACCGGAAATTCCATGACCCGATCGTCGCCGCCTCGCAGGACGCGCCCGCACCAGCCAACGTCGGCGGCCCTCCGGGGATCGCCTACCGCAAGTGGCGGCCACTCGGGGGCGATGGGGTCGTGACGATGGACACGCGCTCGCCATTCGTGGGCGCGCACAGCCCCTGCGTCGCCACCGACGCCGGCGTGCGGCGCGGCTTCGGCCAGGCGGATCTCGGCATCGCGAAGGGCCGGCACTACACCGGGCACATCGTGCTGCGCGGCGATGCCGGTGTTGCGGTCGAGGTGGCGCTCGCGTGGGGCGCAAGCGCGGCGGATCGCGGGGTGGCGAGCATGCCGGCCGCCGGTTCCGGTTGGCACGCAACCGACTTCGAATTCACGGCGGGTGCGGACGCGACCGACGCGCGTTTCGAGATCACCGGCGTCGGCAGCGGCAGATTCTGTGTCGGCGCCGTCTCGCTGATGCCGGCTGACAACATCAACGGCTGGCGCGCCGACACGACCGCGATCCTGCGCACGCTGCACTCGGGCTTCTGGCGCCTGCCCGGCGGCAATTTCCTCTCCGGCTGGGACTGGCACGGCGCGATCGGGCCGCGCGACCAGCGCGCGCCGGTGTTCGACCATGCCTGGAACTCGCTGCAATCCAACGATCTGGGGATGGACGAGTTCATGGAGCTCACGCGCCTCGTCGGCGTGGAACCCTACGTCACCGTCAACGCAGGTCTCGGCGATGCCCACTCGGCCGCCGAGGAAGTCGAGTACCTGAACGGTTCGCCCGGCAGCGAGTGGGGAGCAAAGCGGGCGGCCAACGGACACGCGGCGCCCTACGGCGTCAGGTTCTGGAACATCGGCAACGAGCCCTACGGGTGGTGGCAGATCGGCAAGACCTCGCTCGATTTCTTCATGATCAAGCACAACGACTTCGCCGCCGCGATGCGCGCGGTCGATCCGGCGATCACGATCATCGGCTCCGGGGCCATGCCCGACCAGATGCACGCGCGCGACGCCCGGGAGAACGCGACGCTCGAGAGCATCCAGCCGCGCTTCGGCACCGAGGCGGACTGGACCGGCGGACTGTTCGCCCATGCCTTCGGCACGTTCGATGGCGTATCGGAACACTGGTACGACCGGGTCGAGAAGCGGCCGGACGCGCCACCCGCCGACGAACTGATCGAATTCGTCCGCTCGCCGTCCAACCAGGTGCGCATGAAGGCCGAGGAGTGGCGCATCTACGAACAACGCTTCCCGGCGATCCGCGACCGGCATGTGTTCCTGTCGATCGACGAGTACGCGTACATCGGTTCGCCGGCCAACCTGAAGCTGGCGCTCGCCTACTCGATGGTGCTGCAGGAGATGCTGCGCCACACCGACTTCATCAGGATGGCGGCATTCACGATGGGCGTGTCGACGCTGGATATCACGCCGACCGGCGCGACGCTGAACTCGACCGGCGAGGTGTTCAAGCTCTATGGCGAGCACTTCGGCGAGGGCACGCTGCCATTGCCCGTGGACGGTGGTTCACCGCAGCCGGCGCCGAAGTTTCCGACGGGATTCGATCACCCGCTGGTGCGCGCCGGCAGCCCGACCTATCCGCTCGATGTCATCGCCGCATTGGCCGCCGATCGACGCACGCTGAAGATCGCCGTGGTCAATGCCACGCTGGAGCCGCAGCACATCACGTTGCGCCTCGCCGGCGCTCGCGTGCTCGGCCACGGCACCGCCTGGGTGCTGACCGGCCCAAGTCCGGAAGCGCAGAATGTGGTCGGGCAGCCGCCGCAGGTCAACGTGACCACGCACGCACTGCGCGCCACTACACGCGCGCTGGCTGTTCCGCCCGTCTCGACCTCGATCTTCGAGTTCCCGATCGCGCTGCGCTGAGGCCGCGGTCGCGGCCGCGGTCAATCCAACCGATACACGACGCTGGCGTGCGCCGGGAGCTGCACGTCGACCGTCGCGGCGCTCGCGACGGGCGCGCCGGTCATGAGGTCGGCGACGGAGCGTGGCGGCGCCTGGACTCCGAGCGCGCTCCAGGGCATCTGCACCGACACGGGTTCGGCTCCCACATTGAATATCGCGAGCACCGCCTCGCCGCGATGCGCGCGCGAAGGGGTCGCGATCCACGCGCGCAGGTTGTCATGCCCGGGCGGGAGGCCGGTCACCGGGTGGCTGTGCCACGCGCCCTGGTCGAGATCGATGAGGGCGCGGTTCGTGACCAGCGAGCGGGTGAGTTCGTCCAAGCGCGTCAGGTTGCAGCCGAGGATCAGCGGCGAGCGCGCGATCGCCCAGAGCACGAACTGGGTCTGCTGCTCGGCGGCGCTGAGGCGCGTCGCCCGCGGCTCGCCCCATCCCGGATGCGGCGCCAGCACGCCCCACGGCAGCATGTCGGCGTCAGGCCATTGGCCCGGCCGCGCGTGTCCTGCCCAGTCCGCGAGGTGGTCGAAGGCATCGCGGATGCCGTTCGGGAAATCGCCTGACGCGGCGGTGTGCTCGAACGTCCAGCCGTCCCACACGTCGTTCGAGATCCGCCACAGCTGCGCGTAGCGCGCGACCTCGGTGGCGTGCGCGATGGCGGTGGGACCGGGCGAGAGGCTCAGCACCAGGGGCCGGCCCGCGCGGCGGATCGCGGTGGCGATCTGGCGGATCTCGGTCGGGCGGTACGGATGGGCCGCGATGCAGTCGACCTTGACGAAATCGATGCCCCACGAGGCATAGAGCCTGAAGATGGAGTCGTAATAGGCCTGGCCCGCGGCGTTGTCGCGCACGCCGTAGTTGCCTTCGTCCCACGGGCAGGTATCGGTTTCGTCGGCCGCATCGGCGGCGCGGAACGTCGAGCCCGCGATGCGCGCATTCGCCCGCACGGCGGCCCGCGGAATGCCGCGCAGGATGTGAATGCCCAGCTTCAGCCCTTGCGCATGGGTCCAGTCGGCCAGCGGCCGCAGGCCGGCGCCGCCGGCGGCGGACGGAAAGCGATTCACTGATGGAACGAGGCGCCCGGAATCATCCAATTGGTAGTGTCGCGACTCGAGGTTCCCGCCGGATGGATCGCGCATGTACCAGCCTTCGTCGATCACGGCGTACCGCCACCCATGATCCCGGAACTGCGCCAGCACCGTGGCGTTCGCCTTGAAGTCCGCCTCATCGATCGTGAAGCCGTAGGCGTCCCAGCTGTTCCAGCCCATCGGCGGCGAGGCGGCAAGGCCCTCGGCCCGCAGGCCACGCGCCGCGGCGGCGCACAGCGCGATGCCCAACAGCGATCCGCGCACGCCGGCGCGCCACCGTGCAGCAGCCCGGCCGATCCTGCGCGAGGCGAGCCGAGCCGCCGCCTGGAATCCGATGGTCATGCTGCAATCCCCCGGCCGGTCAATGATTGTGGCGCGGCGTGCCCTTGCTGCTCGCGATGCGCTGGAACTTCACCGCCGTCTCGAGCACGGCGCCACCGCCGAACTGGCCGACGGCCGCACGCTGGATTTCCTGCCACGGCGTCTGGCTGGCCGGATACCGGTAGCCGCCGGCCCCGGCAAGCTGGCGCTGCCGCTCTGCCAGTTCCGCGTCGTCGAGCAGCACGTTCACTTCGCGGCGGCGCAGGTCGACGCGCACGCGGTCGCCGCTGCGCAGCAGTGCCAGGCCACCGCCCACTGCCGCTTCCGGCGAGGCATTCACGATCGAGGGCGACCCCGACGTGCCGGACTGCCGACCATCGCCGATGCAGGGCAGCACATGCACGCCGCGCTCGAGCAGCCGCGCCGGCGCGCGCATGTTCACGACCTCGGCGCCGCCCGGGTAGCCGACCGGCCCGGTGCCGCGCATGAACAGCACGCAATGCTCGTCGACGGCCAGCTGCGGATCATCGATGCGGGCGTGATAGTCCTCGGGGCCGTCGAACACGATGGCGCGCCCCTCGAAGGCATCGGGGTCGCGCGGATCGGACAGGTAGCGCTCCCGGAATTCGTCGGAAATCACCGAGGTCTTCATGATCGCGGAATCGAACAGGTTGCCGCGCAGCACGAGGAACCCCGCATTGGGCTTCAGCGGCCGTTCGAATGGACGGATGACGTGCTCGTCCAGGATGCGCGCATCGCGGCAATTCTCGCCCAGCGTGCGGCCGTTCGCCGTCGGGGCCGCCGCGTCGATCAGGCCATGGCGCATCAGCTGCGCCACCACTGCCGGCACGCCGCCGGCGCGATGGAAATCCTCGCCGAGATATTCGCCGGCCGGTTGCAGGTTCACCAGCAACGGCACTTCATATCCGAATGCCTGCCAGTCGTCGATCGACAGCTCCACACCGGCATGGCGAGCGAGCGCGATCAGGTGCAGCGGCGCGTTGGTCGAGCCACCGAGCGCGGAATTCACGCGAATCGCATTGATGAAGGATTCGCGCCTGAGGATGTCGGAGGGCTTGCGATCGGCGCGGATCATCTCGACGATCTGCCGGCCCGTCTCGTACGCGCACTCCTGCCGGTCGCGGTGCGGCGCCGGAATCGCCGCGGATCCCGGCAACGACAGGCCCAGCACCTCCGTCAGGCTGTTCATCGTGGTGGCCGTGCCCATCGTGTTGCAGTAGCCGGTGGACGGCGCGGCAGCGGCCACCCGCTCGATCACCTGCTCGCGGGTGATTTCACCGGCGGCGAAGCGCTCGCGCGCGTTCCACACCACGGTGCCGGAGCCGACGCGCTTGCCATCCGCCCAGGCGCTGAGCATCGGCCCGACGGACAACGCAATGCACGGGATATCGACGGTGGCGGCCGCCATCAGGCAGGCCGGCGTCGTCTTGTCGCAGCCGATCGTCAGCACCGCGCCGTCGATCGGGTACCCGTAGAGGATCTCGACCAGGCCGAGGTAGGCGAGATTGCGATCGAGGCCGGCCGTCGGCCGCTTGCCGGTTTCCTGGATCGGGTGCACCGGGAATTCCAGCGGGATGCCGCCCGCGTCGCGAATGCCCTCGCGGACCCGCTGGGCCAGCACCAGGTGATGGCGATTGCAGGGCGACAGGTCGGAACCGGTCTGCGCGATGCCGACGATCGGCCGGTCGGACTGCAGTTCGCGCAGCGACAGGCCGAAATTCATGTACCGCTCGAGGTACAGGGCAGTCATCTCGGCGCTGGCAGGATCGTCGAACCAGGCCCGGGAGCGGAGCCGGGATGTGCGCTTGGGTGAAGTCATGTGGTTTACTCAGACAAATTGCCACAGCGTCCGGACATTGGCAAGATTGCCGTCCCACCGTACGGGATCCGCGCCATGGAACATGCCGTCAAGACTCTGCTGCGAATCATCGGGTGCGCGCTGCTGGCAGCGTGCGGCCCGTGGGCCTGTCCCGCTGCCTGCGCCGCCGTCACGGCGGAGCGCTTCGGCACGCTCGATGGCCACGATGTCGAGATCTACACGCTGACCAACGCCCACGGGCTCGAGGCGCGCATTACCGCCTACGGCGCGACGCTCGTGTCGCTGAAGACGCCGGACCGCGATGGGCACCTGCAGAACATCGTGCTCGGCTTCGACAACCTCGCGAGCTACCTCGCCGCCGCGGTGCCGTACTACGGCGCCACGGTAGGCCGCTACGCGAACCGCATCGCCGCGGGGCGCTTCACGATCGACGGATCCAGCCACCAGCTGCCGCTCAATGACGGCCCCAACAGCCTGCACGGCGGCAAGCGCGGATTCGACAAGCGCCTGTGGACGGCGGACCGCGACACGTCCGGCAACCGCCTGCGCCTGACCTACGTCAGCGCCGATGGCGAGGAGGGCTACCCGGGTGAGTTGACGGCGCACGTGACGTATCGGCTCGGCGACGACGATTCGCTCCACATTGACTTCGAGGCGACGACCACCGCGCCAACGCCGGTCAACCTCGCCAATCACGCCTATTTCAACCTGAGCGGTGATCCGGGCCGATCGATCGTCGATCACCTGCTGCAGATCAATGCCGCCGCTTTCACGCCCGTCGATGCGACGCTGATCCCGACCGGAGAACTGCGGCCGGTCTCGGGCACGGTGTTCGACTTCCGCCGCCCCACGCCGATCGGCCGGCGCATCGGCGCACACGACGAGCAGCTGGCTTTCGGTCACGGCTACGACCACAACTGGGTGCTGGCCCCGGCCCCGATGAAGGGCGCACTGCGCCGGGCCGCCGTGCTCACCGATCCAGGGAGCGGCCGCGAGCTGGAGGTCGACACCACGCAGCCCGGCCTGCAGTTCTACTCCGGCAATTTCATGGACGGCAAGCCCTCGGGCCAGGGCAGCGTGTTCGGCTACCGCACGGGCCTGTGCCTGGAGACACAGCATTTCCCGGACTCGCCGAATCATCCGGCGTTTCCCAATACGATCCTGCGGCCGGGCGAGACCTACGCCGAACGCACGGTGCTCCGCTTCCGCACCACGCGGAAGCGCTAGCGGCGCACCGCGACGGCATTACTGCAGGCGCAGCACCACGACGGATTTCGCGGGCAGCGTGACCGAGAGGCGCTCGCCGTCGAGGCGCGCCGCGTTGAACGCCTGGGTCTCGATCGTATGCGGCGCCTCGAAGGTGTTGCGGGCATCCATCGCCGCCGCCGTCAGCACGCTGCCGCTGACATGCTTTGCCTTCGAACCCGGCAGGCGGCCGTCGATGCCGAGCGGGTGCTGCGGATCAAGGTTCACCAGCGCGATGACGATGGCGCCATCCGTGCTGCGCGCCGCGGAGAGGCTGAGCGCCGGCACGGACTGCGTGCCGTGGCGGTAGTCGGGCGCCTGCGCCTCGGTACGGAGCGACGTCGCATCCTGGAACGGGCGGAACATCGAGAACACGTGGTACGTGGGCGTCAGCACCATGCGCGGGCCGTCGGTGAGGATCATGGCCTGCAGCACGTTCACCATCTGCGCGATGTTCGCCAGGTGCACGCGGTCGGCGTGATGGTGGAAGATGTTGAGGTTCACCGCCGCCACCACCGCATCGCGCAACGTGTTCTGCTGGAACAGGAAGGCCGGTTCCCGGCCGGGCTCCGGATCGTACCAGGTGCCCCACTCGTCGACCGCCATGCCCAGCTTGTTGCCGGGATCATTCTTCGCGAGCACCGCCACGTTGCTGCTGATGAAACCGTCCATCTTCAGCGTGTGGGCCAGCGTCGAGATCCATTCGTCCTCGGCGAAACCGGTGGCGGCGCCCTTGTGCTCCCACTGCCCGGTCGGCAACGTGTAGTAGTGGAACGACACGGCACTGATGCCGGCGGCGGCCTTGGCGGAAATCGCCTCGCTCCAGCTGGTGTCAACGTCGTATCCGCCGCTGGCTATGATCTGCGGCCGTGCGCCCGGCGGCGCCTTGAGGAAGGTCTGGTATTGGCGCAACAGATCGACGTAGTGATCGGTGGACATGTTGCCGCCGCAACCCCAGGATTCATTGCCGACCGCGAAATACGCCACCTTCCACGGCGCGGGGTGCCCGTTGCGCGCCCGCTCGGCGGTGATCGAGGTGTGCTGGTCGGAAGTGAGGTACTGGAGCCACTCCGACATTTCGCGTGGCGTGCCGGTGCCGAGGTTGCCGTTGATGTACGCATCCGCGCCGATCAGCTCGGCAAATTCCATGAACTCGTGGGTGCCGAACTGGTTGCTCTCCGGCACGCCGCCCCAATTGGTGTTCACCGTCACCGGCCGCTTGTCGCGTGGCCCGATGCCGTCGCGCCAGTGGTATTCATCCGCAAAGCATCCACCCGGCCAGCGCACCACTGGCACCTTGAGCTCGCGCAGCGCGTCGACCACGTCCTTGCGCAAGCCGTGCACGTTCGGAATCGGGGAGTCCTCGCCCACCCATACGCCGCCGTAGATGCCCTGGCCGAGGTGCTCAGCGAACTGCCCGTAGAGGTGCCGGTCAATGCGCGCGCCGGGCTGGTCGACGTGGATCGTGAACGTCGCATGCGCGCTTTCCGCGGCGATCGCCACCGGTGCCGCACCACCCGCCACCCACAGCGCGGCCGTGGCCAGCACGCTCCACGGGCCTTGGCGCCACGTTCCAGTGGTTGGTGCTTCGCTGCGCATCGGTGTTCTCCAGGCGCCGAACCGTCGGCGCGTGCATGCGGACCGGTTGGTGATTAACTCCGACAATAGATCAGCCCCGGGCGGCAGACAAGCTCCAGCCCGCGCGCCACCGCTGACGCCGTTTCAATGCGTGTATGATTGAAGCGGCGAGCAGCCAGGGAGCCAGGTCCATCAGTCGCGCGATCCCACGCCGTAGTCCAAAGCCGCCTCGCCCCGTGGCATCGATCCGGTCGGCGCGCGCCACCGGCGGCCGCGCGCTGCGGCTCCACGGCGCGATCGCCCGCCAGCTCGGCATTCGCATCGTGTCGGGCAAGTGCCGACCCGGGGACCTGCTCGATGGCGAGGTCAGCGCCGCCGAGCAGCTGGCGGTCTCGCGCACGGCATATCGTGAAGCGGTGCGCATCCTGGCCGCCAAGGGCCTCGTCGATGCGCGCCCCAGGATCGGCACGCGTGTCAACCCGCGATCGATGTGGCACCTGCTCGACCCGGACGTGCTCGAATGGGCCTTCGCCTCAGAGCCGGACCTCGTGCTGCTCGACAGCCTGTTCGAACTGCGCAAGGTGGTGGAGTCGGCCGCCGCGGGGCTCGCCGCGCAACGCCGCTCGGCCACGCACCTGCGCGACATGCGCGCCGCGCTGGAAGGCATGGCGACCCACACCCTGGCCACCGAAGCCGGCCGCCAGGCGGATCTCGATTTCCACACGATCCTGCTGCGCGCCACCGGCAACCCGTTCATCGAATCGATGGCGAACGGCGTGCGTGCCGCGATCCGCACCACCACCATCTACAAGCAGCGCCGGCACCCGCTGCGCCGCAACCCGTTGCCGGACCACCTGCGGGTGTTCGAGGCGATTGCCGCCCGCGAGCCGCTCCGGGCGCAGGAAGCCATGGGCGAACTGATCCAGCTGGCGCGCATCGACACGCCGACCTCCCGGGCGCGGCGCGGCTGACATTTTGTCTGAGTTTTTCTAAGATGCGGCATGCGCAAGCCCGGCCGCACCCTGATGTCCCCCACCCGCCGCACGACGGTCCCGTGACCACGCGGCTGCTGCAATGGCGCTCGTCCGACGGCGAGCGGCGCGTAGCCGCCACGCGCGGCGGCACGGCGCGAAGCCTCGAGGGCGTCAAGTCGGTGTACGACCTCGCCCGCGAAGCCATCCATTCGCGCACCCCGCTCGAACAACTGGTGGCGCGCAGGCACGGCAGCGGAACGGAGCTCGATCTGGCGCGGCTGCTGGCGGACGGCGCGGTGCTGCCGCCGATCGATCACCCGGACAGCGCCCGCCTCTGGCTCACCGGCACCGGCCTCACGCACCTGGGATCGGCCGAGGCGCGCGATCGCATGCACGCCAGGGCGCTCGCGAGCGACGCGTCGGATTCCCTGAAGATGTTCCGCCTGGGGCTGGAGGGCGGCAAGCCGCAGGGCGACGGCCCGGGGGTCCAGCCCGAATGGTTCTTCAAGGGAGACGGTTCGGCGCTGGTCGCTCCCGAGGCGCCACTGCCCTCGCCCGCGTTCGCGCTCGACGGCGGCGAGGAGCCTGAGGTGGCCGGCGTCTACCTGATCGGCGATGACGGCACGCCCTATCGGCTGGGCTTCTCGCTCGCCAACGAGTTCTCCGACCACGTCATGGAGCGCCAGAATTACCTGTACCTGGCGCATTCCAAGCTGCGGCCGGCCGCGATCGGTCCCGAATTGCTGCTCGGCGAGCTGCCCGCCGGCATCGAGGGCACGACGCGCATCCGGCGCGGCGAGGCGGTGCTCTGGGAGAAGCATTTCCTCACCGGCGAGGACAACATGTCGCACCACGTGCGCAACCTCGAGTACCACCATTTCAAGTACGCGATGTTCCGCCGCCCCGGCGACGTGCACATCCATTTCTTCGGCACCGCGACGCTGTCGTTCGCGGACGGCGTACGGACGCGCGAGGGCGATGTGTTCGAGATCGAGGCGCCGCCCTTCGGGTTGCCGCTGCGCAATCCGCTGCGCGCGGCGCCGGCCTTGCCGGTACGCATCGAACAACTCTAGCAACGCGTGGGCCTGAACCATGACGACATCCGTCTTTGACCAAAGCGACTGGATCGTCGTCGCGATCTTCATCGCCGCCATGGTCGCGGTCACGGTGTACGCGATGCGCGCGAAGGCGCGCTCCGGCAAGGACTATTTCCTCGCCAGCCGCGACAGCAACTGGCTGCAGATCGGCACCTCGATCTTTTCATCGAACATCGGCTCCGAGCACCTGGTGGGGCTGGCCGGCGCCGGCTTCGCCACCGGCATGGCGATGGCGCATTGGGAGATCCAGTCGTGGCTGATCCTGGTGCTGGGCTGGGTGTTCGTCCCGCTGTACGACCGCATGCGCGTGTTCACGATGCCGGAGTTCCTCGAGCTGCGCTTCAGCCGCGCCTCGCGCAACGTGCTGAGCCTGCTGACGATCGCGAGCCTCGTGCTGACCAAGATCGCGGTCACGATCTACGCGGGCGACGTCGTGGTGCGCACGCTGCTCGGCGTCGAGCGCGTCAGCCTGTTCGGGCTCGAGGTCGACGTGTTCTGGGCGATCGCACTCGGCCTCGCCCTCACCACCGGCGTCTACACGGTGCTCGGTGGCCTGCGCGTGATCATGTACACGGCGGTGCTGCAGGCGCCGGTGCTGATCGTGGGCTCGGTCGGGATCCTGTACTGCGGGCTCGCCGCGCTCGGCCACTGCAGCCTGGTCGCCGGCTGGCACGCGATGCTCGCGGCCGCGGGCCCGAACATTCACCTGATCCGGCCGCTCGCCGATCCGGAGTGGTCATGGGCGGCAGTGCTGCCCGG
>Ga0335069_10012594_pt1 | contig 11890 bp, 11 predicted proteins | sample Lox_Sample_11_FD_206714 | JGI IMG/M metagenome (GOLD analysis project Ga0335069, IMG submission 206714) | Soil microbial communities from Loxahatchee National Wildlife Refuge, Florida, United States - Lox_Sample_1.1 | ecosystem: Environmental > Terrestrial > Soil > Wetlands | place: USA...
CCCAGTGAAAATCCGCGCTCGTCTTCGGTCCGCAGAGCCCGGGAATGATGATGTTGGTTCCGCCGGTGAACCCGCAGACGTCCATCGGCATGACCTGGCCGAGCCCCACGACGAAGTCGAACTCGCGCATCTTCCTGTTCACCCACACGTCGATCCCCGGGGGGACGTGCCCGGCGAAGTAGAGGTTCTCCGGGTTCGTCCATTCGTGGTTCGTCACGCGGAACCTGTCGACGATCCCTTCGCCGAGTTTCTCCCGTATCTCCGCGTCAGTCATGAGCCGGTGAGAGCCGAGCGCCATGATGATCTCCACCGCGCTCTCCGGTATCCCCGCCGCGGCGATCGCCGCGAGGACGGCAGGGAGCATCTTCCGGACCGGCGTGGGTCTGTGGTGATCGTCGGAGACGATGAGGACGCTCCGTTTTCCCCGCAGCGCATCGGCAAGCCGCGGCGCGCCCACGGGGGCGGCGAGCGCGGAAGCGAGTATCTCTTCCTCAGATCGCGCGGCATCCATCGCCGGGGGAGCAAAAACCCCCATCAGGTTGCGGTCGGGGATCTCGAGCGGCGGGACGCCGGGGTAAGGAAACCGGACAACAGACATGGCCGAGAGGGATCCCCCGTCAGTGAGAGCCGGCGAACTGGCTCGCGTTCCCGAGCCCTTCGCTGCCGAGGGCCTGGTACCCGCCGTCCACCGGGAGGTCGGCGCCGGTGATAAACGAAGCGTCGGGGCTGAGAAGAAAGAGGATGGCCGCGGCGACCTCGACGGTCTCGCCGAGCCGCCGCAGGATGTGAAAGTCCCCCCAGACGGGTTCCCATTTTGCCCTGTTGCCCCCGGCGGCCTTCTCCACCTCGCGCGTCCAGATCCATCCCGGGCTGACGCTGTTGACGCGAATGCCGTACGGGGCGAGGTCGAGCGCCATGCACCGCGTGAGGTTCTGCACGGCGCCCTTCGCGCTGTTGTACGTCCAGCGGTCAGGCTGCGCGATCCGCGCCGAGATGCTGGAGACATTCACGATCGCGCCGCCCCCCGAGGCCTTCATCGGCGCGGCCGCCTTCGCCCCCATCGTCGCGTAGGCGATCGGGCCGACGCCGAACGTCCGTTCCCAGTCGTCGCGCGACGCGTCTTTCCCTTTCGCAACGAAAGAAAATGCGTTGTTGACGAGGAAGTCGACCCGCTTCCACTTCTTCACGGTCTCGTCCACGAGCCGGGCGCAGAACCGCTCGTCCGCCATATCCCCCGTGAGGCCGAGCACGTCGAACCCCTGCTTCGCCATCGCACGTCCCGCCCCGGCGGTCAGCTCTGGCTCGATGCCGGAAAATGCGACGGAGGCGCCTTCACGGCAGAGCTCATTCAGCGTCGCAAGGCCGATTCCCGCGGATCCGCCCGTGACGATCGCGACTTTGCCCTTGAATCTCCCCGCGATCGGGGCTCTCTCGCTCATGGCCTGCCTCCCCCGGTCTTGCCCGCCAGCCGCTCCGGCACCAGCGGATCGTAGAGCGGAAGGAGCACGTCCGCCTCTTTCCTGATCCGCGCGTACGCCCTCATGCACTCTTCGAGACTCTCCATGATGCCGAGCGGGATATCCTTTTCGACATTGCCGTACTTGAAAAACGAATCCGAGGCAAGGAGCTTTCCCTTTGGCGTGTCGATCACGTAGGCCATGGACGACCGGTGATGCACGCCTGTCCAGAACGCCCGGATGCCGGGGAGGACCTCCTCTTCATCTTCGAGAAGTCGCAGCCTGTCGGGCGCCGTGACGACGAGGTAGTGCAGGACATCGTCGGGAATACGCAGCTTCCGCGGGATATGCATATGGTATTTCGGCGCGTGAAAATCCTCGATCCACCCACGCTTCGAGAGACAGATTTCCGCGTTCGTGAACATGTGGATATTCCCCGTCGCATACGCCTGCAGGGGCGTGATCAATACCATGTCGATCTGCGACGGCTTCAGCCCGATGCGCGCGAGCGCGGCGTCGGGCCGCTCGGCGTCCTGGCGGACCATCTGCGATCGTTCGTCGATCGCCGCCTTCCACGCCTCGTTGAGCGGACCGAGGTCCGCCGGGGGACCGGTATTGATGATGATGTTTTTCCCCCCTCCCCGGATCACGACCATCCAGAAGTGGAGCGTTTCCCACGTGTCCCAGTGGCTCATCCAGTAGACTTCGGGACCGGGCACCTGGCACTGTCCCATCTTGAGGACCTGGACCTCGTAGTTCATGGGTGTTTCCCTCCTGGAATGGTACGCCTGGGAATAACGACGATGGAGCGACGCGAGGTGGTCGCCGGGCTCCGCAGACCCCACATGCGGTCCGTCCACGCGCCCGGTGAATCCGGAAGATGAACTGAACTAATGTATGGAGCGGTGTATGCCAATGTCAAGGCGGCAGGTCAGCGCGTTCCACCGGCGGCACGCCTGTGCCGCAGGGAAACCGTGTCGATCATGTATGTACGTTCGATCGACAGATCCCTGCCGGCGAAGAAGCCGAGCGCTCCCCCGGTCGCACCCCCTGCAATCACCGGCCAGACGGGAGGGCTGACGGGATGGGCACCCCCGGATTCACCCTGGGGAATGGCTATGAGTCCGCCGATGACCACGCCCACGCACGTTCCGCCCACAGTGCAGGCAATCTCGGGAATGACGTGCGTCGGCACATTGATGCACGCGAGGTCCCCCGTGGCACATCCTCTCGTATCCAGGCCGGGTGCTGCCCACCAGAAAATGCTGTCGCGTGACGCTCGCACGAGAAACCCCTCACGGGCCGACCCGTTGCGGAAAAGGAGCGTCACACGCTCGCCGTCGCACTGATCGACCAGGTGGTTGTACGAGACATGTGCGGTAGGCCATGCGTACTCCTCATCTTCCGTCAGGATCACGGAGCCCGTGCACCCGCAGAACACCGTCATCAGAGCTGCAGCGCATACTGCGGCGGCGGCATAGAGTGAACCCTTCCAGGGCGTGCGCGCCCCGGTGTCTCTCATCAGCCGATGGTTGATTCGGGCAAGCCCCGCGCAAAAGAGGAGCGGGAGAAGTGACCATGTGGCTGTGAGGTGCGCACAGACCCCGGCAGCGCGGAGTACTGCCAGGCCGGCGCAAAGCAGCGCGACAATGAGGAACCCGAGCCCTGTGGACCGGAGAAGCGCAATCACGACCGATTGGACTCCGGAAGTGCAGATTCAACAACGTGGACGATGAGAGCCATGGCTCATCCCCTTTCAGCGGCGAGCCCCATCGGGAGGGCCGCTCAGACTCATCGGGTAGTGCCCGCGACCACCCGTGCCGTCGGCAAACGAGATATCAATCTCGTACGTGCCGTGGTCTCCCCCGAGGACATTGGCGAGGCGAATCCAGCCGGAGTCTTTTTTCCTGAGGAGCTTCACCGGGTGCATTTCCGCCGGGAGACCGCCTGGCGCCGACACCGCCAAATCAGTGACTTCATCTCCCTCGTTCACGAAATAGCAGTTCAGGATGTTCCCGGAAAACTGGATCCTCAGCACACGGAGCTTCACCCGACGCGGCGTTGCAGGTCGGGTCACAGGGGCCGGAGCCGCCTTGACGGGAGGAGCCGCCGTCACAGGGGGAGCCGCCGGTTGCGAAGTCTCATCACCCCCGAACCCAGCTCCGGTCCAGAGATCATGAATCTCCTGCCCCTGTTTCCTCGCAACCTCGTTCCGGGCGTCAAGTGACGCGGGGGGAGCCAGCCTCTCCTCGGTCATTGCCGCCAGCTTGTTCTCAAGCGCGATGCCTGTGTCAGCTTCCTCCTCATCAGCCCGCCCGGCGATGACGTCCAGGAGCGTCGGATCAAACATCGCCACCCGGTCAAGCCTGAGCATCGCCCACCCTGCGATCATCCCGCCCGCGAATCCGCCGAGATGGGCCCAGTACGCGACGCCCCCGGAGCCGAAGAGTATGCCGAAGATATCGAATACGAACCAGAGCGTGATCATCCAGAACGCCCTGATGGAGAATTTCCCCACCTTGATGAATGCGAAGGGGAGAACGAAGGCGTACACGCATTTCAGGCGGCTGACGGGGAAGAGGACGAGGGACATTCCCATGATGCCGTTGATCGCGCCGCTTGCGCCGATGGCCGGGTGTGTGCTGAACGTGAGGTGCATCGCGGAAGCGCAGACGCCGAGCAGGAGATAGAGGACGGGATACGCACCGTTGCCGACGGTGGAACAGACCGCGTTCCCGAAGACCCAGAGAAAGAGCATGTTGCCCAGCAGGTGCGTGAGGCCCCCGTGGAGGAATACGGAGCCCACCATCCCGCTCAGATCCCAGCTACGGAGGACGAAGTCGGACAGGGATGCCGCGGCATCCCTGTCGCCGATCTGGAACCCAAACACGATGACTGTCAGCGCGATCAGCGCCCAGTTCACCACCGGGAGCTTCCCCGTCGTGATCGACAGGCGGTACGGAAGAATCAGCATACCTCGTGCGCCTAGCGTTTGATGAGCTCAATATCGCGCCCGGCGACGAAAGTCTCAACACGTTTTCTGTCCGTGACGCTGACGACGAGGCGGTAGGCCCCCGGGGCCACGGTATTGACGTTAATGCTGTAAAACTCATCGGCCATTTCGCTCGTCCCGGTCTTCTCCCGGCTGAACAGTACGATCCCCCTCTCACTATCGGCCTCGTCCGGGGGCACCAGGATACACCGGGTCGCGTACGACGTCGCGCCGAGCGCATCGGCGATCAGGTGGTAGATATGGAAGTAGACCAGGAGAGGCTCTGTCCGGACATGCGCCCTGAACGGGCTCTGGGCGACCTTCACCCCGTCAATTTCAAGCGCACCCTGCTCGGAGGAGGGCTCCAGGAGCTGAATCGAGCTGACCTGGAGCCGGGGGAGCGAGAAGTCCGCCACACGGAGCGGCTCGTGCCAGGTGCCGATCTTTCCCCCCTGAAGCGGACGGATGTGCATTGCGACCGCGTATGAATCGGGGGGGACCGTGCACCGGATGAGATGGAGCGGAACAGCGGCGGGGCGCGCCGCAACGCTCACCTGCAGCGTGTCGCAGCGCACGACGACATGGCGCGCGGAGGCGTCGAAGAGCGAGAACCCGACTTCCATGGGGATCGACGCCACAGTCCACGGGATGGATGACGGGAGTGCGGCGCGGGGTATCGCATAGCTGATGTCGACAAGCGACTGACCTCCCGGCGCGCGGAACACGTCCACGTGATGGGGGAACTGGAATGTCTCCTTCCTGTTCTCCCACGTCATCTTCTCCGTGGAAAGCGCGTACTCGACCGTCTCCCGCATGTCGTTCTTCAACTGCGCCTGGAGCAGCAACCGTCCGCTCGCCGGCTCGTCGAAGAGCCGCTGGTACCGCGCGTCCCAGATGCCGAGATCCCCGAGCATCGCATCGAGCGACGGCAGGGGAACAAACCGCCAGTTGTTGCCGACGGCGTTGTGCATCTCGAAATGGAATATCATGCGGGGGGATTCGGGCATGGCTTCGTAGAGCCATGACTCAAAGAGGTCATCCGCTGAAGCCGGCGGAGGCCCGGTCATGCCGGGCGGAGTGCCGACTCTCCGCGCATTGAGCGGGGATCCGAACGACCGTACCCCGTCGTTCGGGGAAAACGCCTGACGGATCACGTCGTCCGGCGGACCCTGGCGGAGGTAGATGAGACCCTGGTCGTTGAATTCGTCGTTCAACGCGAACGCCAGCGGGAAACGAAGCTCATGGTCCCTGTCGGGGTTGTTGAACCACGTCCGCGCACCGAAGTATTCGAAATGCTGCTCTGCGTAGATCATGCGCCGGATGTGTTCCAGCATCCTCAGATTCGAACGGAGCGCCGGGGAGGGATTTCTGAAGTTCCAGAACGTGCGGAAGAAATCACGCACCCGCCCGATCGAATCGCAGCCGGCGTACGATGCAATTTCATCGTCCGTCACGATGTATTTCAGGTCTTCGAAGAGAATTCCCCCCCCCAGGCGCGAATCCAGTTCGTCGATTGCCGCCCGGTATTCCCTCTCCGCGCCGGAGAGATCCCCTTCGCTGAACAGCACGCGGGCGAGTGAAAGACGGATTGCCTGGGGAGATGCGTCGCCGGGACGGGCCAGGAGCGATGCCAGCGCCGATTTCGCCCCGGAAAGATCGCCGTGGCGGCGCTGCGTTTCCGCACGGTAGAGGCGCGGAATCGACCCGGGGAGCGCCGAGAGCCACGCGACGAACCGGGCGGAGTCCTCTTCGGCCATGAACGCGCGGTACAGCCTGTAGAGGCCGACCTGCGGGCCGATCAGGTCCGGCTTCCTGCGAATCTGGGCGAGCTCAGCGTTGAGCGCCCCCGTCCTGTCCCCTTCATAGCGCAGGAGGAGGGCATACTGGTACAGGGCGTCCTTGAACGAGGAATCGCGGTCGAGGATCCACATGAAGTTTCGGCGCGAGTCACCCCAGTCTCCAAAGCGGGAATGCGCGCCGTCAGACTCGCCGCGGTAGGCGAACGCACCCAGCTCCCTGCGCGCGATCGCCGCACAGTAGCGCCCCTCGAAATTGCCGGTGTCGGCGGCGATCACCTCCTTTGCGAGGGAGAGCGCATCGCCCCACTGCCGCTTCGCAATGAGCGAGTCCGCCGCGCGTACGAGCGCGGCAATGCGCACGCCGTCCCCTTCGGTTCGAACGCTCTCATCGCGGGCACAGGACAATGCCAGCGCGCCGCCGATCACCGCACACAGGATTCTTGATTTCATGGTGATTCCTCCAGGACATAGTCGAGCGGCAGGAGACTCCCCGCCCTGTCGTCTGCCCACCGGCCGCCGAGCTTCACCGACAGAGGGTTCTCGAGCGCGCCTGTTGAATCGACGAGAGCAAAGGGTCCCTCGACCCGGACGAACGCGTGATTCCATCCGTAGGCGAGGGCATCCACGCGCAACCAGCGCGGGTAACGAAACTCCAGAGACCGTGCGCCCGGGTGAGGCGTCATCCGCATTGAGTCTCCGGGGATGACGCGCCACCGGGCGTTGAACTGGAGGCGCTCCCCCGAACGGATCTCGAATCCCTCCCCTTCAACCCGCCCGTTGACACACGCCCGGAGAAAGTGCACCAGCGATCCGCGGTAGAGACGGCGCCGGCACGCATTCCACTCCAGGCGCTCGTCGGGAGATTCCGGCGGCAGATCCCTAAAGAACACGTGCATCAGCCACTCGCCGCGATCCCGCGCAATGTCCCATTCGAACGTGCGTAAGATCCCGCACATCCGGTATCCGAGCAGGACATTCTCCATCCAGATCAGGCTGTCGGACCAGGCGACAAGTGTGTCCCCCCTGCGGGACAATTCGATCACCCACGGGTTCAGCAGCCGGCACCCCTCAGCGCATTCCCCCGTGCCAATGAACGCCTTCTGGAAATCCGCGAAATCCCTCTCCCACTCCGGCCGACGGGCTCCCGGCACAACCACGGTGTCCTGCTCTATCGTGCGGGGGACGAGCGGGATCGTGAGCGCCATCCCATTGTTCGCCTCTGCATCGATGCGGAGGACGCGGGATTCGTACCCCACGAGCGAGACCACCAGGTCCACGGCGCCCACGAGCGTCACCGGCAGTTTGAACACTCCTCCGGCTCCCGTGCTTGTCCCGATCGTCGTCCCGGCAAAGAACACAACGGCATTTTCGAGCGGACGGCGGGTTTCGGCTTCCTCGACGCGCCCGGAGAGTATGGCGGGGACATGACGCCCGAGCCGGCCCGGCCGCGTCACCAGATATTGATCGCCGATCTTCATCCAGATGAGGTCAGTGCCGGCGAGCAGGGAATCGAGCGCCTGCTCCGGGCTACAGCGGCCGCACGCGGCGGCCACGCGCCAGTCGTCGACGTCGGAGTCGACATAGACCACTGGGATGTTGTGCACGCGCATCACACTCTGGAGTGCGTCCCGCATGGAGAGTCCACGCGCCCCGGCGCCGGCCTGCGTCGAGTCGCCCGGCGGCATTGCGCGTGCGCAGGCGGCAATCGCGGCCGCGGCAACAGCCGTCCGAACTAGTTCAGTACACCGCGTAGCCATGTGCATCGTGCCTGATTTGCGTGCCGGTCAGGCGGGAGAGTACAAGGAGAGCCTGGTCAACGTCCCTCCCGGTCAGAATACCCGTGACATGGAGAGAATCCGTCGCCCCGGGCGCAACCACGATTCTCGTGCCGAGTTGCCGGCTCAGCTCATCGCAGACCGACCGGAGGTCTGCATGCGCGACAGTAATCGCCCCTCCCATCCAGACCGGCGCGTCGTGCGGCACGCTCCGGCCCGGGTGCGCGATCACGCCCTTGCGCGCGCACATCAGGTAGTCGCCCGCCCTGAGCGTGACAGCAGTGTCGGCCGCGCCGGCCGCCGCCGTTACGGCGACCACGCCACGGCTCACGGCAACGTAGAGCGCCGTATCGCACCGGACGTCGAACCGCGTGCCCAGGACCTGCACGGCGCCGAGTGAGGTCTCAACAATGAATGGATTCCCGCGATGCGAGACGTCAAAGAACGCCTCCCCCTGGAGCCTCACCCGCCGTGCAGCAACCGGCAGTCCCCTCCGCCAGGAGAGCGTGCTGTGCGCCCCGAGCGTGACCGAGGAGCTGTCAGGAAGAGTCACCGTGAGAGGGCCGAGCTCGCCGCTGCGGTACGTGACCGGAGTGAGACTCAGAAATATGAAGACCGCGGCCGCCGCCGCACAGGCACTGCTCAGGATCGGGCGCTCGATAAGCGGGCGCACAAGCTTCGCCAGGAATTCGCTCACCGGGTGGCTCCTCTCCTCCTGCGTTTCGACGAGCGCACGCCTGACATTGTTCCAGGCGCGGTCTTCGTCGGGCTGCGGGGGAGTCTCCCCCTGTGAGGAAAGCTCCCAGAGCCGGCGCAGCTCGTCGAATTCACCCGGAGCCACATCATCGGGTTTGCCGACCCCGGGGAGGTCCCGGCGCCCGGCTTCGAGCCATCGGAAGAACCTGTTCATACCGGTAGTACGAGCACGTGGAGGATATCACTCACGGGGAGGGAGACACTTCCTGAGCGTTTTGAGGGCGCGGAAAAGATGATTTTCGACCGCTTTTCTCGATATTTTGAGCATCCCGGCGATTTCGCCGTTGTCCCGGCCGTCGACCCTGCTCAGGATGAAGACCAGGCGGCACGTGCCGGTCATGTGCCGCTCGGCGATCGCCGCGATGCGATCCTGCAGGAGCGACGTTTCGGCCGCACTGTCGGGGTTTTCGTCAGATTGCACGCCCGACGCGATGACATCATCACGGTGGCGTTGTTCGATCAGCGCGTGTTTGTGAAGGTCCCGGAGGAGGTTGCCGGCGATGGACACAAGCAGGGGCAGAAGCGGCCGGCGGGAGATGAGCCGCCTGCGGGTCTGCCAGATGCGCACGAATGTCTCCTGGGCAATGTCGGCGGCGACATCGGCATCCCTGCACCTGTACCAGACATGCCGGAAGAGTGTCGCGTGGTATCTGCGAAACAGTGTTTGGAATGCGCCGACGTCGCCGTGCCTGACGGCCTCGATGAGGGGAGTCTCGTTCTGTGAATTGCTCTCTGGCAAGGGAGATCTCCGGAGGGGCGTGCAGGATTGCTTCGTCGTGGGGCCTTCGGCGCCACGACGAAGCAATGACAGCAGGAAAAGGTGTTAAAGAGCTTTGGGGCGGGTGAGCTGGGAAGCGTACAGGCGGGACGCCTTGTCAATGTCGAAGCCGGCTTTGGGGAAATGCACGGCGTTGAACTTTTCCACCATGGGCTGGAGCGTTTCGAATGTCTCGCCGGAGCAGAAGATGATCGGCGTTTCTTTGTTCGCCCCCTCGCGGCGCGCGAGCTGGAGCAGGGCGATCCCAGGCAGGTGCCCCTTGATCTCCTTGTCCTTGAAATCGTTGTCCACGAGGATCAGATCGAACTTCTCGGCCCGGATTTTCGCCCAGGCGTCGACACTATCGTCCGCCTCGACGACGGCGCAGGTGTCTTTCAGGATGTCCGCCGCCGCGTCGATCGCGAATTTGTGGGATTTCCTGACGTCTTCGTCGTCGTCGGCGACCAGAATCTTCTTTGGCATGCACGTCCTCAGTCGTGGAGTGTCGGACCCGGATCCCGCTCAATCTTACCCAGACGGGTCCACAAAAGCAACTTCGGGGCTCACTCGAGCATGCGCTGCAGGAGATGCACGTCCAGGAGCCGCCCGAATTTGCGGCCGACCTCCTTCATCGTCCCCACCGTCCTGAACCCGCATCGCTCGTGGAGCCGGAGGCTCGCTTCGCTCTCACCGGCCACGCGAGCGAGCAGCGTGTGGAATCTGAGCTGCCGCGCCCCGGCGATGAGCGCCGCATAGAGATTTCCACCGATCCCCCGCCCCCGGTGCGCCGATGCAACGTAGACCGACGTCTCGGCGGTATCGTCGTACGCGGAGCGGTCGGACCAGCGACTGAGCGACGCCCAGCCTGCGACCTCGCCTCCCACCTCGGCAACGATCACGGGGAACCTTCCCCCGTGGGCGGCAAACCACTCGCGGCGGTCGTCGACGGTCTTTGTCTCGGTATCAAACGTGGCCGTCGTCGTCAGTATGGCCTCGTTGTAGATTGCCGTGATCGCCGCGAGGTCGGCGGCGACCGCCGGTCTCACCGTGACAGCACGCTCCATCGTACCTCCTATTCCCTGAGCCCGGTCATCGCGATGCCCCGCACGAACCACTTCTGCCCCACCGCAAAGAGGAGGAGGATCGGGAGCACGCTCAGCACCGACCCCGCCATCAGCAGGTCGTACCGCGTCGTCATTACGCCCGACTGGAGGTTCGCCAGCCCTATCGTCAGCGTCGCCTTGTCCACGCTGGAGAGATAGATCACGGGCCCCAGCAGGTCGTTCCAGTAGGCCATGAACGTGAAGAGGGCGAGCGTGATGAGCGCGGGCCGCGACAGGGGGAGCACGATCGTCCAGAATATCCTGAACCTCCCGCAACCGTCGATCCGGGCCGCGTCCTCGAGGTCCTGCGGGATCGTCGCGAAGAACTGGCGCAGGAGGAACGTCCCGAACGCCCCGCCAAAAAAGGCCGGCACGATGAGCGCGTAGAGCGTGTCGATCCAGCCCAGGAAGCGCATGATGAGAAACACCGGGATCATGGTCACCTGGGGCGGAATCATCATCGTGGCCAGCAGAATAAAATACAGCACCGTTTTCCCGCGAAAATTCATCCGCGCGAACGCGTACGCGGCAAGCGCGCAGGAGAGGAGCTGACCCGCAGTGGCGCTCACGGCGATCGTGAAGCTGTTCAGGAGCATCCTCCCGAACGGGAGGACGTCCATGATCGCCCGATAGTTCTTCAGCGAAAACTCCGGCGGGAGCCACCGGGGGGGCGAGCGGAAAATATCGGCCTCATCCATCATGGAGGTGGAGACCATCCAGAGGAACGGGCCGACCATGACGGCCGCCACGGCGATGAGGAGCAGGTAGCGGAGGACCGTGCGCAGCGACCTACCCATAGAACACCCATCGCCGCTGGAGCCGGAACTGGAGCAGCGTCACGCCGAACAGGAGCGCGAAGAGCACGTACGAGACCGCCGCTGCGTTCCCCATGTGGAAGAACTGGAATGCGTTCTGGTAGACGTAGTAGCTGAGCGTCACGGTGGAGTTCGCCGGGCCTCCCTTGGTGAGGACGTACGTCTGCTCGAACACCTGGAACGCATTGATCAGCGTGATCACCAGGACGAAGAACGTCGTCGGGGAGAGGAGCGGCAGCGTGATGTGGCGGAACCGGCGCCAGGCGCCCGCGCCGTCGAGCCTCGCCGCGTGGTACACGTCCGCGGGAATGTTCTGGAGCCCCGCCAGGAAGATCACCATCGAGTAGCCCAGCCCCTTCCAGACTGTCACGATGACCATCGCCGGGAGGGCCCACGAGGTGTCGTCGAGCCAGGCGGGACCCTGGATGCCGAACAG
>Ga0335069_10012595_pt1 | contig 11889 bp, 10 predicted proteins | sample Lox_Sample_11_FD_206714 | JGI IMG/M metagenome (GOLD analysis project Ga0335069, IMG submission 206714) | Soil microbial communities from Loxahatchee National Wildlife Refuge, Florida, United States - Lox_Sample_1.1 | ecosystem: Environmental > Terrestrial > Soil > Wetlands | place: USA...
CATGGCCAGGGCCGTCATGAGCACGGGGCGCAGGCGCGTGCGGCCTGCCTCGAGGGCCGCCTCGAGCGGCGAGAGCTCCTCGTTCTCGATGCGGAGGTCGTTGGCGAAGCTCACGAGGAGGATCGAGTTCGAGACGGCGATGCCGACGGCCATGATCGCGCCCATGAGGGACTCGACGTTGAGCGTGGTCCGCGTGAGGGCGAGCATCCACAGCACGCCGGCGAGCGCGCCCGGCACCGCCACCATGATGATGAAGGGGTCGAGCCAGGACTGGTAGAGAACGACCATCAGGCAGTAGACGAGCAGCCCCGCGAGCAGCAGGCCAAGGCCGAGGCTGCGGAAGGAGGCGTTCATGACCTCGTTCTGCCCCCGCAGGGAGACGCGCATGCCCGGTGGGAGCCGGCCGAGGCCCGCGATCTTGGCCTCGATGTCGGAGGCCACCGCGCCCAGGTCGCGGCCGTCGACGCTGGCGGCGATGTCGAGGACGCGCTGCACCGTATAGTGGTTGATCTGGCTCGGGCTGTTGCGCGGGTACACCCGGGCGATGCTGCTCAGGAGGACGGTCGGCGCCCGGGGCAGGGACGCGGGGCTCGGGGCGGCCGGGTTCTGCAGCAGCGCGCCGCCGCTCGGCGAGGTGAGCGGCGTGCCCATGACCGCCGGGACCGAGTCCAGCTCCGGCAGCGGCGTCTTCACCACCACCGTGTAGTTCACGTTGTTGCCCGGGTTGAGGAAGTAGGAGGGCGCGACGAGCGCGCTCGAGGAGAGCGAGGTGATGAGACTGCTCGCGACGTCGACCTGGGCCAATCCGAGCTGCGCGGCGCGCTCGCGGTCGACGTCCACCTGGAAAGAGGGGTAGTCGAGCAACTGCCCGATGTGCACGTCGGCCGTGCCCGGGACCTTCCGGATCTCGTCGCGGAGCTTGCGGGCGACGCCGAAGCTCTGCGACAGGTCTGGGCCCTCCACCTGGACGTCGATGGGGGCGGCCAGCCCGAAGTTGAGGACCTGACCGATGATGTCGGCGGGCTGGAAGTAGATGCTCGACCCGGGGAAGTCCTGCTCCAGGGCGGTGCGGATGGCGCGCTGGTAGCCCGCGGTGGGGTGGTGCTCGGGCTTCAGGGCGATCCGGATCTCCGCGTCCATCCCGCTCACGTTGTCCGTCGAGACGAAGCCGAGGTTGTAGTAGGGCGGGACGCCGATCATGTCGTTGATGGTCTCGAGTTCCTCGGGCGGGATGATCTCCCGGATGCGGCTCTCGGCGCGCAGGACTTCCTGCTCGGTCACCTCGATGCGCGTGCCGGCCGGGGCCCGGAGGTGGAGCTTCATCTGCCCGGCGTCGACGGCCGGGAAGAAGTCGGCGCCGATCACGAAGGGCAGCGCGAGCGACGCAGCCCCGACCACGCCTGCGACGGCGAGCGTGAAGGGCCGGTGCGAGAGGACCAGGCCGAGCAGCCGCGCGTATCCGTCCTGGAAGCGTTCGAACGCCCGGTCTCGGCGATCGTTGAACCCTTTCGCGACGCGACCCCAGCGCGTGCCTGGTGCCGCCGCGTGGTGCTCGCTCGCCATCAGGAGCCGCGCCAGCGTGGGTACGAGGGTGCGCGACAGCAGGTACGAGGCGAGCATGGCGAGCACAACCGCCAGCGCGAGCGGGACGAAGAGGTACTTGGCGGGTCCGTGCAAGAGCACCACCGGGAAGAAGACGATGCAGATGGCGAGCGTGGCCACGACGGCAGGGACGGCGATCTGCTGGGCGCCGTCCAGGATGGCGCGGGTGAGCGGCTTGCCCAGCATGCGGTTGCGATGGATGTTCTCGACCTCCACGGTGGCGTCGTCCACCAGCATGCCGATGGCGAGCGCCAGGCCGCCCAGGGTCATGATGTTCACGGTCTGTCCAAACAGGAACAGCCCGATGACCGAGCAGAAGATGGCGAGCGGGATCGACGTGGAGACGATCACCATGCTGCGCCAGCTCCCCAGGAACACCGCGATCATGAGCGAGACGAGGATCGAGGAGATGACGGCCTCGCGCAGCACGCTCATGATGGCGGCGCGCACGAAGACCGACTGGTCGAAGTCGATCTTGAGATCGAGGCCCTGCGGGGCCACCGCCTTGATCGCCGGCAGGGCGTCGCGGGCCGCGTCCACCACCGCCAGCGTCGACGCCTCGGCGTGCTTGAGGATGGCGAGGTAGGTCGAGCGCTGCCCGTTGATGTGGACGATGTTGGTCTGATCGGCGTAGGCGTCCGAGATGCGGGCCACGTCGCCGAGCGTCACCAGGCGGCCGTTGACCACCCGGACCGGCAGGTCGTTGAACTGCTCGACCCTGGTGGGGCTGGAGTTGAGGAAGATGTTGTACTCGCGCTCCCCGATGCGCGACGTCCCCGCGGGCAGGATGACGTTCGAGGTCTGGAGGGCGGCCACCGCGTCCGACGGCGAGAGCCCGCGGGCAGCGAGCGCACGGAGGTCGAGGTCGACGTTGATCTGGCGGCCCTTGCCGCCGTATGGGGCCGGCGTCGCCAGGCCGGGGATGGTGAAGAGACGCACGCGGATGAAGTTGAGCCCGTAATCGAAGATCTTCTCCTCGGGGAGCGTCTTGCTGAAGGCGGTGAGCTGGGCCACCGGGACGTTCGAGGCGTTGAACTGCAGGATGCTGGGGGGTGTCATGCCCGGCGGCATGATCCGCAGGATGGTGCTCGTGACGGTGCCGATCTGGGCGATGGCACCGCCGATCTCGGTCCCCGGCTGGAAGTAGACCTTGAGCAGCCCGATGCCGGGAGTCGACTGCGACTCGATGCGCTCGATCCCGTTCACGGTCGTGGACATGGCGCGCTCGGTGATGAGCACGACGCGCCGCTCCATGTCCTCGGCGGGCAGCCCGGGGTAGTTCCAGAGGATGACCACGACCGGGATGTCGATGGTGGGGAAGATGTCCACCACCATCCGCGAGAGGGAGAGAACCCCCATCACCAGGATGAGGATCGACATCACCGCAACCGTGTACGGGCGCCGCAGCGCGAGGCGCACGATCCACATGCCCTGCTTCCCCTTTCTCCTACGACCGGGCTCGCCCGCCCGCGGCGGACCGCCCGGACACGCCGGTGCTCGATAACGGCGCCCCCCCGCGCCGGCAACCGGCGGGCCGCCCGCCGGCTACGCCGACCCCCGCTCTTCCACGCGCGCTCGCCGGGCCCGTCCACCGGGCCGACCGGCGTTTCCGCGATGCGTGTGCGCCCCTGGCCGACACCGGCGGGTCCGGTCCGACCCCGGTCCGGAAGAAAGGCGGTTCCGTCGGCCGTGCGCATCGGATAGATCTCCATCGGTTGAGGCCCTGGAGGCGGAAGGAAGTCCCCGTTCGCGCGTTCGTGCCCAAGTCGGCGCCGGCGCGGGCGGCGCACGTGCTCTTCTCCTGGCCGTGGGGCCCGGACGGCGGGCGCCGCCTGGTGCTCGGGGTCGGCTGCACCGTCGACGGAAAGGGCAAGCTCACCTGGACCCCGGACGCCCCGGAGCCGGAGGAGGGCCTCCGCGCCCGCCTGGCCGGAGCCCTCGACGAGGCCGTGCACGAGCTCGGATCGGCGGGAGGCCCGGTGCGCGGTTGCCCCGCGTTCCTGCCCACCCTGAAGCTGCCGCCGCGCGGGCCGCTCGAGATCGTGGAGTGCGCCGTGCTCCTCGAGGGCAGTGCGGGCGCCGAGATGGTTCAGGTCCGGATCCGCACGGGCGACGGTGGCCAGAGAACCTGCGCGGTCGCGCGCCGCGTCGGTCGCGGCGAGTACGAGGTGAGCCTGTCCGCGGGCATCGACCCGGTGCTGGCGAGCGAGTTGCCGCTCGCCGCGCTCCGGCGGGGAATGCGCTGGCCCGACGCGGCCGTGCTGCGCGAGGCGCCCCCGCGGGAGGGCGAACGCTTCGTGGTGGTCCCCGCCGCACCGCCGCGCCGGGGCTGAGGCGGGCTAGGATCGAGCCCCGCGCGCGCCGGGCTCCGGCGCGGCCAGGCCGAGCCGGGCGGCGTCGGCGGCCGTGTTGGCGTTCTCGAAGGACCGGCCGGTCGGGTCGACCTCGCGCCACTCGGCCGCGGGGACGATCCACGCCCCCACGGCCGCGGCGAGCTCGCGCATCGAAGGGTCCCCGGCGGCGAGCATCCGCTCCACGTCGGCGAGGCAGTCGCGCGACCAGAAGGCGTGCAGGCCCTCGAAGCCGCGTTCCCACTCGACCGCCACCGCCGCCGCGCCGTCCCGCCGCTCCCAGAGGAACCGGATGGCATCGCCGGAGAGCAGGGGCATGTCACAGCCGGCCACGAAGACCCAGCCGGTGCGCGCCGCGGAAAGCGCCGCGTGGAGCCCGCCGGGGGCGCCCTTGCCCCGGATCCGGTCGGCGACGACAGGCACGCCGAGGTCGAGGTACGGCGCGGGGTCGTTGGCGACGAGCAGGGCAGCGCCGAAGAGCTCGTCGAAGAGGCGCAGCGAGCGCGCCGCCACGGTCTCGCCGCCGACGCGCAGGAGACCCTTGGCGATCCCGCCGAGTCGGGTCGCCATCCCGCCGGCGAGCAAAACGCCGGTGCAGTCGGGGATCGGGTCCACGCGGGGAGCTTACCCCGGCTCGCCGCCGGGGCGCCCGCGGGCGCGGCGAGGCGAACGTGGCAACGACCGTTTCCGTCTGCTACAAGTCCGCCCGTGACCCCCGAGGAGCGCCTGGCGGCCTTCCGCACGTTTCTGGAGAGGGCTCCCGACGACCCGTTCGCCCGCTACTCGCTGGCGATGGGTCATCGCTCGGCCGGACATCCCGGCGAGGCGGTCGCGGAGTTCGAGGAGCTGGCGCGCCGCCGGCCGGACTACGTGCCGACCTATCTCATGTGGGGCCAGACCCTGGAGGCGATGGGTCGGTTCGAGGAGGCCGCCGGAGTCTACGACCGCGGCGCCGAGGCGGCGCGCAGCGCGGGGAACGACCACGCCCTGTCCGAGCTGCGCCAGGCCCGGGACGGGCTGCGCCGGCTCAAGGGCCTGTAGGCCGGGCGCTGCCCCGGCAGGGAGGGATGAGATGAGCGGACTGATGCAGGGGAAGCGGGCACTCGTCACCGGCGTCGCGAACGACCGGAGCATCGCCTGGGCCATCGCCGAGCAGTTCCGCGCCCAGGGGGCCGAGCTCGCCTTCACCTACCCCGGCGAGGCCATGGGCAAGCGGGTTCTCCCGCTCGTCCAGCCCGTCCACCCCGCGGCCACCATCGACCTCGACGTCTCCAAGGACGACGAGATCGAGCGGGCCGTGGGGCAGGTGAGGAAGGTCTGGGACTCGGTGGACGTGCTCGTGCACTCCATCGGCTACGCCCCGCGCGAGGCGCTCGACGGTCGGTTCACCGACGTCACCACGCGCGAGAACTGGCGCATCACCATGGACGTCTCGGCGTACTCGCTCATCGCGCTGGCGCGCGCCTTCCGCCACATGATGAAACCCGGCTCGGCCATCCTGACGCTCAGCTACTACGGCGCCGAAAAGGTGGTGACGAACTACAACGTCATGGGCGTCGCCAAGGCCGCGCTGGAGTCGTCGGTCCAGTACCTCGCCGCCGACCTGGGCCAGGAGGGCATCCGCGTGAACGCCATCAGCGCCGGGCCGCTCAAGACGCTCGCCGCCGCCGGCATCAAGGGCATGCGCACCATGCTGGGCGAGAACGCCTCGAAGACGCCGCTGCGGCGGAACATCGAGCACGAGGAGGTCGGGAAGGCGGCGCTCTTCCTGTGCTCGAGCCTCGCGTCCGGCATCACCGGCGAGGTCGTCCATGTCGACGCCGGCCAGAACATCATGGGCGTGGTGCAGATGGGGTAGCGGCGCGGCCAGCGCGAGGGCCTACATGAAGCGCCCGCGCGGCGCGTCGTCGCCGACGAAGGGGTTCGCGCGGCGTTCCTCGCCGAGCGTGCCGGCGGGCCCGTGCCCGGGGTAGAAGCGCACGTCGTCGCCGAGCGGAAAGAGGCGGTCGCGGATGGAGCGCACGAGCGCCCCCGGGTCTCCCCCGGGCAGGTCGGTGCGCCCCACCGAGCCTCGGAAGAGGGTGTCGCCGCTGAAGAGCACCCGATCGCCCGCGAACCACAGGCAGACCGAGCCCGGGCTGTGGCCGGGCGTGTGGATCACCTGCGCGGCGTGGCCGCCCACCCGGAGGGTCTCGCCGTCGGCGAGGAAGCCCGCCACCGGAGGGGGGCGGGCCACCCCGAAGCCGAGGCCCGCGGCCTGCGAGGGCAGGGCGCGCACGAAGGGCTCGTCCGCGGAGTGGATGCGGAAGGGCGCGCCGGTGCGCTCGCGCACCTCGTCGGCGCCGATGATGTGGTCGACGTGCCCGTGCGTCGCCAGGATGGTCCCCACGCGGAAGTCGCCCGGGTGCGCGAGGCCGAGCACGCGGAAGGTCTCTCCCCCCGGGTCGATGAGGGCGGCCTCGCCGGTCTCGGAGTCGGCGACGAGCCACGTGTTCTCGGCGAAGGGCCCGACGACGGCCTGGCGGACGACGAGCATCGTCACCTCCCGACGCACGAAGGGACCGGAGGTCTCCCCCCGGCCCCAAGGGCCCAGCGCGGTCCGCGGTCTACGGGGTGAACGAGGAGCCGCAGCCGCAGGTGTTGCGGGCGTTGGGATTGTTGAACTTGAACCCGGCGCCCTGGAGGCCGGTGACGTAGTCGACCGTCACGCCCTGCAGGTACATGGAGCTCATGGGGTCGACGAACAGCTTGAGGCCACCCTGCTCCATGACGAAGTCGCCGTCCTTGGCGGTGTTCTCGAAGTCCATCGAGTATTGGAACCCCGAGCAGCCGCCGCCGACGACGCCGATGCGGATGCCGTGTCCGTGGAGGTTCTCCTGCTCGATGGCGGCCTTCACCATCTCCACGGCCTTGTCGGTCAGGCTGACGAAGGTGGGCGCCTCGGCGGGAACGGGGGAGGCCGTCGGGTTCAGCGTCGCGGTGTCCATGCGTGCTCCTCGGAAGTCTGCCAGGGGCGGTCCGCCCTCCGGCGTTGCCACCGGAACATAACCGAGGGGTCCCGACCCGGCAACGTCGCGTCGAAGGCGTCGCGTCGAAGGCGGGCCGGCTATCCGCCGCGCGCCAGGTGCCGGCCACCGTCCACGGGGATCACCGCGCCGGTCACGAACGGGGAATCGGCGAGGAACCGGACGGCGCGCGCGACGTCGTCGGGCGCTCCCACGCGCCGGAGCGGGATGCGGGAGGCCAGCCGGCGCTGGACCTTCTTCGTGTAGCTCTCCGGCCAGAGGACCGTGCCGGGGGCGATCGCGTTCACGCGGACCTCCGGGGCGAGCTCCACCGCGAGGGCCTCGGTGATTGCCCTGAGCGCCGCCTTGGACGCGCCGTAGGCCGCGTACCCCGGCCAGGGGACGAGGGCGCCGCCCACGTCGAGGATGTTCACCACCGAGCCGCGGGACCGCCGCAAGAGGGACAGGAGGGACCGCGTCAGCAACAGGGGCGCCCGGGCGTTCAGGCCCATTTGCGCGTCGAAGAGCGCGGCGTCGCTGTCCTCGACGGGCCGGCGCTCGAAGAGGGCGGCGCTGTTCACGAGCAGGTCGAGCCGCGCGAAGCGCTGGCGGAACGCGCGCGCCAGGCCGGCTGCCCCCTCCGGAGTGGAGAGGTCGGCCCGGATGCCGAGGAGCGACCGCGGCGGACGGTGGCTGTGGAAGTGGGCCACCACCCGGAACCCGGCCCGGGCGAGGTCGAGCGCGACAGCCCGGCCCACGCGGGTCCCGGCGCCGGTGACGAGGGCGACCCTCCGAGCCGGTGCCAAGCTAGCGCTCCGACCGGGGGCCGGGGTGCCAGAGGACTTCCGGTGCGCGGGCACGGTGGTTCGCGACCCGCGCCGCCACGAAGAGGAAGTCGGAGAGGCGGTTCAGGTAGACGACGATCCGCGGGTCCACCTCGGCCGCGCGGGAGAGTGCCACCACGCGCCGCTCGGCGCGACGGGCCACCGCCCGGGCGAGCTGGAGGGCTGCGGCGGCCGCGGCGCCGCCCGGGAGGACGAAGGCAGTGAGCGGCGGCAGCTCGGCGTCCCATCCGTCCATGGCCCTCTCCAGCGCTTCGGCCCAGGCGTCCTCGACCCCGGGGACCGACCCGCGAGCCCGGCTCTCGCGGGGAGCCGCGAGCTGCGCCCCGACCGCGAAGAGCTCCTCCTGCACCCGCGCGAGGTGCCCGTCGATCTCCGCGCCGGGCGCGCCCGCGCGGGCGACGCCGAGCGCTGCGTTGAGCTCGTCGACGGACCCGTACGCCTCGACGCGGAGGTCGTCCTTGGCGACGCGGGAGCCTCCGAAGAGACTGGTCTCGCCCCGGTCTCCCGTCTTCGTGTAGATCTTCATGCGCACGTCTCGTTATCAGTCGCCGCCATGACCCGCAACGCTCCCTTCGGTCCGGAAGAGCTCGCCCAGGTCGGGCGCGAGGCCGCCCGCCTCGCCTGGGCAGGCGGCATGAGCGTCGTGAAGCCGGACGGCCAGGTGGTCCCCATTCCCCTCGTGGCGGAGCCCGAGGTCTACTCCCGGGAGGAGCTCGGCTGGGTCGCCGAGGAGTCCTTCGCCATCCTCTCGGGGTCGGTCAAGCTCGCGCGGACGCTCCTCGAGCGCGGAGACCCCCGAGACCGGGAGGCGCTGCTCGGCCCCTTCGATGGGCTCGAGGCCGAGGCGATGAGCCGCCTCTTCACGACCGCACCCTGTCCCGCCGTGGTGGCGCGGGTGGACTTCCTCGTGCCCCGCGAGGGCGGCCATCCCCGCGCCCTGGAGCTCAACGCCACCATACCGGCCATGCCGGCCTACGCCGACCTCGCCGCGCACTCCTGGCTGAGGGCGGCCGCCCGGGCCCGCGGGATGTCCCCGCGGCAGGAGCGGGAGCTGGTGGCGCTCTGCGGGAGTCACATGGAGGCGCTCCGCGAGACGCTCGTCGCCTTCTACCGCTCTCGCGGCGGAACCAAGGAGCGCCCGTCCATCGCGCTCGTCGCCCGGCCCGGAGACGCCCAGATCGGGGAGCTCCGGCGGCTCGCAGAGCACTTCCGCCAGATGGGGCACGCGGCGGAGAACGTTGTCCCCGCCGAGGCCGAGCCCGAGCGCTTCGACATCCTCTACCGCCACGTCTGGGCCCACCGCACTCCGCCCGAGTCCCCGTTCGCGAGGGCGTTGCTCGAGCCGGCCCGGTGGGTGCTCGCGAATCCGGTGAACGGCCTGCTCGAGGCGAAGGCGCTCTTCGCCCGCCTCTCCGAGACCGCCGAGGACGAGGGCCTCGCCGCCCGCGCTGGCCTCGACGAGCGGGAGCGCGGTGCGGCGCGGCGGCTGCCGTGGACCCGACTTCACACCGAGGTGCTCGTCGACAGGCTCCTCGGCGACCGGGAGCGCTTCGTCCTGAAGCGAAGCTGGGACTACGGGGGCAAGAGCGTCCACCTGGGCGCGGAGATGGAGCCCGCCCCCTGGGAGCGGGCCGTCCGGGAAGCCGCTTGCGACCGCCGCGGGGGCGGCTTTGTCGCCCAGGAGCGCATCTTCGCGGTACGCCGCCCTGCCACCCGGGTCGCGCCCGAGGGCATCTCGAGCGGCGACCTCTACCGCGACATCTCCACCTATGGGGGGATGCTCCCCGTCCACCCGGCGGGCAGCGTGGTGCGGGCGGCTTCGTCACCTATAGTCAATATCCTCGGGGGTGGGGGGCTGTCCCCGGTGGTGCCCCGGGACGTGTACGTCCGCCTGCTCTGACGGGGCCGGGCCACCGACACGCTCGCCGTTCCGGCCGCTTTCGGGAATCCCCGGCCATACCCGGAAATTGGAGCACGGCACGGCTTCCCTGCTAGGCTTCGCCCGTGCCCCAGAAGGCCAAGATCCTGGTGGTCGAGGACTCCCGCTCGCAGCTCGAGTGGATCACCAACGTGCTCACCTCGGATGGCTTCCGGGTGTCGTCGGCTTCCGACGGGCGCGAGGCGCTGCGAAAGTGGCACGCCGACCGGCCGGACCTCGTGCTCCTCGACATGATCCTGCCCGACATGGACGGGCTGCAGGTCTTGCGCTTCCTCAAGCAGAAGCAGCACAAGGAGGAGGAAGAGGTCTTCGTCCCGGTGATCCTTCTCTCGGTGAAGGCCGACCTCGAGTCGCGGGTGAAGGGGCTGCAGATCGGGGCGGACGACTTCCTCGCCAAGCCGTTCGCGGAGGAGGAGGTGCTCGCGCGGGCGGCCGCGATGCTGCGCATCAAGGCGCTGCAGGACCAGCTGCGCGACGCCAAGCGGCAGCTCGAGAAGCTCTCCGTCGAGGACGGGCTCACCAAGCTCTTCAACCACCGCCACTTCCAGGACGAGCTGCGCCGCGAGTTCGGGCGGGCCGCGCGCTACAACGACCCGCTGTCGCTCATCATGCTCGACCTGGATCACTTCAAGGTCGTGAACGACACCCACGGTCACCCCTTCGGGGACAAGGTGCTGCGGGAGTCCGCCTCCCGCATCCGGGGAAGCGTCCGGGACACCGACATCTGTGCCCGCTACGGCGGCGAGGAGTTCGTGGTGATCCTGCCGAAGACGCCGCTCTCCGGGGCGCTCAAGGTGGCGAGCCGCATCCACGAGTCCTTCCGGAGCACGCCGTTCGTGGACGACACCCGGCCCCCGCCCGCGGACGGCGGGACGCCCAACAGCGTCACCGTCACCGCCTCGGTGGGCGTCGCGTCCTACCCGTCCCCGCAGACGACGAGCGCCGATGCGCTCGTGAAGTCGGCCGACGAGGCGCTCTACCGCGCGAAGAAGACCCGCGACGCCATCGCCATCTCGCACGCGGTCGGCTACGCGTTCGACGCCAAGGCCCAGTAGACCGGCCGGTTCGTCCGGGGCCGGCGAGCCCCACCCACCATGTGCGATAGAGTCCGACCGGACCCGGGTTCTGGCCTACCCATCGGCCCGCGTGCTCTAATACCCGGGAATCATTCGGACCCGGGTCCGCGGGACCTGGACCGGGGAATGCACCTCACCGGACCGTTCATGGAGCCGCATGTGCAGACGGCGCCCGCCGAAATCGTCATCTCCAAGGAGGCGACGCTGTTGCTCGTCGACGACGACGAGCACGTTCGTCGCGCGCTCCGGCGGGTGCTGCGCCGGACGCCCTGCACGGTGCTCGACGCCGCCGACGGCCCCTCCGCCATGGAGGTGCTCGCGAGCGAGCCCGTGCACGTGGTGGTGTCCGACTACCGCATGCCGGGGATGAACGGCGTCGAGCTCTTGCGCATCGTGAAGGAGCGCTACCCGCGGGTCCAGCGGGTGCTCCTCACCGGCCAGGCCGACAGCGCCGCCATCGAGGAGGCGGTGAACCAGTCGGAGATCTTCCGCTTCATCTGGAAGCCCTGGGACGACGGCCACCTGCTGCTCACCATCCAGGACGCCATCGACCAGTACTGGGTGGCGGACGAGAACCTGCGGCTGCAGGCGCTGCTCACCGCGCGCTCGGCCGAGCTCGAGCGGCTCAACCGCGAGCTCGACGCCAAGCTGGAGGCCCGCACCGAGGCGCTGCGTCAGGCCGCCGACGAGTGGCGCACCTGCTTTGACGCCATCGGCGACCCGCTCGCCATCATCCGCAACGGCTGCGAGGTGGTCCGGGCGAACAGCGCCTTTGCCCGTCGGGCCGGCGTGACCGTGAACGGGCTGCCCGGGCTGCGGTGCAGCGGGCACGCCTTCGGGGAGCTGCCTTGCCCGCGCCCGCACCTCGCCGAGACCGCCGAGCGGGAGATCGCCCACGGCAACCGGTCGTGGCTCCTCCGGGGGTTCCCCTTCGGCGGCGCGGCTGTGGTGGTGGTCTACAAGGACGTGACCCAGGAGCGCGAGGTGACCCGGCGGCTCTTCCAGGCCGAGAAGATGGCCGCCCTGGGCCAGCTCGCCGGCGGCGTGGCCCACGAGATCAACAACCCGCTC
>Ga0335069_10012596_pt1 | contig 11888 bp, 2 predicted proteins | sample Lox_Sample_11_FD_206714 | JGI IMG/M metagenome (GOLD analysis project Ga0335069, IMG submission 206714) | Soil microbial communities from Loxahatchee National Wildlife Refuge, Florida, United States - Lox_Sample_1.1 | ecosystem: Environmental > Terrestrial > Soil > Wetlands | place: USA: Florida...
GTGTCCGATGTATGGGACAGAGCAGGAATCCGCACCCATGCTACAACTTGACCGTGAACCGAATCATAGTACTCAATTTCATGGTCCAGCTTCGTTAGACCTGCTGGGTCTGTGCTGAAGATGAGGTCATTGGGCTTCTGATTTGCCACGCTAAAAATGTGACCGCTTGGGCTGGCTGCAAATGTAGGATCGGTGGTGTTGAACAAGAACGGGAAATCCACCTGATCCGTATTCGGCACCTTCGTGTGGTCAATGACGATTACACGCTCGTAGCCGAAGCCGCTTGAAGCGCATTGCGGAGGCGAAAGAGTAATCAGCGCCGTACCCGATCGGGTCGGGTCCGCTTGACTTGTCGCCATAATCGTAACCGTCTGCGGGCTGGCGACCGCGCCCGGAGCGATATAGAAACCGTTTGAACTGATCGAGCCTGCACTTGAAGGGCTAACGGTCCAGGTGACATTTTGATTCGAATTGCTGAGCACACTTGCGGCGAACTGCTCGCTCTCGCCAGCATAGAGCGTGGCGCTGGAAGGAGTGACACTGACCGATCCAACATTAGGCGATACCAACACCGATTCGATGACCGGTTGCGAAATGGCGCTCGCAACAAGTGCCGGATTACTGCTCGTGAACGAACAAACAATAGCATCGTTTCCGATCGGGAGTCCCCTCATCTGGACGGTCGCAGTGTTGGAGGCGATCGGAATGGCAGCGGAGTCCACGCCGGCCCCAGAACAGCGCAATGTGCCCGTCGGTGTAGCTCCATTTGATCCGATCAGCCCGATGTTGACCAAAATCGAGGAACCGACATATGACTCTGCTGGAATGAGCTGAACGGTCATTACGCTGGGTATCGCCTGCAACGCGACGGGCGATGAAGTGCTCGGATTGAAGTTGGTATCCCCGTTGTACCTAGCCACAACATAATGTGTGCCGTAACCAGCCGGAGACAGGCCGTTGCCGACTGCCGTCGACGTGTGGCTCTGTCTGGTCAGCAACGAAGTGAAGAGGCTGGAGCCTACATCATTGAACTCGGTATCATAGTACTCAGTGACAACCGCCACGTCAGACAGTCCATCTCCGTCCAAATCGCCGGCGATGATCATCGCGGGTCCGCTCGAATTGAGGTTCCCGAGTCCCCATGCCGAATACGGAAGATCATTGACGAGAACAGGATTCTCCGAAAAAAACGTTCCATCCCCATTTCCGATGAGAACCGAAATGGTATTGTCGTAGTTATTTGCGACAACAAGATCCGACACTCCGTCACCATTGAAATCTCCGGCAGCGATCGAAAACGGGCCGTTCCCGGTAACGATCTGATCTCCTAAATGAAAAGTCCCATCGCCGTACCCGAGTAAAACGGTCACCGAGTAGTTGCCCCCATCTGTGACAGCCAGGTCTAGTTTCCCATCTCCGTTGAAGTCACCCGTTGCAATCGAGTGCACTTCGTACCCGCCTTGAAGCGGGCTCTGACTCGATTCAGTGAGACTTCCGTCTCCATTGGAAATGAAGATATCCAAGGAATTCGGAGAGTTAGGATTCCAGTCACCAACTGCTAAGTCTGTTGTTCCATCTCCGTTAAAGTCCCCAGCCGTCACTACATGCGGTTCTTCAAGATCTGCCACGGAAATAGGACTTGCCTTCGACTCGCTGAAAGTCCCATTCCCATAGCCGAGCATTATCGTGAGATAATAGAGGTAACTAGGACCTCCTTGATCAGGGTTCGGCCCCTCACTGAGAATCGCCAAATCGAGGTTTCCGTCGCGATTGAAATCACCGCTTGTGGCCCAAATAGACGTATTCACCTTCATCAACTGACTGTTCGTCGCGTTGAACGTACCTTGGATTGCAAAGGTTCCGTCTCCATTGCCCTGTAAAATGGTCACCGCAGTAGCGTCTGTATCGACCGCGGCAATGTCCGTCTTGCCGTCTCCGTTGAAATCGCCAACTACCAGATAATCCAGGGAGTCCGGAAGGCGGATCGGGCTTCCAGGCGCTTCGACAAATGTCCCGTCTCCATTCCCAAGGAGTATAGTTGCTCCTCTAAGCAAGCCCCAATTGTTAAGTGCGACATCCACTTTGCCATCGCCGTTAAAATCCCCGATCGCGATGGCCTGATTGAGCGGAGACCATATTCCGGGGTACGGGATAGCACTCGTATTTGTCAGGCCGAAATGGTGTTGGTAGCCGGAAGTCGTTGCGGTCCCGATGACGGCGTTCCCATTGCTCTGATCGATGAAGGAGACGGTTCCGGATGGACCTGAGATGCTGTGCCCCAAACCAGATAGCTGAACGGATGCGTTATATGCACCCACGGTTCCACCGACCTGCACAGTCGTCGAGGTCGGAGTACTTCCCATTACTGTGAGTTGGGCAGACGCCGAGCTACTCGTTGTATAGGTCGATGTCCCTACGAATACCGCCTTGTAATTGTGTGTTCCGATGCCGGGTATACGCGTTAGGGTCGCCATCCCGGATCCTGTCAATTGAGCTGACCCAATTAAATGAGTGTCAGAGCAACTCGACACTCCTGCGTCACAGAAATTGACAGTCCCAGTCACAATCGGCGTGGCGCCGGACTTTACCGTGGCGGTCAAAGTCACGGGAGTCCCGGCGGGCACTGAACTCACCGAACTCCCGCTCCCATTCATGAGCGCCAGCGAGGTCGTGGATGATGCAGCAGAAGGCAGTGTATAGGTTGCCGATGTTGCTGACGATTGGTTACTTCCAACCATCGCTATTGCTTCCAACGTCTCCGTGGAGGCAACAGAGATTGCACCGGTGTAGGTAGGGGACGACGCTGTAGGGGCCGTTCCCGTAGTTCCGGACGTGATGGTGTAATGAATTGTGGACCCACCCGTCGAGTCGCTAATTGTAATTAGCTGTGTTCCCGAATAGGCGCCTGCGGCTGGAGAGAATGTCGGGGCCGGGGCAGACGAAGCAATCGTATATGTCGCAGAACTCACGCCGCTTTGGGTAAGACCTGATGCAACCGCGATTGCCTTTACCGTCTTCGTCGCAGAAACATTCACTTGCGCCTGAGAGTTATAACCGTGTGAATGCGTAGTCGGAGTGGATCCATCGGTCGTGTAGTAAATAGTGCTTAGCGGCGCCGATATCAACACCGTTAGGGTCCCGGCGTACGTCCCGGATGGGACCGAGAGTGTTGGCATAGGGGTCTGCGTCGATACCGTATAGGTGGCAATCGTTACGCTTGATGAACTGAAGCCCGGTGCGATCGCGATGGCCTTCAGAGTCTCTGCCGAACTCACTATAAAGGGACCTGTATATTCGGGAGACGAAGAACTTGGAGTCGTTCCGTCGAGGGTATAGTAGATAGTTGCACTGGAGAGCATGTCCCACATGTAGACATCCTGCCAGCCGGCAATATATGTGCCCGAAGGCAGCGAAATAAGTGGCGCAGGCGTTGGCGGGACGATCGTGTAAACTGCCACTGCGGTCGCGGACTGCGCATATCCATTTGCGAACGCGATGGCTGCGAGTGTTTGACTCGAAGGGATAACAATAGGCCCCGTGTACAGATTTGAGGATCTCGTGGGCGTTGATCCGTCAGTCGTGTAATAGATCGCCGCGCCGCTCGTACCATCCGAAATCGTCACAGTTTTCAAGCTGTTGTAAGTACCGGACGCAGGACTCATCATGGGCGTGGCAGCAATGGGAAGGTTGACGACCTGAGAGACCGCCGTCGAGACCACGGGGTTTAAGCTCGCCATGCCAGCAAACGAGGCCGTCATCATATGCGTTCCGGCGGCCAAAGTGCCTAGGGCGAATGTCGCGGTATACGGCGCCCCGCTGCTGAGGGTGCCGGAGCCCAGAAGATTCGTGCCGTCGTAGAGTTTCACTGTTTGCCCTGCAAGATTGCTCGATCCAGTTGCCGTGAATGTGACCGATTGACCGACGGTGGACGGTGTGAGAGATGTGGAAAGGCTGAGGGTTGGCGTGACCATCGTCGAACCGATTGCACGCACGACACTAACCCAGCTGTCGGAGAAGTAGACATTCCCTAAGGAATCCACAGCAACTCCCGCGGGGGTGTATATGCCTGCGTCGACCGCTGGAATGTTGTTAACTGTGTAGCTTTGGCCCCCTTGGCCCGTTATTGTCGTGATAATTCCAGCCGAGACCTGACGAATGTAGCCCGGACCTCCATCATTCGTGTCGTAATCTGCGATGTAGATGTTGCCGTATGCCCCAACCGCCACGGCCACAGGACCGTAAAGCGAAGCACTTGCCGCCGGTCCGCCCTCGCCAGAGTAGGTGCAACTTCCGTTCCCAACTACGGTCGAGATTTTTGCGTTGGAGGCGCCTGGCGAGGTTACCATTCGGATCTTACAAGCCGTCGAATCCGTGAAATAGAGATTGCCTAACCCATCGACCGCAAGGCCGAGCGGATCGATCTCGGCGTTGAGAGGCGACGAACCGTCGCCGGTGGATCCCACTACTCCTGTCCCTGCTACAGTGGAGACAATTCCGGTGGTAGCGGATACCATTCGCACGCGGGCCCCGTCCGCAAAATAGATGTCACCGGCACTGTCAACTGCGATTCCCGCTGGGCGCGTCAGTGTGGCATAAACCGCCAGTCCGCCGTCCCCGCCGTATCCGGAGCCACCATTTCCGGCCACGAGAGAGATCTTCCCGGTCGCTGCATCGATTTTTCGTACACGATAGTTGCCGGAATCGGAAAAAAAGATATTGCCGCTCGAATCGAGAGCGATGCCGTAGGGCCAATCGAGAATCGCATTGACCGCGAGCCCCCCATCACCGGAATATCCGCGAGACCCCTGTCCGGCTACCGTGTAGACAATCCCTGAAGGCGCCACCTTCAAGATGCTGTCTCTTAGGTAGTTAGCGATGTAGACATTTCCAAACCGGTCCACAGCCAAGCCGGACGGCTGCTGCAGCGATGCCGTCAGCGCGAGAACGTCGTTATCGCCGGTCGTGCCCGTTCCAATGATGGTGTCGATTATGCCGGCCGCGGGCATCTGGATTCCATTGGCAATCGTCAGGATTGCTCGCGCCCGTTGGCTGTTCGAATATCCAGGTGCGACCGCCATGGCGGTGATGGTCTCCTGGCCCACCACGGAAATCGGCGAAACATAAACTGCCGAGGAATTGCTCGGGTAGCTGCCATCGGTTGTGTAGTAAATAATCGCGCCTGGGGTCGAATCATTGATCGAGATCAATTGGGCGCCCGGGTAAGTTCCTGATGGCAGGCTAAACGTCGGCGCCGCGGTTTGCGATTGGGATCTGCTCTTTGCATTCACCCCGACAAGAAGAACAATCACCAGCATAAAGATGCGCAAACACGACGATCGCTTAGAGGACATTTCTTACTCCTTACTCGCAGCAGCACGGCGTTCAAATACACGCCTTCGAGATCGAGTCGACGATTGATTGATGGACGTTCCAGCGTTGTGCCCATCTACAACGGGATGTCGGAAAGAACGGCGGGGCGGATTGATGGCGGTCACCGAATTTTTGTTGGTTGACAGAAATGAAAATGTCAGACGACTGCGTTTGCACCTTGGTCGCGGTAAAATCCTACGCGACGGACAACACCAACCTCAAACGGCGTGCCCGCGCTTGGAAAGTAATCGCCGATAATTACGAAAGTGATTCGGAGTATTTGCCTTTGGGGAAGGCAAGTCAAAATAATTTTCTGTAAATCACAGCCGTATGTTCAAGTAACCATCGATGTTTATTCTTTTCTAAATAAACGTGTACGCATCGAAACTCGTTCCTGCCACTGCATTTGCCCGTCAGGGCTCCGTAAAATTCTCCTTGCGCTATGAACCGTCAATGCTATTCGCGTACGATTAACAAGTGTGCCTCATGAACGCACTCCAGAGGCAGAAGCGGCGCTCTCGACTGCCTTCCTTCGTGCCGCCCTATGGTCCAACACTAGATGGCCGAACCCAGGATGAGCAGCGACAGGCGTTTTCAACCGAGGACCTTGACAACAAAATGGGCTGGTCGTAACGATTTGCGACCAGCCCTTGAAGAGCGAGCGATGATTGGGTTGACCTCACAGCATGGGTTCGCGGACTCGCGTCACCGAGTTGCCGAATAGAGTCAACAGGGGAAAAAGAATGTGACGGAGCCATAGTCTTCGAGTGCTCGGTCCAAATCTTCCGAGCTGAACTGCACGTGGCTTTCACGGAAGTCAAAGAAGGGAGCGTGCAAGAACTGGCCTTCTTCGTTCCGATCGCACTCGTCACCGGCGCAGTCCATATCCAAATCTCCAGGACGCGTCATGCACTCGGGATGATTGAGGATGATGGAGCCGACTCCAAGGGAGCCGAGCCCGAATTCATTACCAGCAAAATTCAGCCGAGACTGCCTGACGGATCGCCCCTTGTGATACATACCGAGCTGTGCAGCGATGAGAAGAATGTCTCCAGCCTGCTGTTTTTCGAGCTTTGCAAGTGCATCGGCAGTATCTTCACGAAGCCGGAAGTGATTCACGGCGACAGATCCTCCAACGTAATCGAAGAATCGCCGTACATGAGCAATGGTCTTATTCATCAAGATAACACCCATAGCATATCTCATCGCCGGATCGGCAGCCTTTGGAAACCACTTGGCGAGTGCGAACGTCGAAGGTACGGCGAACCAACCTGCCCACGACAGCGCGGTCTTGGGAACAAACGAATCTAACGATGGAAGCCGTTTTGCGTATCGAAGAGCTTGATATGGAACGAGCCTTAAGATAAGCGAAAGGCTCCGAATCTGGTCTTCGATTGGCCTGGGATCCCGGAACTCTGGTGGATAAGCGGAAACCGTGGGAGTGACGACGCGCGTATGTTGGGTCAACATAGGAGACACCCTTTCTACCCGCTTAATGAAGAAGCGAGTGTATAACGGACCGGGACCCATTTCTTGCACAATTTGGCTCCGGTGGACCGTGCGACTCAAGTACTCGGTGCGCAGCCTGGCGGGTGTGATTGCAGGCGATCCGGATTTGGCGCGCAACCGCAGCAGTTGATCAAACAAGCGCCCTTCAAGCTACGAGTCCACGGCCACCAGCAGCCGTGGACTCGCTAGAATGGGACTGGGGGCCTGCGTGCGCTTTCCTGGCTTCTCGATTCGTGAACCACGCAAAATTCATTGGAATGGGAGATCATGTGAACCACTTTCGACACTCGCAAGAGCGAATTCCCTTCGCCCGTTCGCGCGTGATGGAAGTGCCAAAGCAATGACCAATTCGCTTGCTCGTACACTTTCCCTCGTCTGTGCTGCATTGACGGCGGCATAATCGCTGCGGCGCGTTTCCGAGGTCCTGCCTTGTAGACTCCTTGCCGGTTCAATGGGGCAACAACCCACTCTTTCGAGGTCGCCCGCCTAAATGTACTGTTTACCCACAACAGCAAGCCGCCTCCTGTGCCGCTACCGCCGTGGGGGCGACGTAACTGCCTCTTTTTCTGGATGCGTAACCTCTGGAGGCTGGTTGCTCAACAGGAGTGGCGGCCGAAATCTACTCCTTCCATCACTTCGCTCGCCTACTGAGTCCAAAAGAGAAATTCTGCGATTCGCTCTAGGTGGAATCCGCTAGACACTCGCTTCTTCATTTCCACATTGGGAAAGTCGGTTGTGAAAGGACTGTTAAACCCTAACGCAAAGTCCACTCGAAGTCAAAGATTGCACAAGGTGTGACTCTCAACTTGCACCCATTGCGTGTGAAGACGGTTTCTAACAAACAGCGCCTAACCCCTTGCCTTCGACCGGTCGGATCGGATAGCCTTAGAAGCCCCGGAGAAAAATGTGGAAATGTCTTTGGAACGACTTCAACGGCTCCTTCTCGGCAGAGTTGCGACCCCGATGCGCTTTTTCGAATTGTGTCGGGAGTATGTCAGGAAACTTGCGCATGAGTATGGCGGACCCGTAGTGCTCGCGTTCGTCGGGCCTAATAGCCGAATGATCCTTCCTGTGATGGCTCACTCCGCTGAGGCCGACGGCGATTCCCATGCCGATGAAGTCGCAATCTTTGTTGACATGCTGACAGTGTTCGCCAGTCAGAGTTACGTTCTCGGGTCCGCGAAGAACCCGATGAGCGTCGACGACGATCAGAACAACTCGCGATCCACGGCTTTAGGCCCAAAGACTCAGAAGTCCACTTCCTGGATGTTTGACCGACTCGTAGAGTCGATCATCGACGGCGGTGTGGTTCAGGGCTCGCCAGGTTTTTTCCGCGCCCATCGCGGAAAGGAGGTTTGCAGGCATAAAGAAGAAGTGCTGATTGAGTATGAGTGCACGCTTCAGAGCATTTCCTCCAACAACGAAGCCAAGCATGTCGAATGCCGAATCCTCGAGCCAAGCCTGGGAGGAGAGGTAGCCGCAACTGGCGGCATCGATCTTGCCGACGCATGGTTTATCCGCGTCTTTCGCTTTGCGCCTCGCACCGCTGGGCCAGAACTCTATCTGCTCGTGATCGCTCAAGAAAACCCCGACAATGAGTCCCTCTTTCTCAAACTCTCAGACGAAGCAGCGATTGCAGGTTATCGTATCATCGATGAACTTCGGAGCCAGGTGTCCAGTGTCAATCCCCGATACATTTCGCGCTATTTCCAGATCGAGATTGGCGAGAAGCGTCTTGAGGAAGTATTAGATCGCGCTGAGCAGGGGCGCGGAATGGTTTACGGAGAATTTTTGCGTTCTTTGTTTGACGGGCGCGGGCACGAAGTCTCGATGCGCCGACTTCTCCGCTTTGCAAGTGAAAAAGGCTTGTTACCGCGCCTTACAGCTTACATTCCAGAAAAGGGAAAGGCTCGACGATACGCCAAATACTTACTGGAGCTGAAAACCAGCAAGCCTCGCCTCGCGAGGCAACTCGCCGCAAATGGAAATTCGAGAGTGGTAGTCGTCGCATCCCCGCGAGGAGGTGTCGGAAAGACCACCGTCAGCTACGCTCTCGCTCGCTACTTGGCCCAACGGGGCGATAAAACCTGCTTCGTCGAGTTGGATCTGGCGAGTCCAACTGTCTACACTCTTGACAAGGAATTTGAGGATTTCCTTAGTGTTGACAATCCTGTTCAAGCTTGGACAGATCCGGTAACCCACTTAATGGATGTGTGGTCCACAGCAAAAGGAACGATTCCCAGGAAGAAGAGGCTCGATAGCGTACTGCAGCATCACGTCTTCGGGTACGACAAGGAGGATCGCCTGCACGTGATTGGGGCTTCTCCCCGGGCTCAACGACCCGGTGATATGCTCGCACAAGCGCGTGCACAAGGGGGAGATGTTCGGTTCCTCCGAGATCTAATCGATGTACTTCGATCCAAGGAGTACAAGTGGATCTTCATTGATACGGCGGCTGGTCTGCGCGATTTTTCGATGGCTGCATTGCTGGCGGAAGTTGCTGACGTCGCCCTTATATTCGCTCATGCGACTAAGCCGTCGCTACTGACCGCCCTCGTTCATCTTGCCTACTGGTACGCGGACGAGAAAGAGGAAACTCTCCCCATCCGGATTCTCGCTCTCAATGAAGTGCGGGACATCGACGACTCCCTTTTTAAGGACATGGACGCAGTCGACGATTTCGCTGTACATTGGGGCAACAGCAAAAAGAACGGCCTTCTCCCTCTCGAAAGTGGCTCCTTCCTCGTAGATCGCCCTGATTTATGTGCCGGCATCTGTAGAATTCCTTGGCACGAACCTTGGAGCCGACCCGAGGGGGATTCCGACGGACAATTGGGCCTAAGGGGTGTAGCCGGTGCCGACGGCCTGCTGAAGGCTATCGGCGCTGATGTGGAGGACACGGACAATGGCAGCTGAGCTTGTCGTTAATACCGCAGAGGCGTTGGATTGTCTCAACTCTATTATGGATAGGAGCGGGTCGCGCTACAGTATCGCTCGATCTCTTCATTCTGATTCGGACCATGAGTGGCTTGAAAGTGGTCTGTTGGACCAGTTGTCACGCTACCCCCAAAGAGAGACACGCGTGTTTGGAGGGCAGGTAAAAGAGCTCGGTGATGCTATCCTCCGAGTAGGACAGACTCTCACCTATAAGGACAATCCGTCTGCGCTAATGCGTCTTGTTGGTGCCCTCGCATACCGGCACCTGGATGTCCTCGCGCAGCTCGAAGGAATCACTCATTTAGTAAGGAGCGCCGCGTCGCCAAGACACCATTCCGACAAAGACAAATATAGCAAGCCGCTCAAAGATCACGTTTTGCATACAGCCTGCGATTTGGATGCGGGTTTCAGACTACTTGAAGTCAAGGACGCGGAAGGAGTCCCGCTCTTTGCCCGACTTTTCGAGCATATGATGAATGGACTGGAGACGGTCTTTCCTGGGCTGGATGCTGGACATGTTCGAAATCTTGTCAAGAGCACAGGTGAACAAGGCATTCGTGGATTCGTCGAAGATTGCTGGATCGCGACTGCCCTGCTGCATGATATTGGTTATCTTCACATGCTCGGACTTCTTTTGGTTACTGCCTATGAAGGAGATGAATTTGGTCCGAGTTCACGCACCGACCGGGAAGCCAGCCCCCTTTATCGGTGGTTCGAAAACGTCACAAGCTTGACTCGACGCTTTGACGGGGACGTGTTCTCGGGTCGAGCTTTCGACAGTCGGCGTAAGTTTAGCCTCCCACCGCTGAAGCTATTATGGGGAGACCGGGATAAGTTAGAATCCCCTTCTGATCACCATGGCTTCGTGTCCGGATATATGCTGCTAGAGGCTATTTTGAGCGGCGACGATAACCCGGCTTGGGATTCCATGGGAAAGGCTGAACGCTGTATCGCTGTCATTGCCGCCGCCGCATGCGGTTTTCATAGCGGTGACTTTCTTGACCACTGTCAGGCAACTTTAGAAGCTAAGGACATCAAGATTAGCCGAGGGAAGATTCTGTCTTCACTGAAGGACCACGATAACCCAATAACGATCCATTTGTCATCTCGCTACGTGCCCGTCAAGTCTCTTCTCGCGGACATTGAGGGAGGCAAGGCCGACTCTATGGATAAGTTGATAAAGGAATTAGATGACATAATTACGGTTCCAGCCGACTCCAGAACGAAGGCACGCGCCGGGAAGTATGCGCTAGCGAGGCGCGCAGAATATCGAGAATTTCTAAAGAACGCTACGTCGGTACCCGCTGAAGCACTGAATCTTGCCGAAAAGGCGGGAAGATCCGAGCTCGCACCTGAGCGAGTCGAATTGTCGAATCGCTTTCTGGTCGAGGCGGCGCTTAACGGAGGCATCGCAAGCAGCCTTGAACAGAGTTGGCAGGATGCGTGGCGGACAAATCCGATGGGGGTTTACTTGTATGCGGTGGACGCGATCCAGGAATGGGTTCGGCTAGTTTGGAAACGTCTTGATAGACAGGTGTTTGAATCCGATGACAAAATTACCGTAAATATTCTGGGCTCTTCGGTCCATCCGGACGGATTGGCCGGGGCTGTTGGACAATGCCCGATTCCCGAGGCCATACTCCGGTTCGGAGCTCTGGAGGAAACCAAGCCCGGGGTCGAACTCAAGCGTCAGGGTGCGCAGCTTTGGGTCACAAAGCCATTGGGGGACTATGATTTTGACCGTCTCGTTGGTACGCCCGACGATATTCAGAAGCGCCGCAATTTGTCTCTCGCAATGCAGCTGATTACCGGCTATGCTGGGATAAAGTGTACTTTAAGGTCGGCGCCCTTAAAGACGAGAGGCCAAGATGGCGTGCGTGAACTTGCGGTGCAGATGGCTGAAGATCTCCGTCGTGTCTTGATGAGGCACTCAGGTGGCATACCTGATGAAATAGTTGCAGATGGTGCGCCGGTTGTCGTCGAGTTCGACCGTTCACAATCGCCGATTATCAACTACATTTACGAGAGTCTTCTAGCTTTGCAGGACGATCTTGCACGGAGACATGTCCAGC
>Ga0335069_10012597_pt1 | contig 11888 bp, 8 predicted proteins | sample Lox_Sample_11_FD_206714 | JGI IMG/M metagenome (GOLD analysis project Ga0335069, IMG submission 206714) | Soil microbial communities from Loxahatchee National Wildlife Refuge, Florida, United States - Lox_Sample_1.1 | ecosystem: Environmental > Terrestrial > Soil > Wetlands | place: USA: Florida...
GATGACCAGCAACATGCCCAGGCGAAGGAGAAAAAATTCCGGGCTCGTATGCCAGTAGTCGTATACGGGGTAAATTTGACGCGGCCGGTTGTCGAGCCAGCGCGAAAGCTCGATCAGAACGAGACCAATTCCGCCGAGGACGAAAAAGACTTGTGCTTCATTAGTTTTCGCCCATTGTCTTTGCAGGATGAACCCCACAGCGAGACCCGCAAATGCGAAACCCGTCCAGGGGAAGATTGGGAACAGCCAGGCTTGCGGCGCACCCAGATTGTGAACTCCGTTGATGTAAGACTCGATTGGCCACGGGAGCCAGTCTGGGCGCCAGGTGGTCCAGAGCATGGGGCTGAGAAGGGAGATCAGGAGCGCTGTCGCGCCCGCCGCCGCAGTTAGATAAACGCTACATCGATCCTTCGTCGCACGATTGTTCGTTTTCGACATTTCGCGGGCCGGGGCGCCCGCTCCAGATACGACCAGCACGATCCAGCACAGGCCTCCCATCAGCATCATCGACACGCCGATCGTGTTCAGGATGTCGACGCGCAGCAGGTCGCTTTTCGGTGCCCATCCCCAGGAGATGAGGTATTCCTGCAGGCGGAACAGAAGCCCGAAGCCCAAAATCTCCGCACCCCGCCGGATGGTGCTGCGGGCGATTTGTCCCGTGGCAAGTCCCTTCTGCCGGAGCTTCTCCGTAACCAGCGCGAAAGAAATCCCCGCCAGGAACAGAAATAAAGGAGCGGGAAATGTCCCGCCGAGCTGCGAATACATGAAGAAGCGACTTTGCCGCGACGTGTCGCCGAGCCATGCGTCGTAGCAGTGAGTTTGGAACATGAGGATGCAGGCCAGCCCTCTCATCCAATCGATATAGGCGAGGCGCGGTTTGGGGGTGACGGCAGCGGTCATGCGATTGAATCCGGCAGTATACGGCAGATGTCCATTAGGGGCCTGACTGTCTCTCCTGTTCTTGCCTGACTTTTGGCAGCTTTCTCCTGCGCTTCGCCCGTTTTCGTGGGTTCTTTTCCTGGAAAGTCGCCGACGACTCGCGGCTCCGGAACTTTCCCACATGTCAAGTGTTTGCCACCTAATACAACCTTCAGGGCAGTACTCTTGATCGAAGAGGGATAAGCCGTTATAAGCTTAGATTCAAGCCTTTGCGTCACATGGGAGCGTTTTATGAAGAGTTGGGCCCTGGTGTGTCTTATGGTCGCCCTGGTCGTGTGTTCCAGCCTCAGCCAAGCTCAAACCAGCGACCGCATTACGACTTCTCTTTACAGCGGCAGCAGGGTGCCGTTGAAGGGAAACGTCCACAGCCTAGCCAAGCCGGAATTCGACCTCGGCCGGGCTGATAGCAGCAGGCTCATTGAGGGCATTTCTCTTGTATTCCATCCGTCGACCGCGCAGCAGAGAGATCTCGATAATTTTTTGAAACAGCTCGGCGACCCGGCGTCTCCCAACTACCACAAGTACCTCACACCGCGGCAATTCGGCGCACGCTTCGGACTGAGCAAGAGCGATATCGACACAACGGCGGCATGGCTCGTATCCCAAGGGTTTAACAACATTAAGGTCGCGAATAGCCGAAATCAGATTTCATTTGATGGAACAATCGCGCAGATTGAAGCCGCGTTTTCCGTCGAGATGCACAACTACCTATTCAATGGGGTTACGCATCTCGCGAACGCGGGCGCACCGTCAGTGCCTGCAGCTTTGGCGGGGTCAGTGTTGCAGGTCACACATTTGAACGATTTCGCTCCTAAGCCGAGAGCGAAAGTAAAAAAGAACTTAACCTCCTTTGTCACCGGAAACCATTTCCTGTCGCCGGCGGACTTCGCGACAATCTACGACTTGCAACCGCTGTACTCCGGAGGCTTTGATGGCACGGGGCAGAAGATTGCCGTAGTCGGTCAAAGCACGGTCAGCACCACGGACCTGAACAATTTTCGCCGCGCCGCCGGGCTTCCGGCGAGCACTGTGACCATGACTCTGCAGGGTGGCACTGCAACAAAGTGTTCCGGCGACGAAGGAGAGTCTGATCTCGATATTGAGTGGGCCGGAGGCGTGGCCAAGGGTGCGCAAATCATTTTCGTTTATGCAGGTTTGAACTCCGGCGATACATGCACCGGGGGACGCGTGAACAGCGTTTGGGACGCTCTGCAATACGCGGTCGATCACAACGTCGCGCCCTTCATTAGCACGAGCTACGGATTCTGCGAATCGGGACTGGGAACCGCTTTTGCTGGGCAGAATGGAACACTGGAAGGTTGGACCAAGCAGGCGATTTCCCAAGGACAGACGATTACGGCGGCATCTGGAGATGCCGGGGCTGCGGACTGCGACACCGGCACATCCGCAACCTCCGGTTTAGCAGTGGATGCTCCTGCGTCACTGCCAGAGGTCACGGGCGCCGGCGGGAATGAATTCACCGGTGACGCTTCAAAGTGCCCGTCAAGTGGTTGTTCGAACAATACCGCTCCTGCAGATCCCCCATATTGGGGCGGTTCTGGCAATGGCTCCGATACGGTTTCTACCGCTCTGGAATACATCCCGGAGGAAGCCTGGAACGACACCACGTTTGATCTCCAAAACGGTGGTGGTTTGTCGGCCTCGGGAGGAGGAGCAAGTATCTATTACTCCAAGCCGAGTTGGCAGACCGGAACAGGCGTTCCTTCAGACGGCAAGCGCGATGTCCCCGACATTTCGGTGACCGCCTCTGCGAATCACGATGGATACCTGATTTGTTCTGAAGATGACGACTCGACGAGCTGCGCCACTGGATTTCGGGATTCGTCGGCGACCCCGGGTAATTTTACGGTAGTCGGAGGAACATCCGCCGCGGCGCCCACTGTTTCTGCCGTTTTAGCAATCCTGAATCAATATTTTGCGGCTGCGCCTGGTGTGGGACTTGCTCCCGTGAATGCCACTTTGTATCAGTTTGCGGCCAGCAATCCTTCCGTTTTCCATGACGTCATCAAGGGTGACAATAAGGTTCCTTGCACCAGTGGCACACCGAATTGTCCGAACGGTACCACTGAGATCGGCTTTTCTGCTGGGACGGGTTATGACCAGGTGACAGGGCTAGGATCGATTGACGCCAATGCTCTTGCGCAGGTATGGAGTGTGACTATTCCATCTTTCACACTTGCAGCCGGTGCATTTACGCCCGGCAGTGTGTCTGCCGGTGGCACTAGCACCGCAACTGTCACAGTCGCTCCGCTTAATGGATTTACGGAATCCGTTAAATTGAGCTGTCCCAACCTCCCAGCGGGTGTGACCTGCAGTTGGAATCCCAGCAGTGTTGCGGGTGGAAATGGCACGGCGCAACTTACGGTGAGCACAACTCCTGACATGACGGCTTCAACGGCGAATCTGACGCTCAGTGGAACATCTAGTTCCCGGCTAAAGAGTTCTGCGGCCAGCTTGTCAGTGACAGGAACGACCGAAACTTTTTCAATCACCAGTCAGCCAACCGTAAGTACGCTTTCAGTTGCGCAAGGACAGACGTCAACTCCAATCAATATTGTGGTGACGAGTACAAGCACACCCTCTTTTCTAATCAACAACGGTCAGCAAACAGCGGTCCCGGTGATGTATACGTGTACCGGACTGCCCAGCGAATCGACGTGTAACTTCAGCCCCTCCAACCCATCGAGCGCAGCGGCACTTACGCTTACAATTTCGACGACGGCTCCCACAGCGAAACTCAGGCTACCTCTGAACCGTCGGCAGAACACGTTTTTTGCTGTTCTGCTGCCGGGATTGTTTGGAGTCATCCTGACCATCAGCTCTCGGAAGCGACTGCTCAGTGGAACCCGGATGTTGTTGCTCATTGCACTGCTTGGCTTGTCGACGATTTGGATGGCGTCCTGCGGCGGTTCCAACAGCGGTGGCGGTACTCCCTCGGATCCCGGGACGCCGACTGGAACCTACACCATAACTGTGGGTGCAAAGACAGCCGGGAGCGGTGGCGCTCCAATTACCGCGACGCCACCGATAACGTTTAAGCTGACCGTTACATAGAGCAAGACAGCTGTGCCTTTTGTTTGCGACGCAGATCGTTACACGCTGGCTTTCTTGAGAATCGTTTCCACCTGCGTCTGCCAAGCTTCCGGCGAGGAGTGCAATGCGCGGCCGAGGAAGCTGGCACGCACTTCGCGGACTTCTGGAAGGCGTCTTGCCGCGATCGCGTAGCGGTGAAAACGTGCGTCGGAGGCAAGTTCGTCGTCCGAGAGATAGATGGGACGGCGGCGGAAGTTCAGCATCGCCAGCACCGTATTGAGCCGACGAATTCTGGTGTCCACCATGGGCGCGGCGCGCGCTGAGTCCGAGAGTTGCGAAGCCTGTCCGGAATCGACGAGGCGGAAGAAATAAGTGGCGCGTCCGGAGCGCGAACTCGCTTCCCATGCAACTACATTCGCCAGAGATGAAGTCCCGGGCCGCACCAGCGGGAAGAAAAACCAGTAAAGTGTCTCAGGAGCGGCTGCATCGGCATCCGGTGCATCACTTTCATCATCCGTCGGCTCAGCAACATCAACCGGGGCTGCCGTCGCACCATCCCCACCTTCCGGCCGAGTCAGTTTGAATCCTGCATAGCCCATATCTTCCCGCGAGAGTGCCGCTAACTTGTTGTAGTACGGCTTCAAGTCCTGGTCGACTGCATTCTTCGCCAACGTTGCCGGAATCTGTTTGTGAATGGCGCCGAGCTTCTGCAAAGATGCAGAGCGGCCTTCTCGTAGCAATCCGGTGCACGCCTGCAACTGCTCCGGATCGAGGAACGGAAACATTCCATGCAGGGTCTGCGCCGTTTGCGTCGCAATCGCATTCATAACTTCGCGAAGCTTAGTTGCGAATTCCTCAGTACGCTTTGCGAGGCGCGTGAATTTCAGACGCTCTGCGCCGGCTTGCAAACTGACTTCATAGGTTGAGGTGTCGAGCCGCAGGTCGTCGACATCGGCGAGCCGCCACTGGAAACTGCTCAACGCATTTGGAAGGACTGCCAGATTGCTTTTGTACAGCCGAATTTCGGCCGCACCCGAAGCACTGTGCGTTCCTGCGATTTCGAAATTCCCCTGGAATCGTGCTACTTCACCCATGTCCTCGAGCAACATGCATTGCACGGCACGCTTGCGGTAAGTATCAGTGAGATCGTGGATCAGAGTGTCATAGGACTTGCCAAGTTGCCGCAGGACAATCGCGCGACCTGTGTGGAGTGGAAGCCGCAACTCCCAATCCGCTGCGTTGATTGCGTCGAGATCACCGAGATCGCATACGATCGGCGTGCCATTCTCGGGTGTCAGCGTAAGAGTCTGAGCGTCGAAGCTCAGGCGGCACGTCCCTTGCTGGGTTGCGGCGCCGCCCTTATCGAGATATTGAAATTTTCCCTGGAAGTCGGACATGCGGTCAGGCCATCTTATTGCCGCATTCGGGGCAGAACTTCGTTCCGCCCTCGACTTTGGTTCCGCAGCGCGAGCACTCGTTCTTTGGGCGCAGCGGTTTGCCGCACTCCGGGCAGAATTTCGCGCCCTGCGTTCGTGCACCGCAAGCAGGGCAGAGCGCCGCCGCCTCGCTCGTCAGATCGAGATCTTTGGTCAGGTCTTGACCGCGAACCTTGATGCGCATTTGCTCCACGGTCGCCTGGGTCTGCTCGGCGGCGAGTTCAACCTCGAGATCCGGAGCGCAGTCAAAGCACAACGAACGCTTCGCGTTCCAGCAGGAACTCACGCAAACCCAGTGGGTACACTTGGGACACTGCCGGAAGTTTGGCTTCGCCTCTTCGACAGCGGCGCGGAATGCCTTATCGTGCGCCGGTCCCTGAATGGCACGTTCGATCTCGTAAGCGGAGTTGCTGGCCTGGCCGAGAATTCCGCCGAACAGGCTGCCGGCCGCTCGCAGTGCGCTTCCCGCCATCCCCGTCACTGACGATTGAAACTCCGTCATGAAGCCGTTTCCGCAGCGATCGCAGAGGAATTCGAACTGAAATCCTTTGTCGGTAGAGTGGTCGTTATGATTCCGCGTGAATTGGATAAGAGCCATGAGTCCTCGAAGTGGGTATGGAACTTGGAACCGCTGGGAGAGGGACGCGGCCAAGAAATGGAGATTCTAGCGGAAGTGCTGAATCCTCACAAGCCGCGACGTGGCATTTTACGCGGTTTTCAGGCCCGTCCGCGTTCTTAGTGCAATCCGCCCTTCGCGACTTTGTTTTTTGCATCGCATCTGCGAAACTGCCTCTTGTCTGAGTACTGAGTACCGAGACCTAAGAACTGATCCCGCGCATGGGCAAGATTCACGTACTCTCCGAGAACGTCGCCAACCAGATCGCCGCTGGTGAGGTCGTCGAGCGCCCTGCATCTGTGGTCAAGGAGATGCTCGAGAACTCGCTTGATGCGGGAGCGACCCGGATAAAAATCAGCGTCGAAGCCGGCGGGAAGAAGCTGATTCAGATCACCGACAACGGGTGCGGCATGGTCCGTGACGATGCCATGCTTGCCTTTGAGCGCCATGCCACGTCGAAGATCAAGAAGGCGGAAGACCTGCTCAGCGTTGCGACTCTCGGATTTCGCGGCGAGGCCTTGCCTTCAATTGCGTCGGTTTCCCGGCTGCGCATGGAGACTCGTGCCGCAGACGAACCTGCGGGCACAGTCATCGAGATCAATGGCGGAAAAATCGCCCGGGTCGAAGAAGCGGGGCTGCCGCTGGGGACTTCTTTCACGGTGCGTGACCTTTTCTTTAATATTCCAGCGCGCAAGAAGTTTTTGAAGGCGGAATCCACCGAGTTGTCGCACATCGCGTCGTTGGTTACGCACTATGCGCTGGCACATCCTGACAAGCATTTCGAATTGCACTCAGCAACAAACGCAATGCTGGTCGCCCCGCCTGTCGCGGGAAGCAGTGAGCGTGTCTATCAAGTTTTCGGAAAAGAGACGTTAGATCAGCTCATACCGGTTGCCGCGCGCCAGGCGCTGGAACGCATTGGATTGCCGCAGCCGCCCCCGTGGAGACGCAAGGATGAGGACGAGGACGACGCGCCGTCAAAAGAACCCGGCGAGATGCGCATCCATGGCTTTGTTTCAAAGCCAGAGATTCAAAAGCTCAACCGCAACTCGATTTTCATCTTCGTCAACGGGCGCCTGATTCGCGACCGCCTCGTCCAGCACGCGTTGACTGAAGCCTATCGCAACATCATTCCGCCGACGGTCTATCCGGTGGTGCTGCTTTTCCTCGAATTGCCAGCCGCCGAGGTCGATGTCAATGTGCACCCTTCGAAGACGGAGGTTCGCTTCCGGCAGCAGACGGCACTGCACGATTTCGTGCGCGACACGGTCCGCGCGGCGCTGATGAAGGCCCGTCCGGTGCCGCAATTTGTGGCTGAGATTCATGCGCATGCAACCGCGGCACAAGCGCTTTCGCCGGGAGCAACACCCGGAGCAGGATGGGAAAATGGGCTTCCGGTTCCCGGCTCTCGGCTTCCGGAAACTGGGCAGCAGCACCCCGATGCTGCATTTGGATTCTCATTGCAGGCGCCCGCTCAGCCGCCGATCTCCGCGCGCCTTCAATTCGATGGCGGCATCGCCGTTGAGGCGAACGCCGCTATTCCCGTAGCACGCGGCTTGGAAAATGCTCCGCTCGCGCCCAACTTCGCTCCAACTCTCCCGCCGCAACAGTTCGATGCTGTGCCCGACCACGGATGCTCTCCCGCACTCGACGTCAGCGCAGAAGAGCCGAGCCTGTCAGCACTCGGAACACTCCGCCCGCTCGGGCAGATTCGTAATTCGTTCATCCTGGCGGTGAATGAAGACGGCCTTTGGATCATCGATCAGCACGTCGCGCATGAGCGTGTTTTGTTCGAACGAATATTGAAGCAGCGAGCCGCGATGAAAGTCGAAAGTCAGCGAATGCTGATGCCGATCGTGCTGGAGCTGTCTCCCGCGCAGCAGGCGGTTTTCCATGAAATTTCAGAGGAACTCGCGCGCAATGGTTTCGAAGCCGAACCCTTTGGCGCGCGCAGCGTCGCCGTGAAGATCGCCCCCGCTGGGGTGGATGCCGCGGCCGTAGAGCACATGCTGCACGAGTTGCTCGATCAATTCGCCAGCGAAGAGCAATCGCTCAACCTGGAAAAGATCCGCACGCGCATTGCGGCATCGATCGCATGCCACGCCGCCATTAAAGTGAACATGCCGCTGGAGCAGAACAAAATGGAGTGGCTCCTGGCGGAACTGGCGAAAACCGATCATCCCATGAGTTGTCCGCATGGAAGGCCGGTCGTCCTGCGATATTCTGTAAAGGACATTCAGAAGGCGTTTAAGAGAATTTAGTCCCGAGTCGCGTGCGTTAAGTCCCGTTGCATAACGAAGGATTCGCACTCAGGACTCGCTACTCGGGACTCAGGACTCGAATGACAGATCTCGAACTTCAACAACTGCGGCGCGAGAAGTGGCGGCTCGATGGCAAGGCCGTCCGGACGATCGAGTCGGCACGCGCGTTTTTGGAAGATGTCGGGATGTGTTTCATGTATCCGCAGCGTCCTACGCTCCTGGTCCCCACATTCATTGGCGCGTTCTTCGGATCAGACGACCGACTGCCCGAATGGCAACACGCCTTCAAAGATCCTCGAGCAGCGGAAGCGACCGAGTTGATGGTGCGCCTTCTGCGAGAGAAGACTGCTTTCGAAGCCAATCTTTTTGAGGAGAACAACGGATTCCTAGTAGCGGCGTCCGTCTTTCCTTATTTCTATGCGCTCATGGGAGAGCGCAATCCCAAACAAGCACCGAAAGCAGGCACGCGCTCTCCGTATTCGCAGCTTGCCTGCGACGCCTTCGCTCTGATCCAGCGCGAAGGCGCGTTCTCGAAGCAGAAGCTTCGGGAAAAACTTGGAGGAGGACTTTCAGCGGCCGCGCTCGACAAGGCCCTTTCGGAATTATGGTCGAAGCTGCGCCTTACCCGCGTGGACTACAGCCCGAGCGAGGGATCGGTTTGGGACTTGCTCTATCGCTGGGCTCCCGACCCGGTAAAGGAAGGAGTCCAGCTTTCAGTGCCTGAAGCGCTGTCGGCTTTGGTCTCGAAATATCTTGATAGCGTGATCGCCGTCGAGCAATCTGAGCTCGAAGCGTTCTTTGGAAATTTCGTGGCGCGTTCGAAAATAAAAGAGGCGGTCAATGCCCTCCTTTCCGCCCGGGAGTTGAGCTTCGTACACGTCAGTGGACGGTCGATGCTGCAGATCACACCGGAGAGAGTACTGGTAGCGCCCGCGCCGCGTGGTGCCGCCCGGTAGCGATATGGGGATGCATCAGGTAATCGAGGAACGGGGATTTGCGATTCTGCCGGGGCTGTTTTCGCCGGAGTCCGTGGACCGCTTCTTGAAGGAAGTTGATCATTGCTCAATACCCGGGGGTCGGGCTGGCGTTCGCCATGCCCTGCGGTTCGACCCGGTTGCGAATCTTGCGGCGGATCCGCTGTTGGCGGATCTCGCGTGCGAAGTTCTGGGAAGCAATGCGTTTCCTTTTCGCGCCACTCTTTTCGACAAGTCCCCATCATCGAATTGGCTCGTGGTCTGGCATCAGGACACAGCGCTGCCACTTTGCGAGCGGATGGACGTGCAAGGGTGGGGACCGTGGTCTGTGAAAGAGAAGATTGTCTACGCGCACGCGCCGGCTGGAGTGCTCTCACAGGTCCTTGCATTGCGCGTCCATCTGGATGACTCAAGCTGTGACAATGGTCCGTTGCGGGTCTTGCCCCGGTCGCATACGTCGGGTGTGCTGAGCGATGAGGGGATTCGTGATTTGGCGGTCCGGATTACGCCGGTTGACTGTGCTGCTGCCAAGGGCGGAGCGGTAGCGATGCGGCCCTTGCTGGTTCATGCATCGTCGAAGTCACATGCACAGACGCCCAGACGGGTGCTTCACATCGAATACGCCGCAACGGAGTTCATTGCCGATCCTCTGCGGCTAGCCATCGCTTAACGACGTGACACATTCCTCGGAACACGAAATGTTGAGGCCCTATCGCGGCCGATTGGCGCCTTCGCCTACAGGACTGCTTCATGTTGGACATGCCAGGACCTTTTGGATTGCCGCGCACCGAGCCGCTGAACGCGGCGGGACGCTAATCCTGCGGAATGAAGATTTGGATTTGCAGCGCTGTCGCGCTGAATTCGTCGACGCAATGATCGGGGACCTGCACTGGTTGGGGATTTCGTGGCAGGAAGGTCCCGATTGCGGCGGCGCCGTTGGACCGTACACGCAAAGCGAGCGTAGGTCTCATTATCTGACGGCATGGAAATATTTGCGGGAATCAGGAGCGATCTATCCTTGCACTTGCTCGCGCAAAGACGTTGCCTTGTCGGCAGCAGCGCCCAACGACGGCGATGACGAGCCGCTCTATTCAGGAAAATGCCGGCCGAAAGCTCGCAATGAAGGGTTACAGGAAGCACGTGGAGACGGCCGCCTCGGCCGTCCTGCAATGGCGAGGCCGGACAGCTTCGAAGGTGCCGACGCCCCCGCCGGTTTCAACTGGCGCTTCCGCGTCCCCGACGAGGAAGCGATATCTTTCATCGATCAACACCTCGGCCCGCAAACTTTCGTTGCTGGACGCGATTTCGGCGACTTCATCGTCTGGCGCCGAGACGATGTCCCGGCATATCAACTCGCAGTGGTTGTAGACGATGCGGCAATGGGCATCACTGAAGTGGTGCGCGGAGCAGACCTGTTGAAGTCTACTGCGCGGCAGATTCTTCTCTATCGTGCGTTGGGACTTACGATTCCTGACTTCTATCACTGTGATCTGGTGCGTGACGAAGCTGGAGTTCGCCTGGCGAAGCGCCATGATTCGCTCAGCATCCACAAGCTGCGCGAGCTGGGATGGACTGCAGAGCGGGTAAGGAAGGAAACCTGGCTTCGCCCTGGAGCGTAGAGCTCCAGCCCGCCACTCGAAATGCCCAGATCATAGTCATCGCCCGGTGGGCGGCCGCCTGGTCTGAGGTCGAATGTCCAAAGTCTAAGGTCTGCGTCTTCCCGTGTACAATCTTGCTGCGATTATGAACCAGAACTCCAGCGATCAACATCCCCGAAAACTTATCATCGCCATCGACGGTCCCGCTGGAGCAGGGAAGAGCACCATTGCGGCGCGCCTTGCGCGCAAACTCGGATATGTAAATCTTGAAAGCGGCGCAATGTATCGCGCGCTGGCTCTTAAAGCGATCGAGAAAGACACTTCTTTCGAGGATGCGAATGCGCTAGTGGAACTCGCCGACAATTCAAGCATTCAGCTGGAACCCACTCTCACTGGAAACCGCACACTACTCGACGGGAAAGATGTTTCACAGCGCATTCGCGAACGTGATGTGACCGATGGGGCGTCGAAGATTTCTGTGCATCCCAAAGTGCGCGACTGGATGGTTTCTCATCAACGCGCGATGGGTGCCGGCGGCGGCATTGTGATGGAAGGCCGCGACATCGGAACGAAAGTTTTTCTGGATGCTGATCTGAAAATTTTTCTCGACGCGGATCCGGTTGTCCGCGAGCAGCGCCGTATGGCTCAGCAGAAAATTTCCGGACCAGTCTCGCCCAACGTTGCCGCTGAACTACGGGAACGCGATCATCGCGATCGCACCCGCGCGGCGTCTCCGCTGGTTGCCGCGGATGATGCCGTGGTGATCAACTCGACTTCGATGACTGAGGATGAGGTGTTGACGCGGGTGGAAGAGCTGGTGAGAGAGAAGCAGGGTCTTTAAGAATAGGGTTCTCGGACGCAAAGTTTCAAGGTTGCAAGTAAACCCCCCCCACCTGAGCTCTCGAAACCTTGAAACTTCGAAACCTGCTCTTGTTCAGTTGTCCGTCGCCTCCGGCGCAGCCTTCGGCGTGGGTAACGCCTTGCCCGCCTTGCCAGCTGCTGGAGGAGCC
>Ga0335069_10012598_pt1 | contig 11887 bp, 13 predicted proteins | sample Lox_Sample_11_FD_206714 | JGI IMG/M metagenome (GOLD analysis project Ga0335069, IMG submission 206714) | Soil microbial communities from Loxahatchee National Wildlife Refuge, Florida, United States - Lox_Sample_1.1 | ecosystem: Environmental > Terrestrial > Soil > Wetlands | place: USA...
GCGTTCGCGGTCCACCAACTCGCGAAACACCTGCCGGCCTTTCGCGCGCGTCATCCGAAGGTGATCGTGGAGCTCACGGTGCCGGGGCCGGTGGAGACCGTCGACGACAACTTCGACGTCACGATCCTGACCGAAGGGCGGCAGCCGATCGACGGCAGCTTCATCGCGCGCCGGCTCGCTCGCTCCGAAGTCATCGCCTGCGCCTCCCCCGAATACCTCGATCGCCATGGCCGCCCACAGCATCCGCGCGACCTCATGGACCACGAGGCGATGGTGCCGAGCTTCCTGCGCGAGATCACGTTCCACACGCTCGCGCCGGGCGCATCCGGCAGCGCCGGCGAGTCGCACACGGTCTCGCCGCATGCACCCGCGCTGCGCACGGTGCACACCGACACGCTGTACGCCGCCGCGCTCGCGGGCCTGGGCATCACCGGCTTGCCGTCCTTCGTGGCCGAAGACGCGATGCTCGAGCACGCGCTCGAGCGCGTGCTGCCGCGCTGGCACCTGTTCATGACGACGATCTACGCGGGGCTGCCATCGCGCAAGCACGTGCCCGCCCGCACGCGCGCGTTCGTCGATTTCCTGGTGCAGGTGTTCGGGGGCGAGGACCGCGATCCGTGGCTGCTCGCTGCCGGCTGCGAGACACCGCCGAGCCTTCCCCCGCAGCCCCGCCGGCGCATGGGCGCGACGGGCTGATCGGCGGCACACGTCACACCTAGCGTCGGTCAGCGCGGCGCCTTCGGAAAAATCTTCAAGGAGCCGTTGGTGTCGTCCGGCAAGTTTTGCCGATGTCGCGCGAACACGGACGCATCGATGCAACTGAACACACACTCGAGCTTGTCTTTTCGTCGCTTCGTAGTAGCTTGACGGGGTCCGGACAACCGTCGAGCGTCGATTTGGTTCAGAGAAGGGAAGGTCGGGGTCCCCGACGTGTGTGGCGCATCACGGCGCAGTCGCCTCTCGGAGAGTTCGTGGAAGTGGATCCGGCCGCGCCCGAGGCGCGGAGGCGCGCATCCGACGCGCCGGTGATCCTCGAGCCGGCACGGCCCGCCAGCTGGCACGAGTCCACCGGCGAGTTGCTGTCGGGGGTCGACGTGACGGACGAGACGGATTCGATGCCCGGCGAGCTTTTCGACAAGCTCTTCAACCAGCCATCGGACGCTCCTGCGGCGAGCGTCGGATCGCGCGGCAAGGCTGGCTGAACGCGCGCGACGCGGGCTGCGGTCGGCTCACTCGAGCGTGAAGCCGACCTTCAGCGAGACCTGCCACTCGGCGATGCGGCCCTCGACGACGTGGCCGCGCGTCTCGGTGACTTCGAACCAGCGGATGTTGCGCACCGTCTGATGCGCCTTCGTGATCGCCTTCTGCACGGCGTCCTCGATGCTGGTGGAGGACGAGCCGGCAAGCTCGAGCAGCTTGTACACGTGGTCCGACATGCGAGTGTCTCCGCGGCGTTGGGCCCTCGAATCTACCGCGATGCGGCTGGCGCGTGCGCGCACCGACTCACCGTCGGCGGACGCGTGCCCGACCGGCCTTGCGGCCGGCCCGGCTAGTAGGCGTCCTCGGTGTGTCGGGGTGCGGCCGCGACGAGCGTCGCCGGTGCCGCCGGCGCACGTGCCACGGTGGCGGCCGGCCGCGCTTCGTGCAGCCAAGTCGTTTGCAGGCCGACCGCGGCGGCCAGCACCGACGCCAGCAACGCGCCGAACACCCAGTCGTCGGCGCGACGCTTGTAGGGCAGCTTCATGATGGTCCTCGATCGTCGTGCAGGAGCGGGATTGCTCCGGGACGTCAATCTAGGGATACGCAGGGCGACCGGCCGCGAAGGATGGCGCGCCGCCGATGTGACTTCTTGACGCCGGCATCGCGGCCGGCGCCGCGCGAAGGTCACCAGCGGGCGGGGAGTTTCTTCAGGATCGCGATGCGGCCGGGCGAGACGTCGAGGCAGCCGGCCTCGACGAGGTCCTTGAAGATGCGGCTCACCATCTCGCGCGAGGAGCCCACGCGTTCCGCGATCTCCCGCTGCGTGAGGCGCTCTCGCACCACGCGCTCGCTGCCCTGCGGCTCCGCGAGCTCGTCGAGAAGCCGCGTCACCCGCCCGTACACATCCTGGAGCGCGAGGCTCTTGATGTTGTCGGTCGCCTGGCGCACGCGCCAGATGAGCTTCAGCACGAGGTTCTGGGCGAATTCAGGATGCGTCGCCATGAAGTGGCGCAGCTCCGAGCCGCTCACGACCGCGCAGGTCGTCGGCTCGAGCGTCATCACCGACGCGCTGCGCACGCCACCGTCGAGCGCCATCTCGCCGACGTATTCGCCTGCGCCGTGCGTGACGATCGTCACTTCCTTGCCGTCGTCGTTCGACGAATAGACCCGCACGCGGCCCTCGAGCACGATGTACAGGAGGTCGCTGCGGTCCCCTTCGGTGATCAGCACCGTGCCGGCCGGATAGCGCCGCACGTTGCCGCGCGCGGCGATCGCGGCGAGCAGCTCGTCGCGAAGGACCGGGAACAAAGGCTTCGGGTCCATGCCGCATTGTGTCTCGGCTCGATGGTTCGCGATACGGGCGCCGAAGGACTCGCGGACGTCGACCCGTCCTGGTGCGGTCTGCACCGGCACGGCCCTTAGACTCGCCGGCATGGACACCGCGCGGGGCCAGGCACACGGCGCGACGACGACGGCCGCGCATCCGCACGAGCCGGCCTACGGCTGGGTCGTCGTCTGGGGCTCCTTCGCGAGCCTGCTGGTCATCTTCGGCGTCGCCTACTCCTTCGCGGCCTTCTTCCAGTCGTTCGCGCACGAGTTCGAGGCGCGGCGTGCCGACGTCGCCGCCGTGTTCGGCCTGTGCGGGCTCATCTACTTCCTGCTCGGACCCGTGGGCGGCATGCTCGCGGATCGGCACGGGCCGCGTGCGGTGTGCAGCGCCGGCATGATCGTCATCGCGACCGGCCTGCTGCTCGCGAGCTTCGCGCAGTCGATGGCCATGGTCTATGTCGCTTACGGCATCGGCGTCGGACTCGGGGTGGCGCTCGTCTACACGCCCTCCATCGGCAGCGTGCAACCCTGGTTCACCCGCCGGCGGGGTCTCGCGGCAGGCATCGCGAGCTCGGGCATCGGAGCCGGCACGCTCGTGCTGCCGCTGCTCGCTGCCGCGGCGATCGACGCGTTCGGGTGGCGCGGTGCGATGCGTGCGATCGCGCTCGGGGTGCTCGTCGTCGGCCTCGTGGCCACCGGCGTGCTGAGACGTGCACCGGTGCCGGCCGGTGCGGCCGGCGTGCGGCCTGGCAAGACGCTCGCAGAAGCGCTTCGCGATCGGCGCTTCTGGTGGTTCTTCGCGTTCACCCTGCTGTCCGCTCCGGCGATGTTCATCCCGTTCGCGCATGTGTCGGCCGCGGCGCGCGACCTCGGCATCGACGAGGCGCGCGCCGTAGGGCTCGTCGGCCTGATCGGCGTCGGCAGCCTGTGCGGGCGCTTCGCGATCGGTGCATTGGCCGACCGGCTCGGGCGCACCGTCACGCTCGCGCTCATGCAGGCCTCGATGGCCGTCTCGTACGGCCTGTGGTACGTCGCGCACGACTACCCGGCCTTCGTCGCGTACGCGATCTGGTTCGGGCTCAGCTACGGTGGGATCGTGTCGCTGATGCCGGCGATCTGCATGGACATGTTCGGCGCGCGCGCCGTCGCGAGCATCGTCGGCACGCTCTATTCCGCCGCGGCTTTCGGCAACCTGCTCGGCCCGGTCGCCGCGGGCGCCGTGTTCGACCGCTTTGGCAGCTATGCACCCGTCATCGCCGGATGCGTGGTGTTCTCGACGCTCGCGACGATGGCCGCCAGTCGCCTCGTGCGTCGCCACGCGCCGGCGTACTGATGCGGGGCTGCGCGCGGTGAGGCGCTTCAGGCCCGAGGAAGCGCTCGGGGTCGCGTGCATGGCCGCGCTCGTCGCGATCACGCTCGGCAACGTCGTCACGCGCTACCTGACCGACGAATCGTTCGCGTGGACCGAGGAGATCTCGGTCTTCCTCATCGTCGTGATGACGTTCGCCGGTGCGGCGTCGATTGCCGCGCGCGACGGCCACATCCGAATCGAGTACTTCTACGACCGCGGATCGCCTGCGCGCCGGCGACGCCTGCGGGTGCTGAGCGCAGTGGCGACCGCGGCGCTGTTCGGTGTCCTGGCCTTCCTCTTCGGCGTCGCGCTCGTCGACGAGGTGCGCTGGGGCGAGACGTCGATGGGCCTGGGCGTGCCGCGCTGGTGGTTCACCGCCGCCGTCCCGCCGCTGTGCGTCGCCATCGCGCTGCGCGCCGTGCTCGCGGGCGTGCGTGCCGCCCGCGAGCGCAGTCCCGGCGACGAGCCATGATCGCCGCGGCGCTGGTCGTCCTCTTCGTCGCGCTCATGCTGGCCGGCGTGCCCATCGCGGTGGCGCTCGGCATCGGCGGGCTGGCGGCGATCGCCATGGAGAACGCCTCGTCGCCGTGGCTCGGCCTGCTCGCCGCACCGCAGAACGCGCACGCCTCGGTGGCCAAATACCCGCTGCTCGCGCTGCCGATGTTTGTCCTCGTTGGCTCCATTTTCGATCGCTCGGGAGTGGCCCGGCGGCTCGTCACGTTCGCCGAGGCGTGCGTCGGACACGCACCGGGCATGCTGCCCATGGTCGCCATCCTCGTCGCGATGCTGATGGGCGGCATCTCGGGATCGGGTCCCGCGACGGCGGCGGCGGTCGGGGGCGTGATGATCTCCGCCATGGCCAAGGCCGGATATCCGGCGGCGTTCGCCGCGAGCGTCGTCGGCGCGTCGGCTGCGACCGACATCCTCATTCCGCCGTCGATCGCCTTCATCGTGTACAGCGTGAACGTGCCCGGGGCGTCGGTGCCGGCGCTGTTCGCGGCAGGGATGGTTCCCGGCCTGCTCGCCGGCTTCGCGCTGATCGTGCCCGCGGTCGCGATCTCGCGGCGGCGTCGCTTCGGCGAGAGCGAGCGCAACCGACCGCGCCCGCCGTTCTGGCGATCGCTCGGTGCGGCGTCGTGGGGCCTCGCCGCTCCGGTGCTGATCCTCGGTGGCATGCGCGTCGGCTGGTTCACGCCCACCGAGGCCGCCGTGGTGGCGGTCGCGTACGGTCTCTTCATCGGCATCGCCGTGCACCGCACGATCGGCTGGCGCGACCTCTACCCGATCTTTCGCGAGGCGACCGAAATCTCGGCCGTGATCATGACGGTGCTCGCACTGGCGGGCGTGTTCGCCTATGCGGTCAACACGCTCGGCGTGGCCGATCCGCTGGTCGCCTGGGTCCGTGGCCTCGGCCTCGGCTCGATCGGCACGCTGATCGGCCTCTTCGTCGTCATGACCGTGCTGGGCATGGTCCTCGACGGCGTCTCGATCTTCCTCGTGTTCCTGCCGCTGCTCTATCCGCTGATGGTGGCCTTCGCGTGGGATCCGGTCTGGTTCGGCGTGCTGCTGACGATGAAGATCGCGATCGGGCAGTTCACGCCGCCGATGGCCGTGAACCTCATGGTCGCGTGCCGCCTCGCCCGCGTGCGCATGGAAGAGACGCTGCCGTGGGTCGGCTGGCTCATCGTCTCGTTCGTCGCGGCGACGCTCGCGGTCCTGCTGTTGCCCGAGCTCGCGCTCTGGCTGCCGAGACGCCTCGGGTACTGAGAGCGAGCGTCCGGGTTAGCACGTTGGAAGAAGGCCGTCGCCCGACGCAAGATGCGGGCTTCGGACGAGGAGACCACGATGGGCCTGAACACGCTGCGCCGCCGCGCCGTCGTCGCAACCGCCGCGGCCATTGCGCTGCCACGCTTCGTGCGCGCGCAGGCCGCGTACAAGCCGGAATACAAGATGTCGACGGTCGTGCCGCTGGCGTTCGCGTGGGGCAAGGGCGGCGAGATCTTCGCGACGCTCGTGCGCGAGCGCACCGGCGGCCGTATCAACATCAAGCAGTACCCGGGCGCCTCGCTGGTGCAGGGCCAGCAGGACCGCGAGCTCGCGGCTGCGCGCCAGGGCGTGATCGACGTGCTCTGCGGCGCGCCCGTCAACTGGGCCGGAACCGCGCCGCAGCTCGCCGTGTTCACGCTTCCGTTCCTGCTCCCCGACCACAAGGCGTGGGACGCGGTGATGGCGAGCGACGCCGTGACGAAGGACTACTTCGAGCTCGTGCGCAAGGCCGGCGCCGAGCCGCTCGCCCTCGGCGAGACGGGCTATCGGCAGGTGAGCAACAGCAAGCGCCCGATCCTGAAGCCCGAGGACCTGAAGGGCATCAAGATCCGCGTGGTGGGCAGCCCGATGTACGGCGACATCATGAGCTCGATGGGGGCGAACCCGACCTTCATGAGCTGGGCCGACGCGCAGCCCGCGCTCGCCTCGGGCGCGGTCGATGCGCAGGAGAACCCGCTCGAAGTGTTCCTCGCCGCGAAGATCCACACGCTCGGCCAGAAGTACGTGACGAAGTGGAACTACTCGAACGACGTCCTGCTGTTCGCGATCGCGATGCCGGTGTGGCAGTCCTGGAGTGCTGCCGACCAGAAGATCGTGCGCGACTGCGCGCAGGATGCGGCGAAGCAGCAGGTCGCGCTGGTGCGCAAGCTCTTTGCCGAAGACGTGCAGCGGGTCGCCGCGCTCGGCGTCGACGTGCACGTCCCGACGGAGGCCGAGATGAGCACGTGGCAGATCGCGACGCGCCGGCCCTACGCGCGCTGGAAGGCGCAGACGCACCCGCAGCTGGTCACCAAGGTCGAGGAGATCGTCGCGCGCACGCGCAAGGCGTGACGCGCGACGCCGACGGAACGTCGATCGTCGTGGCAGGCCGTCAGCGGGCGGTGACCGCCTTCGCGAACTGCGCCACGCTGTCGCGGATGACGATGTCCTCGTTGCTGATCACGTTGTCGCGCCCCTGGCCGGCCACGAACAGCGGCTCCTGCGTGTCGTAGTCGAACGCCGCGAGCACGAAGTAGCGAAAGCGGTACCAGACGTCCCAGAAGCTCTGGTAGGAGAGCCGCACGACCATCTTGTCGCGGCGATCGACGTCGGGTGCGACGATGCCGGCCTGCACCTTGGCCACGGCTTTCTCGGCACCCGCGACGCCGCCCGCCGGCTCGAAGCGCAGGCCGTCGCGCACGCTCGCGTCGGCGTCGCGGAGGAAGTCCAGGACGGGCTGCGTCTTCACCGCGAAGTTGATGTTCTGCGGCAGCGAGCCCGTCGCCTGCGCGACCGCGGCCGGGTTGAGCGAGGACGCGATGACGCCGATCACGTTGCCCTTCTGGTCGAGCAGCGGCCCGCCGCTGCTGCCGGGCTGGATCTCCGCCGAGACCTGCAGCTGCTGATCGTTGTCGTGGATGCCGGCCGTCGCCGAGACCAGGCCGCGCGACATGCGCACGCTGTTGCCGAGCAGGCGGCTCAACGGGTAGCCGAGCGTCGAGACTTCCTCGCCGAGCACCGGCGGCCGGGTTGCCTCTCGAAAGCGCAGCACCGGCGTTCCCTCGGGCAGCGGCGTGCGCAGCCGGAGCAGCGCGAGATCGGCCTTCGCATCGGCCTTCACGACGTCGGCCGTGAGGCGCTGTCCTCCGAGCGTGACGGTCGCGGTGGTGCTCTCCCCCGTCACGTGCGCGCAGGTCAGCAGCAAGCCGTCGGCACCGATGACGAAGCCGGTTCCCTGCGGCGCGTCGATCGGCTTGCCCGGGTCCATGACCCGCACCGTGAAGCCGAGCTTCTCGATGTCGTGCACGACGCGCGGCACGATCTGGCGCGGATCATCCTTGGGCGGGATGAAGAGGACCTCGTGGTACGAGCCGTAGCCCTTGGCCTTGACGGCCTCCGAAGGCTTGTCGTTCGTGATGAGCCGTGTCGACGAGGCGCACGCAGAAAGCATCGCCACCGCCGCCAGGGCCGCGATCGTCCGTCGCCGCATCTGGCATCTCCCTCCCGCGGCGGATCATGCCAGCAAGACATCCGGTCGACATCGCCGCGCGTCGCCTGCTCCAGCGATCGGCACGCTCAGCCGGTGGCGTGTGCGCTCGTCACGGGGCTGGTGTCGCCGAACCGCCGGATGTGGCGCCAGCCGACCAGCGCCGCGGCGATGCCCGCCGTGGCCGCGACGCCCAGCGCCCAGCGCGGCCCGAGCACGTCGGCCACCCACCCGACCAACGGCGCACCGAGCGGCGTCGAACCGAGCGCGATCGCCATGTAGATCGCCATCACGCGCCCGCGCATCAGTGCGTCGGTGCCGATCTGGACGGTGCTGTTCGCCGTGGTCATGAAGGTCTGGCTCGCGATGCCGATGGCGACCAGCGTCGCCGCGAACGACCAGTAGCCCGGCATCAGCGCGGCCGCGGTGCAGCCGACGCCGAACGCGGCCGCGCCGCGCACGATGACGCGCAGCCTCGGGGCGGGGCGGCGCGCCGACAGCAGCGCTCCGGCGACCGAGCCGATCGCCATCGTCGACGACAGCAGACCGTACTCGTGCGCGCCGGCGTGGAAGACCTTCACCGCCATCGTCGAGATGAAGATCGGGAAGTTGAGGCCGAACGTCGCGATGAGGAACAGCATCACGAGCACGGCGACGAGGTCGCGGCGCGCGCGCACGTAGCGCAGGCCGTCGCCGATGCGGCCGCGCTCCGCGTGGCCTCGGCGTGCGCGGTGCAGGTCCCGAACGCGCAGTGATGCGAGCGCGACGATCACGGCTGCGAACGACAGCGCGTTGGCGAGGAACACCCAGCCGGTGCCGATGGCGGCGATGAGGAGCCCCGCGGCCGCGGGCCCGATCATGCGTGCCGCCTGGAACGAGGTCGAGTTGAGGGCCACGGCGTTCGACAGATCCGCCGTGCCGACGAGCTCCGAGACGAACGTCTGGCGCGCCGGCGCATCGAACGCGCTCGCGCAGCCGAGCAGCAGCGCGAACGCGTACACCTGCCACAGTTGGACGGCGCCGAAGATCGTGAGCAGGCCGAGGCCCAGCGACAGCAGGCCCATCGCGCCCTGCGTGAGGAACAGCAGCTTGCGGCGGTCGAACGTGTCGGCGGCGAGGCCGGTGAACGGCAGCAGCACGAGCGAGGGCCCGAACTGGAGGGCCATCACGATCCCGACCGCCGTCGCGTTGCGCGGGGTGAGCTGCACCAGCACGAGCCAGTCCTGGGCCGTGCGCTGCATCCACGTGCCGACGTTGGACACGAACGCACCGGCCGCCCACAGGCGGTAGTTCGGGATGCGCAGCGAGCGGAAGGCGCCCGGGACAGGCGCGGTCATGCCGCGCGCGCGAGTCGCAGCACGGTCACGCCGGGTTTCAGGTTCTTCAGCGAAGGCATCACGAGCACGCAATCCGCGTAGGGCGTCGCAAACGGCGCGCCGTCGTCCCAGCCGAGCACGGTGCCGGCTTCCGGCACGACCTCGCCCGTGGTCCAGCGCTGCGCGAAGCGCACGTTCACGGTCTTCGCGGCGATGGCGTCGGTGACGCGGCAGACGCGCTGCGCCGCCGGCGGCGCGATCCACCACGACGACGGCAGCGTGTCTTTCGACACGCAGCCGCTCGCCACGAGGAAGCGAGCGAGGCCGTCCAACGCGACGTCGCGGCTCGCGAGCTCGCCGTGCTGGCCGCATTCGAGCAGCAGCGCGCGCGCGTCGCCGTCGGGATCGGCGAAGCGTCCGTGGTCGCGCATGCGCCGGCCCTGCGCGTGGCCGGCGTCGGCGATCACGAGCTCGGGCGCACCGAGCTCGCGGGCGAGCGCGAGGTTGCGCGGCAGAAGGCCGGTGAGCATCACCGGCGGGCCGGGCTCGCTCATCGAATGCAGGTCGAGCAGCCAGTCGGCGCGTTCGACGTAGGGCTGAAGCTCGAGCGCGCGGCGCTGCTCCGTGGTCGATGCCCGCGCCGCGAGGTCGTCGCCCCACACGCGGTTGATGTCCTCGTCGACATACCGGGACGCGTACGGGCTCGCGACATCGAAGCGGTCGAACGCCGCGAGGTTGCAGAACGCGAGCGTGAGCGTCCCGCACCGCGGCTTGACGCCGGCTTCGAGAGCATCCAGCAGTGCCCACGCGCCGCACAGCTCGTTGCCGTGGACGAGCGCCGTGACGAGCACGCTCGGTCCCGGCGCCGCCGCTCGGAACGACCAGACACCTTCGGTGCCGGTGTTGCCGGCGCGCCAGGGCGAAAGGTCTGGCGGCCGAAGGCGCCAGTGATCAGTTTCAAGGTTCATCGGTCGATGGCTGGATGACGGCAAACGCGCGGCCGCGATGCGAAGTCGGTGGGGCGACCCCGCGTTGACAGCGGATGCCAATGGCGGTCTAGTGCACGGACTCCACGCTGCGTGGCCCCTGGGGAGAGCGGATCATGACGCTTCCTGGACAACCGTTGATGGGTCGACCCCTCACGAAACCCGACGCACACGATAGGCGATGATCGACCTCTACACGGCCCCGACGCCCAACGGCCACAAGGTCTCCGTCGCGCTCGAGGAGCTCGGCTTGCCGTACACGGTGCATGCCGTCGATCTGACCAAGGGCGAGCAGAAGACCGAAGCCTACGGGCGTCTCAATCCGAACGCGCGCATCCCGACGATCGTCGACCGGGACGCGAACGCGTTCGTGGTCTTCGAGTCCGGCGCGATCCTCATGTACCTCGCCGAGAAGACGGGGCGGCTGATGCCCGCGGATCTGCAAGGGCGCTCGCTCGTCGTGCAGTGGCTCATGTTCCAGATGGGCGGCATCGGCCCCATGATGGGGCAGGCCAACGTCTTCTTCCGCTACTTCCCGGAGAAGATCCAGCCGGCGATCGATCGCTACCAGCACGAGTGCCGGCGGCTGTTCGAGGTCCTCGACCGACGGCTCGCCGCGCATGAATGGCTGGCGGGCGAGTATTCGATCGCCGACATCGCGAACTGGTGCTGGGTGCGCACCTATCGGTGGTCGGGCGTCGACATCGAAGGGCTGGTCCATCTCCGGCGCTGGATGGATGCGATGAAGGAGCGGCCCGCGTGCCGGCGCGGCATCGAAGTGCCCATGAAGATCGAGAGCGCGCTGCGCGATGAGGCGACGGCACGCGCGTGGGCGGAGCGCGCCCGCATCAACGTCCAGCGCTAGCTGTTCATCGGGGAACCCATGATCACCTTCTACGACTGCTCGACGGCTCCGAGCCCGCGGCGCACACGCATCCTGCTGGCCGAGAAGAACGTGCCGCACGAGACCGTTCAGGTCGACCTGCGTGCGAACGAGCAGCTCGGCGACGCGTTCCGGCGCATCAACCCCGATTGCACCGTGCCGGTGCTGGAGCTGGAAGACGGCGAGCGGCTCACCAGCAACGCGGCCATCGCCGCCTACGTCGAGGCGCGCTGGCCGCATCCACCGCTGCTCGGCGTCACGCCTTCCGAGAAGGCCGAGGTCGCGCACTGGAACTGGCGCGTGGAGTTCGAGGGTCTGATGGCGATCGCGGAGTCGATGCGCAACACCGCGCCGGCCCTGAAGGGGCGCGCGTTGCCGGGGCCGGTGGACTACGCGCAGATCCCGGAACTCGGCGAGCGCGGGGTCGCGCGGCTGAAGCGCTTCTTCGAGGTGCTGAACGAGCGGCTCGCGACGCGGCCCATGGTCGCGACCGATCGCTTCAGCCTCGCCGACATCACGGCCGTCGTCGCCGTCGACTTCGCGCGCGTCGTGCGCGTGAAGCCGACCGAAGCGGACCACCCGCACATCGTGCGATGGCGGGCGTCGCTCGCGGAGCGCCCCGCCATCGCGCTCTAGCGTGGGCTTGCGCGCCGCTCAGTGCCCGCCGTCGTGCTCGTGATCGTGCTCGCGCTCGTGCGAGCTCAGGAATCGCCACGTCGCCTGCCACGTGTCCGGTGAGTTCCAGATGCCGAGGTGCGTCGTGGCGAGGATCGGGTCGTGGATGCCCTGGCCGGTGAGGTCGAGTTCGCG
>Ga0335069_10012599_pt1 | contig 11887 bp, 14 predicted proteins | sample Lox_Sample_11_FD_206714 | JGI IMG/M metagenome (GOLD analysis project Ga0335069, IMG submission 206714) | Soil microbial communities from Loxahatchee National Wildlife Refuge, Florida, United States - Lox_Sample_1.1 | ecosystem: Environmental > Terrestrial > Soil > Wetlands | place: USA...
CGAAAAATGGAGGGCAGCAGCGCGCCCGTAACGAAATTCGCGATCGTGATGTCGGCGAATTCCGTGCCGTAGCGCTTGGCGTAGCCGGCGGCGCCTTGTCCGAACGCCGGTTCACTGTTCGACATCTGGCCGAGAAGCGCCAGGAATCCCACGTAGGGGAATTGAACCGGGTCGAAAGATTGCTGCGCCACCAGTTTGTATTTCTGCCGGGTCGTGAGCGGCGCCACGTGGTCCGCGTTCTCTACGGTCAGATAGTTTGGCAGCGTCCAGAACAGCCGGTCATCCGTGGGGGAAACCGGTTGCCGGTCATCAGAGCGTGGGTTGTCCGATTTCGATTGAATCTCAGGAGTCGGACCCTGGGACGCTGGCGGCTGCTGCGCAAGCAGCGGAACAGCCATCAACAGCGTTGTGATCCCGGCGGTGCCGCGCTTCAGCATTCCCGTTACTTGACTCCCCCTGACCCGAGCGCCGAGCCAGGAGCGCGACAAGCGTCGACACTACCGCCCTAATTAGGCTCTATTCATGATAGTGGGGACAGAGCGGACAAGTTCCAAAAAATTACGTACTCCTTGGATGAATGGCGCCGCGCCGGTTTTGTCGCCTCAGCCCAGCAAACTAAGCAGGGAGGTATCAGGTAAGGTGGCAGTCGGCGCGGTACCAAATAATGTTTCGGTCTCCGCGGACTGCAAGGCAGCCTGGGAGCTGGCGAGTTGGCCGGCCTCGGTGGATGCAGAAGAAGTGGTCGCAGAGGATTCGGTGGCTGTAGCCGCCGTCTGGGGAGACGCCAGATCCGCAAGAAGCGTGCTCAAGCTGTTGCTGGAACTCTCTGCGGCAGCATTCGGGAGCCCGAACAGCGTATCCATGTTCTCCAACTGGCTGGCCGACTGGCTCAACTGCACGATATCGCTGGTCGGAGCATTCTCCAGGGCCGATACCACCGCAGGCGAAGACAGCACGGGTGAATTTACATTCGAAAGCGTTTGCAGTAAGTTGGCGACACCCGGGTTAAGCGAGGAAACGGATCCCATTTGCGAAAACCTCCACTTCTTCCTATCGGCAGAAGCCGCGATCCCCTTTAGCGGGACCTTTTCCGCCTTTCCTTATGGTGTTTGACGAACCCCTGTCGGCACAATATTCCGGAAAGTTAGCATCCCGGCCCAAGAATTTGCTCCCGTTCTGTACACACTCGCCTGGTATGGAACGTCAAGTCTTTGTGTTCGCTCGGAGGAGTATGCGGCACAGCAAGGATTTGGAATGAACAAAAGACTCGCGTTAGGCATTCACTCGCTGGCAGCACTGTGGTTGGTGCTAGCCTGTCCCGCCTCGAGCAGAGCGCAGGGGCAGCCTTCGCGTCCGCTCGTTGTCGACCGGATCGATGAAAACAAGCTACATCGGCTGACGGGAAACACGCGTCCCGAGGCGATCGCCGCGAATGACCGCGGCCTGGTCGCCGATGACCTCGCCATGGATCACATGCTTCTGCAATTGCGGCGATCTTCCGAACAGGAGCAGGCCATCCAACAATTCGTCGATCAGCTGCATGACCCGCAGTCGCCGAACTTTCATCAGTGGCTGACTGCGGACCAAATCGCCAAACGCTATGCCCCGGCGCAGGAGGATGTGGATAAGGTCACGGCCTGGCTCGAATCCCGCGGATTTACCGTCAATGTGGTTTATTCCGGCAAGATGCTGATTGATTTCTCGGGCACCGCCGGCCAGGTGCGGGAGACCCTGCACACCGAGATTCATCACCTCCTGGTGAACGGCCAGGAGCACATCGCCAACATGAGCGATCCGCAAATCCCCGCGGCGCTCGCTCCCGTGGTTGGAGGCGTGGTCTCGCTGCACGATTTCATGCCGCATACCATGCGGAAGCCGCACGCCGATTACACGTTTAGCTCGACCGGCGTGGCCACGCAAGCGGTGGTTCCGGCGGACCTGGCCACCATTTATGACTTGAACCCGCTTTTCAGTGCCGGGGTGACGGGCCAGGGCCAAACCATTGCGGTCATCGAAGACAGCGATCTTTACAGCTCCACCGACTGGAACACCTTCCGTTCGACGTTTGGGCTCTCCAAATACACCGCGGGCTCGCTGACCACGGTCCATCCGGCGCCTACGAGCGGAACCAATAATTGCCGCATCCCCGGTGTGAACAGCGATGATGGCGAAGCCATCGCGGATGCCGAGTGGGCCAGCGCGGCGGCGCCCAACGCCGCCATCATGGTGGCATCCTGCCGCAACACCCGGTCGACTTTCGGCGGCTTGATTGCCATGCAGAATCTTCTCGAGAGTTCCAAGCCGCCATCCATCATGAGCATCAGCTATGGCGAGTGCGAAGCGGAAAACGGTGCATCGTCGAATGCCGCATTCAACTCCATCTATCAACAGGCCGTAATGGAAGGTGTCTCGGTTTTCGTCGCCGCCGGCGACGAAGGAGCCGCCAGTTGCGATGCGGGAACATCGGCCGCGTCGCATGGAATCGGCGTCAGCGCATACGCATCCACGCCGTACAACGTCGCGGTAGGCGGCACGGACTTCGGCGACACGTTCGCTGGTACCGTTAACACATACTGGAAGTCGACCAATTCTTCGACGTACGGCTCCGCAATCTCTTACATTCCGGAGATTCCCTGGAACGATTCCTGCGCCAGCGCTCTGTTGGCGACCTACAACGGATTCACGACAACATATGGCGCGAACGGATTCTGTAACAGCGATTCAGCCAGGCAACAGGGCCTTCAGGAAGTCGCCGCGGGTAGCGGAGGTCCGAGCGGTTGCGCAACCGGTTCTCCCGCGAAGAGCGGCGTGGTGGATGGCACCTGCGCCGGGTACGCGAAGCCATCATGGCAATCGGCCGCCGGTAACCCCAGCGATTCGGTCCGCGATATTCCTGACGTGTCACTATTTGCGGCAGACGGCGTGTGGGGGCATTTCTACCTGACTTGCTACTCCGACTTACGCAACGGCGGCGCCTCCTGCACAGGTTCGCCCAGCAACTGGGCCGGCGCCGGCGGAACATCTTTTTCATCACCTGTTCTGGCAGGAATACAAGCCCTCGTCAACCAGAAGCATGGGGCGCAAGGAAATCCGAATTACGTCTACTACAAGCTGGCCCGGGACGGTGCGGGTGTTTTCCACGGCGTGACCGAAGGCGATATCGACGTGAACTGCTCGGGAACTCAAAACTGTTTCGGCGCCACCAATGCAAATCGTCGTGGACCAGGCGGGTTCGGACATGGCGGCGGAGGAGGCAACGGAGCCCTGTCCACCTCCACACAATCCGATGCTCCGGCGTACCCCGCAGCCACAGGCTGGAACTTCGCCACGGGTTTGGGAAGTGTCGATGCAGCGAAGCTGGTGAACAACTGGTCCGAGTAGCCCGGCGCGGCTATTCGTCGAACAGGCCTTCGAATAGCGGGCTGGTTAAATAGCGCTCCGCCGCGTCGGGCAGGATAACCACAAACGTCTTGTCTTTGAACTCCGGTAATTGCGCTAATCGCCTCGCAGCCGCGGTCGCAGCGCCACAGGAGATACCCGAAAGAATTCCTTCTTCCTTGGCCAGCCGCTGCGCCATTTCAATCGATTCCTCGCTCGTCACCGTCTCCACACGGTCGACCATCGCGAGATCCAGCGTGTCGGGAATGAATCCCGCGCCAATTCCTTGAATGGCATGCGGCCCGGGCTTGAGCGGCTGACGCCGCAAGGTCTGCGTCATTACCGGACTGGTGGAAGGCTCGACGCCCACCGAGATGATTTTCTTCCCCATCTGCTTCTTGATGTACCGGGAAACGCCGGTGATCGTGCCGCCCGTGCCCACGCCCGCCACCAGCACGTCAATCGCACCGTTGGTGTCTTCCCAGATCTCCGGACCGGTGGTTTTGAAATGGATTTCCGGGTTCGCCGGATTCTTGAACTGCTGCAACAGCACGTACCGATCGGGGTCGCTGGCCACCATGTCCTCGCAGCGCTTGATGGCGGCCGTCATGCCCTCCGAGCCGTCGGTCAGTATCAACTTTGCGCCCAGCGCTTTTAATACCTTCCGCCGCTCCAGAGACATGGTTTCGGGCATGGTGAGCGTGATGGGATACCCACGCGCCGCCGCTACGAACGCCAGGGCGATTCCGGTGTTGCCACTCGTCGGTTCAATCAGCTCTTTGCCGGGTTTCAGCACGCCGCGTTTTTCGGCATCCCAAATCATCGAGGCGCCAATCCTGCATTTCACCGAGTAAGCCGGGTTCCGGCCTTCAATTTTGGCCAACAAGGTTGCCGGCGCACCCTTGGCAATGCGGTTCAATCGCACAAGCGGCGTACGGCCAATACTCAAGGAGTTATCTGCGTAGATCAAGCTGGTTATATCTCCCAGTTGGGCACGAATTTGGCGCGCTTTTCTTTCCAGGCGCGCTGCAGATCCGCGAACGAAGTCTCGTCCAGTATCTCTGATACGGCGCGATTCACGCGCGCCCACATGTCCGAAAACGGCGATTCCGAATGGCGGCGCGCCCGCGACTTGTCATCCCGTGCTCCTTCAATAAATCGAAGCAGGTCCCCGACTTTGATGGAATCCGGGCCACGCGCCAGCAGGTATCCGCCTTCAGCCCCACGGCGCGACTCTACAAACCCGCCTTGCTTGAGGCTGGCAAGAATCAGTTCCAGAAACTTCTGCGGGATCTTCTGCCGCTTGGCGATATCCGCGATTCGCACCGGCTCGCCTGGAGGGTGTGAGGCAAGATCGAAAACCGCGAGGAGCGCGTACTCACCTTTGACCGAAACGTTCATTAGTCGGCGCGAAGCAATCCCCCATATTCAACTAGAGATTATTGAATGCCGTTGGAAGAAGTGTCAATGAGAAGGGAACAACAACCAGAGGTGGGATAACCGGACTGCCGCGTAGCTGGCGAAAACAAGCTACGCGGCGATCCCGGAAACGTACATAAAAACCACGGAACTACTTGGTGGTCGAGTCCATCTTGGAATCGTCTTTTTTGGCTTTCTTGCCCTTCTTGGACTTCTTTTTGGTCTTCGAGGTGTCGTCGGTCTTCTCGTCCGGGCGGGCGAAGGACACGGTGGCGAGACCGGTCAGCAGCGACAGGCCCAGCATGGCGGTCATCAGTTTCTTCATTTTTGCTTGTTCTCCTTTGGAGTGACGATATTCTCGTCTCAGCGTATGATATCCATCCCCACATGAATTCGGGCTTAATCGATTATTAAAATCACTTCATTAACCGCGCATCGGCGGTCACAAGGTTCGGCCGGGTCAATTCTTCCAAGTAATCTCTCTGATTTCAAATCTGCTAGTTCGGCCGGAAGAGCAACTCGGGCCCTAATTACTAGTGCCCCCCTTGGTAGTATCGAATCGGCATGAAAAAGGAAGAACTGGCCACACGGCTGGCGAAAGAGGCGGGGGTTTCGCCGGCCGAGGCAGCCGATCAGTTGGACCACGTGGTCAGTCAGATCATAGCCAACCTCAAAAAAGGGGCGAGCGCCCAATTGCCGGGCCTCGGAAAGTTTACGCCCGGTCCGACCTGGGATTTCAAATTCGATCAAAAAGGGGGAAAGGTACCTGGTCGTCGCGGCAAACGGTAACCCTTCTTCTGCCCGGCAGGTGGCGCGGATCGTACGCGAGTGCCTGGAAGAGGGCAAGAGCGTGATCATTGATGGGCTGGGGGCGTTCCATCCGGACGGCAATCGAGGCTATCGGTTCGTCGCGCGGTCGGCTCGTTCGGTCTTTCTGGCCTACGTTCAGGAGGATGCAGCGCAGGTGGAGCGTTTATACGATGCGCTGGAGGAACGGGGTTTCGACCCTTGGTTCGACCGCCGGAAGCTGATGCCGGGGCAGAACTGGCCTCGTTCCATCGAAGACGCTCTGGAAGCAACGGATTTCGTCATTGCGTGCTTCTCCCGAAACTCGGTTTCGAAAAAAGGGGGATTTCAAGCCGAGATCCGCTATGCGCTCGACTGTGCCCGCCGTGTTCCGCTGGACGATATTTTCCTAATCCCCGTTCGGCTGGATGCCTGCGTCGTCCCGGCGAGCATTCGGCGCGAAATTCAGTACATCGATCTGTTTCCCGACTGGGAACACGGATTCCGGCGCATCATCAAGATTCTGACCCGCCAGCTTCGCAAGCGGCCGATTCCGGCTTAATGTTTCCCCTTGGCCAGCTTTTCGACCCGCTTACGCACTTCCGCCGCACGCTTGTCATCAGCGGCTAAACCAAGGAACTTCTCGTAAGCTTCCTGCGCGGCCTTCCAGGACCTTTGTTTCTCTTCTGCCTCACCCAATAGGAAATACGCTTCCGCAAAAGTCGGATTCCACTTGGTGGCTTCCTGGAAGCGCTGCACTGCTCCCTTATAGCTCCCCTTATGGAGATAGAAGATGCCAGTGTTGACTTCCTTCTGCGCCTGGAGCGGGTTGAAGGAATACTCCTTGGGCTTCTCCGCCTCATCTTCCTCGGGCGGCGCCTGCTGCTGTTCGGCGGGTTTGGTCTCCGCCAGCTTCTTATCCTGAGCGGAGACGGCACAACTACCACTCCATAAGAACAGAAAGGCTGCTCCCAGCCAGCGTGACATAATTAAATTATATTGCCCGCGGAAGAACTCCGAGAGAAAGCTGCGCAGTTACCCCTGGGGCCCGGGGTGTATCTGTACAAAGATGCCGGCGGGCGGGTGATTTATGTCGGGAAAGCCAAGAGTCTGCGGCTGCGGGTGCGCAGCTACTTTTCCGATGACCGGCTGGCCGACACCAAAACCGGCACGCTGATTTCCGAAGCGCGCGATGTCGACTACATCCTGGTCGATAACAACAAAGAAGCGCTCGCGCTCGAAAACAACCTGATCAAACAGTGGAAGCCGCGATTCAACATTCTGCTGCGCGATGACAAAACCTACCCGTACATCAAGCTGACCTGCGAAAAGTATCCACGCGTTTACGTAACGCGGCGTCTGCGCAAAGACGGATCGACGTATTACGGCCCGTATTTTCCGGCGAACCTGGCGTATCGCCTGGTGAACTTTATACACCGAAGCTTTCTGGTGCCATCCTGCAAAGTCGATCTCACGCGCTATCACCCGAAACCGTGTCTGCAGTATCACATTCACCGGTGTCTGGGCCCGTGCGTGGAAGGGCTTACGGCGGACGACGCTTATGCCGGAGCGGTCAGGAACGCGAAGCTGTTCCTGGAAGGGCGGCATGCGGATCTGGCAAAAGGGCTGAGGGAACGGATGCAACAGGCATCAGACGCCATGCGTTTCGAAGAAGCGGCGGCGCTGCGCGACCTGCTTTCCACCGTGGAAGAGATGGACGAGCGGCAGAAGATGGCGGCTGCAAAGGGCGACGACATCGACATTTTCGCCGCTTACGCCGAGCCGCCGCTGGTCGCGCTCAACCTGTTCCACTTGCGCAACGGACAGATTGTAGACCGGCGCGAATTCTACTGGGAGGACCAACACGAGTTCGACCAGCCGCAGTTTTTTTCCGCGCTCATCAAGCAGATCTACCTCGACCAACAGCACATCCCATCGATCATTCACGTGCCCGCGGATTTTGAAGATCGCGAAGAGCTGGAAGAATTGCTATCGGAAAAGCGTGGGAGGAAAGTCGAGATTCACACGCCGCAGCGAGGCCAGAAGAAAGCGCTGTTGAACCTGGTGGAAACCAACGCTAAGCACAGCTTCGACCAGCGTTTCCGCGTGATGAAACCGTCTTCCCGCGCCATCCAGGAAGCTTTGCAGGACGCACTCGGGCTTCCGGACGCGCCGAAGCGCATTGAGTGTTTTGACATCTCGCACATCCAGGGCACCGACAAGGTGGCCAGCATGGTGGTGTGGGAAGACGGCCGGATGAAGAAGTCGGACTACCGCAAATTCATCATCCGCGACGTGGTGGGAAACGACGATTTCGCCAGCATGCGCGAAGTAGTGACGCGGCGCTATTCGCGGCTCCAACAGGAGAACCAGCCGATGCCGGGCCTCGTGCTGATCGATGGCGGGATCGGGCAACTGCACTCGGCGGCGGATGCGCTGGAAGCGATCGGCATCATCAATCAACCGCTGGCTTCGATTGCCAAGCGCGAGGAGATCATCTACGTCTACGGGCAGGAGAGCGAGCCGGTGGTGCTGGACCGGTTCTCGCCGATTCTGCATCTGATCCAATCGATCCGGGATGAAGCGCACCGTTTTGCCGTGACCTTCCATCGCACGCGCCGAAACGCGGCGCGGCTGACCTCGGAGCTCGACCAGATTCCGGGCGTGGGAGAGAAAACCGTGCAGAAACTGTTGCGGCATTTCGGCAGCTCGGAACTGGTGCGCGGGGCGTCGGAGGACGCGCTGGCCGAGGTGGTGGGACGTGCGGCGGCGCGGCGGGTGAAGGAATTCTACACGCCGGTGGAACATCCGGAAAACGTGTGAGTGACCGGAAGCAGGACCGATGCCCGTTGTGCGTCGGACCGAACGAGTTCGGCATGGCGGCAGGCCCGTGACCCACCAACCTGGGATGCACCACCAACTCGTACTCATCGATCAATTCCAGCTCCGCCAACGCCAGCGGGAGCTCACGCCTCCCACGAGCAGTCCCTTGCCCGCCTCCCGCTTGAGTTGTTGAACGGCCTTCCCGAGTTCCCCGCGCACGAGTTCTGTGTTCCAATCGACGCGGTCCAGGGTGCTCGAAACGACGTATTCTTTGCCGCGTCGACCGTCCGGGCGAAGGGTTCCATCCATTCAGGCCGCGCTCCGGCCTGCGCCGACGGTCGAAACGCTGCCGCCATCATTTCGTAAGTCACGCGGCCAACGAGGAGGGCGTCGGCCTGGTCGAGGTTCTCGACCGCGTGGCGATGCAACCCTTCGTCAGGCAATATTGCATGATGATCGCAGCACCCGTCCAATGTGACGTTGATCGAATACCGAAGGGTCGCATCAAGCAAGAGTACCGCCGATGGGGGCATCGTCGTGACGTGCTTTGGGAGATAGCCGAACAAACTCACGCCGCTTTACGGTGGTGTACGGTGAACGGAAAACAGGATTCGATTGATGTGTTTGCGGATCATCGGCTCAAGAATAGTCCGTGATTTCCGTTGATATACTCGGATTGTGAACGCTCGCATTACGGTCGAACCCGGCAAGCGCTCGGGACAGCCTTGTATTCGCGGGTTGCGCATCACGGTTTGGGATGTACTGGGCTGGCTGGCCGCCGGCATGACCGAAGCGGAAATCCTGGCCGACTACCCGGAACTGGAACCTGACGACTTCCGAGCCGTCTACGATTTTGCCTCGCGTCTCGGCAAGCGCGTTGCGCTGTAAAGCTGCTGTTCGACGAGAATCTTTCACGCAGGCTGGTTCTCCGTTTGTACGACCTCTATCCGGGATCGATGCATGTGGCCGAGGCTGGATTAGTCGAGAGTCCGGATCGCTACGTTTGGGAATTCGCGAAAGCCCATGCGTGTTTAATCGTGAGCGCAGACGCGGACTTCTACGAACTTGCGACAACGATTGGCCCGCCACCGAAAGTCATCTGGCTGCGGCGTTGGACGCATCCCACGAGAGACGCCGAAGACCTGCTTCGACGAAACGCTATTCGCATTGCCGAATTCGAACGCGATCCGGAACTGGGTGTGCTGGTTCTGGACAAGGGATAGCTGGGTCGTTCCGGTGATCAAGTGATGCCAGCGTTCACCTTCCTACGCCCAGCCGGTGGGCCAGGATGTCGGGTAATTCGGCGTTGTGGATCTTCTGCTGCGCGGTCTCGACGTCGTAGGGAACGCGGCGGTAGATGAGAAATTTGTCTTCGGGATTGTAGAGGACGTAGGCGGTGCGGGGGTCGCCATCGCGCGGCTGGCCGACGGACCCGGGATTGACGAGATAGGCGTTGTCGGGATCGAGTTCGAGGAACGTCTCCTTCTGCCCGGGCGCAGGACGTCCGATGACGCGCACGCGGCTGCGCGCCCATTCGAAGCCGCCCTGCAAATGCGTGTGACCGAAGAAGGCGAGCGAGGTTTCGAGATAGGGGAATGCCTGGCCGGCGTCGGCGGGCTGCACCATGTACTCGTCCTCGTCAAGCAGGGACCCGTGCATTACCTGAAAGCCGTTGACGGCGATGGGACCTTTGGGTAAACCGGCAATGTACTCGCGATTCTCAGCGGTGAGCTGCGTATGGGTCCATTCGGCGGCGGTGCGCGCGACCGGGTTGAACCATGCGAGATCTTCCAATCCGGCGCAGGCGCGATCGTGATTCCCGCGCACGACCACGGCGGAGTTGGAGCGAACCCAATCGGTCACAGCGTTGGGATCGGCCCCGTAGCCGACCAGGTCACCGAGGCAGAGAATGCGGTCATAATCGCCCACTGCGGATTCGAGGACGGCGGTGAGCGCCTCGAGATTGCCGTGGAGATCGCTAAGAATGATATAGCGCAAGAGCGGCTTCAGGCCTTTCGCAAGCGGAGCAGCGTGATCTCGGGCGGAGCCCCAATGCGAGCGGGCATGCCGATGGTGCCGATGCCGCGTGTGACGTATATGGCGGATCGGCCGGACTGGTACAGCCCACGCACGAACGGCGTGTAGAAACGGGCCACGTTCAAATCATGATGCAGGATCTCGACATTCACCTGCCCACCGTGCGTGTGGCCGGCGAGCGTCAGATCCCAGCCCTGTCGCGCGGCCGCTGGGAAGACGTCGGGATTGTGCTGGAGCAAAAGATTGAGCGCTCCGGGAACGATCAGGCGCTCAGCCCCTTCGAGATAGTGATCGTGCCAGCTCATTCTCTGGTAGTCGAGGCCGGCGATGTTGAGCTTGGCATTTCCGAAGCGGAGCTCGCGAGCCTCGCCCCGAAGGAACGGAATGCCCAGGCGCGCGGCTTGCTCGGTGGCGTAATCCTCCACGTCGGCGTAAGTTTCGTGGTTTCCGAGGCAGCCCAATATTCCAGCGTCCGAGCGGAGGCGACCGATCTGGCGCAGGCAGGCATCCAAAGGATCGTTGTGCACCGAGATTAGATCTCCCGTCACGACCATCAGATGCGGGCGGAGCTCGTTCGCGGCGTCGACGGCGCGGGCGAACTCCTCTTCGCTCAAGAACGGGCTCAAATGAATGTCACTGAGCTGGACCAGCCTCAGGTTTTCCAGATCGGGGTGAAGACCGTGGATGGGCACGTCGACTTCGGTGACCTGGAAATCGGTGCGCTCGACAATGGCGCCGAAACCAACGATGGCAAACGGAGCAGCGGCGGCCGCTCCAGTCAGCGTGTGTAGCAGGGCGCGGCGCGTGGTGTCGACGGTTTCTCCAGGAACTCGACGCGACTGGAGTACATGGAGCACCAGCCAGGCCGGCGCCGAGGCAAATGCCCAGATCAAGGCGGCCCCGCGCACCCAACCGAAGAACACAGCGGGCAGGGGCAAGCTGGTGGCGTCGGGCAGGTGAAGGAGCAGACCGAGGATCACTGCCGTGACCACCGCCCGCACGGCGATGCGCGCGACGCGTGCCGAACGTCCGGCTAAGTTCCTGTCAATGAACGAAATGCAAGCTCGCGCGATTCGCCATTGAACGGCGGCAAGCACGCATAGCACAGCGATCTCCGAAGCCACGCCTAGATACTGACCCATGGGCCTTTCTCTATTGTAATCGGCGAGTGGCACCACTTTCAGGAGGGAATGTGACAGGCCTGACTGATTACAGCCAACGCGGTGATGGCGGCGGTCTCAGCCCGCAGGATTTGGGGGCCTAGCGAGACCGGTGTCCATCCGCCAGCTAAAGCGGCCCCGCGCTCGCGGTCGGCCCAGCCACCTTCGGGGCCTGTGAGAATTGCCACGCTATTTTTGTCGGCATCGGACTCGAGAGTTTTTAACAACATGGGCGCGCCGGGCTGCTCATCGAGAAAAAAGCGGCGGAGGGAATCATCGGCCGT
>Ga0335069_10012602_pt1 | contig 11885 bp, 14 predicted proteins | sample Lox_Sample_11_FD_206714 | JGI IMG/M metagenome (GOLD analysis project Ga0335069, IMG submission 206714) | Soil microbial communities from Loxahatchee National Wildlife Refuge, Florida, United States - Lox_Sample_1.1 | ecosystem: Environmental > Terrestrial > Soil > Wetlands | place: USA...
ATTCTGGCGCTGGACTACGGCCAGAGAAAGATTGGCATCGCCCTCGCGGACAGCGAAGCGCGCATCTCGCAACCCTACGACACGCTGGAACGTATCAATCGCAATGAGGATATGCGGCGGCTGCGGGAATTGGCAGGGAAACTTCGCGTCCGGCAGATTCTGGTGGGAATTCCCTTGCGGCTGGATGGAACGCCTGGGGAAATGGCCGAGGAAGCCACGCGGTTCGCACAGCGTGTGCGCAAGCAGGTTGGCGTGCCTGTGGAGATGGTGGACGAGCGGCTGACGAGCTGGGAAGCCGAGCGGATTCTGGAAGAGGAACTAGGGCGCAGGATCGTACACGAGGAGAGCGCACACGGAAGAAAGAAACCGGCGCGAGCGGCGGATGGGAAGTACACGGTGGATGCCATTGCCGCGATGCTGATTTTGCGAGAGTATCTGGCCCGGAAGACCCAAGGCAAGGAGAGCCGCTGAGTTGAAAGTTATCGCCGCCCTTTTGCTGATTCTTGTGCTGGCCGCCGCAGCGGTGGCCGGCTATTTGTGGTATTCGATTCAAAAGCCCTACGGGACGATGGCGGCGGAAGGCGTGTACGTGACGATTCCGCACGGAGCATCGCGGCGCATGGCAGGGCGGCTGCTGGAAGAGGCAGGTGTGCTGCGGAGCGGGCTGGCCTTTGAGATTTACGCGCGACGGCATCCGAAGCGGACGCTGGAAGCCGGCGATTACTTCTTCGATCACCCGTTGAGAGGGAAAGACGTGTTCTGGAAGCTGGCGAACGGCGAAGTGTTTGTGCAGCCGTTTACGGTAAAAGAAGGCGAAACGATTTTCGACATCGCCCACGATCTGGAAGCCGCGAAGTACATGACGGCGGACGAATTTCTGAAAGCAGCCCAGGATTCCGCGCCGATCAAGGATCTCTTCCCGGAGGCGAAGTCGCTCGAGGGATTCTTGTTCCCAGCCACCTACGAACTGCCGCGGCACATCACCGGGCCGATGCTGACGGGGATGATGGTGAAGAAATTTCACGAAGCGATGACGCGGCTGGCGCCGGGCGGCTTGAAACGCGGAGAGGGTGCGGAGCAACTGGGTTCGATTGTGACGATGGCGTCGCTGGTGGAACGCGAAACGCCGAAGCCGGAAGAGCGGCCGCTCGTGGCGGGCGTGTTCACCAATCGCCTGGAAAAGAACATGCCGCTGCAGTGCGACCCGACGGTAATTTACGCGCTGCAGCTCGAAGGCAATTACAATGGCATGCTGACGTCGAAGGATTTGCGCATGGATTCGCCCTACAACACGTACGTCTATAAGGGGCTGCCGCCGGGGCCAATCGGGAATCCGGGGGAAGTGGCGCTGGAAGCGGCGCTGCATCCGGCACAGACGACGTATCTTTATTTTGTGGCCAACATGCAGGGTGGCCACTTTTTCTCGTCAACCCTGGCAGAGCACAACCAGAACGTGGCCCGTTATCACCGCTTGCTAAATGGGGAGCCGGCGGATCCTCCACCGGCGGTAGCGCATCATACTCATTCCGGCGGAAAGTCGCGCAAAGGCAAGTAATGACCGAAGCGAAGCACAAAAAAGAGATGATTCTCGAAGCCGCGGACGAGCTTGGCGTGCAGAAATGGTCCGTGGCGGAGATTGACCAGCTTCGGCGCAAGCTGATGGCAGACCATGGCGAACCCGGGAAAACGAGCAACGAGTACATCGCCGAAGTGCTGAAGGAAGCGGGCATGAAGATTCAGCTGACGGAACGCGAAGAGGCCGAAGAGCGGTTCGAGGAAGAGTTCGAGGATATTCTGCATTTCAAGTCGCTACAGGACGCGGAAGTGAGCCTGACGCGGCTGGATGAACTGGCGCGGCGCTTTCGGATGCACGGCGAAAAGGCCGCAGTGGACCGCGTGCTGGAAATTGCGCGGCTGGGAAAACGCCGGGCCGAGATGATTTCGCACAACCGCAAAGTCGAAGAGAAAAAGCGCCGGGAGAAGAAAGAGATCGCGGAGTGGTTCCGCATCTGGCTGGAGACACCCGACGCGTTTTTCAACTGGCTGGATGTGCGCAAGAGCTCACCCGAGTTTAAGGCCACCTTCGGCGAAATTGAGGAAGAATAATCTTGTCAACGGAACAGGACCTGCCGGATTTGCCGCCGTATTCACTCGACGTGCAGGCGACGGACCTGGGCGCAGAGACCAAGGCCGTCGGGCTGGAATTGATTGAGACCGAGAGCCGCGAACCGGTACAGGGAGAAGAGGCCGCGGCGATCTGGGCCGCGGTGTTTCCCGCGCTGGCGAACCAAGAGCAGTGGGTACTGGATTTTTTCAGCCACCTGGATCGCGTGCGCGAATACTGCAAGAACCATCAAGTGGAATTCCGCGAGGCGGCGGGGCGTTGCCTGGTGATTCCGCAGCCGGCCGAAGGAAAATTGCGGGAACTTTTGGGGCGGTTTGCCGGAGAAACGTTTGGTGTGCGGTGCGGGAAGGCGGCCGGAGCGGTGGATACGGCGCTGGAGGGCGAGCTTTCGCAACGCGGGCTGGATGCGTATCAGGCGGCGTACAAGCGTTACACCTATTGCGGAATTTGCGAGCCGGCGGACGGATGGCTGACGCTGCTGAGCGAGACGCTCTGGGCGAGCGAGATTATCCGCAGGGTGCGGCCGTCATTGAAGGAGTTTGATGTGCACATTGCGCGGCCGCAATGAAGGGCAAAGAAGGCGGCGTGAACCCGCCCCTACGGGCGCGGTCTCGAAAATGCTTGGTACTATAGAAAGAGACGAAATTTGGGGATGAAACGCAACTGGAAGCGCATGGTATTGCTGACAGTGTCGGCGGCCGCTTGCAGTTGCGGCGGCCACGTGGTGACGAAGTCCACGCAGGTGCCGGTGGCGGAACGGCCCGTTGCCAAAGAGGCGACGCAGGAAGAGCTGCTGGACCAGTACAACGCCTACGCGCGCAGCCTGCAGAGCATCAATGCGACGCTGGAATTGAAGCCCACGGCAGGGACCAGGTATTCCGGTGTGATTAACGAATATCACGAGGTGAAGGCGTTTCTGCTGGCGTCGCGGCCCTACAATGTGCGGATGATCGGGCAGGTGCCGGTGGTGGGGAAAACGGTTTTCGACATGTCCAGCAACGCGCAGAATTTCGAAGTGTACATCCCTTCCAAGGGTAAATTCCTGATCGGGCCGGTGGCGCTGGAACGCCAGAGCAGCAAGCCGATCGAGAATCTGCGGCCGCAACATTTGCTGGATGCGGTGCTGTGGCCGGAAGTCCGCAAGGAAGAGATTGTGCTGATGGAAGAGTTTAACGACGAGAGCGCGCGCTATTACGTGCTGACGGTGCTGCGCGGCGGATACAAATCGGAAATTCTGCGGAAGATCTGGTTTGATCGCGCGGACCTGCGCGTGGCCCGGCTGGAATCTTACGGGCCGAAAGGCGCATTGATTTCCGATGTGCAGTACCGGGATTGGCAACCGGTCGCAGGGAGCACGCTGGAATATCCCATGCAGATTTCGATCGAGCGGCCACACGACGAGTACCGGCTGGACCTGACGATCAGCAAAATCACATTGAATGAAACCTTAAGCGCCGAGCAGTTCAAGCTGGAGCCGCCAGCCGGAACGGAGATCGTGCACATCAGCGAAAATTCCGAGGAGAAGCGCCCATGATGGGGCAGTTTGTCGTCAACAATTTGTTCCACCGGCCGGTGCGCACGCTGATCGGTGTGCTGGCAATTGCGGTGGAAGTGATGCTGGTGATCACGATCGTAGGGCTAACGTCCGGGATGCTACGGGAGACGGCCAAGCGCATCGAAGGCATCGGCGCGGACATCATCGTGCAGCCAAGTTCGACTACAATTTTCATGGGATTTTCCGGGGCGCCCATGCCGATCAAGATCGGCGACAAGATTCACGAATTGAAATACGTACAGTATGTGAGCCCGGCCCTTCTACAATTCAACACCTCCGGCGCGGTGGAAACGATCTGGGGAATCGATCCAGTGAGTTTCCGGCAGGTCTCGAACGGCTTCGTCTTTCTCGAGGGCCACGATCTGGAGAGCCCGGACGACATGCTGGTGGACGACTGGCAGGCGAAGGCAAAGAAGGTGAAGCTGGGCGACACGTACAATGTGCTGAATCACAATTGGAACATCGTGGGCATCGTGGAGCACGGCAAAGCCGGGCGAATCTTCGTGCGCATTGATACGCTGCAATCGCTGGTGGGCGCGCACGACAAGGCAACCATCTTCCTGGTGAAATGCACGCGGGAAGAACACACATCGGACGTGATGGACGAAATCAAGGCAATCCTGCCGCAGAACAAGGTCCAGCCGGTGAAAGAGTACATGTCGCTGATGACCTCGACCAACATTCCGGCACTGCAGGCCTTCATCAATTCGATGATCGCCCTGGCGATTTCGATCGGGCTGCTGGTGATTTTTCTCTCCATGTACACGACGGTGCTCGAGCGGACGCGGGACATCGGGGTGTTAAAATCGCTGGGAGCAAGCAAGGGCCTGATTGTGCGGGCGCTGCTGGCGGAGACGACGCTGCTCTGCTTTCTCGGGATTTTCGCCGGGATCGGGTTGAGTTACGCGGTGCGCGCCGGCTTTCTGAAGCTTTTTCCGACGCTTTCAATTCTGATTACGCCCGGTTGGATGCTGCGAGCCGCGCTGATCGCCATCATCGGCTCGCTGGTGGGAGCCAGCTATCCGGCGTGGCACGCCAGCCGGAAGGATGCGGTGGAAGCACTGGCATACGATTAAAGGAACAGGGGAAACTAGGCAGAGATGGGAATCACAGTTACAATACGAACGAATTCCACCGGAAATACGGAGCCCGAAATAAAAACCTTGGAGCCGATACTCAAAGTCGAGAACGTCTGGAAACTGTATCACGCGGGCAAGGTGGAAGTACCGGCGCTGCGCGGCGTGAATCTGGACGTTTTGCCGGGCGAAGCGGTGGCGGTAATGGGGCCGTCGGGGTGCGGGAAGTCTTCCCTGCTCTATGTGATTGGGGGGCTGGCGACGGCGTCGCGGGGCAAGGTGCTGGTGGACGGCAACGACCTGGTGACGTTGAGCGATGCCGAGCGCACCAAGCTGCGGCGACACAAGATCGGATTTGTGTTTCAGAGGTTCAATCTGCTTCCAGCCCTGAGCGCCAAGGGAAATATCGCGATCGCGCAGTATATCCACGGAGACGGATTCGACCCGCACCGGTTTGACGTGGTGACGAAGATGCTCGGGCTGGAAGGACGGTTAAGTCACCGGCCTTCGGAGATGTCCGGCGGCGAGCAGCAGCGCGTGGCGATCGCGCGGGCCATTATCAACGAGCCGAAAATCCTGCTGGCGGACGAGCCCACAGGCAACCTGGACACGAAGAATTCGGAGATTGTACTGGAAATGCTACGGCGGCTGAACAAGGACCTGGGGCAAACGGTCGTGATGATCACACACAACCCTGAGGCCACCACCTATTTCGACCGCGTGGTGCACATGCGAGACGGCGTGATTGTGGACGGAGTGCCGGCGGATTGAGCCATGGCAGGAATCGGTCAGATTCTGAACCGGATGTTTTTCTGGTCGTACGAGCGCGGGTCGTGGCAATACGACGTCGCGGTGGCACTGGTTCTGGTGTTTGTGTTTACCCCGAAGAGCTGGTTCCATGATCAACCGCAAGTGGGGTTGCCGGTGAACTCAGCGCAAGTGGAATTACTGAAGCAGGACGGCGAGACGCAACTTTACAAAGTGGATTCACGGGTGCTTGCACCGCCAGAGCGCACCCCTTCCCTGCAGAACGACCTGCACAACGTGCTGCAAAAGGCCGGGCCGGGATTGCAGGACGGACGATTCGCCATAGGAAAAATTGAAGCCTTGCGCGACGAGCAGGGGGATGTGACGGCCTACCAGGTGGAAATCAAGCATAAACCCTGAAATTGAACGGACCCCAGGCCGGAGCGGGCTTAGCCCGGCTTGTGCTACGATTTCTAAGGATAAATAGACTCGCTCGGACTGGGGATGCTTTGAGACGAACCGCCCTCTTCGTACTGATTCTTTTGCTTGGAATTCCCGGAACAACTTTTGCCGCAAGCAGTGGCCAGGCACCTGCCAAATTTTCCCTGCAATATGTCCTGCAGATGATGGACCGGTCCGCGGATGACTTCAAGAGCCTGACGGCAGCGCTGGAGCATGTGACCTACACAGCGCTGGTGAAGGACACTTCGACGGAATCCGGCCAGGTTTATGTGCGCAAAGACGCGAAACTGCGCATCGATTTCATCAACCCGGATCCTAAGACGATCATAAGAAATGGCGATAATCTCTACATTTACACCCCGAAAATCAACCGTGTAGAAGAATACAACATCGGAAAGAACAGGGCGCTGGCGGACCAATATCTGGCATTGGGTTTCGGCACGCGGACGGAAAGCTTGAAGAAGAATTACGACGTGGCGCTGGTGGGGGAAGAAGAGCTGGACGGGCAGAAAATGGCGGTAATCGATCTGGTACCGCACTCGGATGAAGTGCGCAAGCAGATTACGAGGATCCGGATGTGGGTGGACGAGGCATCATGGCTGCCGGTGCAGCAGAAGTTTTTTGAGGCAGGCTCGGATGACTATTTTTTGTCGCGCTACCGGAACGTGATGAAGAATTTGAAGATTGGGGATGGAAAGTTCAAGGCTGACTGGCCGAAGGGCACGAAGATCGAGAAGCCGCACGAGTAGGGAAAGTTCCCGCCGGTAGTTGTAAAAAAATCCCTGCACATTTTCTTAGATACGGACGGCCTTCTGAGACCCTCCGTTTCTTGGGTTGGCGACACGGCCCGCCTCAGAAGGCGGGCCGTACGGTGAGCCCTACGTGGTGGCAGATTCGTGCTGCAGGAGTTTTTGCTTGCGCTGCAGGCCCCAGCGGTAGCCGGCGAGAGCGCCGTCCGCACGAATGACACGATGGCATGGGACCACGATGGACGTGGGATTGGTGGCGCAGGCGCGGGCGACGGCACGGACTGCGTTGGGCTTGCCAAGGGCGCGGGCGACCTGCGTGTAGGTGCGCGTGACGCCGCGCGGGATTTTCTGAAGTTCCCGCCAGACGCGGCGCTGGAACGCCGTGGCCTGAACATCGAGCGGCAGATCCACATTGGGCGGATGGCCTTCGATGCGGCCGAGAATTTCCTTCAGCCAGGCGGGATTGGAATTGGCGGAACGCTGGATTTCCGCGCGTGGGTATTCCTTCTTGAGCGCGGAGACGAGCACGCGCTCTTCATCTCCCAGATAGACCGCAGAAATGCCGCGGTCCGTGCCGGCCACAAGAACTTTTCCCAAAGAACTCTGTGCGACGGTGTACGCGATTTTCATGCCTGCTCCTCCTTTGCGATATGACGCAGGTGTCATTCCCAACTGGGCATTCGTTTTCTCGTAAACACGGCTGGGCGAGCCATAGCCACAGGCATAGAGAGCATCGGTGATCTCCAACCCTTCGCGGAGAAGCTTTTTGAATTTCTCCAGGCGCGTGGCGTGGGTGAACTCGCGCGGCGTCAGGCCGGTCATGCGGTGAAAGGCACGGCGAAGCTTCGCCCGGGACGTGCGAAGCTTTTGCGCGATTGAGTCGAGGCGGGCGGTCTCATCCTCATCCGCGTGGGCGAGGAGCTTCGCTGCTTGTTTGACGAGCGAAATGCCTTCCTGCTGCTCCCTTGGACGGCAGCGGCGGCACGGGCGGTAGCCGTTCTGTTCGGCCTCCTCCGTCGTACGAAAGAAGACCGCGTTTTCGCGACGCGGGCGCCGGGCAGGACACGTCGGCCTGCAGTAGACATGCGTGGAACGCACGGCGAAGACGAATTTCCCGTCGGCGCGAAGATCGCGGTCGAGCGTGGCGCGCCAGAATGCCGCGGCGGCCTGCGGAGTGATGCTGGTTGGTGAAGAACTGCTAGCCATGGTGATCATGCGCCAAGACTACGAAACTTGATGATAGCAATCTATCCGAATTGTGGCGTCAAAGGGGGCATAGAGCCGCCCCCCATTGGATGCAAGCAAGCCCCTCAGACTTCGCCGGGGGCAGGCACGATTTCTTCTTCCACGGCAGCCGACAGCTTGTGTGGCGCCGTGATGACCAGCAGCACGGCGGCGAGAATGGTGGCGCTGGCCAGCAGGGTACGCAGCGAGACCGGTTCATGCCCCAGAAGTGAGCCCAGAAACAGTGCTACAACGGGATTGACGAATGCATAGGTGGCCGCGCGAGAGGCTGTGCTGTGGCGCAAAATGTACACATAAGCCGAAAAGCCCAGTGCCGAACCGAAAACCATCAGATAGAGGACGGCAAGCCACGAGCGAAGGGAAACCTGAGCCAGATGAAACTCGCGAATCTCCCCCGTGAGCAAAGCTACGGTCCATAGGCCACAGGCGCCCGCCATGGATTGCATCGAGGCGCCAAGCAGGGGTGAGCTTGGCGTTGGGTGGTGCCGCGCATAAATGGATCCGGACGCCCAGGCAAGCGAGGCCAGGACCAAAGCCAGGGCGGCAAGTGGGTCCACGCGCTCGGAATTCCCAATCTGGGACGGCCCGACGAGAAGAATGATGCCCACAAAGCCGAAAACAATACCAACCAGTACGCGAGGCGCTGGCCGGGCGCCTCCGGGACGCAACCACTCGATGAGCACCATCCACAGTGAGACGGTAGCAACCAACAGTGCGGCGATACCGGAAGGAACGCGCGTCTCCGCCCAGGAAACCACCCCGTTGCCGCAGAGAAGGAGCAGAATGCCTGTGACCATCGTTGTACGCCATTGCCGGGGTGAGGGCCGTTCGCCTACGGTGGTGCGGAATATGGCGAAAAAGACGAAGCCAAAAAGCATATGACGGAGCCCCGCCATCATAAAAGGTGGGATGGTCTCGACCCCGATGCGAATAAACAAGTACGTCGAGCCCCAAAGGATGTACACGGCAGCAAAGGAGAGCCACAGGAGCATTGGCCTGGCAGGGGCATGGGAAGCAGTCGGTGCGGCCTGAGAGGTTGACGACAAGGACGTAGCGCTCCTCATTGCAGGTGAAGCCAAGATAGCGTGGAACGCGGTGGAGAAGAGCGGCCATTTTGGAAGGAATGGTGGAAAAGGCGAAAAGGAATCGAAGGATTCGTAGGAACCGTGTCGGTACTAGTTCCAAGTGTTTCAATTTAGAGCACTTCGACCGTTTTCCACAGATTGACATTGCCTGTGGGAAATGGCATCTTGGCAGCCCAACTTCATGTGGGGTTCGTGTCCGGTAGATTGGGTAATAGAACTTGCGCGGTGTAAGGCTGCGTAGATTCATCTCTCTGAGGGGTGAGATGAGTGCCAGTAATCACGCGTTAGCTTGGGACAATTTTCCAGCAAGACAAGAAGGAGCGGCGCAGGCAGCGGCTCCTGGTGTGTCTGCGGCGGCCGCGGCAGAGGCAGCGGCGGCACCCAAGGCGCCAGCATTGCGGGTGATGCCGCTGTTGCGCGCGCCACAGCCGAGGCGCTTCGTTCGCGTCCCGACTCATGCGGTTGGCGTGCATTTGGAGCAGCGGGAATGCCCGCGGGCTTCACTGAGGTTGCCCCTAAAACTACGCAGCGTGAGCGGAGTGCTGGAAGAGTTCCCGGTTACGCTAGTGACGCGCGATATCAGTTCGTCGGGCGTATTTTTCCTTTGCCCAAAGTCCCTGGCAGTGAACACGGAAATTGAGCTGGACATCGTGCTGGTGAGCCGGCCGCTGGGTTACGGCAATGTGGTGGTTTCCTCGAAAGCGCGGATCCGGCGCGTGGAGCCGGCGAACATGCCGGGGTGGTTCGGGATAGCCGCCAGCTTCGACGATTTTGCGTTTGACCGGGATGATCATATTCCGGGGCGGTTTTTCGCCGACTAAGCATTCCTTTAGAATTCCCAATTCCCTTCCCAATCCTCAGGCGGAATGTTTCTGATACCCTGAAACGTATGGAGTCACGCCATGAGCTGCACGCTGTGCTATTCGATTGGGACGGCACGCTGCTGGACTCTTACCATGCGGATTCGCAGGCCTACTTGGCGATGTTTCGCAAGTTGGGCGTGAACTGGGGCCTGGCTGAGCTCGAGCAGCACTATTCCCCGGACTGGTATACGGTCTACCGGGCGGCAAAAATACCGGAGCACCGCTGGGATGAGGCGGACCGGGTCTGGCGCACGTATTACGCCAAGCATCCTTCCAGACTGATGGCCGCCACGCGGCGCGTGCTGGCGCAATTGAGCAAGAAACACAAATTGGGACTGGTGAGCAGCGGAGACCGCGTCCGCGTGAGCCAGCAATTGCGGGAATTCCGCCTGACGCGCGTGTTTCGGACGCGGGTTTTGGGAGGAGATACGCGGGAGAAGAAGCCGCACCCAGCGCCGCTGCTGAAAGCGCTCATGGAGATGAAAGCGGAGGCGCGGCATTGCGTATATGTGGGTGATACGCCCGAAGATGTGGAGATGGCGCGGGCGGCGGGCGTGCAAGCGATTGCGGTGTTAGGGCCGTTTCCGACCGAGAAGCGGTTGCGGGCGGTGAAACCAGAGGTTTTGCTGAGAGGCCTAGAGGAATTGCCGACGATTTTGCGAGAAATGTACGGGGCCTAGCGCGTGCCGTTTCGGCATACGAATTCTATTTCTTACCTTGTGACTCCACAAGTTCGCTGCGTAGCTTTTTGAAAATTTCGTAAACTTTGTCAACTTGCGGGTCAACTGCTCGCTGTTCTTGGGTCGGTGGAGGAAGTTCCGGGGGAATTCCGTTTGATGGAATTTTGATGGTGCCGTTAGAAAATTCGTAGAATTCCACATATCCGCGAAGCCAGTAAGAAAGTATCTTCACTTGCGGCCATGACAATGTAATGCCAGTGTGCTGATTAATGACGCTTTTTCCCTGTCTTTGATCTAATTGTCCAAAGATGAGCCTAAGGTCCCATGCGCTTGCCTCATAGTAGACATTATTTGCGTATGCCTCATTGAAGAACCTATCATCCTGCAAGGTCGCGTATTCCATTCTTTGTCTTTCATCCGCCATAAACTCGTAATCCTCCCGTTGCAATGCTTGTTCCCACGGCTATACGTGAAAGGCCCTTAAACGCTCCGTCTGCATTAATGGGAATAGCTGGAGCCACTCGTCGCTCTGTTAATGGTGGTTCAAATTGAAGTGTAGCTTGGACGGCCATGGGTGGTTGAGCAATGTTGGTGCGTCCAACCGCCGTTCCCGCCCAAGAATCTGATCTTCTCGCTAGGTATCTTTTCCGTCTTACTTTCTTCTCAGGACGAATAAATTCAGCATCCTGACTCAATCTTGTAACATTGAAAGTATCTTGGCTGTAATTACTTTCCCAATCGAGCATTTCACTAAATGGCACGAATTCAACTTTCAAACCAACTTTGAAAGCGGCGGCCAGGCGACTAAGCGTATCAAGCGTAAGATTCGCGGCACCAGGAGTCTCAAACATAGAAATCCGGGATTGGTGCATTTTTGCTTCATGCGCAAGATCGGATTGCCGAGGCATGTTCGACCTGAGTCGGAGCGCCCGAATCTGAGATGGCACAAGTACGCTTAGTTTCGCGCCAATGTAGGAAACGCGAGATTCAAAGCTGGTCAGTAATTCAGATATTCTCGCGGATCTGTCGCTCACGAGTTTCAGCTCTCTTTTCTCGCAGTGCTTTTGCGCGTCTACAAGCTGTTTCTATTGCGTCCTTGGGCGTATAGACCGGCCCTTTGTGATAACAGCCGAGGATTAGGGCCGCTTGCTTTCTCCCCAAGCCAAATACTCCTATTGAGCATTGCATAATATAGTTACACAGAAAAAAGCTCGGCCTGTTGCCAGAAGGCCATAACCAGGGTTGGGCGGCGACGCATGCGTTTGAGGGCGCGGACCGCTTGCAGGCTCAACTCGCTA
>Ga0335069_10012603_pt1 | contig 11884 bp, 6 predicted proteins | sample Lox_Sample_11_FD_206714 | JGI IMG/M metagenome (GOLD analysis project Ga0335069, IMG submission 206714) | Soil microbial communities from Loxahatchee National Wildlife Refuge, Florida, United States - Lox_Sample_1.1 | ecosystem: Environmental > Terrestrial > Soil > Wetlands | place: USA: Florida...
ACCTCCGCATCGCCCAGGACGTCACCGCGTTTCAGGAGGAAAATGAGCTCTCTTCGAAATTTTACATCGTCGCGACGGCACGCGAGGGGCACACCCTCGGAGAACTGGAACGGATCATCGACGCCGAGCTCAGGAATTTGTCGGGGATTTTACCCGACCGGCGCGAGATCGGTCGGGCGGTGAATACCATCCAGGCATCGTTCGTCGACCGGATGGAACGGATGTATGATCGTGCGGATCAGCTCAACGCGTACTTCACCGCAACCGGCAATCCGGATTATTTCGCGGAGGATCTCGGCCGATACGGAAAGCTCGACCCTGACGGTATTTCTGCGGCGGCAAAAAAATATCTCGACCCGGCGGTTCGGGTCGTGCTGAGCGTCGTTCCCGCCGGCCGGAAGGACCTTGCCGCGGAACCACCGGAAGGGGGGAAGTAGGATGATTTCCTGGAGACTGCTGATCGCCGCCGCCGGCATTCTGGTCGTGTGTGGATCCGCTCCCGGCCAGAAGCCCGACAGAAGCGCTCCCCCTCCTCCGGGTCCATTGCCCGAACTGCATCTGCCGGCGGTTCAGCATGCGACCCTCTCCGGCGGCATCCCTGTGGTCCTCCTCGAAAAACACAATCTTCCGCTCGTGCAGATCGAGGTTGCCGTCAAAGGGGGAGTCGCTGAGGACCCGCCGGGCAAGGCGGGGGTTGCCAGCCTTACCGCGACGATGATGCAGGAAGGCGCAGGCGGGCGGGATGCGCTCGCGTTCGCTGATGCGGTCGATTTCCTCGGTGCGACGCTCACCGCCTACGCAGGATGGCATACGAGCGGCGCATCCCTCCATACCGTCTCCGCCCATCTCGATTCGGGTCTCGTCCTGCTCCGCGACATGGTCCTTTCCCCCCGGTTCCCGGAGGAGGAACTCGGCAGGAAGCGCACCGAACTGCTGACTTCCATCGCGCAGTGGCACGACGACCCCTCCGCGATCGCATCCGTGCTGTTTCACGTCACGGTTTTCGGTCCGGATCATCCGTACGGACGGCCGACCACCGGAATGGAATCGAGCATACGCGCCATCACCACCGCAGATCTCCGCAGTTTTCACGATTCTTGGTTTCAGCCCGGCAATGCGACAATTCTTGTCGTGGGCGATATCAGGATGGACGACATACTGCCGAAGCTGGAACGGCTGTTTTCGGGCTGGGCGCCGGGGAAAGTCGCGCCGCGCGTTCCATATCCGGCTCCGCATCGGCGGCCGACCGCAATTTATCTTGTCGATAAACCGGGTGCGGCACAGTCCGAGATCATGGCCGGCTCCATCGGGATCGAACGGAAGTCGCCGGACTATTTTGCCGTCCAGGTCATGAACGATATCCTTGGCGGGTCATTCACCTCCCGGCTCAATCAGGACCTCCGGGAAACGCACGGATATACCTACGGGGCGTCCTCATCGTTCGAAGCGCGGCTCTCTCCGGGTCCCTTTGTCGTCAGGACCGCCGTTCAGACCGCGGTCACTGCGCCGGCACTCGCCGCCCTTCTTCTCGAACTGCGGGCGATCCGGGATCCGGTGACGCCCGATGAACTTTCGCGGGCGGAGAATTATCTCACCCTCCGCTATCCGCAGAATTTCCAGTCGGTCGACGGCATTACATCGCGCCTCTCCGAACTGGTGACGTACGGCCTGCCGGACGATTACTTTAATTTGTACGCGGACCGCATCCGTTCGGTCGGCGGGGAAAATGTCAGGGCGGCGGCGATGCGCTGCGTCGTCCCCGATTCCCTCACGATCGTCATTGTGGGTGACCGGTCGCTGATAGAATCCGGACTCGATTCCCTCCATCTGGCGCCCATCCATATCCTTTCGGTCGACGAAGTCCTCGGACCTGTCCCCAAAACCGGCAGGGACGACTGATTTTTTCCCCCACCGTTGAAGAATTCTGCACCTTCACGGAAGGATGTATAAGCACATCTTGACATTCAGTCAATTTCTGCTAAATTTTGTAGTATTAAGGCGTTAACGCCGACATCATCCATCATCGTTCCCGAGGGGTCTGCATGTCATTTTTCCAGCGTCTCTCTGCTGTTGTGTTTATTTTTATTCTCTTGTTCTCCTCCCGTTTGCCTGCCCAGTTTCCGGTCTGGAACAAAGATTTCAACGGTCTCGGTATCTCGGTGGGAATCAATCCCTACAACGGCAATACCGCATACAGCCAGGGCAACGACCTCGGACTCTATGTCACGCGGAACGGCGGGGCAAGCTGGTCGCTGGTAAATGCCTCGATCCCGTATGAAACCCGGGAGATCATCGTTCATCCGAACGATACGTCGACCATTTTTGTCGTCAATTTCAGCGACGGTCTTTACCGTTCCACAAACGGGGGCGCCACGTTCACCCTGGTCCTCAACAATTACGGCATCGACGGGGAGAGCGTCGTATACGATCCGGTTCATCCCGATACGATGTACGCCGGCAATTTCGGCGACGCGTCGGTCTTCCGTTCGGTCGACCGCGGGCAGACATGGACGTTCATGGGACATGCGGGAACGACAGGAAATCTCTGCTCTCTGGTGGTCAGACCCGACAGCGCCAATATTCTCTATGCCGGAACCGGCGCTGGCACGATCTCCAAATCGATCGATACCGGGAAGACATGGAAACAGGTGAAATCGGGCGGCTCCCAGGAGGTTCCCAAAATGGTCATCGACCCCCGCAATCCGCTGGTGGCGTATGCGACTGCCTATGCCGGAAATCCGGCAGCGACCGGAATCTGGAAATCGATCGACGGGGGCGAAACATGGAACCTCACCTCCCTCCACAATATCTCGATGTGGTCGATGGATATCGACCTCGTCCATCCCGACACGATTTATGCGGGGACGTTCTCGGAATATTCCACGGCAGTCTACCGGACCTCCGACGCCGGGGCGACCTGGGCCGCTTTGCCCCAGGGATTCTCCCCGTACAACTCGCTCTGGAATCTGAAAGTCGACCGGCAGGGCGCGACGAAGCTGTACATGGCCGCCACCCACGGCGATTTCAACCCCGACGGCGTCTATATTCTCACCCCGGCGACTGCGGAAATCAGCGGCTTTGTGATCGATTCACTCAACAGCCAGGTGATCACCTCCGGCACGGTCCAGATCTCTCCGAGCGGGGAACAGTACGACCTTTCGGTGACGAACGGTGCATATCATGTCTACCGTTTCGCCGGGGATACGTCGACGACGAGGACGCTGAGCGTTACGATTAACAGCTCGCTCTTCTATCAGCAGACCAGGGCGTTCATCAGCGATTCGAACCTTTCGCTCAATCTGCTCGTTCAGCCCGGTTCCATCACCGGCACGGTCTACGACGATCTGAACGGCAACGGCGTTCGGGACGGTGGAGAGCCTCCCCTCGCCGGATGGGTTGTGCAGTTGTCGGGTCCGTCCGTCCTCAGCGCCGTCACGGATAACAACGGGAATTATTCCTTCACGAACCTGTTTCCCGGAACCTACACCGTACATGAACAGACTAATTTCGGCTATTCGGTAACCGAGCCGCCAGGCGGATCGTACAGTGCGGCAGTTTCGTTCGGATCGAAGGATTTCACCGGGAGGGATTTCGGCAACCGGGTCAAACACCATGTCGTAGCCGTTTCTCCCGCTCCCTTCATGAACAACGTTCCCCCGGCCGGGACAATGCAGGTGACATTCGATACCGCGATGAATCCTGCCACGTTTCTCGACACCAACACGGTATTTCTGCGCGGATCGGTCAGCGGCTATCATCACGCCGGCATCGCGTTCGGCGGAGGCGGCACGATTCTGACAATCACGCCCGGGACGCCGTTCGCTCCGGGCGAAGTTGTCACCGTCGATATTTCCCGGAATGTCCTGACCGCGGGAAACACTCCCATGACGCCGTGGTCCTGGCAGTTCACCGTCGCGGCGGGCCGCTCGGAAGGGACGTTCGCCCCGCGGGTCGATTACGGCACCGGAAATCAGCCATGGGCCGTGGCGCTCGGCGATGTCGACAACGACGGCCATATCGACATCGTTACGGCGAACGCGAACTCAAACTCCATCTCCGTACTCAGGAATAACGGCGACGGGACGTTCGCGGGGAAAGTCGATTTTCCCACCGGCTCCACTCCCCGCGGCATCAGCCTGGCGGATATCAACAACGACGGCTACCTTGACGTCATCGTCGCGGATAACGGCGCGTCGACGGTGACCGTACTCCTCAACGATCACGCCGGCGGGTTCTCCTCACGGACCGATTATCCGGCCGGCGGACCCCCCTCGACCATTGCTGTCGGCAACCTCAGCGGATCGGGGGCGATTGATGTGGTCGGCCTCCTCTCCACGCACAATGCCGCGAGCGTGATGCTGAATACCGGGGGAACTCTCGGCACTCCGGTCCCGTACAGCGCGGGAGCCTTTCCGTGGGCCGGTCAGATCGCCGACCTGAACGGCGACGGCGGGAATGATCTGGCGGTCATCAACAGCAACGGCACTCCCTCGGCTGTCGGAATTCTCCAGAATACCGGCGGGGGAGCGCTGGCGCTTCCGGTCAGCTATCCCCTCGGAGCCCTCTCCCGCGGGGTCGGGATCACCGATCTCAACAACGACGGCCGCCCCGATCTCCTGTCCACGAATTCCACCGACAACAACTGGACATTCTACCTGCAGGCGGGGGACGGAAGCTATTCATCACGGACGGATATTCCGACCGGCACGCTCCCCTGGTTCCTGGCCACCGGCGACCTGGACGGCGACGGGCAGATCGACGTCTGCACCGTCAACGCAAGCTCAAATTCGCTTTCCGTCTACCGGAACCTCACCGGCACCACCTTCGCTCGAACTGACTATCCGACCGGAAACGGGCCTCACGGGGTCGCGATCGCCGATCTCAACGGCGACGGGAACCTCGATATCGTGGTCGTGAACTCGAGCGACAATACCGTCTCGGTGTTCCTCAACGCGCTCAGCCTGCCCATTGTCTCAGGGTGGAATATGCTCTCGGTGCCTACGATCGAGCCGCAGATGACCCGATCGGCGCTGTTTCCCTCGGCGGTGTCGAATGCCTTTGCCTACCTGAACGGCTACGTCGCGACGGACACCCTCCGGAGCGGAACGGGATACTGGGTCAAGTTCGACACCGCCGGCCTGGTCACATATGTCGGCAGGTTACTGCTCGGCGATACCATCGCGCTCGCCGCCGGGTGGAATCTGATCGGCGCGCCCGGTGATACGGTGCCGGTCGGATCGCTTCAGACAATCCCCTCCGGCCTCATCGAATCGAATTTCTTTTCGTACGGCGGTTCGTACCAGATCGCGTCCGACCTTGTCCCCGGCCAGGCGTACTGGGTCCGGTCGACGGGTGCAGGGTTTCTCATACTGGGTTCCTCCAACAGCAGGGCAAAAAGCGTGCGTCCGGATCCAAAGAATTCCTTTGCCACATTCAGCCTGCTGAGTGTCGCCGATGCCCGCGGTCACCGCCAGGAGCTGTATTTCAGCTCGGGACGCGGAACTGCCCCGAACGCCGTCATGCCGCCGGCGCCTCCCGAGGGCGCATTCGACTGCAGGCTGGGCGCCGATCGGCTCGCCGTCAGCGGTCCGGGCTCCTGGCCGATTCATATCGCCGGGGTCGTCTATCCGCTCACCATCAGCTGGAAGCTGTCGCCGTCGGATGCCGGGATCTGGTCGCTGTCGACCGCCGGAGGGGGAAAAATACTCGGGCATGACGGCTCGGTCGCTGTCGCATCGCCTGCGGAAGCCGCGTCCCTTGTGCTCCGGCCTGTGGCGGGCGGGTCTGCCGTGCCCCGCGATTTTGAACTTTCGCAGAACTATCCGAATCCGTTCAATCCGTCGACAACAATCGCGTACAGTCTGCCGTTCAGGAGCCGGGTGACCCTCACGGTGACGAACCTGCTCGGGGAGACCGTCCAGGAAATCGTGAACGGGGATCAGGATGCAGGTTCCTATACGCGGAGTTTTCTCATGAACTCAGCCAGCGGGGTCTATTATTACCGCCTGAGGGCATTCGCGCTCGACGGATCCGGCAAGGTGTTCGATGACATACGGAAGATGGTGCTGATGAAGTAAGCCGGGATCGGTCTGAAAATGGAAATCCCCGGTCGGCATTGCCGGCCGGGGATTTTTGTTATGGACGATCGGGCCCGGTTGATCAGCTTCGGATCTGCTTCCACCAGTTGTTGACAACGGTCGGTATATCGGTCGCGGTGCCCTTTGTCTGCCACTTGTCGAAGTAGTCGATATCTCCGCTCGCGGGTTCCGGGGAGGGCATATCGATCACCACGCGAACGGGAACGGGGACGGCATCTCCGATGAAGAAGGCTTCGCCCTGGCGGAGGGTGGGAAGGACCTCGATGAGATTGGAGAGGCTGTCCGGCACCAGTTTCCGGATATAGGCCTGGTCGTTCGGGTTCAGGAGGCGCATAGCGACAAAGTTGTTGCACTGTGCCGTGATCGTCTCGGAGATTTCGGAGGGCCGCTGGCTGATGATCATACAGCTCACGCCGTATTTTCTTCCTTCCTTTGCGATGCGTTCGACGGTTTTGCGGGCCGATTTGCTCTTGCCCGACATGGAGAGATAGGTATGGGCTTCTTCGAAGACGATGAGGACCGGGAATTCCTGGCGGTTCTTGTTCCAGAGATTGAAATCGAAGATGATGCGGCCGAGGAGGGAGACCAGGACATTGACGACGTCGAACGGTACGCGGCTCAGGTCGATCAGCGTGACGCGCTTTCCCGTGTCGAGGCCGAGGAGTTTCGTCAGGAGATTGACGAAGGAATCGGACGAACGGTAGGTCTTGGGCCGGAAGAGGAATTCATACCGTTTATCCATCAGCTTGCTTTCGAGCCGGACAAGGAAGCGGGTGAACTGGCCGTAAAAGGGGCCTTCCTTGCCGCTCAGAAGCCGTTCGGTGTCGAGCGACCGCATGCGCGAGCTCACGTCGAGAAAATCGAAAAAGACCGGCGTGTCGATCGTGAGGAAATCCTTCAGAAGGAGATTTTTCCCTTTTTTGGAATCGAGGATCGCCTCCTTCAGGATCATGATCTGATTGTTGGCCGACGATTCGTTTTCGTCGACGAACGTTTCGACGATCTCCTCGAAGTTCATCAGCCAGTAGGGGAGCTCCAGTTCGTTTATGCGGATGACATTCGCCGTTTCCTCGAACGCCGGCGCGTATTCCCCGTGGAGGTCGAGGAGGAGGATGTGCGTGTTTTCGAACCGGCTTACCTTCTGCAGGACAGAGGCGGTGGTGCACGATTTCCCCGAGCCGGTGGAGCCGAAGAGGGCGATGTGTTTTGCGAAAAATTTGTTGGGATTCAGGTACATCCGCTGATCCGGCAGGACGGAAAGATATCCCGGCGAATAACCGTACTTTTCAAAGGTGGCAAAAATACTCCGGAGATCCTCCGCTTCGGCGCTGGAGACGACGCTGCCCACGAGGGGATGGACAGAGATGCTTCTCTCGAAGCGGCCGCCGATGACGGTGCCGATCAGCTGAATCTCGATCGCCTGACGCGGCGTCCTGTCCGGATCGTCGTGGGGCTCGGCCGGATCGAGCTTGCGGACGGACATGATGGTGCCGACGACGATTGCGTCCCCCTCATACATCACGACATAGCTTCCGAGCCGTCCCGCAGCGGTCGACGCCTTGTCCTTGAGAATGGCGGAGACCGTCATGCTGTTGACGGCGGAGATGATCGCGATTTCCTTTGACGCGTCGCCCATACCGGGAATCCTTTCTGCTGTTACTCGCTTCGTTTGAGAATGACGATCGTCTTGTCGTCGGAATTGGTGCCGGCGCTGTTGAAGATCTGCACGTCCTGGATAATGTGCTGTGTGATCTCCTTCGGTGTTTTGTCCCGGAAGGCCCGGAGTCTGCTGAGAAGCCGTTCCTCGCCGTAAAATTCTCCCTGCTCGTTGGTCGCCTCGGTGATGCCGTCGGTGTAGAGAAGCAGGAGATCGTTTTTCTTCATCAGGACGCTTTCGGTCTTGAACGTCGAATCGGGAAACGGTCCGAGCATCTGTCCCGTCGCTTCCAGGAGGATCGCCTCGTCGGCGCCGGCGCGGAGCAGCATCGGCGTATTGTGCCCGCAGTTCGCATAGATCAGCAGTCCGGTCCGGTCATCTGTCACCTCCGCGTAGAACAGGGAGACGAAATGCTCCTCCGAAAAGGTTTTGTGAAGCAGTTTGTTGACGCGCGAGAGGAGGAGGCTGATTTTTGTCTGGTACTCGAACCCCATCCGGAGAGCGCCGGAAAGGTAGAGGGCCTCGACCGCGGCGGACATCCCCTTGCTGGTGGCGTCGCCGATGACGATGCCGACCCGTTCCGCATCGTCGTCGGTCTGGAGATAATCGAAAAAGTCCCCTCCCACGATTCTGTCCGGGACGGAAACTCCGTACAGGTCGTAGGCATGAAACCGGAGCTCGTGCTGGGGCAGGATGCTCTGCTGGATGTCCCGGGCCTTGTCGAGATCCCGTTCGAGCGTTTTCGCCTTCTGCTCGATCCGGCCCGCCCTGAGCATCGAATTGACCGCCTGGCTGATGATGTTGAGGGTGGCGGTGAGGTTCTCCCCGAGTTCATCCGCGTTGAACGCCATGACATACTTGTAGAGGGTGTGCCCCCGCCACTGGATGCGTTCGCCGATGCCGGTGGCGGAATACATCCCGATGCCGCGCTTCCGCAGATACTGATCCTGCTCGTTCGCGATGATCGTCCGGGATTTCGGCAGGTCGAGGAACACCGGATTGTCCTTCAGCTTGATCCGGTAATGAGGGTCGATCTTTTCGATGTCGCCGATCTGATGAATCAGCTCATAACCTGCGTTCTTCGGATCGAATTTCCAGATCCGACCCCCCTTGATCCTGATCTCTTCGTTCTGAACAATTTCCGCAAGGATGTGCTTCAGGAAATCTTCATGATTCTCCGGCTTTCGCGTTCCGAACGATTCAATTGTCTTGTATAGCTTTCGTAACTGCATGCGATAGTGTCGACCTCGTAAAAATTAATTTATCTGTCAAATGTAGCGTGAAAATGGGTAAAAGGCAATTTTGAAAAGGTGAGGCCGGATCTGTTATGGAATGACGGAACACGTTCGCGGATGGTTCTCCCGGTGATCATTCCCCCAGGAAAACCGTCCACCGCCGGAATTTCAGGGGTGATAGTTCTTTTCCCCCGCGGTAACCGCAAACGGGAGGTGGTCCTCCTTCAGAGGGACCGCGCAGGAATAGCGACTGCTGTAGGCGCAGTAGGGATTGTAGGCCGTGTTGAGATTGATGATATAGGAGGCATTCGGGTCGGCCTGTTCGTCCCCGACGTCGACATACCGTCCGACGTGATATGTTTCCTTTCCCGTGGTCTCATCCGTAAACCAGACCGACAGCGGTTCCCTCCCGTCGGCGAGGCGGTCTCCTGTTTTATAGACGTTGAGCGTGTAGAGGTTGCCGTTGTACGGGAGGAGGAAATAACCGTATCGCACCGCCTTCCGTTCCTCTCCCTTCGTCCCCGTGATCGTCACTTTTTCCGGCGTCCGGTACCTATAGAGTTTCGACCGGAAGTAATACGCCGGATCCGGGTCGTACCAGCTGAGGCCGCGGAATTGCAGTGAGCTGTCGTGCAGGAACGGCGATTCCGGGTCAGACCGGAAGAGGGAATCCTTCAGCCTCCGGTCGGCGAGTGTCTCCTCGAGATAGCGCCGGTCGTCCGGCGCTGTACGGCGGCACCCCCCGGCGGCGGCAAGAAGAAGCATTCCCGCACAGAGGAACCTGAAGGTCATTCCGCCGACCCGGACTGATCGATCCAGGTTGTTCCTCCATCGGTGGTTTTCAGAATAGTGCCGGTCGCTCCCGCGACCCATCCGGTCAGCGGGGTTGCAAACTGTACGGTGAAGAATGTCGTGACCACAGGGGGTTTCAGATTGACATAGGATTTCCCGCCGTCGGTGGTTTTCAGGATTGTGCCTGATGAACCGCAGAACCATCCGGAGAGCGTATCGAGAAAACAGACGTCGTAGTGAAAGTCCGCCGAGATGAACGACTCGAGGTCGGGCTTCACATGCTGTTTGGTCCAGCTCTTCCCGCCGTCGGTGGTTTTCAGGACGGCCCCGTACCCGCCGCCGATCCAGCCGGTCTGTTTATCGCGCATGGTGGCGGAGTAAAAGAAATCGGACAGGCGGACGTCCGTTTTTTTCCAGCTGACGCCCGCGTCGGAGGAGAGGAGGATGGTCCCGCTCCCGCCGGTGATGAGGATGTCGGTCGGGCTTCCGAACGAAACAGTCCAGAGTGCGTCGCGGACGCCGCTCTCCCGGGTTTCCCAGCGGATGCCGCCGTCGGTCGAACGGAGGATGATCCCGCCGAATCCGGCGGCGAGGACGAGTTTCTGGGTGATGAACTTCACCGCCACCAGATTAGTCTTCTGTCCGGTTTTGGAGGAACGCCAGTGGATGCCGCCGTCCGTCGTTCTGTAGGCGCACCCCTTCTGGCCGACAATGATGCCGGTCGACCGGTTGTAAAAATCGACACCGTAGAGTTCGTGGGCTGAATCGGGGAGGGAAAGCTTTTTCCAGGCGCTTCCTCCGTCGGTCGTCAGCAGGGCGACGGATGGTCGCCCGACCAGAAAAACCGTCGAGCTGTCGATCGCCCTTGCGTGGAAATAGTTTCTGAGGTTCTTCTGCATGGGCGGTTTGACCGAGCGGCTCTGTGCATTTCCGGCGGTGGAGCCGGCAAGAAGACCGCAGAGGAGGAGGGCGGCGAGCTGTTTCATCATTTTGGGTGCAATGTCTGGTGGAGATCTGTTTACCGGCAATCCGGAGGCTGGCAGAATATACGTGAATCCGTCACATGAAGCAAGATATGCAGATACTCACCGCTGCCGGTATTCCGAATTCAGTACCCGGACCGCGGATCTGACCGACCATCGCGGAGCGTACTGTATCCCCCGGACGAGCAGTTTGTTCAGAAGGCCGGGGATGGCGAGGACTTTTCCGGACTGTGCCGCCCGCAGTCCCGCTTCTGCGACCTCTGCCGCATTCATCATGAAGAAACGCCGGGTCAGATTGATCCGATCGATCCCCGCTCGCCGCTGAAACCCCGTTCGCGTCGGACCCGGGCAGAGCGCGGTGATCGTGACTCCTGTATTCCTGCACTCTTCGGACAACGATTCACTGAAGGAAACGACAAACGCCTTCGTGGCATAGTAGACAGCCATTCCCGGGCCCGGGGCAAATCCGGCCGTGGAGGCCACGTTCAGAATCCGGCCCCGACGCCGGGCGAGCATGCCCGGAAGCGTCAGACGCGTGAGGCTGACGAGTCCGGTGATGTTCAGATCTATCTGGCCGTGCACCTCGCCGGGTTCGCTCTTCGCGAAATCTCCTCCGACACCGTATCCCGCGTTGTTGACCAGAAAGTCTATGCAGAAACCTGCGCGTTCCGCATGAGAGATAATTGCCTCGGCTGACTCCGGCCGTGAAAGATCGGCCGGTACGGCTATGCACCGGACGGCGTATCTGCCGTTCAGATCCCCGGCGAGCTGTTCGAGCGGGGCGGTGTTCCGGGCGGTGAGTATCACGGGATACTTTTCGCGGGCAAGGAGAATTGCAAGCTCGCGACCGATCCCGGACGATGCCCCGGTGACGAGTGCGGCGGATTCTGCTCTCCGTGATTCGCTCACGTTGGTCTCCGTTTTTGAGAGAATTAAGTATATTAGGGGAAATGTACGTGATTCGACATGCAGATCAAAGCGATGAAATATGATGTTCTGATCCTCGGGGCGGGAGCGGCGGGACTGTTCTGTGCCATCGGGGCGGGGAAAAGGGGTAGAACCGTTGCGGTCATTGAGCATAACGATGTGCCCGGCCGGAAAATCAGGATATCGGGAGGC
>Ga0335069_10012604_pt1 | contig 11884 bp, 8 predicted proteins | sample Lox_Sample_11_FD_206714 | JGI IMG/M metagenome (GOLD analysis project Ga0335069, IMG submission 206714) | Soil microbial communities from Loxahatchee National Wildlife Refuge, Florida, United States - Lox_Sample_1.1 | ecosystem: Environmental > Terrestrial > Soil > Wetlands | place: USA: Florida...
CGCGATCGGCTCGTCGGCGCGCGCGTCGAGTGCGACCGCCTCGAGCCCGTCGCGCGCCGCCGCGCGGGCGTCGGCGCCGCCGAGCCCGTGCATGCGGGCGAAGAAGCCCAGGTTCTCGGCGGCGGTGAGGGTGGGGTAGAGCGCGAGCCGCTGCGGCACGAGGCCGATCGCGCGGCGCGCCGCCCGGGCCTCGGCCGGGAGGCGGTGGCCGGCGACGGCGACGGTGCCGGCGTCGGGCGCCAGCAGCGTGGCGAGGATCGAGAGCGTCGTCGACTTCCCGGCGCCGTTCGGACCGAGGAGCCCGACGATCTCGCCGGCGCCGACGACGAGGTCGAGGCCGGCGAGCGCCGTCCGGACGCCGTACCCCTTGACGACGCCGGCCATCGCGACGAGGTCCGCCATGCACGCGCAGTATGCCGCGCATCGCGGACGACGCCACTAGGTGCGGGCGCGCATCGCCGCCAGCCCCCGTTCGATGGCGGCCTGCATGATCCGGTCGTTGTCCTTCGAGATGAACCGGTGGACGCGCCGCTCGAGCAGCGCGCGGAGGATCGGGTTGAAGGCCTCGTAGGTCTCGCGGAAGTGTACGCGCGTGCGGCCGTCGCCGAGGTCCTCGAGCCGGGTCCAGCCGGTGGCGCGGGAGAACAGCGGCTTCCCGATCGCGTCGTAGCGCCACGACTCGTAGGGCTTCACCTCGGTCAGCCACTCCCACGATCGGCCGACGCCGCCCGAGAGCAGGTAACGCGGCACGCGGAAGTGGCAGTGGCGGATGCGGCCTTCGCCGGTCTCGTCGCCCCAGTGGAGGTACTCGATGCGGACGTCGCCGTGCTCGACGACGCGGGCGCGGCGCTGCCAGAACAGGCTCCATATTTCCCGCGGCGTCGCGGCAAGCTCGAAGGCGTAGAAATGGTCCTGCATGCCCCGCGACTCTCCATCGCGCGCGCCGCCGGTGTCCAGGGCCGACCTGCGTTGACGAAGCCGGTGAGTCCGATAGGGTCTCGGCCGAAGGAGCATCCCCATGACGCGTCGCCGCCGGTTCCTGCTGCTGCCGATCCTGCTCGTGTGCCTCGGAGGCGCCGCGCGTGCGACCGAGCGCGAAGCGCGCGAGCCGAGCGAGGCCGACAGCATCGCCGCGTGCCTCAAGACGTGGGGCGACCACCCGTTCGGGGGATCGGACTCCCCGCGGTTCAAGGTGCTCGGCAGCTCGGTCAAGGTCTTCGGCATCGGCGGCGACGTCACCGACGAGGAGAAGACGCCGGAGCCGCAGCTGGTGCTGGTGAAACCGGCCGTGAACGTGCTCGGCAAGGCGCGCTTCCGGCTCATGAACCCGAACGGCTGGTACTGCTTCGCGTCGGCCGTCACCGTGCTCGGGAAGAGCGAGATCACCGCCGCCTGCGGGGCGCATCTCGCGAGCAGCACCGACGGCGTCGCGGTTGCGGGCGGCAACGTCGGCGCCGACGGCGTGACGGTGCTCGGGAAGGCGGTCGTGCAGCGCGTCGGATGCGCGGCCGGGCCGTCGGGCGAACACCCGCGGCCGCTCGAGTCCGAGCCGCTGCCGTAACCGGATGCGGGCGCGATCCGCGCGGCGCTCACGCCCGGCGCTTGAACGTCCGGGGGCGACCCGATAGCCGCCCGGGTGATGGCGGATCGATCCGGCTCACCGCGGCTTCCCGAGGCGCCCATCGACCGCATCGTCGCGCCGATCGAGCGGTTCCTGCACGTCGAGGCGGCGGGCGGTATCGTGCTGCTCGCGTGCACGGCGACGGCGCTTGCGGTCGCAAACTCGCCGTTTGCAGACGCGTATCATCACTTCTGGGAGACCGAGATCGGGCTGACCGTCGGCGCGTTCCGGTTGAGCCACTCGCTCGAGCACTGGATCAACGACGGGCTGATGGCGATCTTCTTCTTCGTCATCGGACTGGAGGTGAAGCGGGACCTGGTGCTGGGGGAGCTGCGTGACCCGCGGCGCGCGGCGCTGCCGGTAGTGGGTGCGGTCGGCGGCATGCTCGTGCCCGCGGCGATCTACCTGGCGCTCCAGGGCGGGACGCCGGCAGCCCGCGGGTGGGGCATTCCGGTCGCCACCGACATCGCGTTCGTCGTGGGTTGCATGGCGGTGCTGGGGACGCGCGTCGCGCCGGGGCTCCGTGCGATGCTGCTCACGCTCGCGATCGCGGACGACATCGGGGGGATCCTGGTGATCGCGTTCGGGTACAGCTCGGCGATCCACGTCCGCCCACTCGCGATGGCGTTCGTCGACCTCAACGTGATCTTCGTGCTGGCGCGCGCCGGCGTCCGTTCCCGTGCCGTCTATGCCGGGATCGGCGTGCTGGTGTGGCTCGCCATACTCGATTCGGGCGTGCACGCGACGCTCGCCGGCGTCGTGCTGGGCCTGCTCACGCCGGCGCGGCCGTACATCGATCCGGGACACGGCGCACGCATCCTGCGGGGGACGCTCGAATTGCTCTCGGGCTCCTCGTGGGCGACCGCACGCGACCGGGCGCGCGAGATCCGCGTCCTCCATCACGCCGCCCGCGAGACGGTGTCGCCGCTCGAGTACCTGGAGACGACGCTGCACCCGTGGGTCGCGTTCGTCGTGATGCCGCTGTTCGCGCTCGCCAACGCGGGCGTTGCGGTGCACGCGGCCGCGCTCGTCAATCCGGTGGCGATGGCGGTCGCGCTGGGACTGGTCGTAGGGAAGCCGCTCGGGATCGTGGTGTTCGGCTGGCTCGGGGTGCGGACGGGGATCGCGCGGCTGCCCGAGGGCGTCGGGTGGCGACAGATGACGGCGGGCGGGGCGCTCGCCGGCATCGGGTTCACGATGGCGCTGTTCGTCGCCGGGCTGGCGCTGGACGGCGCGCTGCTCGACGCCGCGAAGGTCGGCATCCTCACGGGGTCGCTCGTCGCCGCGATGATCGGAATGGCGCTCTTCCGCGCGGGGTCCGGTTGACAGCCGCTACCCCGACGTGGTGCTGGGACGGCATGTCACCCGCGAGGACGAGGTAGGCCGATCGACCCGCGCCCGCTCGCCGGCATCACCGTCGTCGACCTGACCCGCGTCCTCGCCGGCCCGTACTGCACGCTCGTGCTCGCCAACCTGGGCGCGCGCGTCATCAAGGTGGAGCGCCCGCCCGCGGGCGACGACGCGCGCACCATCGGGCCGTTCGTCGGCGGGAAGAGCCTGTACTTCGCGTCGCTCAACTACGGGAAGGAGTCGATCGCGCTCGACCTCGGCGCGGCGGCCGACCGCGCGACGTTCGACGCGCTCCTCGGCGCCGCCGACGTCGTGGTCGAGAACTTCCGGGCCGGCGTGATGGAGCGGCTCGGCTACGGCTGGGAGGCGATGCACGTGCGCTGGCCGCGGCTCGTGTACGCGGCGGCGTCGGGCTTCGGACACACGGGCCCGCTCAGCCAGCGTCCGGCGTTCGACATGGTCGTGCAGGCGATGGGCGGGATACTGAGCCTCACGGGCTACCCCGACCAGCCGCCGGCGCGCGTCGGCGTGTCGATCGGCGACATCACGGCGGGCCTCTTCCTCGCGGTCGGGATCACGAGCGCGCTGCACAAGCGGACCGAGACCGGGGCAGGGACGAAGATCGACGTCGCGATGCTCGACTGCCAGCTCGCGATCCTCGAGAACGCGCTCACGACCCATCTCGTGACCGGCGCGCTGCCGGGACGCCTCGGTACGCGCCATCCGAACATCGCGCCCTTCCAGGCGTTCGAGACCGGCGACGGCACGCTGATCGTGATCTGCGCCGGCCACGACGCGCAGTTCACCAAGCTCTGCGAGGCGATCGCGCGCCCGGACCTGGCGCGCGACCCTCGCTTCACCGACGCCGATGGGCGCCGCCGGCACGTCGAGGCGCTGGTCGTCGAGCTCGGCTCGGCGCTGCGCGCCCGTCCCGCGGCCGAATGGCTCGAGCGGCTCGAGCGCGCGGAAGTCCCGTGCGGCCCGGTCAACACCGTCGCCGACGCGGTGCGGATGCCGCAGGTCGCCGCACGCTCGATGGTGGCGGAGATCCCCGATCCGGCGATCGGCACGCTGTTCGTCGCGGGGAATCCGATCAAGCTCGCCACCGTGCCCGAGCCGACGTCGCGCCGGCCGCCGCCCGACCTCGACGCGGATCGTGCGGCGATCCTCGACTGGCTCGCCACGCGTCGCTGACCGGCCCACCTGTCGCCGTGGGGAGCGCTCTGCTACAGGTCGCTCGACGCGGACGTGCTCCAGGAGGGACGGATGCAAGTCGGGATGATCGGCCTCGGTCGCATGGGCGCCAACATGGTGCGACGGCTGCTCCGCGGCGGACACGAGTGCGTCGTGCACGACGTGTCGGCCGACGCCGTGCGCGGCATGGCGCAGGAGGGCGCCGTCGGCGCGACGTCGCTCGACGACTTCCTGGGTCGTCTCGGGACGCCGCGGGTGGTCTGGCTCATGGTGCCGGCAGGCGTCGTCGACGCCACGCTCGAGACGCTCGTGCCGCGCCTCGCGGCCGGCGACGTCGTCGTCGACGGCGGCAACTCGTACTACCGCGACGACGTCGACCGCGCGCAGCGGCTCGGGGCGCGCGGGCTGCACTACGTCGACTGCGGGACGAGCGGCGGCGTGTGGGGGCTCGAGCGCGGCTACTGTCTGATGATCGGCGGCGAGGCCGCGGTCGTGCAGCGGCTGGACCCACTCTTCGCGACGCTGGCCCCGGGCCGGGGCGCGATCCCGCCGACGCCCGGGCGCACGCGCGCCGGCACCGCCGAGCGCGGCTACCTCCACTGCGGGCCGAACGGCGCCGGGCACTTCGTCAAGATGGTGCACAACGGGATCGAGTACGGGCTCATGGCGGCGTACGCCGAGGGGCTGAACGTGCTGAAGCACGCGAACGTCGGCAACCGGACGCACGCCACCGACGCCGAGACCACGCCGCTCCGGAATCCCGAGTACTACCGGTACGACCTCGACCTCGGCGAGATCACCGAGCTGTGGCGGCGCGGCAGCGTCGTCGCGTCGTGGCTCCTCGACCTCACGGCGGCCGCTCTCGCCACCGACCCGCAGCTCGAGAAGTTCACGGGGCGCGTGTCCGATTCCGGCGAGGGCCGCTGGACGCTCGACGCCGCCATCGACGAAGCGGTGCCGGCGCACGTGCTCGCGGCAGCGCTCTTCGAGCGCTTCAGCTCGCGCGGCGAGGCCGAGTTCCAGGACCGCCTGCTCTCGGCGATGCGCTTCGAGTTCGGGGGCCACGTCGAGAAGGGGGCGTCCAAGTGAGCCTCCCGCGGTCGGACGGCTTCGTCTTCTTCGGCGCCAGCGGCGACCTGGCCTACAAGAAGCTCTTCCCCGCGCTCTACGCGATGACCCGGCGCGGCCGGCTCGACGTGCCGGTGGTCGGCGTGGCGCGGACCGAGTGGACGCTGGACGAATTCCGTGCGCGCGCGCGGGCGAGCCTCGAGGAGCACGTCGGCGCGGTCGACGAGAAGGTGTTCGCGACGCTCGCGCAGCGCCTCCAGTACGTCGCAGGCGAGTACGTCGACGGCAAGACCTACGCCGCGATCCGCGTCGCGCTCGACGGCGCGACGAACCCCACCTTCTACCTCGCGATCCCGCCCAGCGTGTTCGGGACGGTCGTCCGCGGGCTCGGCGAGTCGGGCTGGGCCGAGACCGGCCGGCTGGTGGTGGAGAAGCCGTTCGGCCGCGACCTCGCGTCGGCGAAGGAGCTGAACCGGGCCGTGCACGAGGTGTTCGACGAGTCGCGGGTGTTCCGCATCGACCACTACCTCGCCAAGGAGTCGGTGCAGAACCTGCTGCTGTTCCGCTTCGCGAACACGTTCCTCGAACCGATCTGGAACCGCAACTACGTCGAGGCGGTGCAGATCACGATGGCGGAGAGGTTCGGCGTGCAGGGCCGCGGCCGCTTCTACGAGGAGGCGGGCGCCATCCGCGACGTGATCCAGAACCACATGCTCCAGGTGGTGGGCTTCCTCGCAATGGAGCCCCCGCTCGCGACCTACGCCGACGCGATCCGCGACGAGCAGGTGAAGGTATTCCGCGCGATCCGTCCGCTGAGCCCCGAGTCGCTCGTCCGCGGCCAGTACAAGGGGTACCGGAAGGAGGACGGCGTGCCGCCCGACTCGACGGTCGAGACCTTCGCGGCGGTGCGGCTCCACGTCGACTCGTGGCGCTGGGAGGGCGTGCCATTCTTCATCCGCGCCGGCAAGTGCCTGCCGACGACGACGACGGAGGTGCTGGTGACGCTCAAGCGCCCGCCGCTCCGGCACGTCGGCCCGGAGGAGACCAACCACGTCCGCTTCCGGCTGAGTCCCGACGTCATCATCGCGATCGGCGCGCGCGTGAAGAAGCCCGGCGACCAGATGGTCTCCGAGCCGACCGAGCTGAAGCTCGTGCACCAGTCGGACGACGCGGAGATGGACGCCTACGAGCGGCTGATCGGCGACGCGATGGACGGCGACGAGACGCTCTTCGCACGGCAGGACGCGGTCGAGGCGGCGTGGGCGATCGTCGAGCCGATCCTGGGCGGCGTCACGCCCGTGCACGAGTACGAGGTCGGGACGTGGGGACCGCCCGACGCGGCGCGGCTGTCCGCCGAGGTCGGCGGCTGGCACTGCCCGCCCGGCTGAGATGGCGTCGCCCGAGGTGCGCGTGCTGCCGACGCCGGCCGCGGTCGCGGAGGCGGCGGCCGAGCGGATCGTCGCGGCGGTGGCGCGGACGACGGGCCCGTTCACGATCGCGCTCGCCGGGGGCTCGACGCCGGCCGTGCTGTACCGGCTACTCGTCTCGCAACCGATCGACTGGCCGCGCGTGCACGTCTTCTTCGGCGACGAGCGCTGCGTGCCGCCCGACGATCCCGCGAGCAACTACCGGATGGCGCGCGAGGCGCTGCTCGACCACGTACCGATCCCGTCGGCGAACGTGCACCGGATGCGCGGCGAGGACCCGCCGGCCGTCGCCGCGGAGGCTTACGATCGCGAAGTGCGCGGCGTGGTCTTCGACCTCGTGCTGCTCGGGATGGGCGGCAACGGGCACACGGCGTCTCTGTTCCCGGGGCTCGCGGCGGTGCGGGAGACGGAGCGGTGGGTGGTGGCGGAGTGGGTCGGCGAGGTGGGACAGTGGCGGGTGACGCTCACGCCGGTCGCGATCAACGCGGCCGCGGAGGTGGTGTTCCTGGTGTCGGGACAGGGGAAGGCGGAGATGCTGCATCGGGTGCTCATGGGGCCGCGCGATCCCGACGCGCTGCCGGCGCAGGCGATCGCGACGGCGCGTACGACGTGGCTCGTCGACGCGGCTGCGGCGTCGTTGCTCGAGCGACCCTAGCCGCCGCTACCGTGGCACTGGCGGCTACACGCCGTAACCGCTCGGTCGCCCTCCGCTTCTCGGGCGCCGCGAAGCGTCGTCGGTGCATGCCCTCGCGGCGACTGCGACGGATTCACCCGCCTCGCCGACGCGATGCCGGGCGCCGTGCTCCTCGCGGCGACCACGGACGCCGAGGGCAACGAGCTCTGGATCACGGACGGCACCGCCGGCGGTACGACGCTGCTCAAGGACACGGTGCCTGGCAAGGACGGCGGCAATCCACAGAGCGCGGTGGTGGTGGGCGGACGCGCGTTCTTCCTGGCGAACAACCTGCTCTGGGTGGACGGGACCCCGGGGAGCACGGGGACGGCCACCGCCCCCGACGTCCACCCCTCCTTCTCTGCCCTGGTGCCCTTCGGTGGGAACGTCCTCTTCAGCGGATTCCGGGAATCGGCGCCCACGGACGTGGAGTTCTGGATCTCGGACGGGACCGATGCGGGCATGCACGTGGTGGCCGACGTCGTCCCGGGTGACGACGGCAGCAACCCGTTGTTCGTCACGGCGGCGGGCGACCACGCCTTCTTCGTCGCCACGACTGCCGATGGCATCGGGCTGTGGGTGACCGACGGCACCAGCATGGGTACGAGCCTCGTGAAGCAGTCGGTCGTCGACACGTTCGCCGCCGCCATCTTCGAGATGGCCAGGCTCGGCGACCGCAGCGTCGTGTTCACGGTGGGGACCGGCGAGCTGCGCACCCTGTGGGTCTCGGACGGCACGCCGGCCGGCACCCGCCAGCTCGGCGGCGAGTGCCCGTCCGGGAACGACTGCGGGCCACGCGAGCTCTTTTCCTTCCAGGACAAGGTGATCTTCAACCTGGACGACGGCGTACACGGCGTCGAGCTCTGGCAGACGGACGGCACCGATGCCGGTACCGGGATGATCGCGGACCTCGCTCCTGGTGCTGCGTCGTTCACCTTGGGGTACTTGGTCGCCGCATTCGGGGGAGAGCTCTTCTTCGTCGGCTGTGAGGCCACGCACGGGTGCGAGCCGTGGCTCTTCGACCCGGGCCCGGACGACCAGTGTCCCGACGACCCGGTCAAGCTCGCCCCCGGGGACTGCGGCTGCGGGATTCCCGACGTCGACGCGGACGGGAGCGGCATCTCGGATTGCCTCGTCGGTGCGGAGATGCGGGCGCGCATCGACGCGCTCAGTGCGTTGATCACGGCGGCCACGCCGCCCAAGACGAAGGCGGATCGCCCGGCGTTCAAGGCCGCGCTGACCGCGATTCGCGGCGCGCTCGCCACGATGCTGAGCTATTGCGACGCCCACGCGCGCACGCTCCCCGACGTCAAAGCGGATCTCCGCAAGGTGAAGAAGGCGGTCAAGCGCTTCGGTCAGACCCGCGCCGCCAAGCGGCCGAAGGACAAGGCGCTCGCGCTCCTGACGACGCTCCGGGGCACGATCGTCATTCCGTGAGCACGGCCAGCGTCCCGCCGACGGTCCCGTCGGCATCGCGTCTGCCATGTCGCTTGCGCCCCCGACGGTCGCCGCGCCCACTTCTTCCTTGACACCTTCTTCCCCCCAGTCGTAGCACCGGACGCACCGCGCCCACGCGCGCCCCCGCCTCATGCTGCGACTGCTGCTCGCCGTCCTCCTCGCCGTCCGAGCGCTCGTGTCCGCACCGCCCGCGCGCGCCCAGACCTGTCCCGCCAACGTCCCGCACACGACCGGTACGTGGAGCACGCTCCCGTACCTGATGCCGATCAACCCGATCTCCGCGACGATGATGCGGAACGGGAAGATCCTCATCGTCGCCGGGTCGGAGAACGACGCCAGCAACGACGGCGCCGAGACGTACCGCGCGGCGGTCTACGATCCGGTCACCGGCGACATCGCCGTCGACGAGCTGGAGTACGACATCTTCTGCAGCGGCACCGGCGTCCTCCCCGACGGCCGGCCGTTCGTGGTCGGCGGCACCTCCGACTACACCTTCACCGGCGATCGCCGCGCGTCCATCTACGATCCCGTCACCGGCGAGTTCCTCCAGTCGCCGGACATGGCCGACGGGCGCTGGTACGCCACCGCCACCGTGCTCGGCGACGGCCGCATCATGGCGTTCTCCGGGCTCAAGTCGGCGGGCGGCACCAACCGCACCGTCGAGATCTTCGACCTCGCGAACGGCGGTTGGAGCGCGCCGACCGGGAACTCGTCGTTCACGCCGCCGCTCTATCCGCACCAGGTGCTGCTGCCGAGCGGCAAGGTGTTCTTCACCGGGCAGGGCGGCGGCACGCAGACCGCGAACTCGTGGCTCTTCGACCCGTCGCTCAAGACGTGGGCGTCGTCGGCCTCGACCGGGAACGTCGACCGGCACTACGGCTCGTTCGCGCTGCTGCCGCTGCTGCCGCCGAGCTACACGCCGAAGGTGATGGAGTTCGGCGGCGGGAACCCGGGCAAGAACACGACGCAGATCATCGACATGTCGGCCGGCAGCCCCGCGTGGGCCAACGGCCCCACCATGTCCACGGGCCGCATCGAGATGAACGCGACGATCCTGCCCAACGGCAAGATCCTCCTCGAGGGCGGCTCGTCCAGCAACGAGGTCCCCGACACCGCCGGCAAGACCGCCGACCTCCTCGACTCGAGCACCGTCACGATCGCGCAGGGCGGCGGCGGCACCGCGACCTACTCGCGCCTCTACCACTCCGTCTCCGTGCTCCTCCCCGACGCGACCGTCATCAGCATGGGCAGCAACCCGGGCGGCCGCGGCAGCTATCAGGGCGCGATCGAGCGCTGGATCCCGCCGTACCTCTTCGACGCCAACGATCAGCTCGTCACGAGTGCCAGGCCGGCGATCACCGGCATCACGCCGGCGTCGAAGCAGATCGGCTACGGCGGGACGCTCACCGTGAACTACACCAGCACGTCGGCGATCAAGTCGGCGGTGCTGATGCGTCCCGGCTCGGCGACGCACGGCCTCGACATGGATCAGCGGATGATCGGGCTGTGCGGCGCGTCGCCGCAACCGGCCTGCTCGCCCGGCAACGGCACGCTGACGCTCACGATGCCGCCCAACGGCAACGTCGCGCCGCCCGGCTACTACATGCTGTTCCTGCTCGACACCGCCGGTGTGCCGTCGAACGCGCAGTTCATCCAGCTCTACCGCTTCGCGACCGCGCCGCCGACCGGCGTGATCACGTCGCCGGCCGCGGCGACGATGACCATCCCCGCCGGCGGTACCGTCAGCTTCGGCACCACGACGGTCGCGAACAAGTACGCGTGGGTCTTCCCGGGCGGCACGCCCGCGACGTCCAGCGCCCAGAATCCGGGTAACGTCACGTTCGGCACGCCGGGGACGTACATCACGTCGCTCACCGTCGGCGACTCGAACGGCAACACGGACCCGAGCCCGCCGATCCGCGAGATCTACGTCACGCCGACGACGCCCGACTTCACGATCGAGGTCGACCCGTCGTCGGTCCAGGTGCTGCCCGGCCAGTCGGCCCAGTTCAACGTCACGGTGACGCCGTTCGCCGGGTTCACCGGCGTCGTCACGCTGAGCGTCACCAGCGAGTCGGGCTTCGGCACCGGCATCACGAGTGGTGGCTTCAGCCCGGCGACGATCACCGGCGGCGGCACGGCGACGCTCCTCATGAACACGACGTCCGCCGCGCTCCCGTACGCGCTCTCGCTCACGGTGACGGGCGTGAGCGGCACGCTCACCCACGCCGCGCCGACGACGCTGCTCGTGAACCTCGCCGCGCCGACCAGCCTCACCGCGACGCCCGGCAACACGCAGGTCGCGCTCTCGTGGCCCGCGGTTCCCGGCGCCACCGGCTATCACGTGAAGCGTGGCACCACGCCCGGCGGCCCGTACCTGACCGTCGCCTGCCCGACGACGACGTCGTACACCGACACCGGCCGCAGCAACGGCGCCACCTACTACTACGTGGTCTCGGCGTCGTTCACCGGCGGTCCGGACTCGGGCGGCGAGAGCACCGACTCGCCCGAGGCGAACGCGACACCGGGTGTCCCGCCGCCGACGACCACGACGACGTCGACGTCCACCAGCACGTCGACCAGCAGCGACACCACGTCGACGACGTCGACCAGCAGCACGTCGACCTCGAGCAGCACCACGACCACGTCGACGAGCACCTCCACGACGTCGACCAGCACGTCGACCAGCAGCACCAGCTCCACGTCGTCGACGTCCAGCTCCAGCACCTCCACGTCGAGCACGTCCAGCACCACGTCGACGAGCACCTCCACCACCTCGACCAGCACGACGACGTCCTCGACGACCAGCTCCACGTCCACCACGACGTCGACCAGCTCGACGTCGACGAGCAGCACCAGCTCCACCGAGAGCACGAGCTCCACCACCAGCACGTCGACGACGTCGACCAGCTCGACGGCGAGCACCACCAGCTCGACGACCTCGACGTCCTCCAGCACGACCAGCACCTCGACGACGTCGTCGACCGAAAGCACCTCCAGCACCTCGACGTCCACGTCCAGCAGCAGCTCGCTTCCCCCGCCGTCGACCACCACCACGACGCTGCCGCCCGGCACCTGCGCCGCGCCGATTGT
>Ga0335069_10012605_pt1 | contig 11884 bp, 12 predicted proteins | sample Lox_Sample_11_FD_206714 | JGI IMG/M metagenome (GOLD analysis project Ga0335069, IMG submission 206714) | Soil microbial communities from Loxahatchee National Wildlife Refuge, Florida, United States - Lox_Sample_1.1 | ecosystem: Environmental > Terrestrial > Soil > Wetlands | place: USA...
TTGAATTGGAAGCGGGTATCGCGCGACAGGTTGTTCACCTGGAGCGAAGTTGGCGATTGGCGGGCGAGGGTTTTGGAATCGTCCGTTGGGAAGTAGAAACCAGGTCCAATTCCCGCGGTCAGGAACGGCCGAAAGTGGCGTTCGCGCGGGGTGAAATAAGCGAGTCCGTTGAATGCCGCTTCATAGATGTGACTGGGAAACTGCGGCAGGGACGCGCCGGGCACCGGGTTGAATTTCAGATCGTGCCAGGAAATGAAGCTATAGCTTTCCTCAAATCCGAAATGGGCGAAGAAATTCTCCGTGAGCCTGACACCGACGAGCCCGCCATCGGTGAACGTAGCGCCGTTGTTGCCGAAGTGGGCCATGCCACCGTAGACACCGACTTCATAAAGGTTGTAATAGTCCGACTGAGCCATGGCCGCGGGCAACAGCAGCAAACCGGCGAACATAGCAACAGCAACAGAAACAGCAAACCGCCTGACAGCTTGCATAATCCTCACCTTTCCCCTTGCTATTGATTTTTCGATGAAGCCACCGCATCGTTTGCTCCAGCAACTTCGGGCTGGGCAAGATCGAATAAGAGCGCGCCACGAGCTGCGCTCAGTGCAAAGATTCGTCCAGGCATTTCCGGAGCGAACCACAGTTTTTGAATGGTCGAACTTTCCAGGCCGTCGCTCGGGAAGAGCTGCCAGGATGTACCGCCATCCACGGAACGGTAGACCTTTCCGTATTGAACCAAAAACGCTTCGAGCTTGTGGTCCGGATGATATCGAACCGAATTTACCGTCGCGGCGGGGACGCTGTCCCCTGGCACTTTCCATGTAGCGCCGCCGTCCAACGATTGTAGAACACCTCGGGAAGTAGCGGCGAGCATTGGAGCCTCGCGATCGACCGGGATCGCGAGGTCGTACAGATAATAGCCGGACGGCAGTGGCGCAGCACGCCAGGTTTTACCTGTATCCTGCGATACAAAAATATTGTCGCTGGTCCGTACGGCAAGCATGGAGGATCCGCGGGGCGGAGCGTAGATCGCCAATACGGGGAAGCCGGTGATCCCGGGTGCCGTCACGCGTTCCCACGATGCGCCCGAGTCGGCGCTGTGGAAGAGTCCTGTTTGAGCACCGACAAAGAGCTGCACTTTATCCAACTGAACCACCTGGAGGGCATGAACACGAATCTTTCCAAACGGTTGCGTCTTTTTTCCCGGAACGAGCTTCGGTTGGATGGCAACCCGGGTCCATGTTTTGCCGCTATCGGCCGATTTCAGCACGCCATCCTCACTCGCCGCATAAACAAGGTTGCCGCTGGAGACCGCCACCAGGCTGTTGAGATTCCGGCCTTCGAGCGCTTCTTCGTTGGCTCGAAGGGTCCACACTTGTCCGCCGTCATCGCTCACAAACACGCCGCCATAGTGACCTTCATAGACGCTGCTGGCGTAAAGCCGTTTCCCGGAACCGGTAATTTGATTGAGGCTGTGGTTAGTAAATCCGCCATTGACGGGCCGCACGGTTTCGCCCGAGTCCGAACTTTTCAAGATACCGGCATACTCGGTGGCGAGGTAGAGGGTTTTCGGGTCGATTGGATCGAAAACCATCCAGTTGACCTGCTCATTGGTCAAGTGACGCCAGGAGCGTCCGCCATCGGGCGACTTGAAGAGTCCCAAAGTTGTGCCGGCGAAGATGACATCGGAGTTGCGGGGATCGGCGGTAATGATATGCGTTCGCCGATGGGTGCCGGGAATGCCATGGAGCTTGGTCCAGAAGTCGCCCGCATTCTCGCTGCGGTAGATCCCGCTGCAAGCGCTGGCATAGACAAGTTTCGGATTCTTGGGATCGATTCGGATGGAGAAAATGTCGGAGTCGTCGATCAGACCTTCGTGGATTGGGCGCCAGGTCGCACCGCTGTCGATCGTTTTCCAGGGAAGGTGAGGCGTGCCGGCAAAGATGATGTTGGGGTCGGCGGGATCGAATGCCAGCGCGGTAATGTCCATCATCTCGGAATTCGTTTCGCTGGAAATTCGCCCCCACGTTTCCCCGGCGTCGCTGGAAAGATAGACACCTCTCGACGTGCCAGCCGCCATTCGACGGGAATCGCTAGGCGCGAAAGAGAGGGACTCGATGCGCAGCCCGCGGAGTCCGGCGAGCGCGTGCCAGGTCTGGCCGCCGTCTTTACTTTCGTACACTCCGGAGTCCACCAAATCGCCAGCATCCAGGCCTGCGTAGAAGTGGTTCGAGTCCTTGGGATCGACGATCAGCGCGTCGAGCGTTCCGGGCGCGCCGTGCGGGAACGGCAGCAGGCGCCAGGACGATCCGGCATCATCGCTACGGAACAGCAGTGAATCGCGGGCGCCAGCGAGTAGCAGGTTGTGATTTTGCGGATCGATCGCGATCGCGCGCGCGCTCCCGCCGTACGGGCCGGAATATCGCCATGCTCCAAAAGCGGGTAAAGAAAGAGCGAAGAACCAGCAGAGACAACTTACTCTGCACTCCCCCAGATTTGTAAGTGCCACTTGATTTAGGGTATCAGAAGTGGGGGGAATTGTTTGCGTGTGAGGGGCGCGAGGTACAGTATATGTAGGCTTCTTTCCCTCCTGGAAATACGATGAATACGGATCGGCAGCACGCTCACCACTTGTTAGACCAACTCGAACCGCGAGCTCTAGCTGCGGTGGTTCGGCTGTTGGAGAAGATTGTTTCGCCCGAGGAGAATCGCGAAACGCTGAGCAACGCCGAGCGGCTGGCCTTAGCGGAGGCTGATGGATGGCTTGCGCATAATAAACCAATCCCACACGAAGAAATTCTTTCTGAGTTCGGTATAACCGTTGCTGATTGGGAAAATATGGGCCGGGAGTCGCTGAGCGAGGACCCGCCCCGTCGGAACGGCTAAGCGAATTTTCTGGACCGATCAAGCCAGAACGGATTCGCGCATGATCGAAAAGCCGATCGCTTTGCAGATTTTACGAACGCTAGCGCGTTACTCGCAGGCTGGATACGCCGATATCAAGCAGCTTCGAGACATTGACCCACCCGTGCTCCGTCTGAGAGCGCGGAACCATCGGATCTTCTTCCGTGAGAACGTCGACGTCTTGGAAATTCTCCGCGTGCTGGATCGTAAGGAAGCGTATCGGTGAGATTGTTCAAATTTGGTCGACTCTGACTTTGGTAAGGCTCTACATCCTGGGTTCCAACGCAATCCCAGTGAAGGTTTCGTAACGGTGGCGCCTATGAGATGGCTTGGCGCTGGTGATCAATCATGGATGGCGCGCCAGCTGGTTAGGTCCACGTGCGCGGCCGAAACGTAGCTGACTAGCGCCGCATCTTCACCGGCTTCGCAACCGATGATGATGGCCTTGGCGTCGCCTCCTGACGCGGCGGACTCACAGCGATCCAGCCTCTGTGCAGTGAGTCGGCGGCGTTGGCGGAATCTTGCATCCACATCCCTTTAGTTCGTGACACGTACCACAGTTTGGGATCCTCCTACTGGTTCGGTGGCCGATGGCCCGGGTGTGCAGTTAAGGATGATACCAGAGAGAGGTTCGACTCAGTGCCACAAGACGATCTGAAGCCGTTCAAAAATTTTCGATGGATCGTGGCAGACGGAAGGCTTCTTGGTGGTAAGCTCGCGATTCGTGGTACCCGGTTCTCGGTCGCGTTCATTCTGTCCTGCCTGGCGGAAGGGATGACCCCAGATGAGATTCAGGAGACGTACGGCTGGGTTTCCAAGGGAGGCGCTTTCAGAAGCGATGCGGGCGGCCGCAGACATCCTAGACGCACCCAATGTGGCTGCTTGATGTGAACATGCCAAAGCCGGATCGCTGGGCTACTTGGTGACCTCGGGGTGTTAGCCGAAACGGCTGAAGGTGTGGGAATGGCGTGCATTGACGAACGGCGATCTCGTTGAGGCAGCTTGCCGAGCCGATTTCGAAGCTATCTTGACGCGCGACCGCCTATTTATCGAATCCGGCGCTCGATCGCTACGACGTTTCCCGAAGTTTTGTGTGGTGCTTGTTAACCATCCCGCAGCTGCGAGGTGGGCAATTCCTTGAGCAATTTCGTCATGAATGGGAGGAGAGGCCCATCCAAATTGTTCCTGGGGAATTAGTAGTTTGGCCAGATGCGCCGTAGACTTTTCCTGGAATTTGATTTCACCTCACCCGATTGGAGACGCAGAACATCGTCTGCCGAATGTCTGATGAGTCAGAGCGCCAGCCACATCGCCGGCCAATTCTAAGAATGCCGGCGGATTATCGAAGGCCCGGCTACGCAATCAGTCTTCTACGTCCTCGGGTTCCAAGCCGATTCCGTCGTGGAGATCTCGCAGGCGGTGGCGGGCCTCTTCGATGGCTTGGCGCTGGTGATCGACCATGGATCGAGTGGCGGCGGGTAATTCCATGTGCGCCGCCGAGATGTAGCTGGCCAGCGCTGCATCCTCGCCGGTTTCGCAAGCGATGATGATGGCTTTGGCATCGCCTCCGGATGCGGCGGACTTCAGAGCGATCCAGCCTCGATGCAGCGACGCGGCGACGCTCCCTGAGTCGTGTGGATGTCCACCTGTGCGCTCGACTTCAGCTCGAAGTTCTTCGGCGAATTGGGCCCGGCGGATTGCGTAATCAGTCAGAATGATGCGGATCTTTTCATCGTGCAGGTGCGCGGCGGCAGTGCGGTAACCTAATTCTCCGTCGAGACAGACTTCGATCAGCTTGTTGAGCGTGTGTACAGGCTCTTGTTCCATGCGGTATTAGCGTATCAGAGTAGAAGGGAAGGATACGCGCGTTCAAGGGGTATTCAAGGATTTCCGCGATTAGTGGCGCTGCGCGACTTGGAAGTGGCTCAACGTGCTTGCGTAACTCGACAGGCCTTTGTATAGCGCTTCGGCCAAACGCTCGCGGTATTCCGGCTTCTTCATGATGCTTTCTTCGTGGGCATTGCTGATGAAACCGATTTCGGAGAGCACCGAAGGCATCGACGCGCCGATCAGGACTACGAAGGGAGCTTTCTTGATGCCGCGGTCGCGGGCGTGGGAATCGCTCTTGGCGGTAACGGCGAAGACTGCGGATTGAATTCGGGAGGCAAACTCGCGCGACTCCTCGACTTTGTCTTTCAATGCGATCTTTTCGAGCAAGTCCTGCAGTTCGAAAACGGTTTTCTGCGATCCCGAGTTCTCGCGCGCGGCGACTTCCAGCGCCTGCTTGGACGTGGTGAAGTTCAGGTAGTATGTCTCGACTCCTGCGGCTGAGACCAGCGGCGATGAGTTGGCGTGAATCGAAAGGAACAGGTCGGCCTTGGCCTCGTTGGCGATTTCAGTACGGCGTTCGAGCGGAATGAACGTATCGTCGGTTCGGGTGTAGATCACCTCGCTGCCAAGTCGCGATTCGATCAGGGCACCGAGTCGCTTGGCGACGTCGAGCACGAGGTCTTTTTCCTTCAACCCTTCGGGGCCAGTCGTTCCGGTGTCATGGCCGCCATGTCCGGGGTCGAGCACGATACGGCCGACCTTCAACCCCAGCACGCGGATCATGGATCGATCTCCGGTCGCGTTCCGTTTGGCCGGCAGGCCGGGTTCCGAAGCCGCGGTGGGGAAGGTGCTGGGCGCAGGCAAAGTGTTGGACGCCAGCGTGGCGGCAGGCTTCGCCATGACGGGCGGGGCTGGACGAGGTGGGAGCGTCATGATCCGCGGAGTGATGCTGGCAGCTAGCGACGGGCTCGTCGATTGCGACTCGACGATCAGCGGAGGCTGTGACAGCGTTGCGGGCTGCATTGCGTACTTATCAGCGCGCGCAGTGGGCGCGGGCGGATTGAAGGTACGCAGTGGCAGTGGTGTCTTCGCTGCTGTTAGTTCTATTTTCGGAGGATCGGGTTTCGGGACAACCGCTTCACCGTCGACGGGCAGCTTCGGCGCTGTCGATTTCGCGGAGGCGCCTATTGACGAGCGTAGTTCGATGATCAAGCGATCGGGGTTGTCGAGACGCGATGTACTGATCTCAGCATCGCTCGCCATATCCAACACGACACGCGTCACGTTGTGCTGGTTTTCCGCGACGCGAATCTGACGGACCAGGTGGTCCATCACCGGAATGGTGGTTGTGCCCTTTTGTTCAGACATTGTCGGCTTGGTGCCGATCAAGTCGAAGAACAAGCGATCGGGATTTTCCAGATGATTGGTCCGAAACCGGAAATCACCGTCGGTCTCAATCGCAATTCGCGTCACGTCGCCCAGGGTCCAAAAGCGAACGCCGGTAACGTGATGTGTTTGTTCGGGGAGTTCTTCCGCAGGCATGATCGCCAGCCATGCCATTAGGGCGAATGCCAGGCGATGAGTGAAGCGGCGATTACTATGCTTTCGGGGGAGGACAAGCATAAAGGTCTATGGGCGGGAAGCTATATGGAGCCGGCCCTCCTCATCGAGATAACCCATGATATGCCGGGGTTCTTCTTCGGCGGGCTGCGGCTTTTCGGCTACCGGCGCAGGCTGGATTTTTTTGCCGGCGGCGCGCCGGGCATCGTATTTCTTCGCTACCTTTTGCACGTAGTCTTTGGTTTCCGGATAAGGCGGGACGGAGCCATACTTCTGGACTGCTTTTTCGCCGGCATTGTACGCGGCAATCGCCAAACGATCATCGCCAAAAGTCTGTTGCAGGAATTTCAAATAACGGATTCCACCCTCGATGTTTTGTTGGGCATCGAATGTGTTCTGTACTCCGAAGCGCTTCGCCGTATCAGGCATCAACTGCATCAAGCCCTGCGCTCCCTTTGGGGAAACCGCGTAGGGATTGTAGTTGCTTTCCACTTCGATGACGGAGTGTACGAGCGATGGATTCACGTCGAGGCTCTTGGCGGTCGCGTCGATCATGCCTTGCACGGCTGGATCAGGGTCTTTCACCGCGGCAGGCTTCGGCGATACGACAACACTGCGTACCAGGCGGCCGGTTCGCGCGTCGGGGCGCACTACCGACACGACCTTGGGGGTTACCGCTTTACCGATTTCCGGATTTGCGTTTTCTGCGGGGGCGGCCGCCGCCACTACGGATGCCAGAACTGCTCCTCGCAGAATAACTTCCAAACAAAATCGCATCCTCTTGTTTTACCCGATTATACCCGGATTCCTCCATTACGCAAATAGTTGTTTCGGAAGGGCAGTACTGAACTTCAATGGTAATATTCTCTCATGTCGCCGTCCGGCTTTGTTTTGGCGGGGGGCCGGAGCAGCCGGATGGGGCGCGACAAGGCGCTGCTGCCGTATCGGGGAGCGACGCTGCTGCATCAGATTGCAACGATTGTCGAGGGAACCGTCGGAAATGTCGCGATCATCGGTGATCCCAACCGTTATTCCAGTCTGCCTTATCCCGTTTACCCCGACATCTTGCGGGGTCTGGGGCCGCTCGGTGGGATCTATACTGCACTGCACTATTCGAAAACTGAATGGAATCTGATAGTTGCCTGCGACATGCCCGGCCTCACGAGCGAGGTCTTGCAAACTTTGGTCCATCAGGCGACGCAAACCGCGGCCGAGTGCGTGGTGGCGACCGGACCTAATGGCGAGGCGGAACCGTTGTGCGCCGTCTACCATCGAAGCTGCCTGCCTGTGCTGGCTCGCGCGATCGGCGAGAAGCGTTTGAAGATGAAGGACATCGTCGCTGAACTTAGGGCCACAGCCGTACCCGTCGATCTGCCGTCGCTGGTGAACATTAATACGCCCGCCGATTGGACGAGCGAAAACTTGTAATAAAGCGCCCGCCGGCTGGACTACCGATAGCGAGATGATCGAAGTCCAGAACCTTCACAAACAATATGGACGCATCGAGGCGGTGAAAAGTCTGTCCTTCCGTGCGCCCGACGGAGCCATTACGGGATTACTAGGGCCGAACGGCGCCGGAAAAACCACAACGCTGCGGATGATCGCCGGGGTCTTGAAGCCCGACTCAGGGTCGGTCCAGGCTGACGGGCCGGGAATCGGCGCATTGCTCGATCACACCGGTCTTTATCAACGGCTCACGACGCGCGAAAATCTTGAGTATTTCGGGGAGCTGCACGGGATGTCCGGGGAGCATCTATCGGGTCGGGTGCAGCAAGTGCTCGCCGCGCTGGGGTTGGAGGCGGTGGCGGAACGGCGAACGGCCGGGTTCTCGCAGGGCGAACGCATGAAGACGGCGCTCGGCCGGATCCTGATCAATGCGCCCAGGAATCTGCTGCTCGACGAGCCGACGAATGGATTGGATGTCCCGACCATTCGGTCGCTGCGTGCGCTGCTGCGCCGGCTGCGCGACGAGGGACAATGCATCCTGTACTCGAGTCATGTGCTGGAGGAGGTGCGCGTGCTTTGCGATCGGATCGTTGTCGTGGCCAGTGGGCGGGTGGTGGCGGAGGGGACGGCTGAGGAGCTTTGCCGGGTAACTGCGAGCGATTCACTAGAAGATGCGTTTGTCAAATTAACAAGCCTGGAGGAACTGCAATGCAGTCGCTGATTATTGCCCGGAAAGAGATTCTGGATCATGCGCGCGATGTGCGATCGCTGGTGTCGTCGGCGTTTTATGCTCTCATGGGCCCCCTGGTGGTGCTGATGGTTTCGATGGGGACCGGGAAGGCGGACAAAGGAGGGAACGTTCTGTTGGCTATGATGTCGGTCTTCGCGTTGGTAGCAACATTCGTCGGTGGAATGAATGTTGCAATGGACTCGATTGCCGGTGAGCGGGAGAGGCGTTCGTTGCTTCCGTTGTTGCTGAACCCGATTGAGAGGGTGGAGGTGATTCTAGGTAAGTGGCTGGCGATCTCGTTCTTCGCGTTGTGCGGCTCATTAGTGAATCTTGCCGGATTTCGCGTCGTGCTTGCGGCGGCGCGGTTGCCGGTTCCCGATCTTCTCGTGCCGGTGACGTGCGGGCTCATTCCGTTGGTTCTGCTTGCCTCTGCGCTTGAGTTACTGATCTCAACGTTCTGCCGGAACGTCAAAGAGGCGCATACTTATCTGTCGCTGTTGGTATTCGCGCCCATGGGGCTTGGCATGTTCCTGGTATTCTTTCCACGGATGACACAGGGCTTGTGGTTCGTCTGGCCGATCGTTGGCCAGCAGTCGATGCTTCAGCATTCCATCGACGGCCGCGGGATTGCGCCCCTGGAAGCGACTCTGTTGGCTTTGATCACGGTCGCATCGGCCAGCGTTGTTTTGGTGGGCGCGTCGCGGCTCTTGCATAGAGACGAAATAGTCTACGGCAGCTAAATTCGATTTGGCTGAGACGCATTCCATCGCGGCAGCGGGCTTGCGGCAGGAACTCGAACAACGGTTCGAGCGCCTGCTGGCGGAAAACGGTCCCGCGTTGTCGCGGCTTGCGGCAAGCTACACGAGAACGACGGGCGATCGCGATGATCTACTACAGGAGATCGCTACGGCTCTGTGGCTGGGCTTGCCGCGTTTCCGTGGAGAATGCTCGGAGCGTACGTTCTTGTTTCGAATCGCGCACAATCGCGCGATCTCGCATTTGCAGCGAAATCGGGGGGCGGCACAGGTTGGCGATCAGGCTTTGGAGATTTCAGATTCGCGGCCAGATCCTGAGTCTGGGCTGGCCCAACAGCAACAGCAATCACGCTTGCTCGCTGCGGTCCAACGCCTGCCGGTGATCTATCGCGAAACCATCACGCTGATGCTCGAGGGCTTGAGCTACAGCGAGATCGCGGAAGTACTGGGCATTGCAGAGAGCAACGTCGGAGCCCGGCTGAATCGCGCCAGGCAGATGCTGCGCGACATCCTGGAGGAAAAGAAATGACGCCGGATACAGAACTGGAACTGTGGCGCGAGCAATGGCTGGCTGATTCTCAACCGGTTGTGCCGGCGGCGCTGAAGCGGAAGGTCGAGCGGCAGTCGCGTGCGATGCGCTGGATGCTGCTGGCGGAGGTGTTCGTAACCGTGGTGATCGGCGGCGGTTGTACTCTGCTGGCACTCCGCGAACCGACCGGCGAGATGATCGTCCTGGCTGCGGGCGCCTGGGTCCTGTTTGCTACGGTCTGGACATTCGCGATTTTGAATCGCCGCGGAACCTGGCGTCCGGAACAAGCAACCACTTCGGCATTCATCGATCTTTCTCTGCGACGCTGCCGGCGGCGGTTGACTGCGGCATATTTTGGCGGCTGTTTCTATGCCGTGGAGATGGCTTTTTGTCTGACGTGGATCTATCAGTACAATTCGCACCGGGGTCCTGTGACTCTTCTTGATGTCTTAAGCTCCGCTTCGGCGATCATGTTCGGCTTGATCACCGTGGCGCTGGCCGGATGGCTGATCTGGTATCGCAAGCGGCGGCTGGCGGAATTGGAATATCTACAAGAGTTGCAGGAGCAGCTCTAACCGCGGATCAAGCGAACCACGCGGCGCGGACTACTTCGTGGGCGACGAGGGCGCAGGTATAGGCGACAAAAGTCATGTAGCCGAACTGCAGCGCCGGCCATTTCCAGCTTCCGGTTTCGCGGCGGACCACGGCGATCGTGGACATGCATTGCATCGCGAAGGCGAAGAACACGAGTAATGCAAACGCGCCGCCGGGAGTGATTTCGCTCTGCAATGCTTTTTGTAGGTCGACATTGTCCTCAGTGCCTTCCATGCCGTAAATCGTGCCGAGCGTGCTGACCATAACTTCGCGCGCGGCAAGCGAGCTGAGCAAGCCGATGCCGATCTTCCAGTTGAAGCCGAGTGGATGGATTACAGGCTCGATGGTGTGGCCAATCGCGCCGGCGAAGCTGTCGGCCAGTTCCGGCGGTTTACCATCTTTCAGCGGAAGATACAGGAGCGCCCAGAGTACGATGGCAACGGCAAGAATCACGGTGCCAGCGCGCACGAGAAAGGTCTTCGAACGATCGTACAGCCGCAGCCCGAGCGATCGAAGGGTTGGCATGCGGAAGGGAGGCATCTCGAGCATGAACGGAACTCGTTCGCTCTTGAGGATTGATGACTTCAGCAGACGGGCGGTCGTGATCGCGGCGAGGAATCCCAAAACGTAGAGACCGAGCAGTGCGGCGGCCTGTGTTCCGAGCAGCGGGCCAAGGAACGGACGTTCCTTGATGAACGCGGCGATGATCAGGAAGTAAACCGGCAACCGCGCGGAACAGGTCATGAACGGGGCGATCAGGATGGTGGCGATGCGATCGCGCTTGCTTTCGATGGTCCGTGTCGCCATGATCGCGGGAACAGCGCACCCGTAAGCCGAGAGGAGCGGGATAAATGACTTGCCCTGGAGTCCGAACTTGGCCATGGTGCGATCGGCAATCAGTGCGGCGCGCGCGAGGTAGCCGGAGTCTTCGAGGATTCCGATAAATAGGAAGAGCAGCAGAATCTGCGGGAGAAAGACGAGAACAGATCCGACTCCGTGCCAGACGCCGTTCACTAACAAAGAGCGGAAGATGCCGCCGGGAACGATGTTTCCGACCCAACCGCCTGATTTTTCAAACAGAGCCTGCAAGCCGTCTGTTAGCGGTTTGGCTGTTCTGAAAATTGTCTGGAAGACGCCGGCGACAACGGCGATGAAAATCAGCGGGCCGGCGACCGGGTGGAGAAAGATCGCGTCCAGGCGGCGTGTCCACAATGGCGGTGTCGGGGCTTGATAAGCCGCACCTGCGCCGACTTTTTGCGCCCATTGACGGCAGCGTGGAATGTCCTGCAAAACAGGCAACTCTACACGCGCGGGTTTTGCGGCGGCGGTTCCGGCGGCCGTTCCTTCCATGAACTGGAAGACTTTTTCGACTCCGGTTCCCTTTGCAGCGCTGATGAGCGCGACCGGTGCGCCAAGTTCGCTGGCGAGTTCCGATGTGTCTACCTGGCCGCCGCGGCTGGCGAGATCGTCGGCCATATTCAGGATGACCAGCGTCGGCAGCTTCAAACTCAGGATCGGCACGGCGAGCACCAGATG
>Ga0335069_10012606_pt1 | contig 11883 bp, 13 predicted proteins | sample Lox_Sample_11_FD_206714 | JGI IMG/M metagenome (GOLD analysis project Ga0335069, IMG submission 206714) | Soil microbial communities from Loxahatchee National Wildlife Refuge, Florida, United States - Lox_Sample_1.1 | ecosystem: Environmental > Terrestrial > Soil > Wetlands | place: USA...
CGTTGTGGAGCGACGTCTCAAGGGCGTACTGCCCGCGAGAATGGGGATGACGTGCGCGCCGGGGCGAACGCAGAGTGCGCACGCGGGACGGGAAGCAGGGATCACCATGCGACCAATTTCGTTCCTGGGAGTCCTCGCCACGGGCGCCTGTGCGACGGTGGCGTGCGGCGGCAACATGGATCCGCTCGGCGGACCCTACGGCGGGACGACCTCCGCCGTCGGTCCCACTGCGGGAGGAACGAGCGGCGGCCCTGGACCGGACGGCGGCGGGGCGTCGAGCTCACCAGGGTCGGGCAGCGGCACCGGCTCGAGCGGCGGTAGCGGGGCGGGTAGCGGCAGCTCCAGCGGCAACAGCTCGGGCGCGGGTAGCGGTTCGACGAGCGGAAGCAGCTCCGGCAGCGGAAGCAGCTCGGGTAGCGGAACCAGCTCGAGTGGGGGAAGCAGCTCGGGCAGCTCCAGCGGATCGAGCAGCGGCGGTCAGACGACTCCGACTTGGACGCAGATCTGGACGGCGTATCTGGATACGGGAACGCCCGGACACTGCACTCCGTGTCACGGCCAGATGGGCAGCCCCCCGAGCGCATACTCGTGGCTCAAAGGACGTGGCTACATCGGAGGGGGTAGCCCCGCACTGACCAGCAGCTCCACCTCCTGCCTCACCTGGTACGGGGACAACATGCCGCCCTCTGGCCCCTCGACCCTCGCGCAGGCGGTGACGGACATGAACGCCTGGGCCGCAGCCGGGGCTCTCGACAACTGACTCCTGCCGCGGAGCGCGGCTATTCGCTCCGCCGGCTTGCATCCGACTTGCATCCCCGGATGGTGCGATGGCGCTCGAGCTCTCCGGAGCTCAAGACGCCGAGGTAGCTCGCGCGTGTGCGATCTGCGCGTGAGTGCGGTCGGGTGCTCGAGGCACGTCGCTTCGCGTAACCGGCGAAGCTCGCTGACGTACGTGCTCTGTGGCGAAGGAAATGGCGACGCACACACCGAGGAACGGCTCGCGGCGTGACCTTCAGGCTCTGCAGAGCCTCGGGTGCCTCAGCTACCTCACCGATGACCTCCAGGGGTACCTGCACGAGGTGGCCACGGCGGTCGAGTCGCTGCTCTGCGTCGAGTGGGTCGTGATCACTCTGTATCGCGGCCCGGATCGTTGCTCTGTGCTCGCGAGCACGTTGCCTCTGACCGCGGCGCAGAAGAAGGTGAACCTCCACGGCGCGGTCGCCGAGACCGTGATCCTCACGGGGCGCGTGGTCGTCGTGCACGACGTCCAGCGCGACACCTCGTACGGCAAGTTGCCGCCTGGCTACCGGGCGTATCTGGGCGTGCCGCTGCGCGCGTCGCGCGGCGACGCCATCGGGACGCTCTGCTGTTTCGCGCGCGAGCCGCGCTCGTTCGAGCAGGAAGAGCTGCGCCTCGCAGGCCTCTTCGCCGAGCGAGCGGCCACGAGCATCGACAACTACCTGCTCTACCAGGAGCTCCGCGCCACCAATGCCGAGCTGGAGCGGGAGATGCGCTCGCGTGACGAGTTCCTGGCCGTCGCCTCGCACGAGCTTCGGACGCCCGTGGCCTCGCTACTCCTCGTGGCACAGGGGCTGTCTTCCGGGAAGCTGGGGGGTGATCCGGAGGGGGTCCGCCGCGCGGCCGATCTCTTCACGCGACAGACCGACAGGCTCAGGAGCCTCATCGAAGATCTGCTCGGCCTCGCGCTGATCCGGGCCGGGTGCCTCCGGCTGCATCCGGCTCCCATGGACCTGGCCGCCCTGGTGAGAGACGAGCTCGAGCGCGCCGCGCCTCTCTTTGCCAAGGCGCAGTGCGCGACCACGCTTCGCGCACCGGAGTCCGTACGAGGATGCTGGGACTACGAGCGGCTCGCGCAGGTGGTCGCGAACCTCTTCGTGAATGCGGCCAAGTTCGGGGCAGGAAAGCCGATCGAGGTCACGGTCGAGGCGCAACAAGCCACGGCGCGGCTGGAGGTGGTCGACCACGGTATCGGCATGGATCCCGCCGCATCTGAGCGGATCTTCGAGAAGTACGCGCGCGAGGTTTCCGGTCGCTCGTACGGCGGGCTCGGGTTGGGCCTCTTCATCGTGCGCAGCATCGTCGAGGCCCTGGGCGGCACCGTCAGTGCCCGGAGCGTGCCCGGCGTCGCGACGAGGTTCACAGTGGACCTTCCGACGGGCGGGCCCAGGCCGGACGCCGACGCCTGTTGGAACGTGCGTGCTTAGGATGGAAGGCGTGACCGCATGGAGAGCACTTCGCTCGACAGGCACGCCATGGGTCGCGCTCGAGGGGCCCGGGCCACATCCCAATCCGACCGACGCTGCGATGGCGCGCTACGCAGCAGGTGACGAGGAGGCGTTCGTGCTCGTGTACGACGAGCTCGCGCCCCGGCTCTTCGGCTTCCTCCTGCGAAAGTCGCGCAACACGGCGCGTGCGGAGGACCTGCTCCAGCAGACCTTCTTGCGCATGCACCGCGCGCGTTCTCGGTTCACTCCGGGTTCCGAGGTCACGCCTTGGGCGTTCGCCATCGCACGCCGGCTCTTCATCGACGCGATGCGAGGCGAGCGGCGCGACCGGTGTGCGTGCGACCCTGACGCGGGCGAGCGCCTGGACGGCTGCGCCGGCGACGACGCTGCCGACGAGCTGGTCCACGCGCGGCAGCTCGCGCGGCGCGTTCAAGACGAGCTCGAGTCCCTACCTGAGAAGCAGCGCGCCGCGTTCGAGCTGGTGAAGCTGGATGGGTTGTCACTCGCGGAAGCAGCGCAAGTGCTGGGAACCTCGGTGGGTGCCGTAAAGCTGCGCGTGCACCGCGCCTACGTCGCGCTTCGCGTCGTGCTGGGCGACCAGGCGGCTCCCCGCGAAGGAGCCTCGAAATGAACGACCCGCGATGGACCCCCATGTCCACTTCAGGCCACCCGAGTCCGTCACCCGAGCTTCGGCGTCGGGTGCTCGAGACCGTGCGCCGCGAGCCCGCTCCGACGCACGCGCAGGTCGCCGCGCGCAGGCTCGCGATCGGGGTGGCAGGATTCCTCCCCGCCCTCGCGCTCGTGGCCACCTTCGCGCATCAGGGCGACTACCGGCCCGTCGGCTACGTCGTCTTCGTCGCCTGCACCTGGGCGTCCCTCGCCATGGTCGCAACGTGGCTCGCCCTTCGCACGGGGCGCTCGATGCTCGGCATGTCTCGCCGTTGGCTCGTCGCGGCCAGCCTGACCGTTCCCGTGGCGCTCGCCGCCCTGGCGGGAGCAGCAACGGCCCTGTGGCCGCAGACGAACGTCGTCGACAGCGACGCGCGGGCACATGCGCAGTGCTTCGTCCTCACGACGCTGGCCGCGCTGGGTCCGGTCCTCGCCTTCGCGTGGCTGCGGCGAGAAAGCGATCCGGTGCATCCGCGCTGGACCGGCGCCCTCATCGGCGCCGCCTCAGGCGCTTGCGGGGCAACGGCGGTGGCGCTGCTCTGTGAGCACACCTATCCCGTGCACATCCTCATCGGACATGTGCTGCCGGTCATCCTCGTCACCCTCGTAGGGGCGGCATTCGCCGCGCGCGTAGTCGCGGTGGGCGGCGGCAGACGGGCCGCATCATGAAAGCGCGCCAGAGTGTGGTGGTGTCACCGCGCGACGCGGACGAAGAGGCCGTCGGCGACCCAGTCCCGGAACCATCGAGCGACCTGCCCGGAGGCTTCGGCCGGATCGAGCTTCGCCAGCTCGCCTTCCGCTCGAGAGAGAGACGCGGCCAGCGTTTCTCCCGCGACGAGGCCGGAGAGGACGTCGAACGCCGGAGCCGTCAGATCCGACCGCCAGATGGTGGTCCCGCTCCGGTAAACGAGCGTTGCAGACCGAGCGGGACCGGGCGCCACGGGGTCTGCTCCGTCGAGTACCGCCTGGAAGTAGGCGTTCACCGGGTATTCGAACTTCAGGAGCCGGAAGGCCGTGTTGAGCTCGAGTCGTGCGTCGCCCCATCCGTCCGACGGTACCCGCGAGAACGCTTCTAGCGTGAGCGGCTCGGAACGCGGAGCGTGGATCACCTCGACGATCGCCCACTCCAGCGATGCGAGATCCGTGGCAAGGGCTCTCTTCGAGGTCGGCCCTTCGAGCTCGTCGCGGCAGAAGGCGGCCATCTGCGCCCCGAACCGATTGAGGTTCGGACTGCGCGAGGGATGGCGCTCGATGTACCGGCGGCAGAGCGACTCGAACGCCTCCGCGCCGAGGGCGCGCTTCAGGACCGGGTAGTCGTCCGCCAGACACTCGACGAGCCTCGCCTCGTAGCCCCGACGGTAGATGTCGAGCCTGTCGGTCGCGGACTGCTTCGGACCCGCGGTCAGCCGTCGTGGCGCCTCGTCGATGCCCGCGCCATCCATCACGGCTCGCGCGAACCAGAGCTGATCGTCGCGCAGCTTCACGAGGGCGCTCCGATGAATTGCTTCGCGCGCAGCGCCTCGGCGTGAGTTGCCTCGAACCCCGGGATCTCGGCGTCCCACTCGAGCAGGACCGACACGCCGCCGGCGCGCCGCCACGCCTCGCCGAGCAGACGCCACACGTCGTCGATCACCGGACCGACGTGCGAGTCGATGATGTGCGTGCCGTGGTGCGTGTGACCCGCCACGTGCAGTTGCACGACGCGATCGAACGGGATCGCCGCCAGATATACGCTCGGGTCGAAGCCGTAATTGAAGCCGGAGACGTAGACGTTGTTCACGTCGAGGAGGATCGCGCAGTCGGCGTCCTCGGCCACGCGCGAGAGGAACTCCCACTCGGTCATCTGCGCGCCGGCGTGATCGACGTACGTCGACGGATTCTCGAGGGCGAGCGGCGCGCCCAGGAAGTCCTGCACGGCACGCACGCGCCCGACGACGTGGCGTAAAGCCTCTTCCGTGTACGGCATGGGCAGCAGATCGTGCGTGTTCTTCCCGCCGACGCCGGTCCAGCACAGATGGTCGGAGGCCCAGCGCGCGTTCACCCGATCGCGCAAGGCCCGCAGCTCGCTCAGGTAGGCGCGGTCGAGCGGGTCGGTCGATCCGATGGAGAGCGAGACGCCGTGCATGGCCACCGGGTATCGGGCTGCGACGGCGTCGACGTAGTGCAGCGGCCGCCCCGCCGTCTGCATGTAGTTCTCGCTGAGGATCTCGAACCAGTCGACCTCGGGCTGGGCCTCGACGATGTGCGCGTAGTGCACCGTCCGCAGGCCGAGGCCCACGCCGAGGTCGGGGAGGCCGAATCGGTTGGCCATGACGTCACCGAAGCCTACTCGGCCTCCCCGCCTTCCGCCGGGTCAGCCCTTGCAGCCGCCCTGGCCCTTGCACGCGTGCTTCGCGGCGCCGGTGGCCGGCGTGGGAGCTCCGCTCGGCGCCGTGGCGGACGGCGTGCCTTCGGGAGCCGCGGCGTTGGGCGTCCCGCCGCCACAGCCCATCAAGATGCCACCGACTGCCGCCGCCATAATCGTATTGGTCAGGTTCATGGGTTCCCTCTCGGATTGCTATGCACTACGTCGGCTCCCAGTAGTCTGTTTCGGGAAAAAGTCACTCAACGACCGGCGATGCTGCGGCGTACCGAGGCGAGCGGTGCAGTGTCGTCGAACTTCACGCGATCGCCATCGACGGCCACGCCGAGCCGCTTCCAGAGCGAGGCGAGGTCGACCGTCCCGGGCGCGAGCGCCATCTCGCGGTAGAGCGAAGCCAGGACGTCGGTGCCGGTGGCTCGATCTCCGGTATCCAGCACCCGCGCGATCTCCCAATGCGACTCCACGTCCGCGCCCGACGCGGCGAGGGCGCGCACGACGTCGTCGAAGGAGCGGGCGTTTGCGGTCCGCTCGCGGATGCGTACGTCGGCGACCAGGCAGAAGAGCGAGCCGCCCCAGTACGTGCGGCCCCATGTGTGCGTGCGGTCGAGTCCCTCGTCGCCCGCTTCGGGCAGCCCCTGCGGCAGGCCCTTCACGAGATCGAGCCAGACCTTCTCGGGCGTCGTGAGCCCGACGCGAACGCGCGCGATCGGCTCGACGTACGAGGGGATGCCCTCGGACAGCCACACGTGCTCGCGCGACAAAGACGGGAGCGCGACGTGGAGCAGCTCGTGCGTCACCACCCAGTCGTCGCGCGTGGCCGTGTCGTCGATGCCTTCCTGGGCTCGAATGAGCACGGCAGGACCTCCTTCGCCGAGTGTCTCGCCGCGCGTGGGGTTGCCGGGCTTGCCGTTCATGACGACGACGAGTGTGCGCGGCGCGGGGAACCTCCCGGCGTACGCGGCGATGGCATGAAGGGATCGCGCGACCCATCCGACCGCCTCCGCCGGCGTGAGCTTCATGCCGCGCGGCGCGACCGCCACCTCGACCCGCGCCGCTCCCTCCGTGACGGTCTGAAGCGACAGCGCACCGAACGCGGCGAAGCTCGCGTCGTCGAGCGCCGACGTCGGGGCCTCGTACGTATCGGGCGATCCATCGGCGGCGGGGTGCGTGCCGGCCGCGAACTTCTGCGGCGGATGTGTCACCACGTGGAGGCGGAACGTACCCGGCCCGGGCTTCTCCGGGTGCATCAGCCAGGTGGACGGCGGCGCGATCCACGCGTCGCCCGCGGAGATCGCGGTCTCCGGATCCATCAGCCTTTCGGCCGCCTCGCGCAGAGCAAAGCGGTAGCGGACGCGGCGACCGTCGGGATCGGACACGAGGTCGCGCACGAAGGGCCTGGCGTCGTCGTCCACACCGAGGGGTCCGGGTGGCGACAGGAACACGGCCGCCACATCGAGCTCGCCCCGGGGGAGGAGCTCGACCTCGTAGCTCCACGCGGGCGCTCCCTCGAGGCGCGGCGCCTCGACCCGATGCCGCGCGGGGCCGAGGTCGCACGACGCAGTCGCGAGTACCGCCGCAGTGAGCACCCAGACTGGTAACTTCCGCCGCCCGCCGGCGTATCGTCCCAGAGAGAGGGGCCTCCCATGAAAGAGCTGCTGGAATCCTCGCGTCTTCGCGCGCTCGACCTGCTGGGGCGCGCGCAATGGCTCGCGCCCTTGCTCGGGCGTCTCGCCGTCGGCCTGGTGTTCATGTCGACCGGCTGGGGCAAGGTCCACAACCTCGCCAAGGTCACGAGCTTCTTCCAGGAGCTCGGCATCCCGGCACCCGGGTTCAACGCCGTCCTGGTGGGGTACAGCGAGCTGATTTGCGGCACGCTCCTCGTGGCGGGCCTGCTCGCGCGCCTGGCCACGATCCCGCTCATCATCAGCATGATCATCGCGATCCTCACGGCCAAGCGGGCCGACATCCACGGCCTGTTCGATCTCGTGGGGTTCGACGAGTTCACCTACCTCTGCGTGCTCCTGATGATCGCCATCCTCGGACCCGGCAGCGCATCGGTCGACGCCGTCGTGGCGCGCAGGCTCGGTTGGACGAACGCCGCCTCCCAGCGCCGCGCCTGACTCACTTGCTCGTCGCGACCCAGACGCCATTCCAGTCCTCGGGGGGAGGTCGCTCGATCATCGTCTTGCATCGCGCGGCGAGCACACTTGCCGGGCCGTCGTCGGCGATCTCGGCGAGCCGCTCGAGGGCGCCTCCGAAGTCCCTGCCGAAGTACGCCTCGAGCGCGCTCTCGTAGACGCGTGAGGTGCGCAGCTTTGCCTCGCACTCTTCGGGGACTCCGAGCAGCTCGTAGACACGCACGGATTCCTGCTTGCCCTTGACGGCGACCTTGTCGACCAGACGGAACGCGAAAGCGCCGGCCGTCGCCTGCACCGTCGCCTCGCTGACGAGCACCTCGACGCCATATTGCTTGCACAGCGGCTCCAGCCGCGCCGCGAGGTTCACGCCGTCCCCCAGCGCCGTGTACGCGAGACGGTCCGGCGCGCCGAAGTGACCGACCATCACGCGCGCCGTGTGCACGCCGTGACGCGTGACGAGCGGCGGCAGTCCCTTCCAGCGCTCGGAGGCGTAGAGCTCACGAGTGAGTCGCATGCAGGTCAGGACTGCATGGCATGCGCGCCTCGCGTGGTCGTCAAACCGGGTCGGCGCGTTCCAGAACGCCATGACCGCGTCGCCGATGTACTTGTCGAGCGTACCTGCGGTCGATTGCACGCCCCGCGTCATCGCCTCCAGGTACAGGCCGAGAGCACGCGCGAGCACGTCGGGCGCGAGACGCTCCGACAGAGATGTGAAACCCTCGATGTCGGTGAACATCAGCGAGAGCTCGACCAGCTCGCCTCCGAGCTGCGGCTCCCGATTGGCCGCGAACAGATCGCGCACGAGATCGACGGAGACGTACTTGCTCAAGGCGCGCACAGACGTCTTCGCCCGCTCGACGCCATCCATGACCTCGGCGACCTCGCGCATCGGCGACCCGACGGGGGTCGGCGCGAAATCGAAGCCGCGCATGCGCTTCGTGACGTCGAGCACGCGACCGAGCGAGCCTCGTATCTCCCGCAGGAGCAACCATCCACCGCCGAGAACCGCGGCGATGACGACGAGAAACGCAGCGACGAACCGATCGCGCAGCGCGCGCAGGTCACGCGTGTACGCGGCCTCGGGCGCGACGACGCCGACCATCCAGCCCTGAGTGTTCTCGAGCGGCCGGAAGGTCACGAGGTAGTCGATTCCGCCTGCGCGAAGGGGCCCCGACTGTCCCACGTGAGCGACGGCGGCGGCGATCTCGGGAGGCACGTGCGACGGAAAGATGCGCAGGTCGTCTCCCACGAGGTCGATGCGATCGCCGGGATCGAGGCGCGCGACGAATCGCCCTTCGGAGTCGCAGAGGAACGCTCGCTCGACGTCGGTCGAGCGCTGTCGCGGCAAAGAGTCGATCGTCCGCGTGAGCATGCCGACGCGCAGGACGCCCGCGAACCGGTGCTGCCCGTCCTTGACGGCCTTCTGGACGGTGACCACGACGCGCCGCTCACCTCGCGCCAGCGCCGTGTCGAGGTCGGACCACGACAGGTCGCTCCAGATCGCCGTTCCGTAGTGGTCCTGGGATGCGGTCACCGTGAAGGTGTTCTGATCGGTCGGGTCGCCGACCGGCAACCGTCACTCCGGCGTGCCCGCGGAGAGCGGTTCTCCCGGACCGCGTCGCCGCGCGTCGGAGACGAAGGCGCCCCCTTTCTGCGTGACGCGCCGGGTGACGATGGGCGCGTCCGGCTCGGCCGACGCGCGAAATGCCGCCACCTGCCACCTGCCGTCGGGCGCGAGCAGCGCCGTCCCGTCTGGCGCATGGCCCAGCAGGGTCGCGTGGGTCAGGGAGACATCCGACAGCGTCGGCGCATCGAGCAGCTCCGAGAAGAGGCGTGCCTCGACGGCGTCGGGATCGCCTGGGTCGAGCACGCCACCTTGCATCGCGCGCTCGACGTTGGCGAGAGAGGCGGCCGCGACGGCGAGATCCGACGACAGCTCCTCGTCGATCTGCTGCGCAGCGCGCTGTCGCAAGTCCTCGGAGCGGGCGAGGATCGAGCGCTGCGACGACTCGTAGAACGCGTAGAACGTCGCCCCTGCGGGCAGCGCGACCGCAGCGATCGCCAGCGCGAACAGCCGGCCGAGAGTGAGCCACGGGCGCCGCAGCATCGCGCCTGCAAGCCTATTCCCTGTGGGCCGAATTGCGTACTCGGGCCTCCGATGGGCGGGTGGCTCCTCCGGCAACAAATCTTCGCAGCGGATCGTCATGCCGCACGGCGGGAAAGCACCGGCGATTCACCGACCGGTGAACCCACGTCAGTGAGGCAGCGGCGCGGCTGTGGCGCCGAGGATCGGCATCCCGCCGTGGTCATTCGACGGCTGCTGCACGTAGGCGATGAGCTCCGCACCGTCGCGCGGCAAGGACGGAGGGAGCTGCAACGCAACCGACCCCGACGGAGCACGGAACGGTGCCGCAAGGAGAACGCGGACCACGTTGGCGTGATGGAGGGTCTTGCCAGCATTCTCCCCGGCGCGAACCGACGTGGAAACGGAGCGCTCGACGACGGCCACGTTCAGCACCGCGCCGGACGGCGCACCGGGTGCTTCGAAGTCGATAGTGACTGCATCGGGTCCGCTGGCGTGAGGGCGGATCGCGAGCTGCACCTGGGCGGGGTGCGATAGGGCGCGGGCGACTGCAGCGGTGGCGCGATTGCGGTCGGAGCCGGTGAACTGTTCCGTTCCGCCAACGATCATCTGGGGCGTGTAGACGCCGCTCGTCCCGAAGGCGCGTGCGTATGCGCGCTGGCGCATCGTGTTCTCGTGCGACGCAAAGCGATCCGGCCAGCCGAGGTCGTCCCAGTAGTCGACGTGGAACGCGAGGGCGTACACGGGGCGATCCGACGTCCTCGCGAGCTCCGCGAGCACGTCGTCGGCCGGCGGGCAGCTACTGCATCCCTCCGACGTGAACAGCTCGACGACGGCGACGCCCTTCGTGCCGCTCGCGGGTTCGTCGGCGCGCGCCTCGGGGACGCTCGTCGATCCGGGGCGGCAACCACCGACCAGAGTGGCGAGGGCGAGCGCGGCGATTCGAGCCTTCATCGCGCTTCTCCTGCTGCTCGCTTCGGGACCGATGCGAACCCGATCCACCCCACGAGGGCAGCGAGGACCACGGCCCCCGTGTGCGTCACCAGCATGTGCGGCGTGTGCATGCGGTCTGGGCACCGCAGGAGAAGATAGAGCTGACCGGCGAGCGCCCCGGCCGCAGCCGCGGCCGCGAAGCTCGGCGCACTGCCCGCACGTCGCCCGCGCAGGACGGAGTAGAGGAGGAGGCCATAGGGAACCGCCGCGGCGACGAGCTCGACGAAGGCGCAGTGCAGTCCGGTGAGGAGATCGAGCCCGCCGGCGTCGCCCGTCCCCAGCGCCAGTAGCAGCGACGCCAGCAGGGCCGCCGCCAGCACGAGCCAAGCGGAGGAGGATGACCGCGCGACGGTGACGCTGGTCACACGTTCCGACAGGCGCCGGAGCGCTTCCGGCGACAGCGCCGGCGCCGGCACCGAGTCGATGAGCGCCATGAGCGCCTCGGCCTCTCGCAGCGCCTGCGCACACCGACCGCACCCGCGCGCGTGTTCCTTCGCAGCCACGCGCTCCGGATCGCGCGGCTCGAGCGACGCGATGCCGGCTGCGGCGTGATCGAAGTGGTCACGCGGCGTCATGACCGCTCCTCTGCGTGGGCACCCGTACGAGGTCTGCCAGCTCCACGCGCAGGGTCTCGTAGGCGCGGAACGCCCGCGCCCTCACGGCGAGCGCCGTCGTGCCGAGGATCTCTGCGATCTGCGGGAACGTCAGCCCCTCGAACCTGTGCAGCTGCACGACGACGCGCTGTGACTCGGGGAGCCTGTCGATGGCCTCGCGCACGCGCGCCGCGCGCTCGCGCTGCCTCTCGCCCTCGCGGCCTGCGTCCTCCATCGCCATCGCCTCTTCCGCTCGCACCAGCGCTTCTTCGTCGCAGTCTTCCTTCAGCCGATACCGCCGCCGCAGCTCGTCACGCCGCACGCGCGCCGCGATCGTGAAGAGCCACGGCCGCAGCGGCAGCCCGACGCGGTAGGTCGCGCGCGACCGGTGCATGTTGAGGAAGGTCGTCTGCACGAGCTCCTCCGCCACCGTCGGCTGGCCGAAGGACCGCATGAAGAGGCCGTATATCCTGGGTGCGAGGCGGGCAAAGAGCTGCTCGAACGCCTGACGGTCTCCCGCCAGATAGCGGGCCATCAGGACCTCGTCGCCTTCCACGGGAACAGGTACGCGACGAACCGGGGAATGGTTACGGCACGCGTCGTGGAAGAGGCTCGCGTAACAATCGCGCGGGAGCTCCGTAAGTAGTGCCACGCAGCGTCCACGGCGGGCGCCGCGAGGCAAGAGCGTCATCGGCTCGAGGAGCTTGGCATGCGTACGATCATCGGACTTGGCACGAGCGCACGAATCATTGGAGTCACGTCTCTCGCGCTGCTCTTCGCGTGCAGCAGCGGGAGCGCA
>Ga0335069_10012607_pt1 | contig 11883 bp, 12 predicted proteins | sample Lox_Sample_11_FD_206714 | JGI IMG/M metagenome (GOLD analysis project Ga0335069, IMG submission 206714) | Soil microbial communities from Loxahatchee National Wildlife Refuge, Florida, United States - Lox_Sample_1.1 | ecosystem: Environmental > Terrestrial > Soil > Wetlands | place: USA...
CCGCCTGCCCCTGCCGTACACCTCTCCATGAGTTGCATGGTGGATTGGGAACAAGATTTTATACCTATTGGAGAAATTGTCCAACAGAGGCCCCGCCAGCCCGTGCAGGGTCTCGAGCGGGTTCAGCAGATCCGGGGCAGCAGGAGCCCCCTGGGAAAGTCCACCACGCGCGTCCCTCCAACCCGCGTGGTGGCAAGCACGCGCCCGGGGCAATCGGGAGAGACGCGGCCGATCACCCGTGCCTCCCTGCCCAGCGCCTGGGCGCGCAGCAGCCGCAGCGCCTGCTCCTCCTGGCCCTGCGCGACCACCGCTACGAACACACCCTCGTTGGCAATCTCCATCGGGTTCAGCCCCAGCAGGCCGCAGACGGCCCCGACGTCCGGCGAGACCGGGATGGCCTCGTCCTGGATCACGATGCCGAGCGCCGAGCCCTGCACCGTCTCGTTCAACACCGCGGACACGCCGCCACGCGTCGCGTCCCGCGTGAAGCGCAGGCCCTCCCCGAGGGGGAACAGCGCGCTCACGGCGGGATAGAGGTTCGCGGCGTCCGAGCGCAGCGACGAACCGACCGGCAGCGACTCCCTCGCTGCAAGCACGGTGAGCCCGTGGGCCCCGACCGGGCCGCTGATGAGCACGGAGTCTCCCGCCGCGATGCGCCGGGGGGAGAGGGGATGCGCGAAAACCCTCCGGCCCACTCCGCTCGAGGTGATGAAGATGCCCCCGCCTTTTCCGCGGGGCACCACCTTGGTATCACCCGTGACCACGTTCACGCCGGCCTCCCGCGCGGCATCCGCGGCCGAGGTCATTGCCCGGCGGAGATCTTCCAGCGGGAAACCCTCTTCCAGGATGAGCGCGAGGGAGAGGCCGAGCGGCCGGGCGCCGCTCACGGCCAGGTCATTGCAGGTCCCGCAGACCGCGAGCCTGCCAATGTCCGCCCCGGGGAAGAACGGTGGGTCCACGACGAATCCGTCCGTGGTGAGAAGGAACTCGGAACCGGGCTCCACGGCGCCGGCATCCAGCAGCTCGGAGAACGCGCCGCTCCTGAGGCGCGGGTAGATCAGCTTCTCCACGAGGTCGCGAGACAGCGCACCGCCGCTTCCGTGCTCCAGGCGGACGGCATCTCGCGGATCCGGCTCCGCGGGGGGCAGCGCGCCTGCCGGCGGGGCGCTCACCGGTCGGCCCCGTAGCGGAACCACGCCGCGCAGGTGCCTTCCGATGAGACCATGCAGGGTCCCACCGGGTCGTCCGGCGTGCACCGGGTGCCGAAGAGCGTGCACTGCGGCGGCCGCGCGGCTCCCGCAATCACGCGTGCGCACAGACAGCCGGGCGCCTCGCGATCTTCCGCGGGCGGAATCCCAAGGACTCGTTCGGCGTCCGCATCCGCAAGCGGCTCCCGAAGGCCCAGCGCGGCGCCCGGCACCACGCCCAGGCCGCGCCACGTTTCGCTGCGGGGCTGCAGGGTGCGGGAAACCAGCGCCTGCGCCGTCACGTTTCCTTCCTTTGAAACGACCCTCGGGTACGCGTTCTTCACGGCGCGCGTTCCCGCTTCCACGAGGCGCAGCAGGGCGAGGATGCCGACCAGCATGTCCACGCCATCGAAGCCCGTGATCACGCCCGGCCGCCCGCCTTCTTCTTCCAGGAAGGAGTATGCGTCCGAGCCGATGATGACCGATACGTGGCCCGGCAGGATGAACCCGTCGATTCCGTGGGAGGGATCCGAGAGCAGGAAGCGGAGCGCCGGGGGCACCGTCTTGAAGGCCGTGTACAGGAGCAGGTTGCGGATGCCCTGCTCCCGCGCCTGCTCGAGCGCGGAAACGATCGTGGGCACGGTGGTCTCGAAGCCGACGGCCAGGAACACCACGGGCAGCGCGCTCTGCCGAGCCAGCGTGATGAGCTCCCGCGGCGAGTAGACCATCTTCACCCGGCCGGTCCCGGAGAGCGAGGCAAGCGTGCTTCCGGACGCCCCCGGCACTTTCATCAGGTCTCCGAATGTGGCCACCACGGCGCGTCCTCCGGAGACCAGGCGCAAGGCGTTGTCGATGTAGCCAGACGGCGTGACGCAGACCGGGCATCCAGGGCCCGAGACGAGGATCACCTCCCGCGGAAGGAGGGAGTGGATCCCCTGTTTCCGAAGCTCGACGGTGTGCGTACCACACACCTCCATCAGCTTCACGGGACGCCCGATCCGCCCTGCCACCGCCGTGATCTCGGTGACCACCTGGCGCGCGAGCGCGCTCTCATCGCTCATGGGCGACGACTCACGGGGGCGGGGCTGAGGCGGACGGGGCTGACGTGGACACGGCCGAGGCGGTCGGGGCCGAGGCGGTCGGGGCCGAGGCGGTCGGGGTTGGCGCGATGGCGCTCATATCGTGGGGCCGGATTCTCCCGACAGCTCCGCGAGCTTTCGAAACAGCTCCAGCCGTTCCTGCGCGTCTGCCAGGGAAAGCCGCTCTATGGCGTAGCCGGCGTGCACGATCACGTGATCCCCGGGCCGTGGGTTCTGCAGGAGCGAGATGTCCACCTCCACGCGGACGCCGCCCTCCGAGACCACCGCGCGTCGGCTGTCGAGAATCTCTTCTATCTTCATTGGCGCCGCGAGGCACATGCCGCTCTCCTGTCAGCCCGGATCGAACCAGGCCTGGCCCACCGCCAGGCCGCCGTCCCCGGCGGGGATCTCCTCGTTGAGGAAGACCTCGAACCCGTCGCGGACCAGCAACGGGATGAGGATATCGCGCAACAGGAGGTTCTGGAATACCCCGCCCGACAGCGCGATCTTCCTCACGCCCGTGTGTGCGCGCATGCGCCTCGCGCCTTCCCAGGACGCGTGTGCCACGGCCTGGTGGAAGAGGAGGGCCAGGGAATCCACCTCTTCCCCGCCGCGGCCCCGCAACGCGCCCAGCAGCGGTCGGGGATTCACCACGAAGACGCGCGAATCACCCGGCCCGTCCCTGAACGGGAGCAGATCCTGCAGGCGATGACCGCTCGCCTGGTCCTCGGACCGGCCCAGCGCGCGCGCGCGCAGTCCGCGGCCTTCCAGGCGGATCGGTCCCTCGCCCTCGTAGGTGGTCCGATCCACCAGGCCCAGGATCGCCGCGGCGGCGTCGAAGACCCGGCCCAATGACGTCGTGAGCGGGCAGTTGGTCCGCGCCCGGATCATGGCCCGCAGGAACCGCTCCTGTTGCTCATCCAGCCCGGGGATCGAGCCGGGTGCCTCTTCTCCCAGCGCCGCCAGTGCGATCCGGGGCGGGTGCAGCACCGCGGCGTCCCCGCCCGGAAGCGGGAACTCCGCGAAGCTGCCCAGCCGCGTGAAATCCCTTCTGGTGGCATGGAGGAACTCGCCGCCCCAGGTGACGCCGTCCGTGCCGTACCCGGTGCCGTCGAAGGAGAGGGCCAGCGCTTCCTCCAGCCCGTGCTCGGCCATGACGGAAAGCGCGTGGGCGTGGTGGTGCTGTACGTCCACGGAGCGTGCCCCCGCCGGGCTTTCCCAGCGCCCGGAGTGGTAGCCCGGGTGAAGGTCCCGCGCCACCACGTCCGGGGCAACGCCGTAGAGCTCCAGCAGCCGGCGCACCTGGCCGTCGAACTGCCAGAGGGTCTCCGCGCTCTCGAGGTCCCCGTTGTAGGCCGCCAGGTGCAGGTCCCGTCCGCGCGCCAGCGCGGGGGCGTTCTTGAGGTCTCCCCCGAGCGCCAGCACGACGCCGCGGACCTCGCTCTGCAGGTGCAGGAGCCGGGGGACATGGCCCCGGGAGCGGCGCAGCAGGAACGGCGGGCCGGCCGCGCCCACGCGCACAATGGAGTCATCCGTGCGGAAGACGATTCGCCGGTCATGACAGATGAACAGGTCCGCCACGTCCGCCAGCCGTTCCCGGGCCTCGGCAGGATCCGTGATGATCGGCTCTCCCGCCAGGTTGCCGGAGGTCATGATCAGCGCCTGCCAGTCGATCTCCGCCCCGGGATGGACGAAGAGCAGCAGGTGAAGGGGAGTGTAGGGCAGCATCACGCCCAGCGTGTCCGTGTCCGACACGCGCAGGGTCCACGCGGGAGCGTCCGCGCGCCTGGGGGCGATGACGATTGGCGCCGGGGGCGACCGCAGGAGCTGCTCCTCGGCAGGGGAAAGGTCGCAGAGGAGGCGCGCGCCCGCGAGGTCGCGGACCATGAGCGCGAAGGGCTTGCGCTCGCGTTCCTTGTCGCGCCGCAGCCGCTGCACCGCGGCCGGTGCCCGCGGGTCCGCGGCCAGGTGGAACCCGCCGATCCCCTGGACGGCCACCACCCTGCCCGCGGCCAGAGCCCGGATTGCCGCGCGCAGCGGATCCCCGGCCGCCTCCTGCCCGTCGGACCCGTATGCCCGCAGCCTCGGGCCGCAGGCCGGACAGGCGTTCGTCTGCGAGTGGAACCGGCGGTCGCCGGGGTCGCGGTACTCCGCGAGGCAGGCGGGGCACTGCGGGAATGCCTGCATCGACGTGTTCTGCCGGTCGAACGGCGTGCGCTCCACGATGGAGTAGCGCGGTCCGCACTGCGTGCACGTGATGAACGGATAGAGATGGCGGCGGTTCGCGGGATCCAGCAGCTCTTGCGCGCACTCGGGGCAGGTGGGGAGGTCCGGCGGGATGGGAGGGAAGGAGTAGGCATCCGCGCTGCTTTCTGCGATCTGGAAGTCCCGCTCGCCGGGGACCACGGCGGCCCCGGACTCGGAAACCGACTCCAGCCGGCACGCCGCCGGCAGCCCGGACCGAAGTGCCGCGCGGAAACCATCCACGCGGGCTTCATCCCCCTGGACCTCTGCGATCACCACCGAGCGCCGGTTCTGCACCCACCCCGCGAGGCCCGCGGAGACCGCGAGCCGGTAGACGGCAGGCCGAAAGCCCACGCCCTGGACGGTGCCGCGGAAGGTGAATCTCCTGCGAACCACGGCGGGGCCACAGTACTCCGGGGCCGCTTCGATTGACCACTCCCCGGATGGGGTGTTAGTGTAGCGCCATGGCAAAGGTGATTCTGAAGGCGCAGGACCTGGACGGCTACTTGAGCCCCTCCGACAAGGCCACGCTGGAGGGCATGAACCACACGTTCTCACGGGCGCTGGAGCTGTTCACGGTACTCTCGGACCCCGGCCAGGCCCGGAAGTACGACTCGGCCAAGGCGGACCTCATCTCGCTGTTCAACGACATCGGCCGCGCCATGCAGGACATCGTGGCGCGCGAGGATCGCATCCACGTGTACTCCTTCTCCACTCCCCGCGAGATCCACGGCGAGGTGTCGCGCCTGATCGCCAAGCTGCGGGACGAGCGCACGGAGCACCCCGAGTTCGTCTACTATATCCAGCGGGCCTACGAGCTGCTGTTCAACTTCGCCTTCGGCTCGGCGGCGCCCGAGCGCAACCACTTCATCGTGCGCACGCCCGTGACGCTCCCGGTGCAGAACTTCGCGGTGCACAAGATCCCGGACGTGGACACCCGCATCGAGAGCTCGGTCATGTGCGTCATGCTGCGCGGCGCGCTCCTGCCGGCCATGATCATGTCCAAGGAGATCCAGGAGTATTCCTCCCACGGCTACGTGACGCCGTTCGCCCTGTTCAAGATCTCCCGGGACGACACCAAGGAAGAGCGCAACATGGAGTACGTGCTGGACCTCGATCGCTCGTACTTCAACCCCTCGGAGCTGGACGGCAAGGACCTGTTCTTTGCGGATCCCATGAATGCCACCGGCGGCAGCCTGGTCACCGTGGTGAAGTACCTCCTGGAACAGGGAGTGAAGCCGCGCTCCATCAAGTTCTTCAACTCCATCTCCGTGCTGAAGGGGGCCCTGCGCATCGTGCGGGCGCTCGCCGCGGCGGAGATCTACACGCTGTGGATGGACCCCGTGCTGAACACCAAGGCATACATCCTGCCCGGCCTGGGGGACGCGGGAGACCGCATCAACGGCAGGGACGACGGTTCGCGCCCCCGCAACATCATCCAGCTCATCGCGGACTACGGCACCCAGATCGTCTCCCTGTACCGCGAGCAGGTGCGGCGCATCGAGCACACGGTGCTGGGGGCATAGATGTTCCTCTTCCTGGTCACCTCCATGCCGCTCGTCTTTGCCCTGGTGACGCTCCTGCCGTGGAAGGGGCGCCAGTTCCCGCGCCCGCTCGCGCTGGTCTCCACCTTCCTCAAGGGCGTCCTGCTGTTCTTCCCGGGGTACCTCGCGCTGTTGATCGTGCGCGGCATCTTCGGGTTTTCCTACGACGGCTTCCTGCTGTTCCTGTCCCTGCTGCAGCGCGATCACCTGTTTCCGCTGCTGGCCGCCGTCGGCGCGTTCCTGCTGATCCAGAGGACGCTGGTCATCCCCCCGGGTGAAGAGAGCGTGTTCCTCGTGGTCTTTGCATGCCTCTCCGGGTTCCTGTCAATGCTGAACATCGCGGACGCGGTCCGCACCGTGGGCACGTGGGACCCGTACGTCCTGTTCATCCTGCCGTGCCTTCGCCTGGGCGCCGCGATCATCGTGGCGCTGATCGCGCAGCGTTACTACCGCTGGGAGGGACGGGACGGGGTGATGTTCTGCGTTGCCGCCTGCCTGTGCGCGGTTGGGCTCACGGTGGCGAGCTTTCTCAGCCGGATCAGCCAGGTCGGCTGGGGGGCGGCGCTTGCCGCCATCATCCTTGCGGGATCCGTGGTGGCGTTCGCCGGCAGGTTCCCGAGGACCGTGGCAGGGTAGGGGTGCCGCGGCCGGCTGCCCCGCGCGGCGGCCCGATCGCGCAGGCTGCGCAGACGAAACGGGCGTCCCCTCTTTCGAGAGGACGCCCGCCTGATTTCAGTCCCCGGGGTGCAGCTCCGTCTACGCGTTCCCCGCGCTTCCGAGCACTTCCTTGTTCTTGCGCTCGATCAGCTTGGTGAGCTCTTCCCGCGCGGGCCCGAGGTAGTTGCGCGGATCGAAGCCCTTGGGATCCTCCGCGAAGACCTTGCGGATCATGGCGGTCATGACGAGCCGCCCATCCGAGTCGATGTTGATCTTGCACACCGCCGAGCGCGCCGCCTTGCGCAGCTGGTCCTCGGGGATCCCCGCGGCCCCTTCCATCTTGCCGCCGTACTTGTTGATCATGTCCACGTACTCCTTGATCACCGAGGAGGCGCCGTGGAGCACGATGGGGAAGCCGGGGATGCGCCGCTCCACCTCTTCCAGGATGTCGAAGCGCAGCGTGGGAAGCGGCTCGCCGGGCTTCACCTTGAACTTGTAGGCGCCGTGGGACGTCCCGATGGAGATGGCCAGGCTGTCCACGCCGGTCTTCTTCACGAAATCCTCCACGTCATCCGGGTTGGTGTAGTGCGAGGTCTCCGCGTGCACCTCGTCCTCGATGCCGGCCAGCACGCCCAGCTCGCCTTCCACCGTGACGTCGTACTTGTGCGCGTACTCCACCACCTTGCGGGTGACCTCCACGTTCTTCTCGTAGGGGTGCGCGGAGCCGTCGATCATGACGGAGGAAAACCCGCTCTCGATGCAGGACACGCAGGTCTCGTAGGTGTCCCCGTGGTCCAGGTGCAGCGCCACGGGCACCAGGGTGCCGGCGGCCTTCATCATTTCCATGGCGCCCTGCGCCATGTACTGCAGCAGCGTCTGGTTGGCATACTTGCGCGCGCCCTTGGAGACCTGCAGGATCACGGGGGAGCGGCTGTTCATGCAGCCCTGGATGATGGCCTGCAGCTGCTCCATGTTGTTGAAGTTGTAGGCGGGGATGGCGTACTTCCCGGCCATCGCCTTCTTGAACATATCTCGGGTGTTGACCAGCCCGAGCTGCTTGTAGCTGACCATGGTCACTCCTTCTGGTGGGAACTGGACTAGTATCCCGGGAGGGGCGTAGACTGTCAAGGGCTCGAGGTGCGGGACACTCGCTGATGAGACGCGCGGCGCTTCTACTTTTGCTCTGCGGCACGGTGTGCGCCGTTGTCGTGCTCGCCGGCTGCTGGAACGGACGGGTGCTGTACGCCTTCGAGCCGCCGTTCGCCGCCACCCTTGGAGATGACGCCTCGCTTCGCCTGGCCCTGGGCTCGGCGGCGCTGCGTCACGGATACGTTCCTTCATTTTCCGCCGCGGCCGGCCAGGACCCGGTGGCTGTCCTCCAGCAGGAGGCCGGCCGCGGGTACGCCACGGTCGTGGTCGGTCCGCTCCTGTCGTTCCAGTGGAAGCAGTTCGCGGCCGCATTCCCGCGCACGCGGTTCATCCTGGTCGACGTACCGGCCCCGGATGCCGGCGCGCCCTCCAACGCGGTGTTCCTGACGTTCGACCGCACCGCGGCGTTCCGCGCGGCCGGGCAACTTGCGGCCCGGACGGTGCGAGCCGCGGCGGAAACGGGGGCCGTGGGCTTCGATCTCGCCGCGCGCATCGGCGTGCTCGCGGCGGACGGCTCGGGTCTCCTGCCCGAAGAGGTGGATGCATTCCTGGGCGGGGCGGCCGGCCTCCTGGACGGCGCGCGGCCCGCCAGCCGCACCCTGCCTGCCCTGCCGGATGCGGAAGCCGTGCGGGCCGCGGTGACGCAGATGCGCGCGGACGGCGTACAGGTGTTCCTGCTCGGCCTCGGGGAACGTGACCCCGTGGGACTGGAGGCGCTGAGGGATGGGGGCGCCGCCGCGGTAGTCTCCGATTGGCGACACTCGTCCCCCCTCGCTTCCCAGGTTCTCGCCAGCGTGGAGGAAGACGTGGAGGGAGGCATCTCCCTCGCGCTCGCCGCGAGCGGCGGATCGCGCGTGGTGCAGGGCCCGGTACGACTCGTGGAAGGCCCGGCGCGGGCCGGAAAGGGAGAAAGATTTGACAAGGGGTAGGTGCGGAACTATAATTCCGGGTGATTGTAATGGCGCATTCCACGTGTACTAAAAGGAGACCGGCATGAGGCCAGGAGTGAGAGTATTCCTCGGCGCTGCGCTTGGCATTGCCCTATTTCTCAGCGCGGGGCTCGTCATGGCGGACGAGGTGACGCAGGCCATTACCTCCCGGAACCTCGCCACCTTCGATGACCCGGCCACCGCCGGCAACTGGATCGTCCAGGGCAGCAAGTACGCCACCCAGGACTTCCCGCAGATGCAGATCGTGCGGGCGTTCCCGGAAGCGCTGTACGGGCGCAACAAGGACAACAAGCCCCTCTTCTCCCTGGGTGTCCACGCCAAGTTCGACCGCAAGTCGTACAACTACATCGAGATCATCCCCGCAGCCAAGGACAGCTCGGGCAAGCTCGTACCCAAGTCCATTCCCATCCCCGGCCGTGCCAAGAGCCTGGACATGTGGGTATGGGGCTCCAACTACAACTACTGGCTGGACGCGCACCTGCGTGACTTCCAGGGCGTGGACCACGTGATCCACATGGGTTCACTCCTGTTCTCCGGGTGGAAGGACCTCACGGCGCCCATCTCGGGGGCCATTCCCCAGGCGCGGCAGTACATCCCAAGGTACGCGGGCCTGGAGCTGACCAAGCTCGTCATCTGGACCGCGCCGGACGAAAAGGTGGACGACTACTACTTCTTCGTGGACGAGATCACCTGCATCACGGACCTGTTCGAGTCACGGTTCGACGGCTCGGACCTCGCCGACCCGGACACGCTCAACCAGCTCTGGCAGCAGGGCAGCAAGTAGGAGACGGAACATGAAGATTCGAACCACCATCGTCCTGCTGGCTGCCGCGGCGCTCTGTGGCGTCCCCGCCTTCGCGCAGAACGTGACGGCGGGCGAGCCCAATCCCTCGGAGATCGGCAAGGACCAGGCGCAGCAGCTGCTCAAGGAAGTCTCGGTGGACAAGTTCGAGGACGCGGCGTTCTGGTACGGCGGCATGCCGCTGGACATGGGCGTCCTGCAGACCAAGCGCCTGGTGGGTTCCCCTGCCGGCAAGCAGCCCATCCCGGACGAGGCTTCCCTCGGCATCAAGGAAGAAGACAAGTACGTGCTGGGCGTGAAGGTGGCGTTCTTCCACCGCGGCGTCTCGGAGTTCTCCATCCACCCGGCGGAGCCCATTCCCGTGGAAGGGATCGTGAAGACCATCTCGGTGTGGGTGGTGGGACGCAACTACAACCACGTGCTGAAGGTGGACTTCCTGGACTACCGCGGCCAGCTTCAGGAGCTCACCATGGGCACCCTCAACTTCATCGGGTGGAAGAAGCTCACGGTGGCGATCCCGCCCAGCATCCTGCAGAACGAGTACCACTACTCGTACAAAAGCGGGATCCAGATCACGGGCTTCAAGGTGGAAACGGACCCGCTGGACTCCTACGGGACGTACTACATCTACTTCGACGACCTGCGCGCCGTTACCGATCTCTTCGGAGAATCCAAGCGGGACACGGACGACATGTCCGACGGCTGGTGAGAGCCGAGCGCCGCTCCTCGGGCCCTTGCGTCCATCCCGCCGCGGATGAGCGCAAGGGCTTTTCTTTTGCCCGGAGCGGGTGGTAGACTTGCGGCCATGACGCCGGCAGAAGAGGTCACGCGTCTCAACAAGCTGATCCGGCAGTACGAGACCGTATTCCGCACCACGCCGGACCCGTCGCAGCGGGAACGCGTGCAGCGCCAGTTGAAGGAGCTGCGCGACTACCGGGAGAAGATCCTCGCGGTCAACGTGATCGAGGACCAGGAACTGCAGGAGGAGCAGGCGCCGGAGGACCCCCTCGGCCGCGCGCCGCTGCTTCGCGCCATCGCGGAGCGCAACGCCACCCTGCCGCCCGCGGAGGCCGTGGCGGCCTTCGCGGAACCGGACACCACGCCCACGGCGAGCCAGATCGAGATGTTCCACCTCGCCCTGTACCTGCGGTTCTTCGAACGCGAGTACCTCCCGTTCCTGACCGAGAAGCAGCTCAAGTTGGACTTCAAGTACTCGCTGGACCGGGACGCATTCTACAGCGCCTTCCAGGCCATCGCGCGGAGGATGGCGGAGTACGGCGAGGAGAACCGCCGCATGCTGGAGGCGCGGGGGACCCGCGAGGTGGAGTTCAAGGTCCGCGAGCGGAACGCCAAGCTCACGCGCCTGGTCCAGTCCGAGGCCGCCCGTTTCTTCCGTTCCGTCCGGGGGTTCTGCCAGGACCTGGAGGATGACGCGCATGGTGACATGGTGAAGTGCCTCAACTGCAACGGCGTGATCGCCTTCGATGCCATCGAGGGAACGCGCGCGCTCCAGGGGCGCACGGTGGGCGGCGCGCTGCGCGACCTCAGGGTGTTCGCGGAAGAAGCGGTGAGCTACCTGAATGCTCCCGAGATCGAGGGACAGGAGAGCGGGCGTGCAGATCGATATTGAGGCCGCCACCACCATCGGGGAAGACTCGTTTTTCGAGGGGCGGTTCGCCATCCGTGGCAGCCTGCGCATCGACGGGCGATTCGAAGGCCAGGCGCTGCTGGTGGACCAGTTGCAGATCGGACCCAAGGGCCGGGTCAAGACCAATATCATGGCCACGAGCGTGGTCGTGGAAGGCCTGATCATCGGCAACATCACCTCCTCGCGCCGGATCCTCCTGCTCTCCACCGCGCGGGTGCTGGGTGATATCAAGACTCCCGAGCTCATTATCCAGGATGGCGTGATCCTGGAGGGGAGGTGCACCATCAGCCACGTCCATATCGAGAACACGCCGGAGTACATCCAGAGCCTGTACAACCGGAAGTAGGACTGGCCGGGCCGTTGCGGCTTGCTCCGACGCGCGCGGGAGTTGCTCCCGCTTGACATTTCGACGCCGCTCAAGTAAATATCTGCAATAACGGTTCCCGGTAGTGTAACGGTAGCACAAAAGACTCTGGATCTTTTTGTGGGGGTTCGAATCCTCCCCGGGAAAAGACAGGCGCGGGAAGTGTGGCCCCTTCGTCTATCGGTTAGGACATGAGATTCTCAATCTTAAAAGAGGGGTTCGATTCCCCTAGGGGCTAACAGGCGGTCGAGAGACCGCC